>Ga0210404_10000096_pt1 | contig 64450 bp, 104 predicted proteins | sample IncBWH28MmetaG_FD_155455 | JGI IMG/M metagenome (GOLD analysis project Ga0210404, IMG submission 155455) | Forest soil microbial communities from Barre Woods Harvard Forest LTER site, Petersham, Massachusetts, United States - Inc-BW-H-28-M | ecosystem: Environmental > Terrestrial > Soil >... | reverse complement strand
AATTGGAGCAGGGGTATTTTTAGATAGCGTACCCGCTGTAGGAGAAGTATTTGTAACATTGACGTTTAAGGAGCCAGCAGTTGAGGTTAAAGAATTACCAGCAGAGTCAAAAATATCCACATTACTGCCACCCCCGCCACTCCCAACAGAGGTAACCTTCAGGAAATTGTTAGCGTCAAATGTAAATTCAGCCATTGTTATCTATGCTATTAAGATTGTTGTGCAATAAGGGCAGCGTCGGGCACGTTCGTCAATTAACAAGAAACACTCAGAGCACTCTTTTTGAGGAAGTGTTGCGTGTTCCAGTCGAACCTCATTTTGGTCCTTGATTATCTGTAGATTGTGCCTTAAAATACGGATGTCTTGAAAATATCCCTTGATAGTATCTAGCATACCCTCACCTAAAACTTATTCATAATCTGGTAGTAAAAAGAACTAACAGATGTATTATTATTAGCCAGATTTATGTAAGAGTTCTCGTTTCCCGTATCGAACTCTTGAGGAACAGGTCCAATGGCGTACATAGTTGCGGTTGGAGCTGCCACTAGATTATTCGGACCAAAAGCAATATTCATGTTCATTGTGGCGCTAGACCAGATTCTAAAAATCTGTCGAAAGCCTATGTAAATAGGACCTGTGCTAGTATTAGCAGCTAGAATCCCCCCACCAGACTGATTAACAGCCGAATTCGGAACCCAGACTGAGTATAAAGTGGCCATTAAAATTTATCTAAAAGGACTACAGAATAGTCAATGGAGTCAGCACCGTTGTGAAAATTAGCCAATTGAATCTGATCGTAATGGTCTCCTGTATCAAATACTAGACCTTGAGACAGACTCCAGAATGGAGAGGTTGTTACAGGAGCGGGGGCTGTTACTCCACCAGAGAATCCAAATGTAAACGAAATCTGGGACAAGGCGGCGGGTGTTGTAGTGTCCTTACAAGACACCATGAAGATACGACGCTTTCCTAGCTGGATAATCCCACTAGTTGCACTGGCTGCCAAAGTACCCTCAGCATTCGCAGTGGTAATTGTATTACCGTAATCCACGCCAAAAATTGCTGTTACAGACGCCATTAGTTCACCTTGGGTACGCCAATTCGTTTTTCGTTCACGTAGACTTCAGGATGCTTGAAGAAGTCCTGTAGCTTGCCGTCATTACTCTTGGACATCTCGATCATACTGTGGACTTCAGCTTCCAGCATCTCCACCACGTCTTTTTGACTGTCTGGAGGGGTATTGGCGACTAGACCCATAAAAAGCGTAAACATACAACGCTTACACTTGAAATTAGGCTTAGTCTTTCCACCATAGGCAAAATGATGAATCCCACACGTAAGCGTGACCTTCTGAGGGTCCATCGCTAGAGAAATGATGTCAGCTTGGTCTTTTTTACTTAGGATACCCATTTAGACTCCACAAATCTTAATAGAGCCTCATACTTAGCATAATCGGAAGGACGGACAAAAACATCCTCATCGTCATCCTCTCGACGGGAACCAAGTTCCGTAACCAGGTCTAAAAGCCTACCGGAAAGTTTCCCTAGTTCTCTTGAACTTTTTGTATCAGCGTACATTTATTTACCTCGCTTAGAATTAAATGGGGCCTCAGAAGGCGTTGATTCGCCCCCGTGGAGGGTGGACGGGTTGGAGGCCCCAAACTCGTTAATCATCTTCTGAATCTTACGTGCCTCTCGTTCAAAAGCTACGCTAGTTAACTGTTGTTCAAACCGTTTAAGGTTGAAGCCAACCATTAAGGCTAGCGCCCACGAAAGATTGAAATAGCAGAAGATGTAAGTCCACCCAACACATGGTCCTAGGACACCGATAACAGATGCGATCTCAGGACCCAGGTGGGTGGCGACTGCTTTAATTAACCTATTCAACTCAAAGTTCTTACCGAAAACCTTCATCCTGTGCTGCGTGACCCATGCGTCATAGGAACCTAGAATGAAGTTAACCGCAGCTAGGATTTGAAGAATCACGTTAGTTCGCCGGTTGAGTAGGAAGAGTGAGGACCTTGGGACTATTTGAAGCCTTAGGTAGCTGCGCCTTCGTAACCTTTTCCTGCTGTGTAGGTACTTCAGCAGCCTCTTCCTCTTTAATTAACTGCTGCACAATTTGAATTGCACCGTTGAATGCGTTTTGATTGGCAATGGATTGTGCAAGTCCAGCTTGCAGTTCTTTTAGTTTAGCTTCCAGTTTCTTTTTCATTTGAGCCCTCCTAAGGCTTCTTACCTGATAACTCTCCAATTGAGAGTCGCCGCTGCGGGTGTTCTACTAACAGCAGTCGGGTTTGTCTGGATAAAATTCACGTTACCGGAGGTTACATATGCGGCAATGAATACCCCTTCCGTATACCCTGTTCCTGGGGCTGCGTTAAAGGCCCATTCGATTGCATCAGTAGCTAGGATTCCCGCTCCTGCTACTGTAACCGCAGCAGATGAAGTATTTGCGGGAAGTGCTCCTGTGGGCATAGTAGCTGTGCCGCTGGCAATTACACTACCGGCGGCAACCCAACTTGTCTGTTGAGGGTTAGCGCCATTAGTTTGAAGGAATGTTCCCGCAGCGCCAGTAGCCGTCGGCAGTAGAATGATATTGGGCGTTCCCGCAACCGCTGCCGCGCCTATTCTGGCTATACCTGAAGTGGAACCTAAAATCTGGATGCCTTGTCCTGCATCGCTAACATGGATAATGACTCCCGTAGTAGGAGTCAGTTGAATTTGTGAGCCACTGGAGGATGAATGGGATGCCTCTAAATCAAGGGTGCCGTTGAGTAAAAAATTGACAGAGGAAAAAACAGTTCCATCGCCACTTCCCGTAATGAATCCTATTCCCTCATCACTCATACCTGCTACTAGAGCGGCAGCGGGGCGCAAAGCCGTCGTTAGCGCAATGGCATTACTAACATCTCCGCTATCTACCCGAAACTCAGAAATAGAAGGTGCTCCAATAAAGCTGCCTGTACCGGCACCTTTTACTAATAGATAATTATTAGTACTATCAAAGGTTAAATTATTTGATCCTCCAATGGTATTAGGAGCTGTACCAAATGCGATTTGATGGTTTGCGATTGTTCCAGTAATCCCAGTTCCAGAACTACCAGTGAGCAATTCAACCCAAGCATCGAACTTCCGAATGTAGAAGTTCTCGTCAGTCACATCCCAGTACAGGGTTCCATTAGGCGCAACAATTGGCCGCTCTGTTGCCGTCCAAAAGATTGTACCAGCGCCTAGTTTGTCGGTGGCAAAGTTTCCCATTTCATCCTCGTTTAATATTTGGGGGTGATTTTCCGCGCACCCCTCGAAGCGGTGTTAACTCGTTATTTGAGTTGAACAATTTTATGGAGTTACAACAGTGTTAGTCCCTGCAAATGAGAGAGCCCCGGTTGCATCCCCATTGGACCCTGCGAAGAGCCGACCAACAGTGGCCCCCGAAGTACCCATTGAGATTGAAACTGCAGCCAAGAGATTGCCTTTGAAGGAGACAACACCTGTTCCAGCAAATGTTGCAGAAGTGCCAACCTGCCAGAAGATATTCTTAGCTTGAGCCCCATTAAGAAGCGTGATGGTTGTTCCTGATCCGAATGTCAAAGTAGTCCCAATTTGCAAGATGAAAATAGCATTGGCATTACCTTGAGCATCGAAGTTCACGTTAGCGGCTCCAGTGGTGCCCGTAGAGGTTGCCACAGTCCAAACACCTGGAGTAATGGTAACGCTATTAAGACTTCCTGGCAACACGTTAGTACTAGTTTGACTAGCCAAGTATAGATAAGCAGCCTGAACTGCCGCTTCTGCTTGAGTTGAGTTAGCGTTATTAATATCTGTCCTACCTGAGACTGTCGTATTACCGCTAAACGAAGTCCCCGGAGACAGGTATGCATTTCCAGTAATCGAAGAAGTGCCCGCATCGGTTTCTGTTGCGCGAGCGCCGATAGCGTAGGTGGAGGCAAAGCCTAGTTGTGGAGCACCTGGGGAGCCTGCACCCACAACAACACCAGGATTTCCAACAGGACTAAAGTTGTTGACAAGCCAAAAGCCCTGATACGCCGTCAACTCTACAGCAGCCCCCGCAAAGGGAGGAAACTGAATAAAGTCGAGCGGAGTAGAAGATGTCCCATTTAAGATTAGACCGGGAGCACTTATAATGTGGGCGAAGTTGGTAAAGGATTTGAAAATAAGCACCTTGCCATCACTAAGAGGACCAACTCCAGAACCCGAAACGAGGGGTCCTAGTGAGGGCGCACCTAGCGTGAAGGTAGTCGCAGCAGGAGCTACGATAGCATAGCTACGTTGAGTGTTGGGATCAATAGCAAGGTTAGTGAGAGGGGGTTGTCCAAAAACTTGTTCATGAGGTCCGGCTGTGGGAATTGCGTACATATCCCTTGCAACAAGAACGTCAGAACCCGACAACCAGTTACAGGTAGTGTTTTTACCGAGATTAGGAGATTCATTCCTGAATAGGCTCATAGTTTTTCCTTTCTATTTTGTCCTATTTAGGTTAGATTCCCGGCATGTAAACAGAGGCAACCAAAGCAATTGTGTTAGCCGCTGTTCCCGCTCCACTGAGTTTATAGGTAAAGCCAGTTGAAGTGATCGTAGAGACGTTGATACCCACCCAAGCAGCAGCTTGCTGAGTTCCACCCGTGACGTTAAGAGCAATCGCCAGAGGAGTGGCATTCTGAACGTCGCTAAGAGTTGCAGCAGGATTAACTTCCGCGACAGCCGCGAGGTTGTTAACAGTAACAGAAGAACTGCCAACCGCTGTCACAATAAATGTCCCGTTGTTAGCCGCATTCGTGAAACCAGCGATCACAACCGTATCACCCACGATAACCTGACCATCCCCGAAAACAGAGTTATAAGCCGCCACCCCCGCTTGAGCGGTAGCCGCGTGGGTCTCAGCGATTGCATTGGGGTTATTAAGAGTCAATGTGGTGGCTGTAGACGCAACAGCAGTAAAAACACCGTTGTTAGACGGATTCACAAATCCTGCAACCGTGAAGGTCAAACCAACGAGCCCGTTAGACGCACCACCAGTAATCGTTCCAGTGTAAACCGCATTTCCACCAGAAGAGGCAGCAACAGCAGTGAGTACTAGAGAAGGAGTCGTTCCGGTAGAGGCCCCAACTGATTGCACAGGAAGAATGATGGTCTTCCCAAAAGTCTGGGTTCCATCAATGTAATTGATAGTTCCAGTCGTAGCTGCACCATCTAGAACAATTGTAGCCAACCCTACTAGCGTGCGAGCTAGAGGACCGGGGTTGCTATTAGCAAGAATCTGTCCACCAGCCGCAGGCTTAGGTTGACCAATATAACTGAGATTGACATTAGCAATAGACATTTTTTAGTTTCCTTTTTCTTTTTTTATTGACGTACGATATTCAATTGGATCGCCGCAGTTAGAACAAATGGAGATTATCAGAATTTGACTTCCATCTTCTGTTGCTTGCGGTTCAAGCGAATAATATCTGTGATATGTGGATTCACATTTTTCCCTGGTACTAGCCATTATAAGGAGCCCTCCTTAACCGTGGTATGGAACCTCCTCCTCACGCTCAGGGTACAACAACGCTTTTATCTCAAGACCCTTCTGTGGATGCTTATAAACCCCCACAACTCCACCGGGCTTCACAAGCGTTTGATTATGGTCTCCCGTAATAATGTGATTCAATTCATGAATAATACTAGAATGAACAACAGCAACCACAGGATGAGGAGAATGCGCACCTTCGACCAGCACTTTCTTAATGGGTGGCTGTGTCCGTGCTCTAAATTCATTGACTGATTCCCCCATTGGAATCTTCTCATTGGGGTACTTCTCAAAGTAGTCCATGACCTTCTCATGGTCCTTCTTTGGTTCGCCAGCAAGATAGCCTACGTTAATAGGCCCCAACTCAGGAGTAACTTGAACTTTTAATCCCTTAGGAATAGCAATAGCTTCAGCTGTGTCCCGAGTCCGCTGCTTATCAGATGCATATACAGCACTGATGTCCTTATTAGCGAACCACTTCCCTAAGTTCTTCGCATCTCGATGGCCTTCTGCATTCAGTGGTATATCCAATGGACCCCTAAAAGTTCCAGCAGCATTCCCCGCTGTTTCACCATGACGGGCAAAATAGGCTATAGGTTGATGGTCCATCACCATTTCCAGAATTCAAGAAGCTTAAGAAGCCACTGCCACAAGTCCCGTGGGAGGAAAGATAGGCACCGTTACTGCGGATTCGTTAGAGTGAACTGATTCCACCCCTGCCGAACTCACAGCGGTGACAACGTAGTCCAGCTTCTCACCGGCAGTAACAGCAGTGTCGATGTACGTTGTCCCTACAACCAGACTGGCATTGATAGGCGTTGCGCCCTCATTACCGGGAGGATTAGTGCCACGATAGACGTTATAGCCTGCAACAACGTCTGTAGAAGCTGTCCAATTTAGTGTAACTTGATGTGCCATTACTTCCCTTTCGCTACTTCTGCATCATGGTGTTTCTTAAGAGTCAAAGCACCCCAAGCTACAAATAACGGTGTCACAGATAGTTCATAGGCCCATTCCAAGAAATCACCTGGACTAGCAATCCCCATATCTCGAATAACGATCCAATCAGCCAGGAACTTTAGATGAGTCTGCGCCGTCATGACACAGTGAATCCAATCGTCTGCTGGGATTCCCCCAAACCCAGGAGGCATCAGGACAGGCATCTGCCCACCATTGGCTGCCATAACTAGCGCATTAGAGAGGAAACCAAGGCCGAGAGCCAGCCAAGGACCGATAAGTAATTCCCAATAGGGTATTCGAGGGATTTTCACTGTGGGCTTTCATAAAACTAGGATTAATTACCTTTGTAGTGCCCAACTTGACCTTTTGGCATTCCCTCGGGATGAGCCAAGTAGTCTTTTTCAACAGCAGTAATAGCTGCCTTTAACGTAGGGTAATCTTCTTCTTCCCAGTGTTTGAAGGCACCTTTGCCGTCCAAATCATACAAACGAGCGAACCAAGGCTTTCCAACCGCTTCACGTCCACAAGTTGAGAACAAGTGATGAGCGTCACCAAATGCCTCATACTGCCTCAGATCGGCTTCGATCTGTGCGTTTGTCTCGGTATCGTTCTTTCCTTGAGCCTTGATTGAGGTACTCACAGGAAACAACAATAAAGCCGCTGCCATTGCCAATAAGAACTTCTTCATCACCCCTCCTACGTATACGAACTATTAGAATTTCTTTTATTCTGATCTTCTGAAAACAACTCAAACCACTCCGCGTCCTGTGCTTCTAATCTCTTCCTGACCTTACCCTTCCCACCTTTTAATCGCAAGCACATAGCGTATTGCATAGCGTTCATTAGGTGGTCGTTACGCTTTCGGGGTTTCTCTTTACTCAAGCCCCTCTGCTCACCCTTGGTGAACATGTCATAGGTATAATGGGTTATTTCGTGGAGGAAATGCGGGAGGCCTTCAAAGCAGTAAAACTTCGGATGTCTACTGCCTGGAGTAACGGTCGCATTGATATACTCTCTCGATACGTTGACAGCATATCCTTCTTTCCCAACATCAGGTAGTCGTACAGGGATTCCGGCTTCCCTGTACAGTTGGGCTCCATCTTTATGTGTTTCAGCATTTCGTTGTCCACCCCAGTACGGGTCCAAGAGCCAATAGTCAACAGGCTCACCAGAAACAAGCATCATCAAAGACTTCGCGTGCTCGCTTACTGTTCGCTCCCGTTCATAGTACTCTCGAAAAGCGAAATAATCTCCCTCAGGGTTGACTGCAATCCAGAGACCTGCGGTAATACCAGTAGCGGCAGGATCAATAGAAACAATGCGAGACCAATACTGAGGTACAGCAAAAGGCTTAACAAGGTGAACAGTATTCGACCACAGCGAATATACCAATCCAGAGCGTCTGACAAACTTTCCATATAGCCGGGCATCCTCTTCTGGATCACCTGCCCATTTGTTTCTAGCCTCTTCTTTGTCCTTGTCACTGATAAAAGGACTATTCAACATCGACAACTGACAGAACTCTAGGTTTTTGTTACCCGCCAGCCAGTCTTCATAGAGGTCGAATACCCAGGGGTCTTTAACGCCCGAATTAATATCGGTAAGAGGAGTCTGCGTGAGGAGGATTTTACCTGAACAATCAATTGTTCTTTGGTAGCACTCGTCGTAGACTTGCTTCTCACACTCTTCATCTATCCAGATAAGGTCAACAGAAGCGCCTTGGAACTTTTCTCTTCCAGCTTCAGCCGACTTCCCAGTTAGAATCGTCCCATTCTTGAAGAATATCTGGAAGTCGTTGTCTTTGACATTTGCAATAACACTAGGATCATCAGGGAGAAAAGCAGGGTGAGTCTTTCCATACCTAAGCTTTTCATGCCAAATAACGTCCCGAAGTGTAGGAAAATCGACCCCGACAACCCACACATTAACAGGACCTTTAGGAATCGGTAGGTCCTTAACCCACTCCCAAGCTGGCTCACCTTGGAAGTAGTCCTTGCCAAGGCACCAAGCAACGCAGATAAACGCGCCCAGAATCGTTTTACCACTTCGGTTCCCTCCGAGTAGCCCTAAAACCTTAATGTCCTTAGTGAACTTCTTAAGCGCCGCAGCCTGTTCAGACCACGGCTTAAAGTACTTAACGTAACTCTTCTTAATCCTACGTTCCTGAAGTAGCTTAACTGCCTCAAGCTGTTCAGAGGGTTGGAGCCTGTTTAGCTCCTCAAGAGCCTGTTTGACCTTAGTTTGGTCTTGACTTCCCAATTGCGCCCTCTTCTACCTTTTTACGAATGGCATCTAGATCAGCTTGACTGAGTTCCCCAAAGACACTAACAGTCGATTCAGGGCCAACAAAGCCCGCAACCTTCGCGGCTTTAAGTGTAGCCTCTGCCGCCTTATCGAAGTTACCCTCATCTTCAAGCCGTTGGGCAAGCGATACCAGTTTACCGATAATCGTGTCTTTCTTAAAGTTCGGGTCATTAGCTAGCTGATTGAAGTACCGATGACGGGCTTCCCATAAGACACGATTAAAGCTCTTACGCCTTATAATAGCGTTACACTCTACTGAGGTCATAGGTATGCCTAGCTCAGTAAGAGCTTCCTGCAAGGTCATACCAGTCCTAGCCATTAGCTCAGTGGCGTCAGTGTACCAGAGTTCTACCTTACCTTCTTTAGCCACTGGTATACCCCTAGAGTACAATCCCAAATCATAACAGCCAAGAATAGATAAGCAAAAATCAAAATACACCCCTCGCAAATACGTCCAAACGGCCTGAAGCTTCCGCGCTAGTGTAAACGGTAGCGGAACGCGAAGCACCGTAGTATGATTAAGTATCGAAAAGTCTTTATACTTAATTATACGAAAAATAAGGGTTTTAGTGTCACGCCTAAGTCCTTTGGATACATCACTTAAAAAATAAATAAAGTACTAGTACTTTTCATTTACGTAAACAAAGGACTTACCAGCATTAAAAGAGAAAGAAAGTAACCAAAGAAAGAGAAAAGGCTACGCCAGTGTACTACTAGCCGAGATGTATACGGCCCGCCTCCCGCCTGACGGCTACGGCGGTCCCCTGAGGACCCAGTGGGTGGATCAAATACAAGAGCGAGCTGCCTTTGCGAGCCACGCCGCGTTAAGTCTAGCCTAATCAATAGCTTATGGACACTTAGCTAGGTCTCATAATAAAAGCCGTATCCTGTTTAGAATGAGCATGGTACGGCCTACCACCCTTTTTCATCCGAGCGGAGGACCACACCCACCTAGGCCAAAAGGCTATGTCCGTATGTTATTGATGTCAAATGACTATAAGTTGCCTAGTTACAACAACACTATGTGCCATAAGTTTCGATTTTTCAATATTTTGCCGGGGCCGCATCATCATTACTGTGAATCAAGGCATCCTTTTAGCCATTATTGTTTCCACTTTTAGTATTCCTTTGCTTGCAACATCGCCTTCAACGGCTCCGCCGAGTTTTTCTGGAGGGTGCAAGCGGCAAGCGCAATAGTCGCAACGAGATACCACAGTGAGGTGACGGTTATGGTCGAGATGGACATCGCAGTTACACTATCACCAGCGGTTAACAGATTCGCTAACCTGCGTCGTATCTATGACACAGATGGTGATCCCGTACCTGAGGCGATTGAAGATGGGTGGGCACAGCTTATGCGTATTCGGGATTGGGCTGAGAGTTATCTGGGACAGATGTGAGTATCCGCACGCTATATTCTTATGAGTATAGCGTTCGATGTACTCAACAGCGGTCGCGCCGAGAAATTCTGATGAGTGTATCCGCCGCAAACGGCAACCGGGCGAGCAATTGAGCGCCGACGGGTTAGCAATGGCGGCTTAGGAGAATAGCAATGGCGAATCCAACGTACGATGAGTTAATAGCACGCATCGCGGAGCTAGAGGCAGGCAAGCGAACGGGCAAGGCACCTAGCCTGTCGTTCAAGGTGGCTGAGAAAGGTGGCATCAGCATGTACGGGACAGGACGATTCCCGGTCACGCTGTATGCCGAGACTTGGATCAAGGTGTTGGAACATACCACTGGCCTGCCCATCACGGACATGCTCACGTCACCCATGATTCAGTTTATCTCAGATAACCGGGACAATGGGGTTTCGTTCAAGAATGGCATCAAGGAATTGGGCATCCCCGCCGGATACGGCAAACAGGCATCTGCCTAGGTACCCCTCAAAGGGAGTAGCAATACTCCCTTTGGTGATGTACCTAGGAGGCAACACCATGAGTAAGATTTATTCACTTGTGATGGAGTTCTTGTCCCCGCGATGGCTGCCGCGTCAAGAAGAGATAAACATGCGGCTTAGGGAATTACGGGCTTAGTTGTCCCTCAACGGTAGAGGCCAGCGAACCAATACACACCTGGCCTTGTCCGTAGGAGGATAACAATGGACTTTACCGATGCTGTGGTATATGTATTAATCCCATTTTTGGTGTTCTACACGCTGTTAGCGTTTGTTTCACAGGAGGATTGACATGAACCTAGCCGAGCGGTACACTATGGGCTTGTTCATCGCTCTTAGCATCTTTGCTCTTGGGATGCTAGGTTACATCGCGGTGATCCTGCCATGATGAGGATTATAGCCTTTGGTTTGATGGTGTTGGAGTTTGTACTGGATGCGACGATTTGGTTGTGGGTTGATTAGCCAGTCCTAGTAAGGGAGATAAACATGAAATTCATTGTAGACAGGCGAACGTGGTATCGTGGGCATGGCAGTGATACAAGTTCACTACTTCGCGAAGATGGTACACGATGCTGCATCGGTTTCGTAGCGCAGCAATGCGGTATACCTGACTCTGCCATATTGAATCGCTCAGATATAGTTGAAATGAACTATAAAGATGACCCAAATTGTACACTATTCCCTAGCTGGATGAGGGATACTAGGAATATGATTGGACCGGCCTACAATGCCAATGACAACGACCAAATAAGTGACGCGGTACGTGAAACCAGGCTAAAGGCTATCTTTGCAGAGCAAGGCGATGAAATTGAGTTTGTGAATTAACCCACCCCAAAGGGTCCTAGTAGTCGAGAGGAGCGCAGCTGTGACGCAAGCGCAGTGTCAAATGTGTCCACGTAAGACTTTGATTCTTGGTTTGGTCGGTCGCATTGTTTTGTGTCAGCGTTGTCAAGAGCGTATTAACGAGTTTGCTTTATCGCAAAACATAACCTTCTCTGAGGCTGCCCAACGTCTGGGTTTGAAAGGATTCAGACTATGCGATTGATTAGAATAGCGTTAGTTTGCTTCTTGATTACGGTTGGCTTGTTGTATTGGGCTAATCAGGTTATAAGCGATCCAAATGACGAGTGCCAAGATAGTAGCTTGAACATCACAGCACGATTCATAGCTTGCACAATGGAGGGAAAATAACATGCCGTCAATGTCTTTGCCTATGCCTGCTTTTCAGCGTGAACTAGGTCTACGCACCATGAAATTGCGTATTTCATTCGCTAATCGAATAGCCAAGCGATTGGCTGTTCAGTGTAAGGAACGGATGGACAAGGGGTTTAGCCGGGCTGATGTGCTTAATCCTGTTACGCTTAGGGATATGGCAAGGTTGCATCAAGTCCAGCATGAACTCTGGCAACACGTTGTTGATAGGGTAAGAGAACTGGCCTAGTCCCCTGTTAGAGCATAGATCATCAGGGCTGTGCTCTAGCGGATGTACTAGGAGTTGGACATGAGCCAATCTAAATACGGTAAGCTGATTTCAGATAGTCAGTGTTTTCATTGGTGCCCTAAACAAGCAGATCGAGAAGGCCATGACTGGTGCCATTACATCAAGCAGCATGGGCAGTCTAAGCTGGATAACTGGGTAAAGCTATGCCCGTTACATAGGCAGGACTTCGATGACATCACATAAGCCCTACTTGGTAGAGGCTAGCTACGATAGCAGGCGTGGGGAGTTCAGCTTTAGGAACTTTGTGGCTGACATGCTTTTAGTTTACTACTTGATTTTATGTGCTGAGTTCTTTGAGAGGCTTGGACGGGATGAGAGATTTGACTGATTACAGTGAGCGGGAGTTGAACGAGTTTTGGTCTACGCTCATGATTAAGATACACCAAGAATTCTGCGAGCAGTCTCGAAGTTATGAGATGTGGAAGGCTGGAATTGATACTATTATGGAGATTGGCGGGCATTATCACGCTAGAAAGGAGTAACATGCGCGCTGTTTTAATATACTCATTTTTAATAGGACTTAACCTCGGCTGTATGTTCCTATCAATGCCCGTCTACAACTGGTGGAATCCAATGGCTGCGGGCTTTATTACAGGGCTACTGTTTGTTCATATGACAAAACGAGTGTACTAGACTAAGTTGTAGTAACAAATAAACTAAATAGGAGAACACTTGAACAACAAGATCAAGACAGCTTTGATGGTACTAGCTCTTGCAGGGATTGGGACGTTGGTCGGAGCCCAAACTAAGGATATTGCCCCAGATGGAGATGGTGATGTGAAAGTTATCCAGATTGGCTACAACGGATCAACTCCCACATTCCAGATTACGAATAACAATGATTTTGTAGTCATTGTTCGATTTGTTCAGCCCGGCATCACAGGAACTACGTTCACACTCTTGCCCAAGGAATCCCGTAACTTGGGTGCTTTTGCGGCGTATAAGTACTTTGTATGCCATAACGGTGGTTCGCCTGTGGTGGATGGAACAGTTTCAACAGCTCCAGAGTATGTGAATACCTGGACGGAAGTTACCTGTAAGTTGTAGAGTTGAATGTTCTGTTCTACTCATCTTGAAGTCCCGTGGGGATCAAGTTGAGTAGAATTGAGAATTCAATGACTGAGGATTACATGAGTAAAGATGGATTATTTGTTATTGTGCTGGTGCTTGTCTTTATCGGCTTGAGTAGCTGTGCTGATCGCATAGCTAGTAGCACGGATAATCACAGCAGAGTACCTGTTGTGAATTGTACCATGATAAGATACCAGCACACGCTGCGCGAAATGTGCTGCCAAGCTGAGACTTGTGTCTTAACTGAATAGGTAACAACGGGGCGAGCGAATTTTTCTGGTCGGTGAACGGCGCGGTTGGCGTCTCATTTTGAGACGGCGCGTTATAAAGGATGCGGCATCGGAGGCGATATGGCTGAGATTACCAGGCGCAAGGAAGTTTCTTACAGATGGATTTGCACCCAAAAGGATAGGTTGGAAGAGATTGACGCCAAGATTGAAGAATTAGTGGGATATCAATCTCAACTATCCAGCTATGTAGAGCATAAGTTTATACGCGGGCTGGATTGCCTCACATTGGAAGGTAAATTCAAGTATCTTATCAAAGAGTTAAGGGATGAGAGGAAATCACTCTGGCGGCGTGTTAGGCATGAAATTGAGGAAGAAGTCACGACTGATGCACCTCAAGCTGAGCCTGTGGAACAGGAGAAGTATGTGTCACCATTCATGCCTGTTAACATGGAGCGTGTGTTGTGAAAATAACGTATGAGCTTGCTTATAGAGTAAAGCCGCTGTCAAGAGATGAAGAATTTACTACCCCATACGTTAGTTTGGGCTATCACGAAGATGTTAATGATGCAGCAGACGCAGCGAAAGAGCTTAAGCGTGATGCACCCGGACTTGAAATCAGAATATGTGAGTGTCGCATATGAGTGAAGACGCGGATTTCAACATTGAGCAGTGGCGTGAGGACTTTGATAGGGATATGGCTGTGTACAAAGCTGCTGTAAAGTCTCTACAAGAGTTTAAGAAACAGCCTGTGATCAGATTGACGGCAGAAGATTGTGTATTCATGCGCCAGTGTGGGATTAAGGTGGATTGATGCGTGAAATCAAAGGTAATTTGTGGGACTACTATGGCAAGGATAACTTTGTCATTCTAGTTACCACAAATGGATTTGTCAAGAAGAATGGCGAGTGTGTCATGGGCCGTGGATGTGCGCTTGAAGCTAAGCAACGTATTCCACAGTTGCCATATCTACTAGGCTATCACATAAAGTTGAATGGAAATGTTCCGTTTAGAGTGCCAGCGGAGCCTATTATGACATTTCCCACAAAGCATGTATGGTGGGAGAAATCAGACATTGAGTTGATTAAGAAGTCAGCAGAGTTTTACGCAGCTTGTGACGCTGAGACTACGTTCATTCTACCACGTCCGGGCTGTGGTAATGGTGGGTTGAAGTGGGTGGACGTTAAGCCTGTGATTGAGACTATTCTATTGGATAATGTGTGGGTGATTACATATGGCCACTAGAAAGAAAAACACTGTTTCACACAGAGAGCGCAAAAATCCACGTTCCCGTGAGGACTACCGCGCTAAGCAGCGTGAGAGTAATGCTAAGCGTGGTAGACAAGAATTCGATCCCAAGACAAAGGAGTGGATTAGATAATGGCTTATATCACCCTATCATTCGACACAAGAGAAGAACGTGAGGCTGCCTATACGGAGCTACGTGAGAAGTATTACGATGTCGTGAAGTACAGTAATCCATGTTGGATTGAAGGAGCGTGGAAAAGTCAATGGTTTGTAGGCTATCTAACACCTGTGATTGAAACGGAAGAGCAACTAGCTGAGGAGATCAAAGATGCCCGACCACAAATTGCCTGAGGACACATTGGCTGCTCTTGAACACTTGGTACGCACAGCTAAAAAAGATGGAGTAATGGTTGTGGGCTTCGCTCTATGCGATGATGAAAAGCATCTAGCCATGATGAATTATGGAGATAGCCGCTTTTCAAGGAATATTGCTTTTTACAAAGAAGCCTGCGAGGTTACTGAGAGGAAGATTAAGCAGGGGAATACGATTGTGCATAATCTAAGTGAGGTCATGTGATGAGTAACCTAGAGCAATTCCTGGCTGATTATCCCTTTAAGCTGTTTATTGAAGAAGATGATTGGTTCTCACAAACGGCGGATGAAGCTAAGCACATGATTCAAAAGGCCCAAGCTAGGAAGGAACGTATTCGTGCGAGAAATCTTAGAAATAAAGCCAATAACGGGTTCCCCACTTACCGTTACGAAAAGGACCTTAACTTAGATATGGGCTTGCAGTATTACACAAGCCAACGTGGTCAACGTAGACGTTACCAGTTAGGCAGGGATTAATGGACCCAACAACAGAGAATCCCGAAGATTTGTACAATGAGTACGGTGGGGAATCGTATCACCGTGCGGCAGCCTAAGGAGACAAGAGCCATGAGTGACTGTGCGAAGCATCAATGGCAATCCACGCAGGAGTCTTGCCCCTCGTGTAATGCTGAGACAAGACGCGATACTGGTCGAATTAAAGACTATGAGGCACAACTTGAATTGTGGATGAAACGGGCTCGAACCTTTGAAACGGAGATAACCGACCTGCGCGGGAGGATGGAGGCAGTTGCGCCGACAGTGGAATTTTACTTGAAGCGCGAAATTGAGTCTCCGTCGAACCATCAAGAGTTTGCAAGAGAGGCGGCGGAAAAATTGGCTAGATTTCGCGCCGCTCTGGACGCTCCTACCGTCTCGCAGAAAGAAGGTTCCCGTTTCGCTGCCTGCCCGGCGTGCGGGTCTAAAATGCGTTCCATTCGCTACGATGTTCGAGTGTCCGAATCGGAATACAAATCAGAGCTATGTGCGAATACTTGGCATGACGCTCCTGGCGTGAAAGGAGATTCAAATGGCCAAGCCTAAGTTTCAAGCGGGGCAGGTCGTCAAATTGACGGTCTACAAGAAATCATACGTGCGTATTTTATCGACGTGGTGCTGGTTGAGAACGAAACCATCCCTAGGTCATGGTTGCACGTTTGAAGCCGAATATTCGCCGACTGGCAGAGATAGAACACACGAGAAAAATTTGCGTCCACTCACGGCCCGAGAAAGGGGAGATTCAAATGGCCAAACCTAGCCTTAAAGAGCCATTTCGCACTCTCGAAAATGAGATCATTGACACCTTGATAGCGGGGCATAAAGAGTGGCGTCCCGATCTTTCCTATCCCGAAAGCTATTCCGATATGCAGGCGGCTGTAAGGGGATTGCTTCGCATGTTTGACGTGAAGCGGCGGCCAATCGCGCTAGACATAAAGGAACTCCTCCCAAAGGAAGGAGATGCCAATGCATAGTGCGGTGGAGTTTGCTGAGTTATTGGCAAGGAATAAGTTTCCTTATGGTGCCGTGATGTATGAAGCCGAAAAACTAATCGCCGCTCGGGACGCCGCTCTCTGGCGCATGGCTCAGGAGCAGATGAAGGAAAAGATTTCGCAACACGTTCCTTTGGACTACGGCAAATGCTCTTGCGGGCTTCGGTGGCGGAAGATAGATTCAACGAATCCCTATGGCGACCTCCAAGAGCATATCCGCTCGATACCGCTCGATCCCCTGCCTGCCGGGGACGCTGGCGAGCCAGATTGGGACGCGATTCAGAAAAATGAACGCATCAGCGAAGGCTATGATGACATGCCAAATAATTTAGGGGCAGATCAAGAATGATCGAGGACGCTGGCGAGGGGCAAGAGGTGAAGAAATGAGGTGTGAGAAGGTGCGATGTATGAACTCTTTGGATGTTTGCTTGGATGGAGTCCTCTGGCTGTGTTGGGATCACTATGTCGAGGAAATGAGAAGGAGGAATCATGCCATTGCCGAAGAAGGACTGGACAGGCCAGCAGGCAGGGGATAAGGAGTAGATGATGTGCGAACGGTGTAAAGTAGGGATGAAGATGACGGTATTGGACTATGAAATCCCCACAGTTCCACGTAATGGTAGGTGGCGAGTCCTGAATGAATGTCCCCTGTGCCATTTACGGGTGTATTCCATTGTACTGGAGGCGAAAAAGAAATGATTGAGGGACGTGTATCAAAGAGACGTACAATTTCTTTGGGAGCAGACCCAGAGTGCTTTGTCTACTCAGGTCTTAAATTACTCCCTGCTTTTGAGTTTTTACCCGGTAAAGGTAAAGATGTAATGCTGTATAATGACGGGTTCCAGGCTGAATGGAAGTACAACCATGAGGGAGCACATTGCCAAAATAATCTTGTCAAATACACGAGAGAAAGGCTGATAGAATTGAATAGCCTAGCTTTACAGAAAGACCCCAAGGCTCGCCTATCTCTAAAGAATGTAGTTCGAGTTCCTCAAGTTATACTAGATAACGCACACCCTAGGCATGTGGAATTAGGGTGCGAACCGAGTTATAATGCTTATAATATGCGCGGTAAGCCTGTGGCTAATCCGCGTAAGCTACCGTATCGCTTTGCTGGTGGACATTGCCATTTTGGGACGTGGACTACACAGAAGCCAAACTACGAGAAGATTGTTAAGACTCTAGACAATATCTTAGGTGTGTGGTCTGTAGGAGTAGCACGGCATATAGATAATCCTATTCGCAGGCAATATTATGGGCTTGCGGGCGAGTTTAGAAAGCCGAAGTATACAGAAGGGTTAGGGGTTGAGTATCGTGTCCTATCTAACTTCTGGCTCCAATCACCTGCCATTATGCAATTAACGTGGGGTATAGGCAGAATGTGCGTGAGGCTGGCTCATTCGCGGTATGGGAATCTGTGGGCAGGGAACCAAGATGAGACGATTGATGTCATTAATAACTGTGACTATGAGAGAGCTACAAAGATCATTTATAGGAATCAGCCTATGTTTCGCTGGATTCTGAGTCAAGTCTACAAGCAGGTAAAATCTGTGAATAATGCTATTTGGTTATGCGAAGAAGGATTAGAAGCAGATGAAAACTTTGTAGGCAACTGGCATTTTGAAGATGAGTGGATACCAAATGCGGGACAGCCTTGGAGTCGTTGGGAAGAATAATGGCACTCAAAAAATGTCCGATGTGTCTGGGCCATGAGCCCAATAATGTTCACGCACGGGTTAGCAATCCACCTTGCTCTTATTGTGGTGGGCGGGGTGTATTAAATACAGAAGTTATGTGCCGATGTGGACGCCCAGGAATCCGTAAGCTTAACGATGTTAGTATTTGTGGGAGTTATGAGTGTGGTAAGAGAGTACTGGAGGCCACAAAATGAAAGTGTATCTGTTGGAGGATTTTATACCTTATGAGGATACATTTATCGAAGGTATCTTCTCCTCCGAAGAAAAAGCTGAAGAAGCAGCCGAAAACATCAAGTTTCACGGGAAGAAAAGTATTACTGAGTACGAGTTGGATACGCCAATAACATAGGATTGATATACCCCATCTAAAAGGCATGTAACGCGCTCTGAAGATGACGGGATAGCAGCGGCCCTGTACGGGCTGGGAGGAGGGTAAACCTTTTCGCATCTAGTCATTGCTGGTTGCCAGTCAGGAAGCTAAATTTATAGCGACAGCTGTACCATTGAGAGGCTCCTAAAGTCCACGGGCTTAGCCCTAGCACTCATAAAGAGTCGTAATGCTTGAATGGACCCTACAGGCTGAAGCGGTTTGGTAGGTGGATTGGATATATCGGTCAGACCTGGACACATTGTTCCTCGATTAGATGGGGTATATGAATCCTATGGAAAACAAAAAGCTCATGACATATGGAATCCTTAAAAGGGGACTTGAACTTGACTTGACCAACTACGATGCCGAATTCTTGGGGGAATGTTACATTGAAGGTGCAAGTCTCTTTGGCATAGGACCCATTGGGGGTGGTAAATTTCGCGGAGTAGGACTTCGCTTAACAAGGGACAAAGAGATAGCTTACGGCGAGTTGTGGGACATCCCAGATGAGTTGTGGGATTGGCTGGATGGTATAGAACAAAACGGGCGAGTTTACACACGGAAGATTGTTCCTGTCTGCCTGTGGGATGAGCAAGAGGCTGTGGATAAGGTGGTGGATGCTTGGGTATATGAACACTGTTTCAAAGATTTCAGGTACACAGACAAAATAGAGGGAGGACGATTCTAAATGAAGGGCCGTTTAGTAGTTGACCACCAAAACTATATCACAGACATGCTTAGGGACTTGGCCAAGGAACGTGGTTTTTGGTTTAATAGTAAACCAGAGCACTCTTGGGGTATGAATGATTGGAGTCCGGTACAGTGCTGGATGGGGGATCATATAGGACCTAAGAAGTTTAAAGCTAACTTTCAAGTCCAGCAAATGCCAGGGTGCTGTGCAGTGTTAGTCCTATCGTACATCCAAGTTAAGCCTTGGTCTTATGAACTATTCGATCAGATAGTAGAGTTTGTTGAGGTAGCGGCCAAGAACGCGGCTTTTGGATCAGTGGCTATGACGCAATGTGTCCCGGCTTTTAGTAAGATGCTATGGAAGGAAGAGCCTTGGACCAAAGCGTTGGACAGAGGTTGGGTTGCCACACCTGCTTTTAGAAACGGAAAGAGCGGAAACCTAGTTACGTATTTGCTTAAGGACCTGGGGCAAAATGCTAAGGTGGTTGGATTTGAGGTTAGGTACGTTGAGTAATCTTATAAAGGAGGACATATGAAAGAGTTATACTACGTTATCTGTAGAGATGGATCGGGGGATATGTACGTGGAAGTCGATGGACCCTACAAGACTGTAGCAGAGGCGAAAAAGGAGGCGGACCAGTTTGATGTTGAACCGGAACGTACTCTCACGCTTATTTCTATGGATGACGGTGGAAATATAAAGCAGCTGTCCGTAGCCACATCACCTAAAAGTAAGTGGAACTGGATGTAGTCCACCCCAAGGGTCCTATTAACGAGTTTGGCAGTAGAGCCACCGAAGGAGCGATACGGTCAAGGTGAAAGCCTTGACGGGAAGCTGAAGGGACTTTAGGTGTAAGGACATAAGCTCCCCTTCGACCTAACTAGCTACTGCCAATGATATTACACCCACCTGCTAGCTCAAGCCAATGAGTATAGCACTTAAAGTGGAGTGTACGTGGTCCCCCGCAAGGGGTAAGGTGATAAGCTAGTGCCCTGATTCGTCAGGCCAATGCAGCCTAACTCTGTAACGTATCAACGTAATACGTCCTGAAAACAAAAGCAGAGCGGCGATTGGAGGGAGCCTGTGGCTTGTTGGGAGCACAGGCTTTCCAAATATTTTATGAAACCCTATAGACATAAAGAGCACAAGTGGATTGAGTCTGTGAATACCAAGTGTCCGACTTGTGATGGAGTTGTATCTATTTGCTCTGTGTCTCATTGTAGGCGACATAAGTGTGCGAAACACGGTACATTTGATGTAATCCAAGAACCGGGAGAAAGCTACGCGATGATTTATTGGAGATGGAGAGGTAGCTATCAATGATACCACGCTGGATTATTACACAGAAAACAATGCCTCACGGGGTACGTGGCCCTAAGAAACCTGTGCTGGTAATAGAACGTGAGAGCTGGCCTGCGAGTAGGATACTCACTGCTGGGTCTGGTAGGGACGTGTATCAACCATTTGAAATTCCAGGTCTTTTCAAGCTGTGGGAGTGGCGCTTTTGGGCTTGTATTCTAACTGCACCGGGGCATATCTTGGCTGAATGCAGATCATGCGGTCATAACAGCACGGAGTCTACGTCAGATAGACAATTGCACTTCGCCAAGGGAGGATGTACTAAAAGACTCTGCGCCGCATACGATTTATTGCTCAAGGATAGCAAGTGCGTAATTTGTGACCACCATACTGCGCAGAGAAAATGGGGTGTTCCTTTGTGCTCATCAGCTTGTACTCAAGCGTGGTGCGAGAGTGAACCACAGCCTCGTGCTCTACTAGAGGCATTAAATCTTGTTGGTACAGAGGGTTGGGCATAAATGGGAATTTCTATCTATCCACGCACCGCAAGGCTTTGCAACAGATTCAGCCTAGGCTTAGACCCTGAGTTTGTGTTTAACTCAGCTACAGGAAAGTATATCTACGCTGAATCATGCGGCTTAACTACGTCAAGAGCCTTCGGGTCCGATATGGCCGGTAGACAAGCTGAGATTCGAGCTTATCCCTCCAAGTTTGCTCTTGAGGTCGTGGCTAGTATTGTGGATTCACTGAGATGGATGGCTTATGTACATAGGTATGATATATCACAGCTTACTTGGTCTGCTGTCTCGTACAACGGGAAGGATGGCTGTGGCGGACATATACATCTGGGACGTAGGCGACCAGATAGACAGAAGGATGTTGAGATACTGGATACAATATGCCAAACCTTGATTAATCAAGGTGTGTTTAATAAGTATACCTTTAATGCGCGAGTGGTCAACACACATTATGGAAAGTACGGGGATGTACGTCCTCAGTCTCATGGGTATGAGTACAGGACTTTACCTACTCAAATGGCTAGTCCGTGGCTTATGTACTTTGTGTTGGTGCTGAATAAGTTATTGCTGTATCGTGGTAGCAAATGGCGTATTGAGAAAGGTAGAGAGTATGATGCGATTTTGACTTTGCTACAAGTGTATCAAAATCGAGATGATGATGCAGCCATTGCCTTACATGCCTTGCAGAAGTGGGGATTGCCTTCTGAAGATACAACAGATTTTAGAGGTAGGTGGGGGGTGGAAAACTTTACAAAAGCTCCTACAGACTTCTCTTTTAATCAGTTTGGTAATTGCTTCTTCCCCAGCATGATTAAGCCTGAGGAACAAACATGTCATGAGTTGTTTGAGTACTTGACTCAGGGAACACCAATGCTAAAGCGTACACCTCAACCTACGTGGGAGCCTTTTCAACTTCCTAAGGGATTCTATAACTTAACTGTTCAACAGCACACTCTTGGGCATCTGCCAGATGTGGTTAAAGATTTAATCTCCAAAGGTCGGAGAGTACATCTTAGTGTGACAGAGTATTTTTACATCTATCATGATGTACCTTTACCTATTCAGGGGATAAAGCAAGCTCTGAGAAGTAGTATAGATGAAATTGTCTTTCATCGGACAACTTCTGGAGGTATTCAGATAGGTGTACCCTCCGAGTTTAACAAGTCCCTTGCTCAGTGTAAGATGTTACATAACGTGTTAAGCAATACGAATTTGTTCCCTGTGTGTAGGGCTGTAGATTACAAGACAGTCGATTGGTCAAGGTGGGATAACCCTAGTAGGAGTGCGCCTAAGGCCCCTTTGGGGAAGCTTAAGGATCACATAGTCGGGAAACCACCCAAGACTGAAATTGAACCTGCAATAAAACCTGGAGTAAGAAAACAAGCACCGTACCCTAGAGAGGAGTGGTAGCTATATCTGTGGCATAGCAGGCTGTATTAGATGGGGCAACAAGCCCATTAACGAAGAAGTAATCGGCATATTACTAGTCGGTAATGAGCACCGGGGTAACGATAGTGCAGGAATTTGTATCCAACAAAGTGACGGCTCGTTAAATATTATCAAGAAAGATGTTCCAGGCTGGAGGCTGGTTACATCTAAAGAGTATGAGCAGTTTATCAAGGACTACCTTAAGCCTGACAGTCGGAGCGTGTTGATACATGCTCGCGGAGCCTCTCAGGGTAATCCCCGAGATAATAAGAATAATCACCCAATGTTTGCGGGGTGTTCAGCTATTATTCATAACGGAGTGATACGGAATGATGATAAACTATTTGAGATACTGCACCTTGAAAGGAAAGCAGCTACGGATTCCGATATTATTCGAGCTATTGTTGATAAGTATGGACTTACCAAAGAGGCTATCAAATTTCTGGCTCGCGCTAGTGGTAGCGGGGCTATCGCAGGGGTACATCCCGAATTTCGTGATAAGTTATTGCTGGTTCGTAGCGGGAATCCTCTGACATTGGCAAGTAATGAGGACTTCTTCTTCTTTTCTAGTGAGAAAACCACGTTGCATAAGGCTTGCAGGCCATTTGTTATGAGGATGGGCATGTGGTTTCAAGCACAGAGGCCGGATGTGGACTTTGCTAACATGGCTAATAATACCGCTTGGATCATTGGTCCTAAGGGCTTGGAAGCGCATGTTGAATGCCAGATTTGTCAAGGGGACTATACTGAACCGTGGCGTAGGACGTATGAGGAATATAGTAAGAGACAAGAGAAGTGGGATGACAGGATGAAACCGGCTGCTAGTAGTGATGGGAAGATGAAACCTGCTTATTGTTATAAGTGTGATAGGGAGTGGTTAATTCCTGTTAATGGTATCTTTAGTCAGTACACTTGTGATACTGGCAATGGGGGGTGTGGTAGCTCGCTGTGGCAACCTAAAGAAGAAAGTAAGATTCGAGTTATAGATCAAAGGAGGGTTAATTGATGAAGTCAATTTACATAGCAGGAGGCTGTAAGGGTAATACAGCCGTTAACATCCTTAAGGGACATCTTGAAGCTAAAGGACATCGTGTTACTAGAGATGCTAAGGACCCGTTAGGGTGGGATGTTACCGTAAGGTGGGGCATTTCATATCAAGGGAACAAGCCAGCGCTTAATGCGGGGGTGAATCAGTTTGACAAGCTTGGTGCTATGTTCCAGTTTATTAGAAACAAGATTAGGACTCCATATCCCCACACTGACTTTGAAGATTACGTTAACCTAGACAAAGGACAAATTGTACTGGCTCGGAATGTCCACCATGTCAAAGGTAAAGATATCGTAGTTTGTAAGACATTGAAGGATGTAAGAGCTGCTGCACACAACAAAGACTTCTTTGTGGCATGGATTCCCACTCAGACCGAGTATCGTGTTTGGGTGTTTCGAGATAGGGTATTTGGAATCTATGAGAAAGTGTACAAAGGCGAGGGAGAGTACGAAGGCTTCATGCGGAATCGAAGGTTTGGTTTCAAGTTCGAGAAAAGGGATAACCTACGTGGAATGAAGGAGATAGAGGTTCCAAGTACTAAAGCGGTGAAAGCTCTTAACATGGACTTTGGCGCGGTTGATGTTATCCTTGGTAAGGACGGAAAGATTTATGTACTAGAAGTAAATTCCATGCCTAACATTGACTCTCCAAAAAGGAGTACAGGTATCCGACTGGCAAACTTAATTTCAGACTGGGCCGAGGCGCAATGACTAAAATCACTGGAACACGGGTTGTTTATGCTTGCCCTTTATGTCAAACAGCTTTCTCTCATCCCCTTAACTATTGCTCTCGTTGTCCAGGTAAGTTAATCAGACGCGAAGTACCTTTTTCCTACAAAGAAAATCCTAAAGGATATTTTGAAGGTATAGACGGAAGTAAGAAATACAAGGAATGGCTAGAGTCTCATGGCTTAAAGAGGGGGGAAGTATGAGCACTCGTCTTAGAGTTGTCCTTAAGCATCCAAGTGGAGTCATGTCCACTGGCTCAAAGGCTGTGAAGGAATTGTTAATTCTCACGCATCCCCAAACTAGCAACATGGCCTTAGGTAAAGTTATGATGAAACTTGGGGGCATGTCTAAGATTGAGAAGATACGGGTAGTGTCTAAGAAATTACCTCATGGATATACTTTGACTTTATTTCAGGAGCCGCGCAGGACTAGGAAGAATCGGTCCCTTTATTGGCAGAAAAGGATTGACAATAATCAACCCCAAGCAGGAGGCATAGCATAGATATGCTAGTTGGAGGATATAATAACTTTATTACTCAGTTTCCGGATTTAACTGAGATTAGCTACATGCGAGATAGTTGGGTGGCTGCCCATGTCTCGCCTGGGCATTTAGAAGAGATTAAGACGGAGTTTATCTTCTTTGTTAAAGCTACTGGGGTTAGTGACAATGCTGTTGAATTAGGCTTTAAGCCCGTCTCAGCTATGAATAACTGGTACCATGCTCACAGAACTGAAAATCGAAGGATGATGTTCTACTGGATGCGGAACCCTTATCCTCAAGTAGAGCCACAGAAGCCTCACAGGGTTAGCTGGGGGATTGATAGGGGTATGGCTGAGTACCCGCCTCATATTCCTAACAGGAAGATGCTAAGTCAAGATGAATTTCTAGCCGCTAGTGGCTGTGGATTTATGATTGGAGAGCCGCCTTTTGTATGGGACCTTATGCACAGGTTTCATACTCTCATGAGGATGCCTGTTGAGGTTCCACAACCACAAGTTGAAGAGCTAGTCAAGCATGGATATAGGTTGTTGGATACTGGTAGTCTAGCGAGCTACTGGATCAATGGCTGGCTTCCTGATGAGTACTCCTTTAAGAAAGAATGTAGGTACTTTAAGTGTAAAGCGGATTGGACGCCTAAGGTGGTTAAGAGAGTTAAGCTGGCGGAAGGGAGTAAGTGAATGAGAGTTACTCATGGACATAATTTGGTCAGGTAAAAAGTGGAAGGAGAAATAAGTGTTTATTGACAACAGTCAAGCGCAGGCTTTTCGTTTGTGCCCCCTGTACTGGTATAACTCTTATCAAGTAGAGGGACTTGGATTAGAACCTAAAGCAAATCTGAATGAAGTAACTCCCTTAGGATTAGGCTCACGTATTCATGAGCTATTAGAAGAACACTACAAGCAAGCTCTACTTTATCCTCCCAGTGAGAATGCGGCTCTTGAAATTGAAGCTCAAATGATTATGGAAGCTTACAAAGCTAAATATCCGCAGGAGACATTCACAGTAGAGGATATCGAAAGAACCTTCAAAGTAGAACTACCTACAAAGATTGGAGGGTATGAGTCTAGATACAAACATATTTACACAGGAAAGATTGATCTTGTTGTCAGAGAGAATGAGGGCCTTTATCTTATAGATCACAAGTCAGAAAAGCGTAGGTCTAATTCAAATTCACCGAAAAAATGGGCTGCTAGGGACCAAGCCTCCTTGTATCTCTGGGCAGCAGCCAAAGTCTATAAGGAAGAAATAAAAGGATTCTTCGTAAATGTTCTCAAACGGCCAAGTGATAAGCTCCAAGAAGGGCCGTTATTTCCAGACAGACAAAGACTTGAGAGAACACCTGAACAAATTGAAATAGCGGTTCGAGATTTAGTTATAGTTGCTGATCAAATTGAGGACTACCAGCAAATGTTTAAGGATACATTGTTCCCCTCGAATAAGGAGAACTGCTTCAACGGATACTATGAATGCTCGTTCTACCTCCCTTGCACCTATGGTTGGAGTGAGGAGATAAGACGAGAGAAATATCAAGCTAAAAAACCTTATCTTAATCTTACAGGCGTTCCAATTATTCAGCCTTAAAAGGAGCAAAAATGCAGATCACGTTTAGTTTGGGCAACGACTCTTCTAACCAAGAGGAGACTATCTCTTGGAAGAGAACCATCACTCTGGGGAGGCTATCTTCGGCACACGTCGTCGAAATCTACAAGCAGTTAGCCGACACTATGGACACTCTCCTAAAAGAGCACCAACCGTCCCAAGCGGAGCAGGAAGCGTGGGAAAAGGAGCAGATCGCGAATCTCACGAGAAGGCTTCTCGCGGAGGAGAGCATCGACGCACGGGTCAAGGCTGCCGCAGAGAAGGCAAAGACGGAAGCCAAGGAAAAGAAGTAGCAATGAGAACTTGGTCGCATGAAAAGAAATACAAGTGCTGGAACTGTGGTATTAGACCTATAGCTAAGCAGATTTCTTTCCCTATCTGTGATGAATGTTTCTTCTGGCAGGTGCGGAAACTAGCTGGGCAGGGAATTAGAGTTGTGATTATTCCGTTGGAATGGGAGGACCCGGATGAAGCCTAACTTTATCTATGATTTAGTTCGAGAGGACGGAAGGTTGGAGAGAGTCTGCAAGCACGGAATAGGGCACACTGTAGGACACTTAGACCCAAAACAGTTATCAGATGAATATACGTGGGTACATGGCTGTGATGGATGCTGTGATTCCTATGAAAGACAGGAGGAATAATGTGCCCTATCTTTGATTATGTTTGCCCTAAATGCAGTGCGAAGTACGAACGCTACGTACAAGGGAATGGCCATTTAGAAAAACGCCATAACCCCCTATGTGAAGTGTGTGGAGTGGAGACTGAGAAGGTGGAGTTCAGCTTAGTAGCCCGCCGCAATCCCGAAAAAGGAATTCAAACCTAAAGGAGTAACATGCCCGCCAAAGAACCCTCGCAGTTAAACGAAGCCTACCAAGCTTACAAAGACAATCCTACCTCTGAAAACTATGAAGCTTTAGGACTAGCCCTAATGACTTTTATAGAAGCTACAATAGTAAGAACTCATGGCAGCCAATTTAGAGAGCTAGAGGATGCAGTAGGAGAGGCTTGCCTTAAAGTGTTTGAGGGCTTATCAAGCTTTGATTCTAAAAAGAGTGGCTTTAGTACATGGGTATATACTGTAACAGAACACGCCTGTATAGATGCGTTAAGAAAGCGTAACGGTCAACAGGAAGAAGAACTAGATACAGCTATTCTCAACGATCAAAGCTATGACTTCTACAGAGATATGGACGCCAAAATTGACCTAGAGAAGAGGATAGCTAAGCTGTCTAAGGAAGAACAAGAACTTATAGATATGAAGATGCACGGGTTCTCTAATGATGAGATAGCAGCAGAGCTGGATACTACAGAGGATGCTGTTAAGGGGCAGTGGAAGAGGATTATTTTGAAGCTAAGGACCCCGGGGGTGGGAGTTGAACATCTATTTAATCTCTGATACTCACTTCAATCACTATAACATTAAAACCTATTGCCAACGCCCTGATGATTACAATGAAAGGTTAATTCGCAACTGGCGAGAGATAGTTAAAGCTGATGATATGATTATACATCTTGGGGATGTCTTTATGCACAAGGTCGCTGGATGGGACGTAATATGGCCTCAGCTAACAGGAAAGAAAACTTTGATTCGTGGGAACCACGATAGAAAAAAGAGCGCAGGATGGTGGATAGATCACGGCTTTGATAGTTGTGTGGATAGTCTTATACTACGAAGATGCTGGTTAACTCATGAACCAGCAGACCATCTACCCCCTGGCTGTATCTTAAACATACACGGGCATTTACACAATATTTGGCATGGTTTCAATCAACCAGGACAGTTCCCTGCCGTTAAGCTTAGACATCCTTGGCAGCGGCTATTTTCGGTCGAGTATACGAACTATATGCCTGTGGAAATGGATAAGTTTATTGCACACCCTAAAAAGTATCTAGCTACAGGATTAGGAGATTAAATTGAGATGGCTCTTGATAATTTGTTTAGTGTTCCTGTTAACGTCAGTAGTTAAACCAGCCGATGTAGACATGGACCTCACAGCTTGGTACAATGGTTACAACCAAATGTACTTCAACAATGAGCTGCCAAAGGCGGGGACTCTTAGCCCCCCGGATGTTATCATTGACTTTCACCTACGTGATCCGAAGAAGATGGGTGTTACAATATTTGGGGAGGCTGATGGCTACATTCGTATGTCGTTCAATCCAGACTATATAAAGAGCGAAAAGACCTTGAGGCTTACACTCTTGCATGAGCAATGTCATATAGAATTGTTCGTGGAGGATGTGCATACCCTAGATGACCACGGACCTGAGTGGCAGGCTTGCATGTTGAGACTAGCGGAGAAAGGAGCGTTTCACGACTTATGGTAAATAAACCACACGAGTGTCAAGAAGCCCACACTTGCTGTTGCGGGTGTCAAGACCTGGAACCCCGCGAGGATTGCCCTATTCACGGTGACCCTTGGCCACCTAAGTGTGTTGTATGTGGGAGGTTTATGAAGTGGCCTAAGCCTATAGAGAGTCCTTATCCCTGGGCATTCCACTGTGATGACATCTAATTCCACCCCAAGGGTCCACCAGTGAGCCTGGAGCCCGTAAGGGCGGGAAGGCGAACAAATAGGAGGAAAGGTGAAAGTAGCTATATATTATACAGCAGAAGAACTTCCAAGTTGGGTAGATCAAGATGACTTACCTTATGATAAAGACTGGTGTGGCTTTCTAACAATAGAAGATGGAGACTATAAGGCAATCTATAACGATCACATGGAGCCAGAAGATGCTACTTTTGATAGAGGCTTAAACTGGATTAAGAAAGAACTCGAACGTGCCGCGAAGCGATAAGTCCTTTCCTTTCAACAAACTACATCTCAGCTAGGTGTACAAAAGCGGCGCAAACACACTTCGGGCACTTCGTTCTCGCTTACGCTTCACTACATTAATTATACGTCCGGCGAAGGGAAAAGTGTCACGAATAAGTCACCGAGAATGACGGACTTACAATAAAGTTTTAGTACTAGTACTTTGCGTTTACGAGAATAAAGGACTTACGTCACAAATTGTGCCTAAAAATAGTTTGACACTTTTGGTCGCATTTTTCGTATAATTAAGTATGAAGATTAAATGAAGTTGAGTTTGGAGGACGCCATGAACCGTGACGGTTATGGACTCCAACCGGAAGGCTCGACTGATCGTACCGTCGGGCTGTCAGCACGGGCCTTCCAAACCTTTTGAGAATGAGAGGGTTACGTTGCCGCTTAAGTTATACAATACACGTGAGTTAATAGCGCCAGATAAGTTTAAGTTAAAGATATTGATATATGGCATGGCTGGTTCGGGGAAAACGTCCTTCATGGCCTCCGCTAACTCCCTAGAGCACAAGCTTTTAGCGGGAGTATGTGAAACGGGAATGGGTAAAGGACAGCTTTCTGCTGCGAGTACTGGATATACCGCCTGTGATTTAGAGAGCTACAATGATTTTCAAGAGTTTTGCACTAAACCTCCTGCTGGATTCGATGTTTATGGTCTAGACTCCTTGAGTTGGGCGAATAAAACTTTCGTAAAAGATAAAGCACTAGCGATCCCCCGTGCTAAAGGGGAATCACAGAAGAGACTGTTAGGCGTTCCTGAGTTGGATGATTATGGAGTTATGGGGGAACTTAGTCGCAAGCTGGTTCAGCAGTTGTTAAATCAGCCTACTCATATAATCATAACGGCAGGGTTGCGAATAGATAAACCTGATTTTGAGAATGGACAAGGTGATGTTTTAGTAGGGCCAGACTTACCTGGAGCCATGTTCTTAGGTGTTACGGCAATGGTGGACGTTGTACTCTACTTGGGCACAAGAAGTGTGCTAAGAGACCCTAGAGATGCAAAGTCTAGGTACACTGAACGGTATTTCATTACCGAAAACACGGGGGGAAGGCTGGCTAAAAACCGACTTTCTGTAAATGAAAAAGGGGTCTCGTTCCTCCCTACAGAGGTGCTATTTGACCCCGCTAGTGGCTTAGGAACATTTGATTGGTTTTTAAATAAAGCAAAGGCTGAGTACACCAAATATTTGCTAGAAAATCCGGTAAAGAATGCTACATAAAAGCACAGAACAAAAACTTGCCTATAATAAAGCGTATTATTGGGCGAATAGAGAACAGATTAAAGAGAGAGGCAAAGAAAAACTTGCGGCTAAGAGAGCTTACAATAAAGAGTACAAACTACTAAACCCCGAAAAAGTTAGACGCCGTATGCAAAAATATATTAGGTCTCCTCGGGGCAGGTACAAAAACTTTCTTTCTCGATTAAGTGTTCAAGATAAAGAGACTGTTATTAGCTTTGAGGAATTTCGAGTAATCTTAACTCAACCTTGCTTTTATTGTAATGGTACTTTAGGGGAGACAGGCTGTGGAATAGATCGAATAGATAATACCATAAGATATATTTCTACTAACTGTAGACCTTGCTGCCCTCAATGTAACATTGCTAAGCATGACTGCACTGAACAAGAGTTTAGAGAATGGATTACGCGAGTTTATAGTAATTGGGTGGAGGTAAAGGCGTGACATATTCAGAGCGAGTAGCCTTCTTGAAGAAGATTAAAGAGCTAGATGATAAGTACAAAAATGAGATGGACGCCCTTTGGATTCACATTCGTAACCTTGAAGAGAAGTTATTGAATCCTCAAGAGTATACTTCAGGTAAATAAACTATTAAGTTTGGGAGTAGTAAGCAGTAAATCGCCAGCTCTAGCCGACCCCTAACTGGCGTGGGTGGCGGGATCGGATGATCCTGCGCTGAACCTCCCATTAGGGGCATCTGAAAAGGTGCCCCGACAATTTTATGCCAAACAAAAATAAACCAACAGGTAACATGGAATCAAACGGAAGTATTTGGCTAGAGCCTATGAAGCCTCAGCCAGCGCCAGTGATTCAGGACAAATCTGTGCCTGATCCAAACCCTCAAATCGTTCAGCCTAAGATTGGGCCTAATCCAAAGGCGGGTGGTGACTGGCGTAAGCAGGTTAAGCCAGTACCCGCTGATCCTAAAGATGTTGTTCCAAGTAATCCTACAGGAATCGTCAAAATTTAATCGCTGTAAAGTCTAGCAATAGACCAGTCTAAACTAAAATGGGAGAGTGAACCTTGGGTTGGGAAACAGTAAGTCTCGCAGATACAAAGATCGAAAAGCCAGCCGCAGTACCAGCAGGAACGTATGTCTTTACGCTTCAACCTGGAGCAAGTTATAGGCAGAATCCCTATAATAATATCCAGGAACTCAACGTCCGATTTGATGTAACGGATGGAGAGCACGCAGGCCGTCCGGTGTTTGTTTCATACCCCGACCCCACAGCATTGAATCGGGAAGGCAAGCCTATGACGTGGAGTGCTCAGGCTCTTAAGAAGCTTGAGATCAGTCTGGGACAGGATGCTCTGCCCGGCGAGGACACAGCAGCTTATTTGAACCGCATTGCTACTAACGGTAATGCAAGGGTTGTGGCTCCGTTGCTTCCGGGTAAGACGTACACAGATAAAAAGACTGGATTGGAGCGCACAGAGGACCCGAAGTTTGGCATCTTCGATGTACAGCCAGCCGCGTAATCTCCATTGCAAGGGGACCACAGGGGTCGTAGAAATGCGACCCCTATTTCTTTACCCCCGTACCAAAATCCTCAGGAGGCCGCTTGTCCAAGAACGGAATTATTTCCACAGTTATTTCCCTCTTTATTAGCTTGGTGGGCTGGGGTTTAATTGCAGCTTGGGTTTACATGAAATTAAAATACTAGGAGATTAAAAAATGAACGTCGCTCTTATTTTTGTTGCACTCTCTGCTGCGGAACTTGGACAGCTTGGAGATAGCTATACAACGGAACGTGGTCTAGCTGGAGGTCTTAAGGAAGGCAATCCAGTTGCTTCTTGGATTGTAAGTAAGATCGGTGAGACTGGCATGACGTTGTTGAAGGTGATTGGACTTGCGCAAGCTGTTCCAGTACTAGCGTATGTTCTCACGGGATACAATGAAACCTGTCTTACTCTCGTTGCGGGTATTGTTGGAGTGGAAGGTATCGTGGCCACGGTTCTAAACTACCTGACCATGAAGAAGGCGGGGATTAAACTGTAATGCCGCTACGCGAAGGTTCAAGCAAAGAAACCATCTCCTATAACATTAGTAAAGAAGTTAAATCTGGCGTTCCACAAAAGCAGGCGGTTGCTATTGCGCTTTCCAAAGCGGGAAAAAGTAAGAAGGGGAAGTAATGTCCACTAAAACCTTATATACTTGTGATCGTTGTGGAAGAGAGACGCTAGAGGATAGAAGTTATTGGAAAGAAATCTATTTAGAATTTGATCAAAAGGGTTGGACGGCATGTCCTAAGTGTTTAGATCAGTTTGATCTATTTCTTAACAATAAGCCTACGGAGATAACCTACATTGAGGGTTAGCGAGAAAGAATCCTGTAAAGGGTGTCCGATGGTTAAGGTGGACTGCTGGTACGAAAAAGCCGGACGCAAGGTACATCACATCGGCGCTGATATGTCCTTCGTACCGCCACAGATTGGCCCTAGTTTAAGACTAGTCCTAGCCCGCGATCCCGGTGAAAATGAAAACATAGAAGGTAAGCCGTTAGTTGGAGCGGCAGGAAAGTTCTTTGATAGCCTAGCACGAAAGGCAGGAATAGATCGTGAGCAACTTACAATACTTAATTGTCGTCAGTGTCGGCCCCCTAACAATGTTGACCCTCTTTCTCCTAGCGCAAGGTTTTATATATCAGAGGCCGATGCTAAAAAGGCGACGGATCAATGCTGGAGGAACCATGTCAAGCCAATATTGGATAGTAGACCTTGGGAAAGATTCGACGCTCTCGGAGGGGAAGCACTTGAAGCTCTAACAGGAAAGAAAGGTATAGAGAAGTGGCGTGGCTCTCCTCTCCCTCTAAAGAATGAGATCAAGCCAAAGGTTATTGGCACATACCATCCAAGCTATATCATGGTCTATGGGCAGGGCGCAATTCCTGCCGTGATTAGTGACTTAAAAAAGGGGCTGACTGTACCTCCTGAGTACTATAACACTACACCAACACTAGAGGATGTAGCAGGATTTAGATCAACCAAGCTAGCGATAGACATTGAAACAAATAGATTTACTCAGGCTATAATCTGTGTGGGTTTATCTGATAGACCGTATCACGCGATGTGCGTTCCGTTTAAGGGCGCGTACATAGCTGAGATTAAGAGGATCATTGAGAACGCTGAAGAAATTATCACACATAATGGTATATCTTTTGACATGCCTCGTCTGTGTGCCGCTCTTGGCATCAAGGTACTTCACGCCAAAGAGTTTGATACTATTCTTGCTCACCATCTTATTAGTCCAGATTCCCCTCACGATCTTGGCTATGTGGCCTCCATCTTCCTACAGAAGCCTTACTGGAAAGATGAAATAGGCCAGAACCTAGAGTACTACTGTTGCAAAGACGTTGATGGTACGCTACAGATTGCCAATCAGATTAAGCCTATTCTTAAGTCTCAGAAGCTCGAAGACTTATACTGGTACACCCAAGTCCCCTTAGCTAAGATATGTCACTTAATGGAAACCACTGGCATCCACACCTCAGGCGCTAGAGCAAACAAGATTCGTCAGGATTTACTAGCTGAGATTAAAAGCTTAGAGAAGACTCTTCCAGAGGGACTTAAACCTTATGATAAATGCATTCGTGTTCGCAAACCTGCTCCAGAGGGCACTCTCGGAAAATCAGGAAAACCCATCAAGTACATCCATGTCCCCGGAACTGAAAGAATTGTGCCTTGGAGTTCTCCAAAGCAAGTTGAGATATTCCTCTATCAAAGACTGGGACTTCCAGAGCAACTCAACTCCAAAACCAAAAGAGTAACCACTGATAAGACTGCACTAGAGAAGCTAGCTAACAAAGAGAAGGACCCACTCATTAGGGCCCACATTCAAGCTGTCCGCAAGCTCCGTAGCCTAGATGAACTAGCCTCAAGCTTTATTAAGGGGATGAAAGATGAAGATGGGAAAGAAATTCCAATTAGAGATGGAAAAGTATATTGTCACTTTAGCCCCTACGGAACTTCGAGCGGTCGTCTATCATCCTCAGGTCCTAATATGCAAAATCAGCCTCCTGCTGCAAAATATATCTATGTACCTTCTGATCCTGATTGGTGCTTCGTAGAAGCCGATTTTGCAAGTGGGGAAAATAGATTAACTGCCTGGTACGCTAACGATCAAGAACGGCTCCAAAAACTTGCGACTCCGGGGTATTCCGAGCACAAGGAAAACGCACACATATTCTTTGGAATACCTGTACAAGATGTAATCAAGGATAACTCTCCAGACGCTCCCTATGGACGAGCTAAGAAACTTACTCACGGAATCAACTACGGGGAGGGTCCACGTAAAATAGCAATGAACCTAGATATGCCAGAGGCGGAGGTAAGAGACTATCTTTTTAAGTGGCGACAAGCAAACAGACCTACCGTTGATTGGATGAAAAAAGTATCCAAAGAAGCTGAGTCTACAGGGGTGCTAACAACCGTCTTTAACAGAAAAAGGTGGTTCTGGACAAGCAAATTGTATGGAGAATCGCTGAGTTTCCTTCCGCAAAGTACTCTCGCTGATATAATTATTCGCAGCATGATAGGATTACTTTATGAAAGAATTGGATTGTCTGTTGAACTCGCACTCAAGGCTTCAAATGTTTTGGAGCCGTTGCCCAAACCAGCAAGACTCTTACTATCCGTGCATGACTCCCTTCTTATCGAAGCACCAAAACAACTTGTGCCAGAAGTGGTACGTTGTGTTAGAAAAGTAATGGAACAAAGCTGGCCTCAATTAGCTGGCTACAGTATTCCCGCAGAATTCAGCGTTGCCCCCGCTTCTTTATCCTGGGGCGAAACCAAACCGTTCAAACTGGAGGATTAATGGAACCTGGACAAGTATTCTGCTACAAGACGACAGGTGAGCTTTGTATTGTCATACGATTAGAGGACGCAGGTGTAGTTGTGCGACGCCCCGTTATGTCACATGAAAATGGGATTACCCATTCACTGGACCGCGTAGCGGAATTTGAGCTAGAGAGTATTGAAGATCACCTTCGTAGAGAGGCCAAAGAAATGGTCCTCAAGACCAAGATTCAAGATGAGATGGTGGCAGAGTTGGCTAAGGCTCAAGCAGCTAAGCCTGCCTTAGAACTGGTGAACTAATTGGCCGAATATCCTTTCACACTAGACCCACCTTTTGACCTTTACAAAACGACATCCCACGACCCCGCCGAACAAGCCTTTCGAGAGTACGAGCACGAACGATGGGAGGAAGCCCCAGAGCGGTGGTCCCCCCTTATCAACCTTGAACAACTTGCCGCCCGTCCTAATCTTGAGATTGAATGGTTTTGCCCAGATTGGATACCTGTCGGAGCAAAAACAATTCTATCCGCTGAGCCTAAGACAGGCAAGACCATACTCCTCTTTCATATTCTTAAAGCCGTAACGGAGGGTGGAAAGTTTCTTGGCAAACAGTGCCCACCCACAAGGGTCCTATATCTAACAGAGCAGACTGAGCAGGAGTTCAAGAAACAAGTCTGTGAGGTTAAAGGACTTATAGGGAATAAGAACTTCTTCGTACTTCTAGCTGAAGAAACACCCCAGGAGATTAAGACATGGGAGGACACTATCGCGTTTGCAGAGAAGATGCTCTCACTTACAAAGTCGAAAATCTTAGTAGTGGACACGTTTGGAGGGTTGGCGAAACTTCCCCCGCACGGAGAAAACGATGCGGCTACAATTCAGAATCAGATCAACAAGTTGAATCCTTTATTCAAGAACAGATACTTGGGCATTATCCTTACGCATCACAACAGGAAGAAGTCGGAGAATCCTCAACAGAACGGGAGCAACCTGGCAATCAGTTCGGCACGGGGATCATCAGCATTCGTTGGGGGCGGTGGACACTTGATCTTCATGGACGCTCCTAATGCTTATAGTACTAAACGAGACTTCACCTTTTATGGCAGATACTTACACGGTAAGTCAAAGACTTTGAATCTGACACCTAATGGCTATGAATCAGTGGACTTAAACTTCGGAGGGACGAGGACCTAATGGCAGAAAAAATACGGACGTGGGCAATCCTCTCTGATATACATGCTCCAAAAGAAGATAAAGAATCATTTGGAGCTGTGTTAGATTTTCTTCAGCAAAATCCTGTGGAAGGTGTTGTTCTCTTAGGGGACAACATGGATTGTGAAGATATCTCACGACACACGAAGCAACAGCCTGGCCTTCGTAAACCAGGTGGATGGCAGCATGATCTTGACTATTTTAATGCAAATATATTAAAGCCAATTGAAGCTCGTATTCCTAAGGCCGCAAAGAAAGTTATCTTTTATGGAAATCATGAAGATTGGCTTCAACAACTTCTTGAGGAGCAGCCTGAGTTAAAAGGGGCTCTATCAATTGAGAAGTCTCTTAACCTAGCTGAACGAAACTGGAAAGTTATCCCGCAGGGAGACCACTATAAGATTGGAAAAGTCTATTTAATACATGGAGATCAGCTCGGTAGTTCTATGTATATCTCTAAGAAACTTGTGGAGGCATTCTGTGCTACAGCTATCATGGGTCATGTCCATACCGCACAGATGCATATCAAAACTTCTCAAGTTAAAAAGAACGACAAGTGGGCTGGATATGTACTTCCTACTTTAGGTACAGTTGCTCCTGCGTATGCGAAGGGTGCATCAAATAATCATGTGCATGGATTTGGTATAGTAGAGGAATTTGGAGCAGGACTATTTAACATCTATATTATCATTATATCTAACGGACAATTTTCTTATGGCGGAAATATCTACAGCGGAAAGTAAATCTTGTTCTCGTTGTTCCTTTATAGGTTCTTTAGATAACTTTGTGAAGGATGACAGATTTAAGTTGGGCGTTCGTCCTGAATGCAAAAACTGCTACAATGCAGATCGTCGTAAATGGCACGCTGCTATGTCAGCGGATAAAAGGTGGATTAAGAATCAAAAGACAATAGCACGGCGAAAGAAAAGGTATCATTCTGATCCAGAGTTCCGTGCCTATCTTATGCGTAAAGGCCGTGAGACAAAACTAAGACACGACTATAATTTAGAACCTGAAGATGCTCAAGGGTTATTAAAAGAGCAAGAAGGTTTCTGTAAGATTTGTGGTAGAGATATTACAAAGGACTTTCACGTAGATCACATAAAGGGAACTAAGATTGTGCGAGGTCTCCTTTGTGGTCCCTGTAATCGTGCAATAGGCTTACTCAAAGAATCTATTCCTGCTTTGACTAAAGCTATAGCTTATCTGGAGGTTGACTATGGAAAGAAGGCTTAACATCGGGGTGGACGTTGATGGTGTCCTCGCTGACTTTACCAGTGCTGCGCGTAAGCTGATGAAGCAGATGTTCAATGGGCGTCCAGACGATAAGCTAGTTCAGACTACGTGGGCATTTGAATCCTTAGGGATCAATGCTCAAGAGGAGCGACAGTTCTGGAATAGGATAGACACTATACCTAACTGGTGGCTAGGACATGAACCATTACCTAAGACTGATCTACTTTCTCAACTCTGTGAGAAGCATCGTGTGATCTTTATCACTAACCGCAAAGATGGTATGGGTATGCCTGTTGAAGATCAGACTAAGGTGTGGCTCAAGAGGACCTTTGGAATTGTCTACACGAATGTTATCATATCAGATAACAAAGGTCCCGTAGCCGAAGGGCTGAAGCTAAACGCTTTCATTGATGATAGACCGAAGAATGTGAGTGAGGTCTATCCAAAATGTCCCGGTGGTACTTATATTCTTCGTACTACCTACAACCAAGAATTCTGTCAAGCACCTGCTGTTCTTAGCTTCAACGACTTTGCAAAACTAATTTTGGAGGCTCAATGATTCTTATTGGCTTGGGTCACAAAGCACGTCAAGGCAAGAACTTTGTTGCGAACTATATGAAGCAGGTAAATCCTGCTATTAAAATTTTTGCTTTTGCAGATGAGTTGAAGTTATATTGCAAAGAACATCACGATGAATTAGTTCCTCGATGGCAGCTACGCAACTCCACAAAGCAACTCCCTGCTTGGAAAGATGATCCCATCTATGGATGCTCCCCTATTTTGCAGATGGTTGGGATGGAGTTTCGAGAACTTGACGAGAACTTCTGGGTTGATAAAGTAGCGGAGAAAATAGTTGCTCAACAGCCTGAGGCTGCGGTTATTACGGACGTTAGATTTATCAATGAGGCTCAGTGGATAAAGGAAAACGGCGGCTTCATGGTTGAAGTCCGCCGTCATAATGCAGATGGAACTCAGTATATTGATCCGGGCCGTGACCCGAATCATCCTAGTGAAATAGCTTTAGATGAATATGAGGATTGGGATTATATCATAGCAGTAAAGGATGGAGACTTAAAGGGTCTGAAGGCAAAGAGTATCGGGGTCTACAATCTGATATCCAAACCGGAGGACTACATTGATTACATGGAGAAAGAGAGCGATACTGACTGGGCTGGTCTTGATGCCTTTTATGCTAACCTTGACCCCGACAGCCAAGGCGACGGATTTAAGTTCTAGGACCCCTTTCGGGGTGGTATCAAGCTGGTACGGCGACGAGTCGGGTAAGGTCATGGCTAACGGCAAACATTACGATAAGCTGGCAATGACTGTAGCTCATAAGACTCTCCCCTTCGGGACTAAGCTACTGTTGATTAATCCCGTTACAAATAAGAGGGTAGTTGTAACTGTCGCAGATCGCGGGCCGTTCATTAGGGGCCGCTCGCTGGACTGTAGCGAGGGTGTCGCCATAGCATTGGGCTTCAGGAGGCAAGGTATTGCTAACTTGACGGCAGTAGTACTCTATAATCTCCCTTCCCAACCTGTTTTTACTCGCACGCTTCAGGGCTCCCATACTAAAGCCCTCAAAGCCAAGTTGCTTTGCAGCTTCCCTGATTACATTACCTGCCCGGTACCGGGGACACTCGCCTCCCTGAATCACGCTCAAGATTATTCTCTTCTCTTTCAACGGCACAGCATCAAGAAGCCGGTTGAGTTTGTCGAGCGTAAAGATTTTGTGGTTGGGGACCTTCTCAGTTTTCCAGTGACCTATGTATATCTTGGCAGGGTTATAGACCTTTAGGTGCTGATCCTCTTGACACCACTTGAAGAAGTTGCTTAACATACTGAGTTCGTGATTGAGACTTAGCTGGGCTGCACCCTGCTTGGTACGAACGGCAACATAGTCCCCTATGTCCATGCTGACGAACTGTTCTATACCTGTGCGTTTTGGGAACATCTCAAACAAACGCTCTAGCACACCGTCATAGCAACGCATGACGTGGCCGCCCTTCATAACTAATAGCCAAGCCTCGAACTTCCCTAGAAACTCACGAACGGGAAATCGGGGCTTTATTTTTGTCATTTTGGTACCCTCTAGTTAACGGGCGTTGCCTTGACCTTCCCCGTAAAATGCCTTTGCCTGACCAACCTGAGGAGTTGGACGTAGCACACCCGCGAACACCCTGAGCACCTGCATCTTTACTTCATGCAAGTTCTTAAGAGCTTCAGAGCGATCCTTGTCTGACATCTGCTGATTCTGCTTGATAGCTTTTTGGGTGTTCATTACTTGGCCTAGCCTGCTCTGCATCTGTGTAGCAACTTGGGCCTTCCAGAGATCGTCCTTGTGGCTTTCAATGTAAGCGGGGATTTGCTCTGGGTGATTCTTCTTTAAGAACTCAATGGTCTGCATAGGTTGCTGAGCGGCTTGGGCATCCTTGTAGAACTGGTACTGCAGTGACTGTTCCTGCTGGTCAATGCTGGTAGACACAAAGCGCCCAAGGATAGGTCCAGCCACAGGAGTATTGGCGAGCTTCTCCGGTCCCTCCATGTGAGTCTGCTTCACAGCAGCAATGAAGGGATCAACAAAGCCTGTTGCCATGCGACCAACACCTGCTGTGGTTGTGTCTATTACATGCTCAGCCCTACGAGGAGACACTCCGAATGAGCCAGTTATACTACCCAATGCACCACCAATTGCCGCACCTTTATTGCCTGCGAGTAGATAACCTATTGATGCACCTTCAGCCCCGCCTGCTACAGCACCTCGGACTCCACCCTGTCCCATCTGCTGAGCCATCGGGCTTGTCCCAGGTCCATACTGAAACTGAGGATCAATATTCTGTTCCCGACCGGGAACTATAGGTCCACCTGTTCCAGTAGTCTTGTAGTTCATAGTTTCTTCGAGAGGAGCCCGTATCACGGGATTTAATGACGAGACAGCACCCCGAACAGCAGATTTCCCAATCTCGCTTTGTTGAAGGTCCATCTGACCTGGAGATAAGTTACTCACGGCTTGAAGCCCAAGCTGTACGCCACTACGTTCCTCATGGCCCGCAACCTTGTTTAACATGTTCTCTATTGGATTATACAAGAACTTTACAAAAGATGGTTTTGGAACTTTGTAGTACACTGGAAGTGTTGCGCCCGAAGATGACTGGTATGTGTCCCCCGTCAAGACAACAAAGTTATTCTCACGGTCAGTATAAGGCACTTTCCGAAGCAAAAGATTACCTTTCTCATCTTTCTGCTGAACATTGTGCTCATTCAGAGCCATCGCCATCCCAGTTATCGCAGCAAGAGCTACTCCAACCCTTGCCGGATTCTCCGCAGCCCGAGCGAACACCCTCGACACATACTGAAGGTGAGCGTTAAAGAACATTGAGACTAGGTTAATAGCTGGGGTCAAGTTCCCCTGCTTAGCGAAGTCTGGTCCACCCCCGTACCTTCTTGTTTCCCACGCGGCAGCCTTCTCTGTGTATCCAGCCTGCCTCAATCGTTGGAACGTGGTCATCTTCGTGGCATCTTCAACTGCTGCGTTGAAGTCCTGCACTACGTCAATAAATCTACCCTTAACAATCTTCTGTCCAAAGCCAAGTGTCTTTAGATCAAGCGCCATCTCAGGTGAGATCATGCGCTGTAAAGTAGAGTACGCAGCACCAGAGCGCATGTACTCTTGCCAGCTTCCGTCGTGAGTAACTGAGCCATACACAGCCTTAGTCCACTCCCGCATGAGGCCAGCCGCATCCTTTGGCAGGGTGCGAATGTCCTTCAGTCCAGCATCAGACATAATGGCCATGTCCCCGAAATGTCTAAGAGCATTAGGTATCGACCACGCCAAGTTACCCATCGTCGCGCCCTTGCGGAGTAGCTGACTAAAGTATTGTAAGGGACCTTTACCAATAACATCTAGACTAGATGGAGACACATCCTTCAGGGACTCAGAGAGCCAAGCTGGAGTAGCAAACGTATGCTGTTGCCCGTTATCATACACACCGACAAGACCTTCATCTGGTCCCGCTTTGTATCCACTCTTGACAGGTTTGAAAAGGGAACCCACCCCTTGCGGATCAGCAACAGCTACCTTTAGGTAGTCTTTGATGACTCCGTTACGGATAACTTCACGGATGGCTTCTCTATTAGCATCGGCAGAAGCAGTAATGGGGTCCCTGTTAATACGGTCAGAACCCATAAGAGCTTTAATAACATTCTGTTGTCGAAGATATAGTGGGGAACCTTTTCCACTTGTTCGACCAGTATTGTCTGCAACCTGTTCGAGAATTCTGTGCATTGGGATGTATTCATTACCGCGTCCCGTGTACTTCTGATACTCCGCATCCCCAATAATTCCTGCGTCGTGAACCATATCGAGTGCTTTACGATTCAAGCCAAACACACGATCAGCAAGCATCTTCACGTCATTGAACTTAGGGCCAAGCTGAGCCTGCATCTGAGCTAGGTCAGCAGCAATCTTAGGGGGGTCGTAGGGTTGTGGTACTAAAGTCTTACTGGTCAGTCTGTCAATTACTTCCTGCTTTTCAGCTTTGGCCTCTCGCAATGCCTTGCGAATTCCCGCCTCAACTTCTACAGGAAGCTTAGGCGTTTGCAAAGCTTGCTGAGCTTTATTAATAGCATCATCGGCTTCCTGTATTCGTTCTTGCATTACATCATATACACGCTGATAGCCACGGAGGTTCAAGTAGTCGTTGAGGTGCTCGCCCATCTTATTTGACTGAGCATCTTTAATAATATTCTTATAGTCAAGCAGATGAGCTTCGGCCATACCTCCACCACCACCAGCCGCTAACCATGCGCTAACGTAAGGGGAGTTCTCAATATCTAGCTTTCCTCGTAGGTCCCTAAATGCAGCACCCCGAGGATCAAATTTCATCAGGAAGTTTTGCACAGCACCCGGACGGTCATTAATGAAAGCGAATTTATCAAACATCTTAGCGTACACGTCGCCGGGAAGCTGCGCGACACGATTAACAAAGCTGCGTGCTGGCCCCTTGAGATCACGTTGCTGAGCGTCTCGAATAGTATCCATGTCACGTAACACAGACTTATCCTGAACAGGACCCTTCAACCAATCAGCTACACTAATACCCATACTGGTGATGGCCGGGCGAATAGAATTCAAGCGGTTCCACATTAAGGGATGATCCGCAATAGCTGGAGTGACGAAACCAAGTCCCCAACCAATTGCGGCCCCTTCATATGGATGTCCAAGATGAGCGCCTACCAGAGAGCCGACAATTCCACCAACTGTACCACCAGTAGCCAGTCTAGCCCCAGAGATAGCACCTTGTTCAGGACCCCAACCTTGACGGCGCTTAGCTGCATTAACTGCATCCTCAAGGTTGCTGTACTTTTCATCCCAACCTTGTTCAATGGTTAAACCTACGTAGTTGCCAACAGCTTTTCGGACATCAATACTCACCTTCTGCCCGTACTTACCATTTCGTAGCATATCCGTTTCAATGGTCTTCAATGCCCGAGAGTCTGCTGCCCATGTCTCATAGTCCACAGGAGAGGCTTTTCTAATCCAGCCCTTCTCAAGCATGGCTCGTAGAGGACTTCCACTATCAGTGAAGCCTCCCTTTGAGGCTTTAGGTATGACTAATTCAGGGAGTACAGTCTGCGCTACATCATCGTGCATCATGTTCCCAGAGTCAATTCCAATACGACCATCTCTGGATAAGAATCCCGCTACACCCATTCTAAAGTCATCACTAAGTTCCCGAGCATAAATCTTCGCGGCATTGGCACGCCGCATTATTTCATCGTCAGAGGGTACACGATCCGCTAAAGAAACCTGCTTGACTTGCCCTTTTAATGCACCTTCCCCCAACACCCCTGCCTGACCCCCACGCTTTCTATCTTTCAGCACCCCATCTGCAACATCGGCCACACTGCGAAACAAACGGCCCTTCTCGTTCCTCAAGTCAGCGTGCTGAAAGAACTCCTCATCGGTAGGAATCTGCTTAACCTTAGCGCCAAGCGCCAATCGCGCACGTTCAAGAGTCCAAGACTTCAAGGGTTCAGGAGCCTTGATAGCTCCCTGCTCATCTAACTCAGGGGCAAGATTCGGCCTACGTCCAGTCTCAGCAGGTTCCTGATACTTCCCCAGTAAACCCTCAATCTCTTTCAACCTAGCAACGTGCTCCTCTATTCCAGCCTCAGCTATAGATGACCCAGTATCAGAAGCAACAGTGACAGCATCAGAAATCTTACGCTTGAGACCAACCCGCTCCTCTTGAAGTTTAGTAACATGGTCGCCCCACTCTTTATCAGACACACCTTCAGGCTTACCGTGTACTTCAATAGAACTAAACTCACTAGTAGGAACCCGGCCCTGTAATTCATCGAATACAGACCTAGCTCCACGCCCAGCGGGCGAGTCAGGCTTGACTGAAACACGCTCACCAGTCTCAGGATCAACTATGTACCTAAGTGGCCCACCCTGCGAACGCAGGTCAGCAATCTCTTTCTTAACGCCACGGTTCTTAACCGTAGCTTCCGTCAGGTCTTGAATAGCTTTCGCCTGAGCCTCAAGCCTCTGAGCCTCAGTTGTCGCACTATCCCTAAACGTGGCTACGTCCTTATTAGACCACCTCGCCATGTCCCCCGCAAGTATAGACCTTACTGAAGCTTCCTGATCTTGGTGTTTCCTGCCTATCTCATCTGCTAGTTGATCGGACTCAGCAGCGTCTCGTTGCCTGTTCAAGTCAGCTATACGATCAAAGTTTCCGTGTAACTGCTGAATAAGAGTAGGGATATCCCGTTGAACAGGCTTTGGTGCCTCCGATACAATAGGCTTCTGATCCAGCTTCTCCTGCATACGGCCACGCAGGTAGTCTACCGCAGCACCTAACTTACTGGGAATATCACTCTCTTTAACCGCCATAGTTTGCGCGGGATAATCGGGATGCTCAAACTGGTGTACACCTGCACCTGGAAACAATTCACCTTTGTAGACCAGCCCGCCAACTCGGGCGAGTTCTTGAGGAGAAGTTGGGCCACCCCCAGGGGTCCCAGTAGCGGGCTTAGGAGCATATCTAGGAGGAGCATCAGCAGCTTTAGTGGCGTTAAGATCAGTATGTTGAGGAGCACGAGCTTCAGTAGGAGCTTTAGTGGTGAAGTCAAGGTGTAATTGCTGACCACCAGTTTCAGATATAGGACCCAGTGGGGTGGCTTTGTCTGGCAGTGTAGCAGCCTGCCTAACAGCAGAGTTTAGGACTGGATCATTTCCACGTAGCTTAGCCTCAGTAGCGATGTTCTTGCGAACGTCCATGCGGGTCTTGGGATCAGTAGACATTCCTTCGGTAGCTGAGTGGAGGCCGAATGCTCCACCTAGAACCATATGAGTGAAGTGCTCTAAAGCAGCATCAGAATCTCCACGATCAATGGCTTCCTTAAAGGGAGCATAGCGTTCATAAGCCCCTTTTAGCATTTGCTGAGAGAAACCGAGATTAAGCAGCTTGGAAACTACGGGAGCTGCTTCACTCAATCCAGCACTTCCACCGGCTAGAATTAGATTTGGGGCTGAGGTTAGACCGCCAGCAAATTCGCCTGTAGCCTTTAAGATAGGATGCCGGGAAGACACGGCAGCTCCAGGGTCTACTAGACCTTCACCTTGCGCTGCTCCACCGACACGCATGTGCTCCATAAAAGGAGCGACCACGTTACCAAGCCGCTGCCAAGTGCTAGCAGGACTGATACCTGTGGTCTTTGACAAAACATCGGTAGCTGACGGACGCACATCTCCCTTAGCGGGAGTCTGAGTATCCAGACTAGCTACGGTCTGTGCTTGAGCAGCCTTTGGTCCCTGTGCGTTAGTGGGCTCGTTCTTCCAGCCCTTATAGCGCATATCATAAAGGTTCTGGCGAACGTCATCGTTCACTGGAAGTCCACGCATGGCTCCAATGAATGCCTTCTCATCACCCGGAGTATGATAGGCATCCCACATCTGCTGACGTTGATCGTCAGTTAGACGGGACCTACGAAGGGTGTCGAGAAGAACGTCAGAGCCGGGAATCTGCTGCGGTGTCTGATTATCTTGGGGCATTATTTAGGATTCCACTGAGAGCCTGTACCGCCAGCTACGGCAGGGGGAGCGGGCTCGGGGGCAGAGCCATCCCACTTACTGCGATCTTGCATGTATTCTTGGTAGCTCACACCCATACGGGGGGCAGAACTCTTCTCATACTTACTAAGGTCCACATCTAATTGTTGCCTAGAAGCTTGAGACTGCTTGACGTAACCTTCATAAGCTTTCTGAGGATTCTTCCAGTAGTCTTGATCTGTTAGGTGAGAAGTTTGAAAGTCTGTAGCTGTTTGGAGCTTAGGTAGGGCTCCATAGGCTGCTGTACGTTCTTGCATTACGAAGGATTTGAAGTCCTTGGGGGGCTCTGTGATTCCTTGAGTACCCCCCGCTCTTGCCCCGGCTATTGCACTTTGATCTTGAATGTACTGTTGATGAAGCTGGCGTCCTCGTGCTGCAATAGCAGGATCAGCACTATTCATCATGTCGTAAGTCTCTCCCAGTAAACCACCAGGAGCAGACATGCGCTGGCTACGCTGTTCTTTAGTGAATGCAGGCTGTTGATCGGCAGGTAGTTCACTGGCCTTCTGTTGAGTTACTGGATTAACTAGATCGACTCTTCCTGCAACGGGATCAAAGACCCGACTCCACGTTCCACCCTTATCGTCTGTAAGATCAGCTCCCGCCATTGTCTTAGAGCGATCTCCCTGAGCCATTCTATTATAGTACATCTCAGACTGAGCATCATACCTACGTTCCTGAGCCATGCGGAATGGAACCATAGCTCGCCGCTCACCAATCTGAGAGGCAACGTCCATCGCACCCAACTGGGCACCAGCCATTTGATACGGCAACATCGCAGACTGAATCATCTGTTGCCGACGAGCTTGTGTGCCGCCCATTAAGCCTTGCATCATTCTGGATATACCCCCACCAGCACCCTCAGGACCCTGCGCTTCAGGGGTCATAGCTCCTGTTAAGAAGGCATTATCCAATACTCCCGCAACCTGCGGATGATTACGAGCCAGCCAACTATTAGGGCTCATAGTCATGTAGGGGCTTTGGAACTGCTTAGCCATCTGCTGATACTGGCCAATAGTATTATTATAAGGAGCCAGCATGTCATTCAACTGGCCACTAAAGTTATTCTGCCAAGGAGAATTAGTCTGATAGGCCCCACCAGTGTTAGCTTGATTAGTATTCGTATTGTCAAACATGGCCATGAATTTATCCTTAGTAACCTTGTGGTTGGCCCATCATGAATGGAGACTGACCAAAGTTATACCCGCCAACATCAGGAGCGCCCATGCCCATTCCACCTGAGGGACCATAGTAGCTGCCTTGCCCACCCTGCATGGGAGACATAGCGGCAGACATAGCGCCCATTGTTCCTGACATAGCACCACTTGCAGCGCCCATACCTGCTCCCATCATTCCCCCCAAACCTCCTGTTAGAGCACTAAGTCCCATCCCCGCAACTTGGGGTAGCCACGTTCCTAGTCCACTCTTTTGCTGTGTCTGTGTCCCCCCTGTTTGCAACGGACGATACTGAGAAGCTAAACCCATTGCATTCTGTTGTGCAGTGAAAGCATTCTGCATTGGATTGAGAAAGCCAAGGTTGGCTCTGTTAGCACTGTTTCCCATAGACTGTTGTTGCATCATCTGTAACGCAGCGGGGCTATTCTGCTGGATACCAGAAGCAGTAAGATTTCTAGTTAGATTATTCATGCCCGATTGACCCATTGCATTGGCTTGGCTAGTACCCATCTGGGCTTGTGTTTGAAAGAAGGGGTTACTAAAGGGGTTGTTCATGTATCCCCCAATAGCCGAACCTAGTCCACTCTGCATCCCCTGATAGGTGGACATTGCAGTGGGATCGTATTGGTTTTGTTGTGTCTGTACTGTCTTTGTACTCATTAGAGGACCTTGACGAATCTGAATTCCGGCTCTGTTGATTGTTGAACTGCGCCAAAAGTATCCACAACTTTTAGCATGGTTTCATTAGATGTATGTACATTGAAGTAGTACTTCTTAACGCCCTGGGCCGCAAGAACAGTCTCCACATCCCGCTGAAACATGGCCTTCCATCGGGCTGAAAGCTTTTCAGGATAGATAACGGGATCAACTTCAACTGCGGTACGAACCACAGCTAGTGGAGTTCCCTCTGGTGTATCAAGAGCTAAAACTACACAACCTTCACAATCACTTACTTTTGCTATCGTGGCAACTTCTTCTGACGTTGCTACTCTAATCCTATTAATCATCCCTTCCCTCCAAAATGCTTAGCTCCAAAGTGTTCTAGGATGTAACCTATTGCTGTACCTGCTCCCCCAAAATACCATATCTTTTTTTCAACGCTACGAATAGCCTTAGCGTTCTTTTCATCCTGCTTAGCTAGATAAGGCAATGCAGTATCAAACCGTTCCTTGATATCCATAACGGCTTGAGTTAAGGTAGCTTGACCCTTCACGAGGTCTAAGAGTGTTCCTTCAGTAATTTCCATTTAAGCAACCAGTATATTCCAATGCACAGTATTAACTACTATAGGAGACGTAGTAGGATTACAGACTCTAACTTTAACCTGACCTTTTGCTGAAACGTAAGCAGACCAAGTTAGGTTGATACTACCAAGCGGTAAAATAGGATTAGCGTGAGCTACTAATGTAGTACTCGCTCCTAGGATATTTACAAGAGATTCAATACAACTATTAGCTGGTATAGTTCCAAACTTCAACAAGGACAAACTAGAAATACGCTTGCTGGCCGCCAGTTTTTGCACATCTTCAATACGCTTTGAATAGGTATCAAAAAGCTCATTGATAACCTTCACGGCGTCCGGATGATTCAAGCTAGTCAGTCGGGCAGGGGCACTTGGCATTACATCCTCATTGACGGAGCAATTTCAAAGTCGAAGTCATTAAGCACATCAACCACAGTACTGGCAGGACTTGTAAAGGTTAACTGATACCACTTATATAACCCAGGGGCAGAAACCATATCAGGAATAAATAACTCACCAAAAATTTCCGGTTGTACCGTAGTGGGGGGTATCACAAGAAACCCACCTGAGAGCAACTCACTTTCTCTGTTTGCTCCCTGAACCGCTACAGTCAAACTAGTATCCCCTGTAGCCACTAATGTTTTGTTAAAAGCCTTTGTAAGCCCCGTATCACCAAAATCTAACCAAGAAGTTGTAATAGAAACAGGATACTGAACAGGTGTCATAGTGCCATTTCTATCCTGTCTAACAGTGTTGTCCCAGATATAAATGGACCCCGCTTGACTGGCAAATATCCACTGAGGAACTCCCGTAGCATTCACATTAAACAAGCTGGCGGTGACATTATCCGTAGGCTGCCATATGAACCACTTTTTTGACTTCATATTGTAAACACAAACAGTGTTGGGAACAAGACTGGTTCCCGTGGGAATATACAACATATAATACTCAGCAGGACCTAGAGAAACAGATCGTGCATGAGACACTGTTTGAACAACACTTTGATTGACTGTGTTTAGAACATCTTGAATTGGAGTTCCAATGTCGTTATAAGTATTGAAGTCGCTGAACATAATTCGGTTATCAGGGGTTAGCCACATAGTTCCAACAGGCTGACCTTCAGCAAAGACAACCTGCCATACCTCAGGATTGATAACACCCGTTTCATTGAAAATAACTTCAGGCTCTTGAAAGTTATCGGGTCCATCACCTATCAGACGGCGAATGGTACGATCTGTAGCGATGTATAGAGTTTGCCCATCACTAAGTAATGCGGAACCTGTTTCCGCGTATTCACTTATGTCAATAGTGTTAGTTGCAGGCCAAGCCTCTTCCCACTTACCTGTAATAGTTCCTGTGCTTGTAGTAACGTCACTTAGACTCTTGGAAAAGTAAAGAGTAGGTCCGATGATTCCATAAATACGACCCTTGTGCTTTATAGGAAAATTAATCAACGGAGGAGGATAGTTAAATACCACTCCATGTAACACTCCACTTGAGTCTGTTTGCTGATAGATAGGATTGGTAAGCAGGGATGGCCCTGTTGTGACTGTAGCTGTTAAAGCATCAGGAGTATTGTCAACATAGGTGGTCTGAGAGTTTGGAATCTGAGCTACAAGATATAATGTAGTCTCATCCCCACCGTCCGCCGTAGCCAAGATAAGTTTTGAATCTACCTGGGGATCCAAGGATACAGCTATATTAGTCAAAGGCTGATCCTGCATCGTCAAGGGGCCTGTAGACAAAGAGAAAGGCGCTATTGTGCTTGTATGCCCTGTTATAGAGTTCTGGAAGACAAAAGTATATATTCTTCCACTTATCAGAGTTATATTACCTGCCGCTGGAGCCCCTAACGTGAGGGGTCCAGTTTCAGAGAAGACTGTTATCTGTACGTAGTCGATGCCTACAGTGGCGCTTCCACTGGTTGTTTGAACAAAGAACTGTACTCCAAATGTCGCACTGTTAATGTCAGCAGCAGACCAAGCCCCACCCCAGAGATCGTTCATCCCTCCAAAGGTTGTGAATCCTAAACTTGTATTAGTAATACTAGCGGTTTTAGGCAACCCAAATGGACTGCCCGCTTTAACAAGAATGACATTTATGGTAGGCGCGTCATTAGAGGTCTGGTACTTAATATCAACTTTAATTCCAATGGGGGGATTAGTTGGGACAAGACCGAAATTTGATGCTCGTAAAGAAGAAGAAGGTGATGTAACTGCTACAGCAGTAGCTACGGCTCCATCTTGAACTAAAATATTATTGGGGTTAGTCCAACTACCGCCAGATGGTACAGTATAGTAGACAGTGACGCTGATATAATCCACATATCCAGAACGCCCATTAGAGGTGAGATTCTTCGCGGCATACGCCACTCCAAAACCGCTGCTGTTAATATCCGCAGGAGTCCAGGTAGTCCCCCATAAATCCATGCTAGAACCGTACGTTTGGTAAGAAAAAGAGAGACCCCAGTTAGAACCATTGGCATGGTCATTTGGAGCTAGTACTACTGATTTCCACAGCTTTACCGACTGGTCACTAACCCCAGCAGCATTACTGTCACTTGCGGTTAAAGCTTTTACAACTATTCCTGTAATAGTGGCAGTACCAGGTATAGCAAAACCATATCCAGTTGCCAATATATATTCAGAACGATCCCCCGGTGTAGCTAAAGGAAAATTAACCTGAGCAAAAGAACCATCAGGGGCAAAAACATTTGTAACATTTAACCAGGCTACTCCACCCCCACTGTTAAGCGCATTGGATGCTGCCGACGGGCTATTAGGCCCACTTGAAGCATTTGAGCCACTTGATCCAAGATCGGTAGCAGTTGTTGGTCCATTGGGACCTACAACTAAACCCGCCACATCATTGATGTCAATTCCCCAGTTTGTAACATTACCGGAATTGATTGTTCCATCCCATTTTACGTAATCAGGTCTCGCTCCGTCAGCAAAGTATCCATAGCTTCTGGATAAAACCATCCTTGGAATGAACGAAGCCGTCATAACAGGTGTGAAGATGGTAGAAAGATAAGCGGAACCGTCTTCATTAATAGCTAATACATTTCCTGAAGATGTGAACACCAGCTCACGTATATTAAGAGTTTCGCTACGAAAACTATAGCCCCTTCTATAAGGTACAGAGGGAGATTGACTGGAGAACAGACTGTATCCACGCCTGCGCTGTAAGTTACCTTGAAGCACGGGTTCTACGTTCGTTAAACCCTGAAACATATCAGGATTTTGAGAAGGAGGGCGCGTAAAGCTATCTTGTCCCGCTTGCCAAAAGCTGTTTCGAGTCACACGAAAAGCTTGCTGATAAGGATAGTACCTATTCTCTTCCTTCGCCCCGATTATGTTTAGTTCTGGCAATTCTTATCCTTCAAGAATCATTTCAACTGTAGTAGGCGTGCCTGAAGCGTTAAGAGATAGAGCTGTGATTCCACTTACTGCATTTGTCTCTACAAATATAATTGTGGAACCTGGCTGAAGAGTTAGGACAATATTACTGGCTCCCCCGTTTGGGGTCCAAGTCACAATGACTGTATTAGAAGCATGGGTGTTCTTAAGATATAGGAATTGAACAGGTGAAACAGGCAATGTAATAGGATTTGCACCAGAGGACAAACTTAAGGATTGAGCAAACTCCGAGGTCGTGCCCGTATTTGCTAAGGCTGTTAAAACCTTATTCAAAGAACCAGTTGTGCCCACACTATCAGTAAGAGTGATACTACCAGTAAGAGTTGCTGTAACGGACATTATTCATAACTCCTTAGATACTGAGCAGCCGCAATACAGAGTTCAGGGCTGTCCTTTAAGAATCCAATTCCTTTATTACAAGAATCACAAAGCAATCCACGATTGGCCCCTGTTAGATGGCTATGATCCACGCGCAGTGCTGTAAGCTTTTCAAGACGAATAAGAGTTTCGGGTTTCTTGCATATAGCGCAAACACCGTTTTGTTTAGCTAGTCTCTCTTGATATTCTTCGAGAGGCATGTCAAAACTCTTCTTCAAATCTCGATCTTTCATTATTTCTGGATGCGCTATTCGAATAGCTTTTTGTTCAGCTTTTCGACAGTTAACACAATAGAATCCAATATTGTACGTCTTTTTCTTTCTAACTGTATATGTATGAGTTGTACCACAATTCTCACACGTTCTAGTAACGACTCCCATACGCCCTCCAGCGTCATCAATTGTGACTGTGTAAGTGGAACAAAACAAACGAAAAACGGATCGAGGTACCCTAGTATCTGAGTGTTGACATATGAGTTACTATCAGGCCGAATGAACTCCACACCCTCTGGGAACAGATTCTTATCCTGAATCATTTCAGTCAAGCCTGCTCGATACAACTGATACTGCATCTGAGCTTCTTGAACCTTGCCCATAATTTTGTAGGCAAGCCAAGTAACTCCAGCAATTATAACGTCAATGTAGTCATCGGGTATTTGAAGAGTTTGAGTGGGGTTGGTTAACTTAACCCTGTTCTTATAGTATTCAAACTTAATGACGTAAGCCCCCACAGGCTGAAGTGTATTGACCCGTGGAACCTGCGGCCCGGAGGTAATCAATCCCGTCAGGGGCTCAGTCCAGTCAGTACCAAAAGAAATAGGCACAGAGTTCTGCAATGTCTCTGTGCCTTCATTAGTAGGAATGCCGTTTACAAGCTGAGCTTGAACGGCATACACGTTATAGCGATTATATTGAACTCCAGCGATGCTCTCTTCGTCAGGAAGTATCCCAAAGTATCCAGTTGCGGGACTCTTAACAACAGCAAGGCTGTTCAGGGGAAGAAAGAGAGGCGCACCTGTAGTAGTTGAAGTACTCTCCCCGCCCAAGGAATCCACTAAGGTAATCTTTAGCAGATACGTTCGTACAGGAAGTGTCCCACCCGAAAGAGCCTGAACGATAGGAACCTGGGGTTCAGGCTGTGTGTTATTCTGGTTGTTCGGAGGGGGGAATATCATCAAGATATTCGGGTCATTGAGACTTTGGCTGAACACCGCAGGAAGTCCCGGCCTACCTGCCCCAGTTCGCGTAATAAGATTAGGACCCTGTGGACTGGTAAACAACCACTTAAGAGCCTGCTGATTAGACAGGTCCATTACGGAGTCTTTCTTAAACTGATACACGTCAGGGAGATTAAGCTGAGTTTCCACAGTACCAGCAGGCCCCTGACCCTGTGGACCTACCCAATACGATGACTGCCCTAAGTTCGTAAGAAAGTACTGAGGCTCAGACTTCAAGAAGTTCCAGCGACTGAACCTCAACATCTGCTTATGAATGCGATTGGTATAGTCAATAAGAACAGGCTGACCAGTCGTACCAAGCTGAGCAGAGAGCTGGTTACGAACGTCTTGGCTTACACCATCAATTACGTTTTGGACTGAAGGAAAAGTTGTGTATGCCATACCACCCAGAGGGTCCTTGTCTAGTTATCTTTATCTGTTACCTTCTCCCAGGTTCGAGCGGTAACGTATCCAGTGAAACCTATTGCTGTGAGTTTGAAAACCCAAGGGTCTAAGACTAGGGGCTGTATAGTTGGAATCCAGAATCGCGCGATGATAGGCACTACTTCATTGAAAGTAATAGCCACCCCCCAAAATAGAAGGAGTAAAGGTCGCACATTACGTGGCAGCCAACTCTGTGAAGTAGCCTCTGCTTTAATTACATCAGCAGCTTGACTGATTTCATTAGACACTGCATCTTGAAGTTTACCTTGAAGTTCAAGTTGAATCTTCTCAATGTCGGTTCGACTTTGTAAAGCAACTGTCGGGTCTACCTTGAAGACCGACATGATCTTCTGAAAGGCATCCCCAATTGAACCACCAATCAGTGAACTGATGTCAAAGCCCATATATTTACCCTCTTTGACGGCGTTGATTAGACTGTTGCTGACTTCTGGTAGCCCAGCGTACGTTACCTATCTCATAATGCCCGTCGTTATTTATTCTGTCGAGAGTTAGTCCATTGGGTCTGGGGCCAAGCTCTAAATAGAATTCCGTAAAACTCTTAAACCTAAACTCAATCCCACGTCCCCCATAGTTCTTCCACGCCTGAGAATTAAGATTACTACAACGATCCTTTGCCATGATGTAAGCCGCAAATTCAGGAGTGTGCTTCCCATTTATTCGCGTCATATTGTGGGTTCGCCAGTGACTTGGTTTACCTTTAAATTGGTGCCCCACTAGAAAAGGTCTACCTTCACCTTTTATGTAACCATCTCTAGTACATGTTTTCGTTGCAATTACTGTGGGAGTTCCGCAGCCACATTGACAAAGTTTCATACTATGCCTCCGCTCTTGCAAGCCATCCCTTAAGAAAGATCGAGTCCTCGGGGTGCAGTATAACTAATTTTTTGTAGTAATCCTCAGCAGCAGCTCGAATAAGTGTTGATAAGGACCCCTTAGGGTGGTGATTGCTGAGGTTTTCGGTGGCTTCCCCGTATATCCCGTCCACTACAGCTCCTACTGTGGTCTGAAGTATTTTAACAGCGTGAGTCTTGCCAACATTCACCCCCAGATCAAAAACCTTGTTTGCTACATCTTGATCGTTGAGACCGTCGTAGTTCCAAAAGTTCTTGTGGTAGAAGTCTACTATTAGGCCCTGTAGAACTGAATCTTGATCGAGGTTGGCAGGAAAGTCCGACTCAGTTTTGTGCTGGTCTATTACTTGCCAACCTGACCATGAAGGCCAGTTCTTTCGAGAGATACCCCGATAGGTTTCCCCACCGCTGTCGTTGGGATTGTTTGAGTATCCACCCTCCCAAAGTTCAGTCTTAGCAACGGCTTGTGAGAAATCAGCCATTATTCATCATCATGATACTTGCGGGGATCAAGCATATAAATCCCCGCTATAGCTATAAGTATCCACAGAACGTATACCATCTTAGTTGTCGTTCAAGCCTCGTAACTCTGGATTGACTGGAGCCCCGAGCTGACTCTTAGCCATGATACGAGCCATTACTTGGTCCTGTCGTGGCTGGAGAACTCTAATATCTCCACGCATTCTATTAGCTAGAAGCCTACGAACTTCAGTGGCCATCTCAGGACTTACAAAGTGCTTACCCGGAAGAAACTGCTCAAAGTTCACAGAGACGCCCGTGTGATCCTCTCCAAACAAATCTGTATCAGGAATTTCAACCCATTCCCAAAGGTCCTTGTTCTCATTCGCCTTCAGGACTTCGGCAGCAGACTGAGGTGCATCTTTTTCCACCCTGCTTCTTTGACTAACCTTACTTGAAAGAATTGACTTTGCAACGTGACTCTTGTTTTGAAGAACCGATCCAATTGTGTCGGACGGCATGGTGTTACTCCTTTTCCCTTGTGGGGATTGAGCCAGGGGCAGTCGGTTCAAGACCACCCCTATGCTCTTTCGTTTACACTCTTGGGCCGAAAACGATAAGTAGCCCTAGAGGGAACTTACTAGTTATTAATGCTATTCTGCCCAGCGGAAATGACAGCCCAAATCCAGTTCTGATTGGTTATAATCGTCTTAAAAGCAAACTTATAACCAAGCTTCCGGGTTTGCTGTAAGGTATCAGTCTGTCCGCCAGGAGCAGCCGCGTACACGCGGAGGTTCTGGAGGTCAGAAATCTGATACGCATTGCGAGCGATGGCATAGCTAGTGAACAGCTTATTAGCCGAACCAAGGGTGGTCTGTGAGGTGAAGGCGAAGCCAGGAGCGTTCGTCTTGACGATGCGGAAGCCAGACAACTCTTGGACTTCGCCGCGCCAAATACGCTCGGGCTTGCCGAACTGGTTAGACGCCTTGAAGTCAGGGTCCTGCAACATAGAAGCATGAACCTGAGGAGCGATCACAAGGACATAGTCCCCGTCATCAAAAGGCCGTCCGCCCTGATCCATGAGGTTAGCGTGAAGAGCCGTCAGGTCAACATATCCAATCTTATCGGAGGCAGTTGTGGTGGCGTTAGACACCTTACCATTAGGGCGGTACACGTTAGACGCATTTGCAAGGACGTTGTAAATCAAAATGTCATAGGTCTCAGCCGCGTGCAGACCAAGGACATACAGCGCACGACCCACAACATCGTGCTTGGAAGTCAGCTCAGCGAGATCAGACAACCGGAGCACAAGGCCGTACTGTTCTGCCACAGCTGTGAACTGGCTCATAGAGAGCCCCACAGCATCAGGCATGATACCTTCAACCAACTGAGTTGGAGTAAGTGAGGTCGTCAGCTTCTCCAAGCGGTTGAACTGAATCGTCTTAGACGAGTTCGAGGGAATCGGGTCTTTGTCGCCGAACTGATCGAGGACGGTCATGAGGACCGCGACTTCGAGGAGCTTAGCGGAAAAGTAGGTTTGCTGGTCGCTTGCGAGCGATCCAGCCGGGCCGGGAGTTCCCACGGACCCGGTAATAACAGTTACAACGTCATCACCGAAGCCGAACAGAATCCCGACGAGGGAGCGAAGTTTACTAACGAACATTAAATTATCCTTTGTCCCTCACAACATCTTACAGGTCTAGCTTAACTCCCCTAGATTCCGCGTCTGCAATGATCGCCCGAATGCCCTCAATAGTCTTGAAAGAAGGGCGACTCGTTTGAGCGGCAGGTGATGGGGTGGTGGAACTGACTGTGGTTCTCACAGGAGTTCCGTGGACCTGTTGTGTTTGTGAGGTAGTTTGAGTTTGAGTGGCTTGCGCCTTCAATAACTCGGGCAGTTGCATACCTTGGGCTGCATAATAGGCCAGCTTAAAGAGTCCTGGCAGCCGAGAGTGGAAACGAGAATCCGTTTCGCCTACAGTAATAGCCTGCTTAATCTCAGGATTGAGTTCTAGTGCTTTTGTATAACTCGGAGAGCCGACGAAGCCCTTGGCAGCGGGAAGTTCCGTTGTCAAGGTCTCAATAGCTTGATCCTTGGCAGCTTTCTGAAGAATAGGCTGAAGAGGCTTTACCGTGTCCAGAATAAACTTCTGCTGGACATCTCGATAGGCTTCCGGGCCGCCCTTCTTGGCTGCGTTATACAAATCGTCTAGGTACCTGTCTGGCTGAGTCGAGTAATCAACTTCCGCTTGTGGTTGGCCGTTGATTCCTACGGGCTTGCCTGTGAGAGGATCAATCCCAGTTGTAAGGGCATATCGCTGTCGCAATTGCTCGATTACGGCATCCTTCTCATTGATGCCGCGTTGTGCATCCTCGGCAGTCTTGTAAACTGATCGGTCTCCCTTGAGGAAGAACTGATCTTGCTGAGTCTGCGTTTGAGTCGTAGACTGAGTTTGCTGGACTTGCTGAGTCTGCTGTGTGTCCTGCTTTGCTGTAGTCTGTTGTGTAGACTGTGTTTGCGACGGTTCCGCAGGGAAGAGTGAATCAAACGTCGCATCGTCGAGTCCGGCTGGGGCATTTCCGAGTTGGATTACACCACCGGGGGCTATCTGGTCTAATGTAGCTTCGGGCATACTGGTGACCTTGTGGGCCTTTCAGTTTAATTTTGTTGCTGAGGACCTTGTGGGTCCTCTATTCCTATCCTCTCAATTTGAGAGTCTAGAAGTTTAAAAGCTTCCATCTCTTCTTGCATTGCATCCACAGGAGCAGAGGGAATCAAGTTAGTAGCCTTCGCAACTAAGTCCTGTATATACCCCAACCAGAACACTCCCGCTTGAAGATAATCTATCTCTCGCAAGTCTTTGTGAAACTCACGGGATAGCTTACTCTCAAGCATCTGTCGTTGTAGGTTGAGGCGGTCTGTCAATGCAACGAAACCTGGATGTGAAGAGAGAGTACTGATCGCATCCTTGATTTCTTTGCTCCACGCTTGGCTGCTGCGAGGAGATTTAACTTCTACTACCTTATAGACTACTTTTTCAACAATCTTCACTTCTGGTGCAGTTCTATCTAACCATCCAAACATATCCCCTCCAAAGTTAGCTATCGAGCGCCCGAACGAAAATCCGGTGCGCCAGACGGACTGTGAACAGAAGCGCCCATAGGTCCACCGTCAGGGGACACAACCTTGCCTTCCGCGTCAAACCCAATCGCCGAAGCGAATGAATTAGCAATCGGGTGAGCATAGGTATGTTCTGGCTGATAGGCCGCGTGGCCGTCCAAGTTCAATGTTTTGCCGAGTTCCATAGAAGTATCCTTTACTTTTTATTTGTAGGGGGTGTTTTATAGTTGTTGGTATCCCCGTCTACAGTGTGACCAACATTCTTGTCATACAGCCAATCCCCACGCTTGTCGTAGTTCGGCGTAGTAACGGCTGCTGGAGCGCGTCCTTCAAGATCATGACCTGAGTCATACCCTGTAAGAGCCCACTCAATAAACCCTGTGCCCACGCGGGGAGTCTTGATATCAAACCCGCCCATTATTCCACCTTCGGGAATAAAGTTAGAGACACTGTCAGGTCGCCCTTGAGCTTGAAACTCCGTTAGAATTCGTTCGCAGCTTGAAGTAGGAGTCGTACTAGAAGCGGCTGGTTTGCACTCTGACATCTTATTTTCTCCAAAATTTACCTGTACGTTCTAGAAAAGAGCAGCAATCCTCTGGGTCTACTTTAACGGTTCCATCTGGCCACTTAGGTTGCTTTGAAACTCGCATCATGTCTTTTTGGTCACATACATAAGGGCTAGGATAGTGTTCACAGTTAGCGCATTGGAAAGGTCCCTTGTTCCCACGCTTCTCAAATCCAGTGCCGTTCTCACCTGTTAGGGCAGTGATGTTAACGGAATCCATTACATCCCCGCCTGACCAATTGAGTTCGTGCCCATGTCCTGCCCAGTGGCTCGCATGGAGTCCCTCTGCTGTCCACCCGGAATGGGTCCCTCAAACTGACCCTTCTTGGGTTGTCCAACAGGGTGAATAGGTGGAGCAGTGGGAGGAGGAGCATAGCCCATAACAGATTCTACTGCTTGACCGAGATAGGCTTCAACCTGTTGCTGAACCGACTCAGCATGAGGTTGAGCTGGATCAGAGATCATAGTAGACATCGTAGGCCGGAACTCAGGCTTACCTGCTTGAGTGTTGAGAACCTTACCCTCAATCTTCAACAACTCTTTAATCAACTCTTCTTGCTGACGAGCTTGTGTAGCTGCTTGTTGTTCTTGCTGTACCTGCTGGTCAGTCTTCATCAAGCGTGAGTATGTTGAGATTTCCATGCACCGAGCGATTTCACGTAGGAACTCACCTTGGTTAGCATAGGGGGATTGCATAGCCAGATTATAAAAGGCCATTAAGTTACGTTGTTTTATCTGCTTACCTGTAGCGTAGTTAGCGCCCACGAAATCGAATGCATAGTCACCAAAAAGATCAGTAAGCTTAACGTGGCCCCACTTAGGAATACCTGGAGGCGCATTGGTGATACTCCATTCCAGTTCGTCTGTGCCGAACTGTTGGATCATACTTGCTACCATCTCACAAAGAGGCTGAAGAACTTCCAGCTCAAATCTACGAATGAATAGCTTAAATGAGTACCCACCAGTTTGCATTGCGGAATCAATTCCTGATGCAGTTTGGTTCGGCCCTGGTGAGCCAATGCCTTTGCTATAGAAATCATCAATGCCTGAGCCTGCCTCCGTGAACTTTTGGTACAAATCCAAAATCATGTAGTCTTGCTGATTGGGAGTGAAGTTTGGCAGAGGGAAAATAGCTTTCTGCGGGTCTCCCACAACGCCAACCTTACCACCGGGGACGTTCCCCATGTCTAACTGGTCGTGGTCTATATCTACTTGAACATCATAGGCGTAGCGCCTATTGATGCTCATGTTCCAGTTATCAGTAATCATGTTTGTGAAGACGTTGATGCCTTCACAAAGGTCACTTATTGTTTCAATAAGACCAATTCCGTAAGCGTCGCCTTTAATTGGTACATACGCGAAGTCAAGAATAGGGATTCGTTTATGGGCAAAAGGATTAGGTCCTGTATAGAGAAGAACCGGGGGTCCATTATAGACCCGCCGTTTATAGGCTGAGTAAGAAGCATTGCGATACTGATACCTTCGATCCTTCCATCCGATGGCATCTGCGTCTTCTCCAAAGGTCACAACTGTGGTAGTCTTAGAAGTATCATCCCAAAACTCAGCCATACGAATGATAATTCCGTCTGCATCTAGGTCTCTATACTGCTTAAGCTTAGTAGTTAATTGAGCAATAGACTCGGGGAAGTAAAGATTCGGATTAGACTCAACCGAACGCTTCATCTCACCCCAGCTCATTTCCAGAACATGAGCCTTTTGCTTCCCATCTGGATCAATAAGTAGATCATAAATGTCAATAGGTATAAGCTTAGGACAGTTACGAGGAACATTCTTCGTAACCATTTGTGTCCCAATCTGGATTGGATTGCCATTAGCATCCCAAACAGGAACCATTTCTGGTTGACCTTGCGTGTCCATAACTGGCTGCCCAGTATTGGGATCAACTTTAGGCTGCATAGCCCATTGTGGTTCAGGCCCGCTTACAACGTCATAATCCCAGTCCCAGTCAACCTTCAAGCCCATGTGCCCATAGATGCAGCAATCACGAATAGCTAATTCAAGCTTTTGAATCCACTGTGCCTTCTTTAAGCAAGTGAGTTCAACAGCTTCCATCTGCCAGGCCTGATCTGGAGTTCCACCTTTAGGACGGACTTCAATTGGGGGATCAAGGCTAAAGAACGCATCATGCGTCCGCGCAACTATATGATCCACATTGCTTTTAGGAATGGGAACGAATGTGTTGGAGCGCGGCGTCAGGTTATCAGGATACATCCTGCGGTCTCTTTGACCGATATACTGACGGTAGAAATATGCACGCCGCTGATCGTAAGGCCTACGGAAGTTTCTCATACGCTGGAGCGTATCAAGAACCCATGTTGTCAGACGGTTACGATCAGTAATGAGGCCCGCGCCCGAAGTCTTATTCTGCTCTATTGTACTATTGGTAGCTGAAGTGCCATTCTGTGGAGGCAAGTTTGGACCACTGGCATAGCCAGTAACAGTAGCAGGTCCAGAAGCTTGCATCGTATCTGAGTAAGCAGCCACGAAGTTTCCTATTAACCTGCCAAAACATAATCAACTGAAGTATTAGCTATACTAGCCTGTACCGAAAGGGCTGTGATTCCATTAGTGGGATTAAAGAAAAGTAACTCCCCGCCAGGTTGAATGACCATAATTGTAGCAGAAGAACCGCCAACAGGCGTCCACGTAAAAGTTATTGTCCCTGACGCGCTTAAATTTTTCGCATAAAGCAACTGCGTCGGACTGGCAGGTAGCGTTACGGGAGTCAACGAAGTGCCAAGACTCGCCTGACCGAATGTACAGGCATTCATAGTCTCCGTCAGTACTGGTATACCCTTGTATATCGGGGCCTGTGTATTGGCTGGATCAGCGAACGAAATAACTCCGCTAGAAAAACTAATTTGAACCGGGCCTGTCTCTGAAATAACTAATGCCATCTTAAACCCCTGTGTAGCTGGCTGTTTCTATGGTATCAACGCTCACGCTAAATGACCATGTTCCCGTTGCGGGTACAGTAGCTTGAATAACCAAACCCTCATTCTGAGCTAGAATAATAGGATGATTGTCGGCCCCTTGAGCGAAGTCAATGAAGTCCACGTTCTGTATAAAGCTAGTATTAGCGACTGCTGACGCCGCTTGCATTATCTCACCTTGAGCGATTGCGTCGAGAGTACGCGTTCCTGTTGTGAGTGTTCCAGTAGTAGCTATACGAAGATCGCCAGAGGCGATAAGCGTAGACCCCATACTGGTGCGCTTCTTACCATTATTCGTAGTTAGCGTGTAAGCATTGCCGCCAGTATCCGAGACTGTAAAGGAACGTGCAGTAATTAGATCAAATATCATCTGTCCAGCAGTAAAAGCTGTTCCTAACGACATCATAGAGAACCGAACAGACTGCACCAAACATAAATTAGCGCTCGTCCATCGCAGAGACCAAATTGGAGAACCTGCCGCAAGTCCTGCAGCCATTGTGTTACTTGACTTGGCAAAGGAGTAGGCTCCTAGTGCTCCAAAGGCAGCAGGACGAGAGCTACTTATCCAAGAGGCTGTGGCCTGCGTAACAGGCTGTAACTGAGCGTTGCTAAATACTGAATTAGTTACGGCCAAGATTACTTGAATCGTCCCGCTAAAAGCGGCAACAAAGTTAATCGTCACCTGTAAGGTTCCAGGGATAGTAGAAGAAATATTTGCTAAAACGCTGTTAAAGTTAGCGTCATAAGCCGCTGTAGCTACCGCAGTTGTAGGAGTATATCCTAAACTAACCACGCATGTCGTAGATACGTTGTCGCCTGCTATAGCCACAACTAATGGAAATGATGCAGTATTGGCCATTATGATGCCTTCTGTAATACGGCGACAGCGACGGCGTGAACTACGACAGTCGCTACGTTAGTTGCAATAGTCCAAGCTGTTGCCGCTGTCGTTGCGGGCAACGGCGGATTAAATGCTAAAGCCAAAACCGTTCCGTCTGCCGGAGATGTAGCTAAAGCACCTGTCACCATGTCATAAACATAGGAAGCTGTGCCGTCTGAAAGAGTCAGAGTAAATGGCAATGAGACCGTAGCGGCTGATGTAACCGTTGCAACAAGATTAGAAATATCTGCAAAAATACCCGCCGCTTGTGCGGGCATAATCGTAACGGCAACCGCAGAGTTAGTAATTGTAGCTGAAGACCCTTTTGTTGTACTGCGGCGAATCGGCTTCGTAAATAAACTACCCGCATAGTCTGTTTGAAGCGCGGAATACTGCGCGTTAGCGGGCGCTGGAGCAGTTGTAAGATATTCACCGTATGCAGCGGATGCCGCGATTCCGGTGGCGGCAGCCGCATTTCCAATACCAGCGCTGCGTGTGCGATCCCAGGTTGTGCCATTGAATACAAATGACCAAGTAGGTAAGTATGTATCAGTACCATTCTTGTCAACAGGACTACCCTGAAGGGTATTTGATATAGCATCCGCAGCGTTACGAGCATCTACTGTAGCTATAACGCCGTTAGTATTAACAGAAAGCGGATGAACTAAACCACCCGAAACATCCGCTCCTCCTATTAACAGTGTTTGCGCTGGTATTGCCGTTCCTGCATCTACTACTGGTAACTCTTGAACATTACCTGCCGCGTCCACACCGGCAACCACTACTGGACTTCCAGTAAACGCAGTGTCAGCGGGAACCTGCCCCATAATACGCTGACGACCGGACAAATCAACGGACTCTAAAACTTGAAATCCTTCCGTCCATGAGGGGTTTGCAGCGTTCGCAAGAGCGGGCAGCACACCTACTTGGGTTCCCGGCGCGGCGTTATTATTCGTTTTGGTTCCAATAATTCTACGGTTTCCGCTAAGATCAACTGAACCTAGAACTAAATCTCCTTCAGTATATGTTGGAGCAACCGCATTAGCCAACTCAGTTAGACACATCTGGCCCGTGGCGTCGGGCGCTTGAGTGTTGTGTGCGATTGTACCACGAACACGCTGTCTACCAGACAGGTCCATTGACTCTAGGACTTGATCGCCCTCAGTCCATGTCTGAGTTGCAGCATTAGCAATGCCGGGTAGAACGCCAAGATTTGTAGAACCCGGAACGACAGAGTTATTTGCCTTAGTACCAGTGACAGTGCTACCTGAAGAGTTCGTTACATTGACATTCAGAGAGCCCGCTGTGTTAGTGAGTGCTGTAGTACCACTGAACAAACTAGCGTTGACGCCCGGCACGTTCGCCGCAGCGGGAGCAGTTCCAAATGCGGTGACCGCTGTTGCGCCGAGGGTAACTCCAGCAACCTGAATCAAATTTTCAGCAGCAGTACCAGATGTTGAATCTATAACAACATGTAAATTTGTGCCGGTCGGCTGAACGACTGTTACATTCCCGGTAACGGCTGTTGTAGAGCCTGACCCGGTAATTGTCCTAAGATTTCCAGACAGGTCCTCTGACAAAAGAACTTGGAAGCCCTCAGTCCAAGTGGGAGGAGCAGCATTAGCAACTGCTGGCAGTACACCTACATTGTCAGCAATTGGAGCAGCGGTATTGTTAGATAGCGTACCCGCTGTAGGAGAAGTATTTGTAACATTGACGTTTAAGGAGCCAGCAGTTGAGGTTAAAGAATTACCAGCAGAGTCAAAAATATCCACATTACTGCCACCCCCGCCACTACCAACAGAGGTAAC
>Ga0210404_10000093_pt1 | contig 65981 bp, 54 predicted proteins | sample IncBWH28MmetaG_FD_155455 | JGI IMG/M metagenome (GOLD analysis project Ga0210404, IMG submission 155455) | Forest soil microbial communities from Barre Woods Harvard Forest LTER site, Petersham, Massachusetts, United States - Inc-BW-H-28-M | ecosystem: Environmental > Terrestrial > Soil >... | reverse complement strand
GACTAGCGCCGCAACGTTTGCATCGTTGCCGGCCTCGCTGATGATGGACCCGCCGTAGCTATGGCCGACCAGGACGACCGGCCCGCCCATGGCATCGACGGCCGCTTTCGCGGACTTGACGTCCTCGGCGTAGGAGGTCTCGGGGGGCTGCGCTATCGACACCGTGTAGCCATCCTTCTCGAGGATCTTCGCGACGGCTTCCCAGCCAGAGCCATCCGCGAAAGCTCCGTGCACCAAAACCACGTTCTTGATGCCAGTCGCCGCGGGACCCGCCGCGGCAGCATTCAGAGTCGCACCCATCAGAGTAGCAAGCGCAGCAACCGTATAAAGCTTCGTCATGACGTTTCTCCAGTTAGGTTCCATTTTGTTCTCCTTTTTTCCATTCACGCACTCGGCTTCCATGAATCGAGCGGCTATTCGCGCTTCATTGAGGCGAGTTGCCTCTATTACCGCTCTGGATGCTCTTTCGGCCGACCACGCTCCTGCAGCATCCATTCCCTGATGTAAGGCGGACAGTGCAGGATCGACACGCCCGCCGACTCGCACGCGTTGAGAAAACGAACGCCTTCTAGATCGATAAGATCCAATTCCTCCAGATCCAAAACGAGTGGCGATTCGCAGCGCTCGATTTCGGTTTTGACTGTATCCAGGTGCTCAACTCGAAGTTCGCCGCTGAGCCGAATCCCCCCTTGGACCCGTTCAATCCGCAGCGTCATTTTCTACCGGCTCCGGAAGACAGTCACGGCAGTGCAAGTCGCAGACCATTTGCAACAGCTTGTAGCCGTTGAAGTTAGACTGGCACAGCGTCCTGATTTGTCAGGAATTCATTTTTGATCAGGAAAAGAGGGCCGGGCTTATAATCGCCCGATGGCTCCTGCGACACACGAGCGATCCCAAGAGGCCCTCGAGCGAGCGCTGGACGAACTAAAGAACTCAGAGAAAAAGCTTCGGCAGGTGATCGACACGATCCCCACCCTGGCCTGGTGCAATCTGCCGGATGGTTCGAACGAGTTCCTTAACCAGCGCTGGCATGAGTACACCGGCCTGTCTCCAGAAGAGTCGCACGGTTGGGGTTGGCAAACTGCGATCCATCCCGACGATCGAGCACCATTGACGGAGAAATGGGGAGGACTCTTGGTCACCGGTGAACCCGGCGAAATGGAAGCGCGTCTCCGCCGCCATGACGGTGTGTTTCGCTGGTTTCTCATGAGGGTTGAGCCACTGCGAGACGAGACAGGCAAGATTGTCAGGTGGTGCGGAGCATGCACCGACATCGAAACCCTCAAGCAAACGGAAGCGAAGCTGCGAGAAGATGAACGCGAGCTTCGTCGCATCACGGACGCGATACCTCACGCAATCATTGTTCTGGATCCATGCGGCAGTGCGATTTACGCCAACCAAACAACACTCGACTACACGGGCCTGACTACTGAGGATGTGACGGCTCCAGGATTTCGTGAACGAATTTTCCACCCGGAAGACGTCGAAAGAAACCGGGAATTCCGAAAAGCGGCTCTGGAACGGGGGCTCCCGTTTGAGGCCGAACATCGAGCACTGCGGGAGGATGGCCAGTATCGCTGGTTCCTGACACGTTACAACCCATTCCGAAACGAGCAGGGGCAATTAATTAGGTGGTATGCGACAGGAACCGACATCGATGACCGCGTTCGGGCCGAAGAGAGAACACGAAACGAAAATCTGGCACTACGAGAGCAAATCGATCGTGACTCGATGTTTGAGGACATCGTTGGCTCCTCGGAAGCGCTCCGGCAAGTACTGCGGCAAGTCGCAAAATTAGCATCATCCGATTCAACGGTTTTGATTCTCGGCGAAACTGGTACGGGAAAGGAGTTGATAGCTCGCGGCATCCATAAACGATCCAAACGCGCGGATCGTGCGTTCATCGCTGTGAACTGCGCCGCAATCCCACAATCGCTGATTGCTTCTGAGCTTTTCGGTCACGAGAAGGGCGCCTTCACTGGGGCAACACAACGACGCCTGGGACGTTTTGAATCGGCAAATGGCGGGACAATTTTTCTGGATGAGGTCGGCGACTTACCCCTGGAAGTCCAAGTCGCATTGTTGCGCGTCCTGCAAGAACGAGAAATCGAGCGCGTCGGCAGTGGTAAGGCCATTCCTATCGACGTCAGAGTGGTTGCTGCCACTCACCGTGATCTGAACGCACTCGTGGCTGAAGGGAAGTTTCGGGACGATCTCCTATACAGATTGAATGTAGTTCCTCTAGAGATGCCGCCGTTGCGGGAGCGCATGACCGATATCCCTTTGCTGGTTGAGTACTTTATTGATCGCTTCGGCAAAAAGGCTGGAAACAAGTTCAGAACAATCGATAAGAAGAGTCTCAAACTGTTCCAGGCGTACGACTGGCCAGGGAACATTCGTGAACTACAAAATGTAATTGAGCGCGCCGTAATCCTCTGCGAGGGCGAAACTTTTTCTGTGGACGAGACGTGGCTCAGGCGGGCACTGCCCGTTGCCGGTCGAACGAGCACTCTTAACCGGGTCCTCGTTAGGCAGGAGAAGGAAATGATCGAAGCCGCGCTGGCAGAAACTAATGGCCGGATCTCCGGACAATCAGGCGCAGCGACCAAATTGGGTCTGCCAGCGCGGACGCTCGATTCGAAAATCAAGCGTTTGAGAATCAACAAATATCGGTTCAAAGTCCCTCGCGCCAGCTGAGTCCTTTCGGCTGATTTCGACTTTCTGCCATCCTGGCGTTGCACTCGCGATAGGTTGGTTGGGATTCCTGTTCCCCTAGGTCGTGCTCTATCGTTGTGAATCGAAGAGAGTGATTACCTCGCGCGCCAATCGAGAGCGTAGATTTCCTGCGTGCCGGTGTCGCGAAGCAGGCGAGGTGAGTCGTCGTGAGCCATGCCGAGCCAGGCAGTCCAATAGCCTGTCTGGCGCAAGTTTTCCAGATCTGCCACCCGCTCGGCCTTGCCGTCGCGAACTCGTACTCTCACCACAGACGGCTCATTTTCTTCACGCACGAAATAAACGTAATCTCCGGTATTGGACCAGTTGGGGAAACCTAGAGTGATCTTGGCGGTCTCCTGCCAAGTTGAGTTTGGAAGGTCCGAACACGGCGCTGGCTACCTGCTGACGATCGGCGAAGTCTTCCCATCTTTCGTTAAAGACTCGGGATTGTGGAAAGGAAACCCAGGCCGCGTGCCCTATAATGTGGCCACGCACGAGGAGCGGCGGTTGCTTAACCAGCGATACAAGGACATGGTGTTCTGGGGTATCGCCAAGGCGACCCTCCCCAATCACTTGGCGCGTAAGTATCTTGGCGGCGTTCGATCATCGAACGGGCCGCGGCACCTTCATCTCGGTTGTGGTCCCAGGTATCTGAAGGGCTTCGTAAATATCGACGCCAACCCCTTCAACAAGATTGACTTGTGGCTGGATGTAAGAAATGGGTTGCCCTTTCCCACAAACTGCGCCGATTCCATTTATTCAACACACATGTTCGAACATTTCTATCCAGACGAGTTGCAGCAGCTTCTACGAGAGTGCGTCAGAGTCCTGAAGCCGGGCGGCGGAATCCGCCTCGTCGTTCCAAGCCTGGCGAGTGCGATTGTCGCATATGCCCAAAAACGTTACGACTGGTTCTATGACGACTATCCGCGACACTTTGACTCTCTGGGAGGCAGGTTTTCCAACTTTGTTTTCTGTGATGGACAGCACCGGACGGCTTTTGATTTGAGCTACCTCGAGGAAGTGCTCCGCGCTGCAGGGTTCGGCGACGTGGAGGAATCAGCCGAGGGCAGCAGTCGACTCTACGCGGAGAGTGTTCCCCCTTATGAACCTGGAGATTCTAGGGAACTCCCACATTCCGTTTATGTCGAGGCGTTCAAGTAGGCTGGTCCGCGGTTGAAACTACTGTCCCTTCAACGCAAGGGAGCCTTGAACGACAGAGGGGCCAAGTCTTTCCCTGGCTGCCTGAGTGTCTGACCAGACTGGGCACGCCATCCAGTCGCGCAGGGAGAGCGCGAGAACCCAGAAAATAACGGACATGTAGTAACCCACGGCGAACATCCAGTCCTCAAAGGCCGCATTCACCAGGCCGGCCAGCATTATCGCCGCCGCAACCACGGCAGGTTGATTCACCTTTCCAGTACGTCGTAGCCACAAGAATATGGCCCAGATTTCCCAGGTAAGAGCAAGAAGCAGCAGCGCGAAAAAGAACGTACCGATAACACCGGTAGTCTCCAGTATGGTGAGATAGCTGCTGCCACGCTCCCGGGTCAAGTGGCCTTGGGTCACGTAAGCAAAGCGCGCGTCAGTACTATTGTCGGCGGCGCCAAATCCCAACCCCAGCCAAGGGTGCTCCCGAAAGGTGGCCAGGCTCCTTTCCCAGGGCTTCTGGCGGGAATCCATAAGCTGTCCGCGCTCGCCCTTCTTGTATAGAAGCGTATCGGAGGCGCTTTGAAAACGAGCGGGCGCAAGAAGAAACATGTTCAGCAAAATCGCCGCAAACAGGCTCAGCCCCATCAGCAGGGTTCGATACCGCCTGGAGCCCACCAGTAAGAAGATGGAAGTCAGAAATGCCGCCATCATCGATGCCCGAGACAGGCTGAGAACGAGGAGCGCACCGCATAGAAACAGGGGGATGAAGCGGCGGGGAGGCCCCTGGCGGGCCGGGGGAAGTATGAACCGCCATAGTAAAACCGGCCAGCAAAGGCAGCCCATGATCAATCCTAGGGAGTTCGAATTGCCCCACACCGCGAAGGAAGCCGCGTAGCAGACGGTGAAGAAATAAACCAGGCCTTCGGCCATGAGCACCAGTTTCCGCACAAAGGCTTCAGGATTTCTTGACCAAAGGACACGTGCCCCCATGGACGCGTAGACAAACAATGCGGCCAGACTTAGCGATTTGAGAACCGTCATCATCGGATTTACAGAAACCAGGGCAGAGGCAAAAGCCGCAATCACAGTGAACAGTCCCAGCAGATGGAGATAATTAAAAGGAATTCTGTTCGCCATGCGGGCATAGTAGGCAATCGCCAGAAACGCCCCCAAGCCCAGCACTACCCAGCGGAACAGGCTCATGGCGCCGGCCAGGGGAAGTGCAGAACCCGCCCAGAAGAAAACCGAGATCATGATCGTCCAGAAATGAGTTTGGTACTGAGAAGCGATCATGCCCGCAACCACCAGCACGAGGAGGGAAATCACATTGGACTCGCCAAACAGGTAAGGGCGCTTCACCGACAAGTACAGCAGGAAAAGTATGGAACCCGCTGCAATGAGGGGGGGAACCCACACGGTCTTCGAGTTGGTGTTTTCAATCATCTTAAGAAACTTCGAGCGGCACGCCAACCGCCGCCGCTAATCCAGCCGCACACCTCTCCGGCGAGAAGCCCTCGATTAGCCTAGCACTACACTCGCCCATCCGCGAGGCAAGTTTTGGGTCGTGCGCGAATGCCGCCATCGCCTGCGCCAGTTTGCCTACGTCAGCGGCCGGTACGACGTAACCGTTCTCACCATCCTGGACGAGATCTGCTACGCAACCGGCGACATCGGTAGCGATGATGGGCAGGCCGCAAGCCATGGCTTCATTGACCACCAGGCCCCACGTATCGCTCAACGTCGGGAAGACCAGCACCTCGGCGAGCGCATAGAAGGCCGCGAGTTGGTCGCGCTGTACAAATCCCGGAAAGACCACTGTGCCCGGGTAGACGTTGGAGTTCTGCATCAGTTCGTTTTTCGCCGTTTCCTCCCCGACCAGCACCAATCCCATCGCCGAACGCAAGTCGGGTTCCAGTCGAGTGTATGCTTCCAGCAACTGGAAAGCGCCTTTCTCCCGGGTCACACGCCCTGCATAGACGAAGTACCGACGTGGCAGACCCAAATCATTCCGGCACTGAGCTTCGCGCTCTCTCACCAATCGGGCAAGATTGGCGAACCGCTGATTGTCTACAGCATTGGGCGCTGTGTGAATCCGTTCGGCAGGAACTCCCATAGACCTGACATACTCAAAGGCCGACTTTCCCGGAACCGCAAATGAATTACAGTTTTGGACGAACCGTCGCTTGACGAATTCTGCGAGAACACCGGGATTCCGCTGGTCTCGACTCGTGCTCTCAATCCATGCGGCAAAGTGCGCGCGATGAAATTTCGCCCAGGCAAGCGCCTCCCAGAACGCGGGGTAGTTGTATCCTCCGCAAAGGATAGAGTTGGGGCGGAAACGCTCCAGCGCCGACCACATGCCGCGATTCAGCAGAATGTGCCAGCCACCCCACCGCCGCCGCCAGGCCGGGAGCACCTGGTACGAAAACTCGATTTCGTCTTTGTAAACCAGCCACTGGCGCTGGGTGGGATCTGTCTCCGCGAGAAAGATGACGTGGAGTTCAATCCCTTTCAGCCGGGACAACGCGTTAAAGACGGGAATGCGATAGGGCGAGATGATTTCTGTCAGGAGCGCCACCCTGACGGTCTTCGTCATACCAACGACTCCCGATAGATTGACAACAATTGGCTTGCCTGGTGCGCCAGGGTGAAGCTTTGCAGGACCGTTTGCCGGCCGTTGCGGCCGAGCTTCTCCCGTAGGGGCTGGTCAGCAAGCAAGACTCGCAGCGCAGTTGTCAGGCCGGTGAGATCTTTCGGCTCAATCAACCAGCCATTCTCTCCGTGGCGTATGACCTCCTCGATTCCCTGGCCACGACACGCAATTGCGGGCCGCTCCGCTGACATGGCTTCCAGATACACACCGCCGAGCCCTTCGTACCAACTAGGCAAGGCAAAGAGCGCGCACTCCTTCATCGCCTCGGCCACTTCCGAGCGGGGTCTGCGCCCCAGGAAGTGGACCCGGTCTTCGATGCGCAACTCGCGTGCGAGTTCCTGCAGTCGAATGCGCTCTGGACCATCTCCAATAATCCTACATTGAACCTTGGGATGGGTCGGTGTGATTGCCGCCACCGATCTCAGCAGCGATTCGTGTCCCTTGATCGGGATCAGGTTGCCAACACTCAGGATCACGGAGTCACCCAGTTCAACGCCGCGTGCCGGAGAGAGTCCAGGACTGAACAGCAACGAATCCACGCCGTTGTATACGACGCTGATGTTGGCAGCGCCGTCAAGCCCTTCGCGGACACGCCGGACAACTTGCTCGCTGATGCAGATCACTCGTGCGGCCGCGCGGTAGACATCTTCGCTGACCTCGGAGCAACGGCGTCCAAACCAGCCGGGCACTTGCCGTGTGGAAAAGGCATCCAGCCCGTGCACAGTCACGACAAAAGGAATGCTCAGATCTTTTGCCAGGAGCATTGCCGCGTGTCCGCAGGGCAAAGCGGCATGGGAGTGGATCAGGCTGATTGGACGTTGCGCGTGGAGCTGTCGCACGTGGGATTTCAGAGCTGCATATAAGAATCGTCCTGCACTGGATAGTCCGGGATTTCCGGGAAAGCAGAAGTACTTCTTCCACGTCGCTGGCGGGGCCTTGGGGTGGGGACCGGGATGTGAGCGGTGCATCGGATGAACCGCGATCACCGACGACTCCATTCCCTGACGTTGTAGCTCGCCCACGGACTCCGCGATAAAACAGCCGGAAGCATCGTCCTCGGCCGTCGGGTAGAAGGGTGTGAGTGTCAGTACGTGCATCTGGAGTGGCCGGCCTTACTCTAACAAAATTCGTGGAGTTAAAATTTCACAGCAGCTTGTAGGACTGACCTCTTCTTTCCCTCACGGCTTCAGAGTAGCGAACCGGATCGCGGCCTCTGTTATCATCGACGATTATTCCCGGTCCAACCTCCAATTCCGTGCCGGCGCACAACGGCGCCTGGTTCCAGAACTTCGCAGGAACCGTAGCAATCTTTACGTCCCTCATGGCTCTTGTATTGAGCCTTGTCCACTGCGGTGCTCGTTTTGGCTTTCCCACGAATTACGTCGGCGTGGTGCGCGTTACCGGTCTGACGCTTCTCATCCTGAACATCGCCCCTTTGGGACGGAATCGATGGTTCACGCATGCCACCGCTTTGCTCCTATACACCCTCGCCGGAGTGGCAACCGCGAGTTGGTTTCTTCACCGTTTTGCCATAGTGGGGTGGCTGTGGGCGGCTAGCGGATACGTTCTTTTTGCATGGAATCTGATCACATGGGTTTCCAGCTTTAAACAGAAACGCTGGGCCATGCTGGTCCTCTTTGCCGCTGCCCTGGTTACCGGGTTGTACGTCTCGGGCAAAACCTGGGGACTAGGCTACAACAATCCTCTCGCGGAAGAGAGACTCCTGCTCAACCGTGGGCACGTTGATGCTCTCTTCCACTCTAGTATCTCAAACATGATGCGCACGTATGGTCGGGCCAGCACGGGGCTGGATGGAATCCCCTACATCGCCTACCACTACGGCAGCCACTGGCTGGTGGCCGCGCTGGCGCCGGTCTGCGGCCAGAGCACGTTTGAGTTCTACAACTGCGGAACCGGCATCCTCTTAATCCCGCTCATGTATGCCGGATTGCTCCTGCTGGCGGGAGTCATCCGGGACATGGTTCGCGACCCCAACATCGCCGACCATGGGCTGCCGGGCGGTGTTCTGCTCTGGTTTGTGATGATTGCGGGTCTTCTTGGCCCCTTTCCCAAGAAAGGGGACATGATGCGCGTGAGCCTGCAGGAAATCTATGACAGCGACTCCTACGCGCTGGGGCTGGCGGTTTCGTTTATGGTTGTTGCCCTGGTGATGATCTTCTTTCGGGAGTGGAAGAGTGCGGGCTGGCGCCGAGACGTCTCCTCGGGGCTCGGCCTGCTGGTGGTGTTTCCGGCTCTTTACTGCCTCTGCGCGCTGCTCAAAGTCTCTAACGCATATCTGCTCTTCGGAACTGTGATCTATGCGTGCTGGCGTCTGGGGCTGTGGCGTCAAAGGCTGATACAACTGCATCTGCTGATTTCGGGCGCGTTATTAATTGGCCTCTCCCGCTTTATCGTCAGCCGGGGGGATGCGCGGCTGGCCTTCTTTACTTTCGATCGCATCCATCCCGAATGGATACCCTACTTTCTGATTTTCTACTTCTTCTGGGTCTGGGCATTCCTCTTACTCCGCACTTATCAACTCGGCTTGCACACCCTGCGGGATGTGCGTGAGGCCTTTCAACGGCGAGACACCTTCCCCGCCGAAGCCCTACTGTTCTGCACGTTCATCGGCCTGTTGCCTTATCTGTCTCTTCGATTCCAAACCGGAAGTTGGAACTACTTTACTCAATACCAGACGTTTCTAGGTTTGGCGTTGACGGCGGCCTACCTGCCCGCATGGCCCAAGGACGGCCGATCTTTTTCGGTTAGCGGGTTCTGGAATGTGCCGGTTCGCGCCGTATTCACGGGAATCTTTGCGCTTCTCTTCTTCTTGCATCTGACCATTACGACTTACGGCTCGGTTTATGGGTTGCTCAAGGACAACGCCGCGATTCGCGCCGAACTCGCCGGCCATCCGGCAGAAGATTGGAGAGGGATGCTGAGGTCCTTGTATGGCTCCTCGCGCGGCTTAATCTCACCCGAGTTCCGTCCCAAACAAGACGTACTGGCGTGCTTGCACGCTGTCCGCAACATGCCCCTGGGGCAGAAAAGAATCAGCGTTCTCTACATTCCGAAATCGAACCGGAGCTACTGGGGAGATCTGCGGCAGAATTCTCCGACTGAGGGCTCCGTGTCCTTCATTGCTCCCGCGCTGACAGGCATCGCCATGATTTACGGTGAACCCGAATACGACGACATCTCGGAGACGCGGCGACTCGACTATGGTTTCTGGTCGTATCACCTGCCGACTTATCCAGAGGCCCCTTCCTCTCGGGACATCAATGATGCCGATTCCCGGGCGAAAGCGTTGGGGTTCGGTCAACTGATTGTGATCGAGGATTCTTCGGGCCGTTGCGCGATTCGCACGACTTCGCTTCGCTGACACTCTTGGCCGGATGACTTGAGCCTTCCCGTCACTTTTCGGCCCCCTCGTGTCCGCGGAACCAGTCTACAAATCTCCTGAGACCTTCCGCCAACGTCGTGGCCGGCCGGTAGCCCAGCAGGCGAACGGCCTTGTCTGTACTGGCCCACGTGATGGGCACATCGCCGGGCTGCAATGCCATCCGATGACGAATCGCAACCCGACCCGTCACGCGCTCCAGCGTTTCGATTAGCTCGTTCAGCGAAACCGGATGCGAATTGCCCAGATTAAAAATGTCAAAAGGTGTCCCGCCCGGCGGGAACTGGTAGTCCAAGGCCGCCAGCACTCCTGCCACCGTGTCGTCCACGAAGGTGTAGTCGCGCCCCATGGAACCGTCGCCGAATACCGGGATCGGCTTGCCAGCCTCCATCAAAGCCGTGAACTTCCTGATCGCCAGATCAGGGCGTTGTCGCGGGCCGTACACCGTGAAGAAGCGCAGGCAAACCGTCGAGAGCCCGTACAAATGAGCGTAGGTGTGACAGAAGAATTCTCCCGCAAGTTTGGTGGCCGCGTAGGGAGAGATCGGCCGTAGGCAGGGATCGTCTTCCGCGAAAGGAACCCGGTTTGTAATCCCATAAACCGAACTCGACGACCCGAAAATGAATCGCTTCACGCCCAGTTGCCGAGCCAACTCGAGAAGGTTCACGGTACCTCCCACATTGACCCGCTCGTAAAGCTGCGGGTTTTCGATGGAGGGCCTCACCCCGGCTCGCGCCGCCAAGTGAATAATAGTGTCGGGCAGCAGATTTGAGATGGCTTGACGAAGCGCGTCGAAGTCACAGAGGTCAAGCTCACAGAAGCAGAAATCGCCCACCTTTCGCACTTCTGCCAGATTTCCCCGCTTGGCAGCGGGTGAGTAAAAGTCATCGAGACTGTCGACCACGGAGAGCTGCAGACCTCGCCTCAGAAGGGCTTCCGAAACATGTGAACCGATGAACCCGGCGCCCCCAGTGAGCAAGACGTGATTCGCAGCGGGACTCACGCCTGCGAAGCCTTTCGCGCAAAGACCCAGGAATAAACGGCGCCCCCGCGGCTGAGTTGGAAGGAGCACGTCTCGACATCCTGGAACCCGAGGGAACTCAACGTGTCGTGCACCCAGGCGGCGTCATAGGTGATGCTCTGCATGAACGGGCTCCACTGATGACGCGACAAGCGGAACCGGTGATACCAACCCTTGCTCCGGCGCAGGGCCATATAGGCATTGTGTGCCCCCGCAAACCAGCCGCGTACGGCCGGCTTCAGATTCGTGGGCCACAGGTGCAAGGGCATCTGGATCATGATGGTGCCACCTGGCTTTAATGCCCGCGCCATCTCCCGAAAGTAGGCAGCCGCGTGCTCGATGCGGTCGAAGTGCAGGAAGACAATTACGGAGAACACGGCAGTGACGCTGTTCTCCGGGACGGGAAGGGAGATGCCATCTGTCACGTGCAGATGGACGTTTGAGCCCACATGGTGACGGGCATAGTTGATCATGCCCTCGGCAACGTCCACGGCGTGCACCTCGGCGAAGTCTTCCGCAATGTGGCGGGTCAACCGTCCGGCGCCGCAACCGATTTCAACGCAGCTCTCCCGCTCGACGCCGTAGTGTTGCCAGCGCTGCATGAACTCTTCCCAGTCACTGCGGCCCGTCTGGTAAAAATCGGCATCCGTCCAGGGAGTGGCCCCATCCCGCTCTCTGCCGGGCTGCGGAATCACGCCGAAAAGCGGGTCCTTCTCGCCCCAGGCCTGCCACTCCTGGTTCGAGTTCGGAGCGCGACTCTCGACATTCCCCGTGAGCGGGTTCTTCATCCTGATCCTCCACGGCGTGAAGACTGAGATTCTAACGCATCCATGTGTGACGTGCTCACAGGTTCAAGTGCCGCCCACTGATCTAATTGCTAGATCAGTACCCAAGTGCCAGAGACGGATCACAGACTCCGAGTTTGTGAGCGATTCCACAGAGCCCGGCCAGCCCAGTAAACAGCGGAATAGAGTACTGCGCCCAGTACCACAAGAACTACGACGTGCAGGTTGAAGACCGAGCGGGCGAACAGCAGCCCTGTGGCCATCACGCCGGACGCGGTCACGGAGAGTCCTAGCGCTCCCAGCAAGCTCGGCCGGGGAAGATCTCGGACAAAGTAGTAGTTCATGAACGCGACCACCGCCTGACTGATCGCCGTGGTGAAGGCTGCTGCAATCGCGCCGTAGCGCGGAATCAGAAACAGATTCAAGACTACATTTACCACCGCCCCCGCGACGACCGCGACCAGATATTTCTTTTCCCGTGCCCTTGGGATCAGTTGAGATCCGAAATAACTGGCCAGTGGCCCGGCTACGATGGTCAGCATCAGCCAGCGAAAAAGCATTGCCGTTCCTGTGTACTGTGCGCCCAGAAGAAAGCGTGTGAGCGGCTCCGCCAGGATGAAGCCTCCGGTTGCTATGGGAAGCGCAAGGCCCAGGTTGGCCTGGCCCAGCCAACCCAGGTAACGCTGCTCGTTCTCGTGGTCCTGGCCGGTCGTCTCCGAGAGCAACGGGAAGAAAACCTGCCCGAGAATCGGCGCGAATGACATGGCGATCAACATCATGCGGTAACTGGCAACGTAAAGGCCGACCTCCGTCTCGTTGCGCATATACCGCAGCATCACCGTATCGATCTGGTCGTAAATCATCGACATCATGCTGGCTAAGCCCATGATCAGGCATATGGGCAGGAAACTGCGCCAAACGTCAGGCGAAATGACCGGCCACGGGATCCGGTACTCGCGACGCGCCGGCAGCCAGATGAGTAGCGTGCCTGCCACCAGCGAGAGAACACTTGCGACCGGCACGATCCATGAATCGGAGGGGCGGCGTATCAACGCGAGGATAAGCCCGCCATAGACCAACTGGCCCACGGTGCCGCGCAGAGTGACCATCCACATCCGGGAACGCGCGGTGAATACCCACTGCGCGTCCATGCTGTTCACCAGGAATACCAGACCCGAGAGGACGATCAGCAAGCGAGTCGTGAAATCGTGAGGCGCGAACGTCAGCGCGAATGCGATCAGTAGGGCGTACGAGACCACAGCAAACGCAACTCTTGCCCCTAGGACATGCTGGACGAGGAAATGAACCCGGCTCTCATCCTTGGCCGCTTCCCGCAAGGCGTAAGTGGAAAAACCGGGAGAAGCCACCAACCCGAAGAACCCCGCCACCGCCGTGGCGAAGCCTATCTTGCCGTACGCCACTGGACCCAGTGCGCGCACCATAAACGGGAACACCACGAGTGGCGCCGCTTTGCTCAGCAGATCGAGCACCAGCAGGGCAGCCGAATTGTTGATCACACGTGCCAGACGCATAGGTTGAAAAGGCTTGGATCTGATTTAGAGCTGTCCGCAGCGTCGAATCAGCACCATCCACCGAAAAAGTTGGTCGCTGCAGTCGCTTCCCGCCAGGTGCTGGGCGAAAAGCTCACGTGCTGGTGCAGGATCAAGGATCGCCTGCAAGGCCGTGGGATACTGTGCAAGGTCATTTTGCATGCGCTCGCGAAGCTCCGCTCGGAGCCAACTCGCCAGGGGAGGCGTAAACCCTTGCTTCTCTCGCCAGCGAATCTCCGGCGGAACCCGCGCCGGAAGTGCCTTCCGAAGCAAAGCCTTCCCCTGCCCATGAACAAAGTGATAGTGCAGAGGCAACTGAGTGACGAAGTGAAACAAATCCGAGTCCAGAAATGGCGCCCGGCATTCGAGAGCACTGCGCATGCTGGCCCGATCCACCTTTACGAGAATCTGTTCCGGAAGATATCCAAACAAAGTCGCTTCCATTCCTGAGAGCGGGTAAGCGAGCCGGGAGTGGCGCCGGTCGGCCGTTTCCAGATCTGCCAGCCCGGACTGTGCCTCTTCGCGATGTGGAGGAAGAAACCATTTCAGGAGTGGAGTCTCGGCGTGCCCGACACGAAGAAGGTGCCAATCGTCTTGCCGAAGAAAACTAAGCAAACCCCGGCCGCGCCATCCCTTGTGGTAGTGCTGAAAAGCTCTCTCCGCCAGAAAATTTACTCCCGGGGTCCGGCGCAGGTGGTGCCAGCGGTAATAGGCAAATGTCTGCCGGTAGCCGGCAAAACACTCGTCACCGCCGTCGCCCGAGAGCATCACCTTGCAATCCTGACGAGCGGCCCGGCAAACCGCGAAGGTCGGGAACATGGAGACATCCGCAAACGGTTCATCGTAGTGATCAATAAGATCGTCGAAGAGCGGCAATAGCTCTCGCGATGAAAAATGAACTTCATGATGATTGGAATCGAGTTGCAAAGCGATCTGCCGGGCGAATGGAGCTTCATCGAGCTGCTTGTCGTCGAACGACGCGCAAAACGTGCTGAATCGGGCTGCCGGGAGAAGCTCTCTGACGGCGCAGGCAATGGCGGTGGAATCGATACCACCCGAAAGGAACGCGCCAACCGGAACGTCACTCCGCAAGCGAATTCGGACAGCCTCTCGTACGCGCTCGCGAACCCCTTCCACTGCCTCCTCTACGGAAGAGACGCGGACGCCTTCATTGCTATTTGCGGGGAGTTCTGGAGACCAGAACCGGGAGCTCACCAGGTCAGCGCTGCGTCCCAGAGTGATCGCCTCGCCCGCTCGGAGCTTCCGAATTCCTTGCACATGCGTGCGCGGAGCAGGAACGTATCGCAAGGCTAGAAACTGAGCGACAGCGGCGATGTCGAGCCGCAGATCGACGCCAGGCAACGCCAGCAGGGCCTTCATCTCCGAAGCAAATGCGATTCCGCCACCCGCAACGCCGGCCCAGTACAGCGGCTTTTCCCCAAAGCGATCCCGCGCCAGCAACAGTTCTCCCCGGCGCGTGTCGAAGAGAGCGAAAGCAAACATGCCTTCCAGATCGCTCAGCAGATCTTTTCCCTTGTCTTCGAAAAGGTGCACCAGGACTTCGCAGTCACTCTGCGTGCGAAAGCGGTGTCCACGCGCGATCAACTTTTCTCGCAGTTCGATGTAGTTATAGATCTCGCCGTTGCACACCACCCATACAGAACGATCTTCGTTCGCAAGCGGTTGGGCGCCGCCTTCCAGGTCGATGATCGCCAGACGATTGTGGCCCAGGAGGCAGCGATTATCCAGAAACAGTTGCTGCTGGTGACCATCCGGTCCCCGGTGGGAAAGCAAGCCCTGGGCGCGCTGTGCCCAGGCGAGCCAACGCTCGCCCAGGGGCTCATTCGGGTCAAAGATTCCGTAAATTCCACACATTCGGAGGGATCTAGCGCTTTGTGGTCACAGCCTCGAAAACTTCCTGCCATTGGAGAGCGATGCGATCCCAGTCAAACTTTAGGGCATGCAGCGCAGCCGCGCGCGACATCGACCGCCGCAAGGTCGAGTCGCGCAACAGGAGTTCCAGCTTCTCGGCTAGTTCAGCATCTGATTCTACCAAGAACCCGCTCTCTCCATTCAGCACGTAGTCAGGTCGATACAGATTCATTGCAATGCTCGGAAGGCCGCACGCGCTGGCCTGCCCGAGAACTTGAGGATGGCCCTCCAGAATGCTCGGGAACAGAAATAAATCGGACTTGCGCATTTCGCTGCCGAGCGCCGTCGGCGTCAAATGGCCCACGAATTCGATGTTGTGGCAACCGAGCTGTTGCGCCAGGGTGCGGCAAGCCAGTTCCGTCTCCCCGCGTCCAGCCAGTCGAAACTTTATTTCGGGATGACGAGCCGCTTCCTGGATGATCAGTTCCACCCGCTTACGCGGCTGAAAAGATCCGGCGTATAGCACTACCAGTGGGCTGATCTGAGACGATTCCTGTTCGAGCGGAAAGAAAAACCTGCGGTCGATCCCATTGTGAATCGTTCCTGCCTCAATTCCGAACGTGCTGCACACGGTTTCAGCTACATACTGAGAGTTGGCGAAGACTGCGTCCGCTTCACGTATGGAGCGGGCCGTGAACTTCGCTGTCGTCTCATTCATGATCATCACTACGTGCGTGACCACGGCGGTTCTCAGTCGCAGCTTGCTGCGCAGAGAGAAGAAGATGTTATCCAGGGGACCGAATCTCGGGTAGAAATAAATGTCGGGTCGTGCAACCAGCAAACGTGTCAGGAAGCGCCGGGTGTTTCCGTGGGGGCGCGCGGGAATGAGCAGCGTGTTTGGACGCGCGGCTATCCGACGATCAGGTTGCTCTCCCGAGAACATCACCACACGAAAGCGCTCCGGGGGGAGCCGGGCCACAATTTCCTTCACCGTCAGTTGCTGAGCATTGGTGTTGGCCGCGTCGGCGTGAGACGGAGTGAAGATCGTTTTGAATCGCTGCGTATTGCTCATTACATTATTCGGCGGCCTAACTTGTTTCCCGTGAAGGCACCTTCGCAGTTGCCGCAGGTGCACCCGTAGCAATGGTGCGGCGTAGCCACTCTGGATCCATCGGCTTTAAGAGACAATCTTCGGATAACGGGATTGCCGGCTCCCTCAGGATGCTGGGCAGCTCGTTGAGCTGCGCCGGAGACTTCAGGATTCGGCCAACTCCAAAGCGGGCGTATTGACGGGCATATCCGTAGGGCGAAGGGTACAGCCACTCGCACAAGAAGCACGGAACGTCGAGCAGCGAACAATCGATGACAGTGGTTGACTCGACCGTGACCGCGAACCATGCGTTTCCAAGCAGTTGAGGTGTAAGTGGGCCCGCGACAACCCCCGCCAGTTCTGCGTCTTTCGGTGGCAAAACTTTTGCTATTTGTGCCATCCGTTCAGGGCGACTTTCGAAAGGATGCAGTTTGACCACTAACCTCCGTCCGAATTCGCGGGCAAGCCTGGCAAGCGGTGGCAGAAGCTCCCGGTAGATCTCTTCGGTTCGCGAGCCCCCACTTTCGTAAGGCTCCGAAAAAAACAATATCAGCGAGCCCTCATCCTTCCTGCGTTCGTGAATCGGAATCGGTCGGGGCGGGGCGGGGCCTGCGAGGATCACACGCTCGGCAGGCAAACCACAGACCCTCAGCAGATAGTCTCGTTCCATCTCTCCCTTTGCAAGATAGAGATCGGAGGACAATTCTTTCATGAGAAAGCGCCCATCCATCGCCCCGTGATGAAAATCAAGCGTGGGGATTCCTTGCTGGCGGGCCAGAAGCACAGGCAGCCTCGTGTAGGGGTTGCTGTCATCACCGCACATCACAGCCACCACTCGCTCTTGAGAGAGCACGTTCCGCCACGCATTCCGAACCGCAAGTCCGTCGCGAAGATGGTTCGGGAACTTCTCCAGAAAACCCGCGCGGGACAGCAGATCCATCTCCGGCAAGAGTCCGAGGCTCAGTTTCAGGTTCCGCCACTTCCGAACGAGCTCTACATATTCCGCCTGTGGTTCGGGTCCACCCGCGTAGGCAGCCAGGCTCGCGCAGGCTACATTTGGAGCTGAGTCGAAGTGGGTGCCGCTGCGGCGTGTTGCGACCACCAGAAACGATTGCTCGGGAAGCATGCTGGCGTAAGCCAATGCCATACGCGACACATTGGTGTAGGCGCTGGGCAAAAGGACGAATGGTCCTTGCCGACCGCGCCGCTTGGCGGCAAACCGGGCGCGCCATCGGTAGCGCAGATCGTACTTGTCCAGAAATATCTGAGCGAGTTGATCGAACGAGAATCTCCGCAGCAAGTCCCCATAGTGGCGAAAGTGTGAAGAGCGAGATGTGCCGGGGAAGGTGTGCAGTGGACGCTCCAGCAGAAGGGCAACTCCGCTCGCGGGCCACCCGGGCCGCGTTGCGTACAACTCCGCGGTCGCATCCAGACCCCCAGCCAGGCGCCCCAGCAGAACGGCTTCTTCCAGCGCCGTGAAGATAAGAACGCTGATCAAATCCCACCAATCCAACCCTAGTTCATCGACCAACTGGCTGCGCCCTGCACTCAGGAGTTTACGTATCGACTCAAAATCCTGGAGTCCACGGCGCAGAGAGTCCAATGGCAAGATGGGAAAATCCAAACGCTCTTGCCAGGAGTCCCTGGTAACTGCAGAGGATCTCCCGAGGTCTACGATTAGGTCCCATTTCTCGCCGACCCAGGGCCCTGCGCACGGGGAGTCTTCGGGATGGACAAGGAGAGTTTTCAAGAATCAAATGTCAGGCCTGAGAGCTACGAGCCGGCCTGCGCCTCCATTGTCGGACCGGGTCCGTCGAAAGCAACCTTGCTCACTCGTTGCCATGCCAGGGTCTTCCTACAAATCATGGAATACCTCCGCTCAAAACCCGCTCTTTCAGTAATTCGTCTGACGGAGTTATTCGTGATCGCGGTGAAGGTCCAAGGCTCTTGGCCAGCCTGTGAGACATGTCGCACGACCAGGGATAATGCAATTCCGAAATATCCACGCCCGCGTTTGGATTGAGGCGTCCAGCAGTCAAAAATCATCGCGGCATTCTGACTTGGCGCGCTCAACCGAGTCTTCAATCCCTCCATTTCGAACCCCTCGAAACTAGCGACCCAACAGAAATGTACCGGCGTGCTGTCCGGATCGAGGAGCGCAAAACCCTGTCCCTTATTCGGGTGCAATCGCCGGGCAGAGCGAAGAAGGTAGCTTAACGTGTCCCCTTCATTCTCATAAGACATGGCGGCGATGGCCAACGTCTCCAGGTCGACCGGTTGCAGGTTCAGTCCCTCCCATGAAACCTGGCGCGTTGCCGCTGACCGATCACCCATCCACTGGTAAAAGAGAACTTCCTCGCAGCTGTTGAGTAAACTCGCTACCCGTTTCATACCCCCTGCAACCGGGCCTTGGATGCCGTCTTCTGCGAATCGGCGTCGAGTACGGGCAATGTAGCCGAGAACAACACGAACCGCAGACTCGGCCCCAGGAACAAACTTCACAGCGCGCGCGGCATAGTACCGGACAATCTCTCGCATGTGCCGGTCAAGCGATTTCGTGAGGCTCGCGTGCAGCGTGGAACGAGCGCTGTTCGCGAGGCGGTCCTTGTATCCTTCCGCACCGAGACCGAGGTCCACAACCCGCATCTCTGCTTTGTCGCACGCCTCCGATATTATCTTGCTGAGGAGGCAATACCCCGGCGAAAAGCGTTCGTACGAAGTGTCGAAGGTAGGCTGGTACCAGAACCAGCTACCCTGGAATTGAAAGCCATAGTTCCAGGCTATGGGACGATCCCCCACGAGTATTCGACTCAACACCAGCCAGCCGGATCCCGAAAGTAGGCGGGCGAGTTCGGACAAAAAAGCTCTGCGCTGCGCGCTGACCATGTTGCTGAAACGCCCCATGGCCAGGAAGCGAGCCACGTGGGCCACATTGAAGTTGGTGAGAACCGGCTCAATTGCTTCCCATTTCACAAGATGGCCAAAGGAAACCGGGCCTTCCCTTCCCAGAGAGTTCATGCTGTGACGGAAGATCTTCTTCTTCCCGAGTGCAGCTTTGAGTTTGACGCGTTCCTCTTGAGGTCCCAAGTCCACTTGTGCACATACTGCCGTGGGCCGCACAAAGAGGTGATAGCTGCGCTGGCGCGCGACCGCTCTAAGCGCTTTAATCGTGGCCGACTCGGCCGGAAGGCTCGTCAGGACGATACTTGGCAAACCTGCCCGGTGGAGTTCTGCGAGAACCGCGTCTAACAATTGCGCGCGATGGTCAGGATGACTCAGAAGATCACAGTAGTCTGCGCTCGTACTGCAGAGAAAACTGACGGTCTTCCCGGCTGGATGGGTGGCTAGAGCGGCGACGCCTGTCAACTTTTCTCCCTCATACGTCAGTACGAGCACGGGTGCGAGTGACTCGCCAAAGGCCCGGAAAGCAGCCAATGCCCATTGGTGCGTGTAGAAAACCTCGGGGCGCTCCATCTCCTGCACCAGAGCGTTCCACTCCTGCTGTAACAATGGATCGTCGGGAATGTCTCGGTGCAGGACTATACGCATGGCGAACTCGCCGATGTTTCGTCCTTTTGGAAGACGTAGTAGTACCAATCCGTCACATAAAGTCGGCTGTGCCGAGGATAGTCGTCCCCGACGAGCCGCAGAAATCGAAAGCCGTGCTGCTCCAATTCTGCGATCACTCGTTCGGGCAAGGCGTAGTGGGTGAGCAGGCCACCGTGGGCTGGGTCAACCATGTAGCCGTCGCCGCTCCAAAAGGCACGACTCCTCACTCGACGGAGAGATCGGAGAACGGATGCCATGCCGGCTCGAAGCACAGCAGCAGCGACTCTCAAGCACAAGAGAATGAGTCTCGCCGGCTCGAGCAACCATTTCCTCCGCCCTGCCAGCCTCTCGGCGCCCTCCTCGACTTTTTTCCGATTCCAAGCCGGCCGGGAAAAAATAGCTCGTGGATTGTGGGACGAAAAAATTAATACACCGCCCTTTCTCAATACACGGTGGGTTTCCGCAAGACACCGGCGCCTCGATTCGCTCGGGATCAGATAGTCCATACCATTGAATGCCATCACCACAGAATCGAAAGTCCGGTCATCGACTAGAGCAAGATTTGTGGCATTCGCCACAAGAAACTCGAGTTGGGGAAACTTCCGCTGACAAGCGGCGACCATCTTCGGCGCGTAGTCAACACCCACGTAGCGAGACGCGAGACGCGAGAGATGTGGAGTCGTGCGGCCGCCACCGACACCTATATCCAGAATTGCATCTCCTTGTTTCAGAAACTCATCGAACAGCACCTTCTCGCATGGACTAATGTAGTCTAGCGAGGCATAGTGTTCTGCCACCTCGAGCTTGTTGTAGATGTGAAGATTCGGGTCCTCCTGTTTTCCGGAGCTACCCGGCGTCCGTTCTCCTGCGGGTACAGTCATGCGGAGGGAATCTGTTCCGTACGACCGAAGCGTCGGCGCAAATCTTCGTGCAGACCGGAAACATGCGCTTCGAGTTCGGATGCCGTTGTATCGGGTGAAGTATGGATGCGGGGAATGCCGAACCAGGTCATGTTTTTTCTGAATCCGACCGCGGCCCCGGCGTGTGCTCCAAGAACTAACGATGTAAGAGTTATGAGCAAAGACGCCGCCGCAGCATCTCTTGTTTCACACGTGCCACGCTTTCATAACATTTCTCAGCTTCGACTGCCGGAAGCAAGCCGCCTCGCCCGTCGGCAATGCCTACTACCCGAGTAGGATGTCGAATGGCGTCAACCACTACCGACCCACGCTTGCCAACCGACCCACCCGCTACTACGCTGATGCCGTCGAGTTCGCCGGTGCCGACCACCGATCGCAGAAGGTCAAGAGTTTCCAAGTGCGTCGCAATTTGGCCAGAAAGACCGGCGCGCATATCCAGGCGGAGAACCCTCATTCCACGCCGAATGGCCTCCTCCACCGCTTCCTCAGTAAGCGAGCCCACTCCTCCGTCCAGCAAAGTACCATTCGGCGCAAGGTGCTGAATCAATTCGCGGGTTACAGTTGGACGCCGCATGGACCCGCCGACGAGGATTCTCACTTGATCCTCAGGCCGAAGTGTTCTGACAGGTTCATTTATGGGACCGCTCTTGAGAACGCCCCATTGCGACAACAACCCCTCGGCGGTTTGCAGCGCCAAGCCATCTTCGTCCCAAAGTAAAACGCGAGCTCCGCGCTCGCTAAGCCGCAGAGCGAGCTTCACCGCGAACGAGGACAAGCCGCAGACCGCAACTGCCTGCCCAGTGAGCACCGGAAGGAGTTGCGCAACAATCGCTTCGGCCGCGTCCAGATGGGCATCACTATCCCTGTAGGAGAGCACCTGACTCTTCTGCACCACATCGACAACGCTTTGGTAAGCGTTCTGATGGGAGGCATCCCGTTGTTCGCCATCCATCAGGACGAAATCAACGATTCCGTCAACCGCCAACGCCACCTCCGTTGCGTGTTCCGTAGAGCCGACTTCCGCATTGCCTACCACATACATGGCATTGGTCCGGACGAAGGGAAATCGAGGAGGGGAGTCGGCCACTGGGCCAAAAGCGATCGTGAAAATGGAGCACCGTCCCGTCTTTCTCGCGATAGTGCTCATCTCTCTTGCCATTTTGCGAGCGAATTCAGTGACGTTCGTGGGCTCAGGATGCCGTGATGGGAGATCGAGGTTATAGCCGTACAGCGCGCGCGATACAGGCTTATGAGCACCTTCTATTCGAATCTGCTTGGCGACCTCAACGGCTAAATCCTCTGTTACATTCACCTTTTCGACCTGGCTGACGCGAATGATCAACTCGCGTGGATCCACCCCGCGCTCTCGTGAAACCTTGTCGATAATTTTCATGAAGCTGGAATGAAACTGGGCGTAGCCTGACGTCACTTCGATCGCGTCCACACCCCGACCTTGGGCAATTGGCCCGATCAGGCGTTCACCCAAATCCATCGTCTTATAAAGGTCGATGCCGAGCCGGTGCCCCAGCTTCATCAAGAGGATAACCAGAACTTCGGTTTGTGCGTTCCCGGAACTGCGTCCGAGCCCACGTAATGTGCAGTCGAGCACGCTGGCGCCGGCGTGGAGAGCAGCCAGCGTATTCGCCATGGCAAGTTGGAGATTGTTGTGCCCGTGAAATCCAATGCGAGCCCTCACGTTCTCCTTCAGTAGCCGTACATACTCAGTCACCTCGTCGGGGAGCATGCCGCCGGCCGAATCCACAACACTGATTATGTCGGCGCCCCAACCATCCAGCATCTCGGATCGCCGCAGTACCTCCCGAACGGGCAAAGCATAGGTCTTCATCAGATTGCAGGAGACCAGCATCCCCAGATCTTTGGCCTGCTTGATGAATTCTTCCGCCTGATCGGTTTCGTTCACGTTAGTGCCAACACGAACGAATCCGGCACCGTACTTTGCGGCAAGCGCCATGTGCTCCCGATTTGCGATTCCTGGGATGAAGAACACACCGAATTTAGCAGTCTTGAGAATCGATGCTGCTGCTTCTAAGTATTCCTCGTCGCTCGCTGCCGCAATTCCGATCTGCTGTGTCGAGGCTCCGAGGCCTAGGCCATGACCGATCTCGATGAGCCGGAACCCAGCTTCCTCCAAACCCGCAGCAATCACAGCCGTATCTTCCGCGGTGAACTGATAACCCACGGGATAGCTCGCGTCTCGGAGCGTGCATTCGAGAATGTCCAGTGTCGTCACCAAGCCTCCCCTACCTCGCTGGCATGCGGGATGTCTGCCATATCTTTGATATCCGACCGGTCAAGAATGCTTAACAGCGTTTCGCATGTGCGACCAATTGACCCTGGTTCCAGACTCGGATCCACCCACAAGTTGATGATGTGAGTCCCTAGAAAATCAGCATTCGGGAACAGTGTCCGAGGTTGTAACTTGCCAGAAGAATACCATCGATAAAGAGGCGGGTACCAGTTGCTGACGTCGATCTTGGCGGCACGCAGCCCGGTGGTCACAACCTTTTGAACGCCTCCAACCAACAAAAAGCTGAACCGCCAGGGCACGCCTTCATGCCGATAGACTGGTTTGCGGAGGAGCGGATGCGATAACAGTCGGTCATATTCTTGCGCATTCTCGCGTCGTTGCCGCACAATCTCGGGCAAGCAGTCCAGACCCGTCGAGATCCTGGCAGCCACTTCGGGCGGAAAGCGAAACAAATACATGTCTCGATATATGGAGGGAAACGAAAGGTACAAATCATTCAGCCGCTCGTCCATTTCCGACAGCGACTTCACGGCATAGTAGGCAGCCCGATAGGAGGCCGCCATGTGCGCAATGTCGGACGGCTTGGGTGGCAGGTCGCCGATCGCCTGTCGCACCGATGCGGCTAGACCATCGTCGTCGCAGAGAACCGCCCCTCCCCATCCCGCATCGACGATTTTCGTGTGTCCGAAGCTAAGAATGGAAAGATCGCCGAAAGCGCCCACTGGCCGCCCTCCGTATTCTGCCCCCAAGGCCTGAGCCGCATCTTCAATGACAAATAGATTGTGTTGGCTTGCTACCCTCTGAATACCTTCCATATCCGCCGGATGCCCGTAGAGGTGGACGGGCATGATCGCTACGACGTCGTCGTACATTTCAAGCAGACGCTCCAGCGATGCAATGTCCATGTTGTAGTCGTCCGGACTGATATCGCAGAACACTGGCTCCAGGCCGGCATACAGAACTGCGTTCGCTGGACTCGGACACATAATTGCAGGAAGAACAACTTTCCCCCGCTTCACCGGCAGGGCGCGCAATGCCAGGTAAATTGCTGTCGCTCCCCGGCCGACGAGGTAGCAATGCTTGCGACCCAACGAAGCTGCAAGCCGGTCTTGGAGTTCAGCGACAGCGGTTTCTGACAATTTACTAGCCCTCGAAGAAATAGCGTTCGATCTCTGAGATGGTTACGAACCGGCTCGGGCGCCCGAGTCTTGCGCATTCCTCCAGTATCCAATCCAGATTATGCCGGAATTCTCCTAACTCGTGGGAGATCAATCCATGTCGCGCACCGTTCGCCGAGGGAAGTACGCCGGACGGGTGAGTGACAGTCACAATCGTCTGCGCGTCCGGCAAGAAGTTCCTCAAACCCCCACACAAAGCGTCATGGCGGAATGAGAGGTCGACATAACGGCTCAAGGGTGTGGCATCGTACTCTGCCTTTACAGACACCATCGACATGGGGATCTCTAGCAAATCCAAGGCGGGGGTGCCCGGCCGCCGGTAATCGGCCACAGACGGACGATATGGATGCGTGGGGGTTCCGTCCCAGTCCAGATGACGGTGAGCGTCCTGTCGCACACGCCCAGGCATGGCCGTGACATCACAGCGCAGACCCAATCCCGAAAGGGTTTGCATAATCTCGTTCGAGCCGAAAGCGTCGCCAATGCGCGAAGAGGTCGGGGAAAATCCACGCTTCTTTAGCGACGCCCAGGTTTGTTGCAAGTGGACTCTGAGGTTTTGTGGGTCTTGTTCCTGCACCCAACGCTCGCCCTCTCGACAGTACAGATGCGGGTGCCATGCAAGTTCGTCACCGCGCTGCTGGCAAAATTTCCAAAGGCTGGCGAAACGATCAAACAGGTATCCGCAATCTCCGTACAACGCCTCAAGCTGGGGATCGATTCTTATAAACCAAGTGAACCTGGGTGGAAAGCCGTAGGAATCGTGGCAGGAAGCAGTGGCCTCGATGATCGCGGAAATGCCGTACTCTACCCCATCCCAGGAGGGCATGGGACTGGTTAACTGACTTAAGCTGGGATCGAATTGATCGCTGTCGGAGTCAACGGTCAAGGCAATACGCAATTCATCCGCCTCAGACACGATTGACTCACGAGTGACGGTCGGCATTCCAGCCTTGGAAATCAGGGTAGAGGTAAATGGTAAATTCAAAAAGCGGATAGTCGTGCCGCAAAAGGACACGCTTCGTCAAGGTCTTACAGTAGCGCAACATATCTTCGGGTGAGTAGTAATAGAGATGATCTTCCTGATAATCAACGTAGCTGGACAGGAAATCGCACGCTACTGCCTTGCGGGCCTTGTCCAAACACCGGCGGAGGATGTCCTTGACCATCTCGAGGTTCTCTTCATGGCTTAGCCGATAGTTGAAGGCCTGAGAGGAGAAGATGTATTCGAATTCTCGAGGAATTCCATCCCGTTGGATGTCACGAACTTCGAATTCAACCTCCGGGAATCGGGCTGACGCGCGCGTAATGAGCTCAGGCGAGATGTCATAGCCTGTATACTTCGGGTGAATGCCGCGACTGCAAAGATAATCATAAAAATCAGCCAAGCCGCATCCGAGATCCAAAATCGAGGCCCCGTTCAGTTGCCCCACATCAGCGAGCACACCGTACCGAACCAATCGTCGCTCGGGTGCGCCGGAGGCCAGAGCCTGAATCGTCGGTCCAAATTGCTCCAGCCTTTCCCGATAACGTGAGTTCGATGCCAGCTTGTCTTTTAGATTCACGAAACTCGTGTCACCTTCCTCGATTGTGTCATCGGTTCGGTCCTGACGCAAATGCGCTCCTCCGCTTGTCGCGTGAGGGCAACTGCGCCGGGGCGTGTCTCCGCAAAAGCGATTATGTGGCCGACTCGGTCCGAGCCGGAGGTTAAAGGGCGAACGATGTCGCCAGGCTTCACATAGATGCTTGCTTCGAAGATGCCCGACAACGCACGAGCGCTTTCCACCCCACTGACAGAAGTCACGACGCCCGGCTTGACCTCTGGAAAGCGGAGGACCGCAGCGCGACTTTGGGTTGCGGAGAAGTCGGGCTGCTCGCCCACCGACAGGCGAATGAGTTGCTCGACCGTATCTATACCGGTCACCCAGGGCACGATATCGGCAAACACACCAAATCCGGCGCCCCGCGCAGCAAGTTCCACGACCTTGACCTCGCCGTTGGTGACCATGAGCTCCATGTGCACAGTTGCCATATCGATTCCTGTTGCCGCAATCGCCATGCGGGCGACCTCGCACGCCCGTTCTTGAATATCTTTTGGGTGCTCAGATGGAAAGAGAACAGTCGTATCGAGCAGGCAAGGTGGGGACGTTCGGATCTTGTCTGACAAGGCGAGGATGAAAACTTCGCCCCGATAGACAAACAGCTCGCAACTGATCTCAACCCCTGGCATAAACTCCTCGACCATCACAGAACCGCTACGAGACTGTGCGTAGGCTTGCTTGTAGGATTCGGTCAGATCTGTTGCCTGCTGAACAAGTGATACCCCACGCGAGCCTGCGTTGTCGGTGGGCTTCACGACTACTGGCCAATCCAACTCGCGCCCAGCCACCTCGGCCTCGGCCAGCGAAGCACACTTGCGCCATTTGGGCGAAGGAACTAAAGACCGATCGAAGCACTCGCGCATACGAGACTTATCGACTGCCGTCTGCGCCGCCTCCAGGCTCACACCCGGCAAATCGAGGGCCGCCGCCACGGCCGAGACCGTCGGGACGGCGGCGTCAGCGGCCACGGTAAGAACACCGACGATAGAATTCTTGCGCGCCACGTCGATGCATCCGGCAATATCCTGGAGGTCAAGATGGTAGCCTTGATCGGCCAGCTTCAGCCCGGGCGCGTCCGGGTTTGCATCATTCGCAATCACCCGATAACCCAGCGATTGGGCCCTGCGGATACCCGGCACCTGGAACGGGCCCGCGGCGACGACCATCAACGTCTTCTTCTTCATGTTCATGCTGGCGACTTCGTCCCGACTTGCGCTCGAGCCGCCAGTTCCAAAGCGATCTTAGCCAGCCTCTGACGGCCTCGACCATCTACCAGCTTTCTACCCGCAGCCGACATTGCCCTCCGCCGAGGCTCGTCGTCCAGCAAAGCGAGCAAGTGCTGTCGAATCGTCTCGGCGTCCTGCTCGCCACCTGCGCCCAGCGAGATGGCGGCGCCGCCTCGTTCAACAAGTTCGGCAAATCGTGCCTCGGACTCTGTCTGCGCTATCACGAGGACCGGGATGCCCAGCGCTGCTGCCTCGAGCAGCGTAGTACCTCCACCGGTGATGGCAACATTGCTCTCATACATGAGTGCCGCAAAACTTTCCGGGTCCCGTTGCAATGAAACTACGCCGGGAAGTTTCGCCGCTGCAACTTCGAGCGCATCTCGATCCGAGAAGTTCGGCCCGACTGTGACGTCAACGCAAAGATCACTTAGGCCCATGCTTGTTACAGCCTCCAACACGCGGACAGTATTGCGTCGGAGATCCGCGCCTCCGAAGCTCACGAGCACCCTCCGGGCGCGATCCACGACCGTCCTTTCGCGCACTAAATATTCGTCGAACTCGGCACGAATGATCGCGTAGTCCAGTCCCTCCAGGTAAGATACCGAATTCGAGGCAGGCCGCGGGCGGTTCGAATGGTTCAGCAGGTTCACAATGACATGAAGTCCGTCGTTTTCCATCTCGAAACAGTCGAGCGCCAGCAGTTGGACATTGGATCGGCGCCGCAACGCGTCAGAGAACGGTTTTATCTCCGATTCCTGATCGAAAATCAGTACTGAACAAATTTGCTCGACAACAGAGCGGGCAAACTCTTCCGGATTTTGCGGAGCGATTTGCACGGGGAAGCCAGCTGCCTCAATGCTCGCTATGCTCACCGCGTCGGGGTTCACAAAGAAACGGATCGGTGCGGGCTGCAATCGGCTGATTTCTCGAGCAAGCGCCAACGAACGCATGACCCTTCCCATTCCAAAGGTCCGACCGCCTTCGACTTTGAACAGGACTGGCACCGTGTACGACGTCAAATCTTGTCCCACGTAATCGGCTCATTGCGTAGGATCGTTTTCTGCGCGCGCCGTCCCACAACGATGTCAAGAAATGATGGTGCGACGCCGACGCCTGGCCGCAGGATTGAAACCATGTCACTGGCGATGATTGTGCCGGCTGGAATATCGATTTTGGCAAACAGACTTCGCCGGCCACGAGCCCGATGCTCAATTTCGTCGGGGGCTGCCTGTTTTACCGGAGATCCGATCGCGGCCTCGGCTTCGCGTATCCCCGTCACCATGGCCTTTAGCTCGGCCGGTTCAAGAGCAAACCCATGGTCGGCGCCGATCAGTCTGCGATCCAGGGTAAAGTGCTTCTCAATGATGCATGCGCCGCGCGCGACGGCAGCGATTGGAACAGTAATGCCCGGAGTGTGGTCGGAGTAGCCAATGGGCACCTGGAAGGCCTGGGCCATTGTATCCATAGCGGCCAGGTTTACACTCTCAAACTTAGAGGGGTAGTTGATGGCGCAATGAAGCAACGCGATTTCACTCGATCCCTCTCCTCGTATCGCATTGACTGCTTGCTCGATTTCCCCCAAGGTCGCCATCCCGGTTGACAATATCATGGGCTTCTTTTTTCTTGCGATGTGGCGCAGCAGCGGCAGATGTACGAGTTCGAAAGAAGCGATCTTAAAGACTGGAACACCTAAGTCTTCGAGTTGGTCAGCGGCCTCCTCATCAAAAGGTGTTGAGAGAAACAAAATGTTCCGCTCCCGCGCACGGTGACTCAACTCCGCCTGCCATTCCGGTGGAAGGTGCATCTTCTCGTATAGTTCGTAAAGGCTAGCGGCGCCGCCGAACTGAATCTTCGCAATTGGATGCGTGGTAGGAGCCGCGATCTTACTAGCCACAAAGCTCTGGAACTTTACAGCGTCGGCTCCAGCATCGGCGGCAATATCCACCAACTTGTGCGCTTGAGAAAGCTTTTGGTCGTGGTTCGAACCGGCTTCCGCTATGACAAAACAAGGATAGCCAGGCCCGACAGCACGTGTTCCGATGGAAATTCTCCGCATGATCTTCAGTCGCCCTCAAGACAAGCCCATGATAATTGGTGCGCTACCTCACGCTTCAGAATACTCGCTCCAACATTCAATGGATCAAACGCTTCGTGTGTACGACTCCGCCGAGGGCCAGCAGCTTTGTGGACCGCAAGCACATCCGGATCGAGCTCAAACGCGCGGTCCCGCCCTTTCTTGACAGACTAGCGAGGAACGCGGAGCGCAGATTCCCTTGCGAGGAACAACAACTTGTCCATCAACTCTGAAAGGCTGATTTCGACAGGATTCACGACTCCTTCGAACAGTCGAAGGAGCCTTTGATAATCCTCCTGGTTGTCCAAGGTACAACGAAGCTCGCTATAGTGCGATCCTGCCATCGACGGGGGAGAGTAGACTCTCGACTTACAATTTCGCTTCATCCACAGCCCGACGTGTTCACGGTCGGATGGGGTGGTCGCGGTTCTATGCGCTAATCTCAGTGTAGCTGCGGAAAAAACTTCGCCCCCCAGACCACAAGGGTGTGGCGGAGCCGCGAGATACTCACAGGTACCGTCGGCAAAAGCCGATGCTAGATCGGCGACAAACGCACCATCCGGGACCAGATTGTCCCCGGTGAGGCGAATCACGGTACAGTCGTCAGGGAGGTCCTTGGCAGCCAAATAATATCGGGCAAGCACGTCATCGAGCGGACCGCGAAACACTCGGATTCCAGAGGAAAGGAATTGCCTTGCCAGTTCGTCATCGGAGGAATCATCCGACGTCGCCGCCAGAGTTTCATGGCCTCGATTACCGGCCCGCAAGGTGGCCAAGACCGCGCTCGGATAGCCCGCTACGGGCAGCAGGGCTTTACCGCGGAGGCGCGTACTTGTAGTCCGCGCTTGCAGAATAACAACCGTTCTCATCCCGATCACTTTCCCAGAAATTCTGCCATCCAGAGTCGATTCGCTCACTTCCATTGACAACTCAAAACGCGATCGCGCAACGAGCTGTCAGCTCGCCTTGCGGAGGAGGAACATCGAATCGACGTTAGAGTTTTCCAAGTAAGGAAGCCGCTCCTCCCGAACCAACTCGAGTCCCGAAAACCGCTTCAAATACTCCTGCGCATAGTCCATCTTCCATAGCAGGCCATCATGGTTACGATACTTCACCTCCGTCACGCTCGGAGCATAGTATTCAGAGCCCATTACGTACTTTCTGGAACAGCGGTGAATTTCGTGCAGCGCGACTGGCAAGTCTTCCGGGGAGATATGAATCAAAACACCCGCCGTGAAGACCAAGTCGAAATACCCGTCCTCGTATGGCAGATCGAAGGCGCTCGCCAGAGTAAGCTGAATGTTGTGCGTGCGAGCGCGAGCCGCCGAGAGCGCATACTTCTGGACTTCTACCCCCCACAGGTTCGTGTATCCCAGGTTTTGAAGGAGCAACAGTTGATTGCCCAAGTTGCACCCTACTTCGAGAATGCGTGCGTCCGTTGGAATGCCGCTTAGAAACTTCCGGTTCAACTCGGTCCGGCTAAACCCGTAGTTCTTTATCCAAAGCTCGTCGACTTGCGCGGGAGTCAGAGAATTTCGGTTGGTGTAATCGAGCCCGAACTGGCCGGTCCATTCTCGCAACTGCGGCGTCTCTTGTCTGGAAGCACTCACCCTTCGATCCCCCTTGTATCAGTTAGCGTGAATAGTGGTTCGTAACCTTGCGGACAGCAGCGATCACGTCTTCCACATCCTGATCGGTCATCCCGTGAAACATCGGCAGGCTGATGAGTTGCTCGTAGGCCGCTTCGGCGACTGGGTATTCCCCGCTCCGGTAGCCAAACCGGTCGCGATAGTACGGATGCAAATGCACGGGAATGTAATGCACGTTGACCCCAATATTCTCCGCCCGCAGCGCGCGGAACACGTGAGTCCGGTCCGTGTTCAGCTGCGCTGGATTCACCCGGATCGGATACAAGTGCCAAGCCGGATTCACGTCTGGTCGCACACTGGGGGCAAACACGCCCGCGACGTTCCGAAACGCCGCTGTGTAACGAGCAGCAATCTCCCGGCGGCGAACCAGGTTCGCCTCGAGTCTTTTCAGCTGCGAAAGGCCGAGGGCACACGCTATGTCCGTTAACCGGTAGTTGAAACCCAGCGCGACCATTTCGTAGTGCCACTGGCCGGATGCGTGGCGCTGGCGGGCATCGCTTGAGATTCCGTGATTCCGGAACCGGCGCAGGCTTTCCGCCAGATCTGCACGGTCCGTGGTGACCATGCCGCCTTCCCCGGTTGCCAGATGCTTCACCGGGTGAAAGCTGAAGACCGACATGTGCGCAATGCTGCCGGTGCGCCGCCCGTGGTATTCCGCGCCCAGCGCATGACAGGCATCTTCGATCACGGTTAGCCCGTGACGCTCAGCCACGGCGAGAATCGGATCGAGATCCGCTGGGTGCCCGCCGTAGTCGACCGGTAAAACAGCTCGCGTGTTCGGCGTGATGCGCTCAGCGAACCGATCCGAATCGAGGTTCATAGTATCGGGAGAGACGTCGGCAAAGACCGGGCGCGCTCCCTGGTAGAGGACACAATTCGCAGTGGCGGCAAAAGTCAGCGGCGAGGTGATCGCCTCATCGCCGGGCTTCAGGCCTGCGGCGAACACCGTTCCATGCAAGGCCGCGGTGCCAGAACTGAAGGCCACGGCATATTTCGCGCCCACCCACGCTGCCAGAGCTTCTTCGAATTGGGCGACCTTGGGCCCGGTGGTCAGCCAATCGGAGCGCAGGACATCCCCGACGGCCTGGATGTCCTCTTCGGAAATAGACTGGCGGCCGTAGGGGAGCAGCGTTTTGCGAACGGGAGTTCCCCCGTCGATGGCAAGCACTTCCTGGCTTGTAGATGTCGCGCGCATGGGAATGTCCGCGTCTCTTCCGGCTCGAGGCTCAATCAGGCAGGAACCGGCGATTTTGCGGGCGAGATCAACTCCTGGAGTTGTTCGTTTGTTAGCCAACTCGAGTTGGTGTCGCTAGTGTAACGGAAGCCCTCCGGCAACGCGCGGCCTTTGACCCAGTTCTCACCGCTCCACCACGGGTGCGACGGCCGGATCACATACATCCCCTCGACCTCGACGGTGTTCCGTGCCTCGTCTTCGGAAACCAGCACTTCGTGCAATTTCTCTCCCGCGCGGATGCCGATGACCTCGATCTCGCAACCGGGCGCGATGGTTTCCGCCAGGTCAACCATTCGCATGCTGGGAATCTTGGGGACAAAGATCTCGCCGCCATGCATCTCCTCGAGGCAGCGAATGACGAACTTCACGCCGCGGTCGAGAGTAATCCAGAAACGAGTCATACGCGGATCGGTGATCGTGATCTTGCCAGTCTTGCGCTGCTCGAGAAACACAGGGATGACGCTGCCCCGGCTGCCCACGACGTTGCCGTAACGGGCACAGGCAAAACGAGCATCCCGGGAGCCGGCATAGGCATTGGCCTGCACAAACATTTTCTCGGCGCAGAGTTTGGTCGCGCCGTACAGATTGATGGGATTCACGGCCTTGTCGGTGCTCAATGCCAGCACGCGACGCACGCCCTGGTTGATGGCCGCATCGATCACATTGCGGCCGCCCATGATGTTGGTCTGGATGGCCTCGAACGGATTGTACTCACAGGCTGGAACCTGCTTCAGTGCGGCCGCATGGATGACCACGGTCACGCCGTCGAAAGCCCGCTCCAGTCGCCCCGCGTCCCGCACATCCCCGATGAAGTAGCGCAGGCTCGGATGATCCATTCCCGACGCGCGCATGTCGTGCTGCTTGAGCTCGTCCCGGCTGAAGATCACCAACCGCTTGGGGTGATACTCCTTCAGCATGACCTCGACAAACTTCTTCCCGAAAGACCCGGTCCCGCCCGTGACCAGAACCACCTGTTCCGACCAGTTCATCCCATCCGCCTCATCTGAAATAGCATTGTGCTCCCGGTTGATGAATGAATAAGCAAATTGCGGCTCGCTTTCCGGCTGGGAAGATGTTGCCCCGTAGTATAGCGGACTTTCTCGAATCTGCGGAGGAATGCGTTCGTTGCACCGGTGGCAGGCAGCTGCTCTCTCAGTAAAAAAACTCGGTGGGACAGGGTGGAACCCCATCACCGGACAATGGCTCTCGGCCTATGGCATGATGTGGTCATGGTTAAACGATCAAGCAGGCTGGCAAAGCGCGATGCTCTCAAAGCCATCGAAGAGGCCATAGGTTCGTCGCTCGGGAAGAGTCCGGCAGCCGTGGGGCCAAGCGGGGCAAGTGCTACAGCGCACAAGCCCCAAACTGATGGGATTCGGCCCGGACAAAAGAAACGGCAAGCATAGGCGCGCGGATGGCGGGCAAACTCCGTGGTAAGTAAGACACAAAAGGCCACGAAGGTATCCGGAGTTAGCCAGCCACGGATACACCACCCGCTTCAAGATCGGACTGACGACAAACACCTCATGCTCGGACCACAAACTACAAACTCCCAGAACTGAGGGGAGTACCTCATCTTGATGTCCAGGCTGATGTCCCACGCCGCGCGAACCATGCTTCATCGCGCCAAAAGCGCTGTTTCCCAGATTCGTGAATGGTTTTCGACCCGGGCAATGCTAGAATATCGGCGAAACCGATACATACTGGTGAGAAGGCCCCCGGGCGATGAACCAGCCATCGAGTCGCCGGCTTTCTTTGGGTTACGGGTGTCCCTGATTGGCCCGTCCAGGCTTGAAAAGGCTTTGAAAACTTTCTGAGGAGAGTGCATGGATTCCGGACCGCTGGTGCAGGCCAATAACCCAACCGTTCGCGAAATGCTGCCGGCGGGCGCGGACTTTGGGAGACCCATCGGCCCCCGCGTCTACCCCGAACTTCTTTCCCAGGAATCGGCGCTCGGCGAATATGTTCGCGTATTGGTGAAGCGCAAGTGGACCGTTCTCGCCTGCCTGCTCACCATTTTCTCCGTGGTCGCCATCGCCAGCCTCAAGATGACCCCAGTCTACGAAGCGAGTGGCAGCATTGAAATCAACAAGGCGGATTCCAGCCTGGTCAACTTCAGCAATTCTCCGACCTTCAACGTTGACTATTACGACCCGACCGAACTGGAAACCGAAGTAAAGATTCTGCAGAGCGATCTTCTGGCCCTGCAGGTTGTGAAGGAATTGGCCCTGGACCGTCGGCCAGAGTTCGGCGGAAGAACGGCGGCCCTGCCCTCTTCGCTCGATCTTGAGCCTGATCCGCTGCAGGCCGATTCCGGCCGAACCTCCGCCCTGCTCTCCGGTTTCCGAAGCAGTCTGAAGGTCACGCTCGCTCCCAACACTCACATCATCGAGGTGCACTACCGCAGTCCCGACAAGGATTTGGCCGCCACTGTGGTAAACACCCTGATGGACACCTACAAAGAGAATAACTTCAAATCCCGCTTCGACTCCACCATGCAGGCCTCCGACTGGCTCAAGAAGCAGCTTGTCGACTTGGAGATGAAGGTGGAGACCTCCCAGGAAAAGCTGGTGCGCTACCAGAAAGAGCATGAAATTCTGGGCATCGACGAAAAGCAGAACATCACAACCGCGAAACTTGATGAGTTGAACAAAGCGCTCACGGCCGCGGAATCAGAGCGCATGGACAAGGAATCCGTGTACCGCCTGGTTCAGTCGGGGGATGCCGACACCATCGCATCCGCTGCCACCCTCCTGGACGCAGTGGGAAGCGGAGTCCAGTCTGCTTCCTCACTGCTGGAGGGTCTCCGTGCCAAAGAGGCCGACGTGAAGATCCAGGCGGCCGAACTGAGCACTCAGTTTGGACCGTCCTACCCGAAAGTGACCCAACTGAACAATCAGCTTAGGGAAATCGACGCGCAGATTCTCGGGGAAACCAGGAAGGTCGCGGGCAAGATACGCGGGCAGTACATGGCGGCTTTGCAGCGGGAAAACATGCTGCGTGACGCTCTCGAAAAGCAGAAGCAGGAGGCGAACAAACTCAACGAGAGCGCCATTCAGTACAGCATCCTGAAGCGTGACCTTGAGAGCTATCGCACGCTCTACGAAGGACTGCTGGAAAAAATGAAGGAGGCTGGAGTTTCGGCTGGGCTTAAATCCAACAACTTCCGCATTGTAGACGTGGCCCGCGTCCCCACCTTCCCGGTCGAGCCCAATCTTCCACGCAATCTTGCTTTCGCCTTCATGCTGGGCTTGACCTCTGGTGTGGGACTCGCCTTCCTGCTGGAGGGATTGGACAACACCGTGCGTACCACCGAACAGGCCCAATTGATTTCCGGCCTCCCACCGCTAGGCATGATTCCCATGGGATCGAGGACGACGCGCGAAGGTGCAGACTCGAAGCGCCTGGTGATTGCCACTTCCAAGGAGGCGGTGGAGTTGGTCACCCAGGTGAGGCCTCAGTCGCAGATGGCGGAATCCTATCGTGCGTTGCGCACCTCGCTGCTGCTGTCCAATCTGGGCGCGCCTCCCAAGGTCATCATGATAACCAGCGCACTTCCCCAGGAAGGAAAGACGACCACCAGCATCAATTGCGCGGTGGTGCTGGCTCAGAAAGGCATTCGAGTCCTGCTGATCGACGCCGACCTGAGACGGCCGAGCATCCATAAGACGCTGGGAATGGGTCCACGCAGTGGGCTCAGCAATGTCCTGACCGGAAGCGCCACCTTGCAACAGACCATCACGCGATCCCCCGTCCTGCCTAACCTGTCGATCTTGCCCGCCGGAACGCCGCCGCCAAATCCGGCTGAACTGCTGGCCTCCACCAACATGCGGGACGTATTGGAGGAACTGCGCGGGCAGTTCGATCACATCGTGGTGGACACTCCCCCCACCCTGTCGGTCACCGACGCCGTTGTGCTGTCGCCGCGGGCCGATGCCGTCGTACTGGTTATCCGTTCCGGACATACCACCAAGCACGCGCTCCGCCGCTCCCGCGACATCCTTATGCAAGTGAACGCGAAGGTTTCCGGCGTCCTGTTGAATGCCGTCGATCTAAGCTCGCCCGATTACTATTACTACTACGAATACAAGAGCAAATATTCCCGGTACTATCGCGACGATCAATCGCACGATGATGACGAGGATGGTGACACCGAGGACACGGCTGAGGCGTCGCCCAATAGCGCATAGGAAGAGCGTCGGCAGGTTCGTGAGTGCGCTGCCCGTTGAATAACATGGACATACTCCTCAATTCTGCTTCGCGGAAAAAACTCGTCGTCGGGGCAGGCGTAGCGCTCTGCCTGATCTACGTGCTGCTGGCGGGGCGGCTATTTGTCGCGTCCGTGTTGGGTGAAAAACCGGAACTCGCAAGTCTGCAGCGGGCGGCCCGTCTCGACCCCGGAAACGCAGAGTACCGCAATCATCTGGGACGCTACTACGCGCTGGTTGCCAGAGACCCAGGCGCAGCCGTCGAACCCTACCGCGCCGCCGTGCAACTCAACCCGCACTCGGCCCGTTACTGGTTCGATCTGGCCTCCGCCTACCAGATATTGGGGGACACCTCGAATCAAACCTGGGCGCTGGGGCACGCCATCGAGGCCGATCCGACCACCCCTGACGTGGCCTGGGAAGCCGCCAACTTTTATCTCGTACAAGGCGACAACGAAAAAGCTTTGCGTGAATTCCACGTGGTCTTGGAGAATGAACCCTCCCTGGCGGGCCCCGCGATTCAATTCTGCTGGCGCATCAACCCGGATGTGGACATGCTCCTGCGCGACGTTGTCCCAGCCCGCGCCACCGCCTATCTGGCATTTCTTAACCTGCTGAGGGCCAAGCAGGAAACGGCAGCAACGGCGAAGGTGTGGGCCGCTCTGATGGCTGCGTCGGATCCCTTCGAACTACGCTACGTCAACGACTATATCCGGTACCTCTTTGATCACAAGGACGTGGAACAGGCACGCCTGGTCTGGCAGCAGGCGGCTCCGCGTTTCGGCCTCTCCTCTTACGTTCCCACCAGGAATAATCTGGTTGTCAACGGGGATTTCAGTCTGGATATTCTGAACGGCGGCTTCGACTGGCAATACCAAAAACAGCCGAGCGTTGCTCTGACCCTGGATCCCAGCGACTTTCACGGCGGCCATCGTTCCCTGCTGATCTCCTTTGACGGGCCGGGGGTGAACGATGCGGGAATCCGCCAATTCATCGCCGTGCAGCCCAATACTCTCTACGAGTTCTCTGCGTACTATAAGAACGGAGAATTCGAGGGCGCTGGAGCCCCGCATTTCACCCTTCAGGATGTGTACACCCAAGCCGTGCTGTATGACAGCGACGAACTGAAAGAGGCGGGATTCTGGAAGTCGGCCGACGGGGAATTCACTACAGGAGACGATTGCAGACTGCTGGTGCTGCGTGTCCGGCGACTGCCGGAAGGCGCTCCCATCCGTGGTAAGCTCTGGGTCGACGATTTCCGCCTTGTGGCCAAACGGCAGTAGCCCCTCGAAGCGGTGGATACAATCTCATGAGCCCGAACAGCACTACCGAAAGCCATCGCGGCGAACGTGCGGCGCAAGCCGGCACGGCCCTGCTGTACGGAATCTTCGGTCTGCTCCTGTTCGGGCCGGTGGCATTCGGCGCAGTCGAACCCTGGTCGATCTTCCTTTTGGAGGCTGGCTCCGCCGCACTGTTTCTGTTGTGGATCGGCCAGCAGGTTCTGGCGGGCGAAATAAAGATCAGGTGGAATCCCCTGTTTCTTCCCATGGGAGTGTTTGGCCTGCTCATCCTTTTGCAGCTCGTCTCTCGCACGACTGCGTATCCGCACGACACGGTAGCGCTGGCACTCCTGTATTTCTCCTACGCCATGCTGTGCTTCCTCGCCGGGCAAACTCTGATTCGGGGCTCTCAGGCGCGCAGCCTCGCGCTTATCTTTTCGCTGTATGGAGCCGCGCTCGCCAGCTTTGCCTTGCTCCAGGGTATTTCGTCGAACGGCAAACTGTACTGGATTCGCCAGCCCCGCATGGGAGGCTGGATCTACGGTCCCTACGTAAACCACAACCATTACGCCGGCCTGATGGAGATGCTCGTTCCTATTCCCCTGGTGTTGTCGCTGACCCGGCTGGCGCCCGCCAAAACCCGCGCTGTGGCTGCGGCCGCAGCGGCCGTAATGGTGGGCACAATCTTTCTTTCGGGATCGCGCGGCGGCATGCTCGCGATTGTCGCCGAACTCATTGTTCTGGCGACCTTACTTGTTAAGCAGAAACGCAGCCTGCGCACCGCCATCGGCGTCGGCGTATTTCTCGCGATTGTGGTCGGATTGCTCACCTGGATCGGCGGCGACGAAGTCGTAAAGCGCTGGGCGTTGGTGAGCTCGCCACACTCCGAAATCTCCAACAATGTTCGTGCCGCCATCAACCGCGATGGCTGGCACATGTTCCTCAAGAAGCCTGTTCTGGGCTGGGGTCTGGGAACATTTCCCGTCGTGTATCCGCAATTCCGCACCTTCTACACCAATTTCTTCGTCAATGAAGCCCACAACGACTATCTGCAACTGCTCGTGGAAATGGGCTTGCTCGGATTTGGGACAATGCTATGGTTTCTGCTGACGCTCTACACCCGCGCCATCAAGAAAATCGGAAACTGGGCCGGGGAGATGACTGGCGCCGTAACTCTGGCATGTGGGCTCGGCTTGAGTGGCATTCTGGTCCACAGCGTGGTCGACTTCAATCTGCAGATTCCCGCCAACGCCGCCCTCTTCTATGTGCTGTGCACAATCGCAGCTTCGGAACCCTTCGCGCAACCCGCTCGCAAACGTCGTGTGGCGCGCAGCAAACCTGCCGAAGAAATTCAGCCCTTGCCGGAAGCCTTGCAGCAGCCTGCCACAAACTTCTAGGACGGTTCCCAACCGCTATCTCATTGCGGATTGTCATCTATCTCAATTGCAGATTGTCATCCCGAGCGAAGCGAGAGCCTGCCCTGAGCGAAGTCGAAGGGGACCTTGGTGTTTGCCGATAAGAGCAATGCCAGTGTTGCACCCTCGCTCTGCCCGGGATGACAATCGTGTCGTTGCGATTGAAGAACGCCCCCCCAAAAAAACATCGAGCCGTCCAGCGTCGCTGGACGGCACAAACTCTGGGACGAATGTGAGGGTTCCTAAGGCTTTGCAGGACTGACCGGATCGTCATTCTTCAAGAGCACCCACGCGGTGACCCCGCCAATCGCCGCCGCCCCTATGCCGATAGCGATCGGAGAGTTCAGCACGCCGCCACCGGCCGCCGGAGCTGCCCCCGCGCCATGTCTCTTGTTATTTTTCTTCTTGCTGTCGGGTTGGTCCGGTTGTTGGGATTGCTCGTCCCGTGTGGTTTCCTGCCCCTGCGCCAGAGTGACCGTACCGTTGTCGTCGGTGACCGTCAAGTCCCCTTTGCGGGCAGCGATTCGCACCGTGCCGTCAATGTCCGTTACGTTGAATTCAGTCCACGCGTTGGACGCCGGCGCCACCCGCACATCGCCAGCGGTGGTAGCCATGCCCTTGGATGTGGAGATGGAAACGCCTCCGTGTTCAACCTTCAAGGAGGTGCCTTCAAATTGCACGAGAGAATCACCCAGGACAGTGACGCTGGAGCCGGAGGCATGGATGTTGGCCGCCGAGTCAGACCGGGTTTGCACCAGGTCGCCGGCAAAAATCGCCGAGGACTTAGGCACATGGCTGCCGTTCAACCAGGCGGCACCATCGGCATAGAGCATGGCCCCACCGGAATCGGCGGCAAACAGCGAAGCAGGCACAATCAGCAGAAGCACGCAACTTACCATCTTACGGAAAGCAGACATGCCCATCCCACGCTCCGTTAATAACTAATTTGGTCACCGTTACCGCATCGTACCCTCCAATGTTCTTGCCAGTCAATGGCTTTTGTGCCATTCGGCGGGTTCCGGCGGTGGAAAACTCTTTCGCCGTACCGCCGGACGGCCAAGCTGGTCGCCTCAACTGGGGATTCAGGCTTCACCACAGAGGCACATAGAAACAGAGAAAGTCTCCAATTCTTTCCTGTTCCTCCTCGCTTTCTTCCTCCTCTATGTCTCTCTGCCTCTCTGGTGAAAAAGCGCTTCTGTCGGGATCAGCGCCATTGGTCGACCATCTTCCACCAGACCAATCGCAGCCATTCATCCACAAAGGTTTTCGCCCATTGGCGGTGCGTCCACCATCTCACGCCAAATTGGGCTCCGTCCCGCGCGGCCGCTACCGAGTACTCATATGCGGGGACTTCACGCCGGAAAACGCTCAAGGCGCGCCGGGTATGAAAGTCGGAGGTCACGATCAGCACGCTCTTGCCGCCTTCGCGCGCCAGGCATTTCTCTGCATCTTTCGACTCGTCCTTGGTCGACAGTCCGTCGATGGGACAAAGGCTGACCGATGCCGCCTGCGGCAGATCCTGGATGTACTTCTCGGCTAACTGAATCTGGGTGAATTCGTAGATTTTCGTGTGCGCCGGCACATCCAGCACAATCCGCCGCCCATATCCCTGTGCCAGAAGTCGCAGAGCGCGCTCCGGACGCCGGTCCGTTTCCCCCGCCAGCACCAGGATCACATCGGAGGGTCGCGGCGCGTCCAGCACAAGAAATCCGCCGGCCTTCGCGGCCAATCCTACCGACAAGCCACCCAGCAGCGTCAAGGCCAGCAACCACGCGCGATTTATTGTGCCCCGCCTTTTCATAAGTTCCCAGGTCCGCAAGATGAAACCTGATTCGTCAGGACTTCTGAGCGTTCCCGCGCCGCGTCGTACCGCAACTGCATGCTAGAATCGAAAACGAAATTCGCTACGCCCATTCGCTACACACAGAAGAGAAGCACAGTCGCGACGATGACGAATCACTCTGCCGCAAATCGTTCACCCGATCAACTCAAGAGCAAGATCCAGCATCGCCGGGCCCGCATCGGCATCATCGGCCTGGGCTACGTGGGGCTGCCTTTGGCCCTGCTGTTCAGCGAACAGAAGTTTGCCGTAACCGGCTTCGACATTGATCAGCGCAAGGTCGACACCCTCGCCCAGGGCGGATCCTACATCTACCGCATCAGCGCGGAAGAAATCAGCGCGGCCAAGGCGCAAGGCTTTTCCGCTACCTCCGACTACGCCCGGCTGGTTGGCATGGACGCCGTCATCATCTGCGTCCCCACTCCTCTAGATCAATATCACGAACCCGACCTCAGCTTCATCACCGATACCACACACGCCATTGCGCCCCATCTGCAAGCCGGCCAGTTGGTCGTTCTCGAGAGTACAACCTACCCGGGCACGACGGAAGAAGTCATGCTGCCCATCCTGGAAAAAGAGAACAGGAACGGGTTGAAGGCTGCCCGCGGCACCTCCTCCGGCACTTCCAGCTCCGGCACTTCCAGCTCCAGCACTTCCAGCGCGGAGAAGGTATTCTTTGTGGCTTTCTCTCCCGAGCGTGAAGACCCGGGCAACACCACGGTCGCCCGCCGCGACATCCCCAAGGTGGTCGGAGGATTGAACCCTCAGGCCTCGGAATTGGCGGGAGCCCTTTACGGATCCATCTTCCATCGCACGGTTCCCGTCTCCTCGCCCGCCGTGGCCGAGATGACGAAGCTGCTGGAGAATATCTACCGCTGCGTCAACATCGCATTGGTCAATGAGCTTAAGCTGCTGTGCCTGCGTATGGGCCTGGACATCTGGGAAGTCATCGAAGCCGCTTCCACTAAACCCTTCGGCTTCCATCCTTTCTACCCCGGACCCGGCCTGGGTGGACATTGCATTCCCGTCGATCCCTTCTATCTTTCGTGGAAGGCCAAGGAATGGGACTTCCGCACCCGCTTCATTGAGCTGGCGGGAGAAATCAACACCAACATGCCTTATCACGTGCTCGCCTCCATCGGTGGAGCGCTGAACCGGCATAAGAAATCGCTGAACGGAGCTCGTGTCCTCATTCTGGGCGTGGCCTACAAAAGAGACATCGACGATCTGCGCGAGTCCCCTTCGCTCACCATCATCGAGCTTCTGCAGAAAGAAGGCGCTCAGGTCAGCTATCACGATCCCTACTTCCCTTTCATCGGGAAGGGACGCAAGTACGACCTGCAGATGAAGCGTACGGAACTCGAGCAACTGGGCCAGTACGATTGCATCGTGATCGTCACCGATCACTCCGAATACGATTATCGCAAGATCGTCGGCGAAGCCCAGCTGGTCGTCGATACCCGCAACGCGACCAAGGGAATTGACAGTCCCAAGGTTGTGCGCTGCTAACCAGCGCCCCCGGAGGGTCGCCCCCTTCTGGAAGTAAAAGACTCGCGCAGGGTGTAATTTCTTGCTCTTTTCCTGCCCTGCCCGCGCCAGTCGCCGGGGCAGCAAGCGTAAGTAATTGAAGGATCAACAAGATAAACTTTTTCGTTGCTCGTGAAATGGCCTTTCCCGTGCAGCTTTTGACCCAGCGGTAGTAGACTAAGGGCTTACAGACCTCGGCAGTCCCAGGTTACCAAGCTGTCCAGGTCTGAGAAACTTTCAAACCCGAACCGGTGTTTTCACAACTAACTAGTTGAACGCGGATATGAGTTCTTCTGCATCCCATGCTTCCCAAGAGACTCTCTTCTCTCTGCTCCCGAAGACGAGAGCGCCTTGGACAGAATTCGCTCTTGGCACCGGGACGCAGGCATTGGCGATTGCGCTTCTTGCCTGGGTGCATTTGCTGTATCCCGCGGTTGCCTCGCCTCCTCAGCGCGTTTTCCGTTCGATTGGGCTCGTGACCACTCCGGTTCCTGTTAATCATCAGCCCCAGCCGTTGCGCGAACTGCAGAGGCCCGTAGCGGTCGCCAAGCTGGACCCGCCCGTCAACGCCTTACGCCTTCCCGCGCAGCCGAAAGCTGCACCCAGAGTGGAGGACGACCCCGCTCCGAAGGTCAGCGTCGCAGCCAGGAAATTGGACCCGCTGCCGCTCAACTCCGCACCCGTGATTCCTAAACAAGCGGTGAAGACGAACGTGTTTTCCACCGGCAGTTCGGCCACTCCTACGACCGCGCGCGCTCCATCGCAGGTGCAGACTGGAGGCTTCGGCGATCCCAATGGAATCCCCGCCAAAGGCAATCAGGGCAAGGCCGTGAACATCGCTGCGCTCGGATCCTTCGATCTGCCATCGGGACCGGGCTACGGCAACGGTAGCGGAGGCGCCAAGGGCGTGCCCGGCGTGGTCGTAAGTTCCGGGTTTGGCAACGGCACCGCGATCGCAGACAGCCGCCCTCGCGCTGCCGCGACCACGGTTCAAGCCAGCGGCTTCGCCAGCGCCGATGTCCCCGCTCCGCCCACCGGGCGCTCACGCCTGGCAGAAACCCCGGTCAGAGCTGTACCGGCGGAAATCCTTTCCAAGCCAACTCCCATCTATACTCAAGAAGCTCGGAGTCTGCGGATTGAAGGCGAAGTTCTTCTGGAAGTGGTTCTGGAGGCGTCCGGCAGCCTGCGTGTCGTACGCGTCGTACACGGATTGGGTCACGGCCTCGACGACAATGCCGTTAAGGCCGCAGAACAGATTCACTTCAAGCCGGCGATGAGGAATGGCCAGCCGGCCGATTCCACCGTCGTCTTGCACATTATTTTTCAATTGGCGTAAGTTGCTCCCAGAAGGGTTTATGCGTATTTTCCAGGTAGGTTCGCTCTCGCTCTTACTGTTATTGGTTTGGTCTTTGCCCGCGGTGTCACAGGACCCATCGTCATCCGCACCACAAGCCGCGGCCACCGATGCGGCCCCGGCGGGACAAGGTGCAGGAACTCTTTCTTCTGCCCCTCCCGCAACCTTCAACGAAGTTATGGACCGCGTGATCCAAAGAGAGCATCTCTTCGTGGCGCAGATGCGCCACACGCGTCCCCTGGTCGAGACTTATCTCCAGAATCTCAAGACCGACAGCACTGGGAACTCTTCCCCGGTGAAAGACCAGTATTTCCTTGGCCGCCTCGACATGAGCGACGGTCCCGCAGACACATTATTCGTGGGCCAGCCCGGCTTCGGCCACCGCATGATGAATCGCCTCACCGGTCTTTACGCGATGCACTTCCTGCCTCTGGGGTTCGCCCAGATGGTCGTCCTCGACACCGATTTCCAGAAGAAGTACTACAAATTCACGTTCGTACGTCGTGAGTTTCTGGGTGAGGTACGCTGCCTGGTCATCGATGTCGAACCCAAAGAGGGCTCGGGTATATCCCGCTTCATGGGCAGAATCTGGGTCGAGGATCAGGACTACAACGTCGTCCGCTTCAACGGGACCTATTCGCCCCACCCCAAGACCAGCTATTACCTGCACTTCGACAGTTGGCGCTTGAACATGCGCCCCGGCTCGTGGCTGCCCGCTTACATCTACAGCGAGGAATCCGACTTTAAGTATGGCATCACCAAGAGTATGCATTTCCGGGCGCAGACCCGTCTTTGGGGATACGATTTGAAGGCCCTGAACAAGAATTCAGAGTTCACCCAGATCCTGGTGGACTCTCCGCAAGCGGTAAAAGATCAGAGCGACGTGGGGGCTGACGCGACTCCTGTGGTCGCCGAGCGGATGTGGGAACGGCAGGCGGAAGATAACGCGGTCGAGCGCCTGCAGAAGATCGGCCTGCTGGCGCCTCCCGGCGAAGTAGACAAAGTCTTGCAGACGGTAGTCAACAATCTCCTGGTGACCAATAACATCGATCTGCAGTCGGACCTCCGATGCCGGGTCCTGCTTACTTCTCCACTGGAATCCTTCACCATCGGACACACGATCGTGATCAGTCGCGGCATGCTGGATGTGCTGCCCGATGAAGCCTCACTGGCCATGGTTCTGGCCCACGAACTCAGTCACATTGTTTTGGGCCACAGGTTCGATACCAAAACGGCGTTCAACGACCGCATGTTCTTCGCCGATGAAGATTCGTTCGCGCGCTTGGACTTCAGACACCGGCCAGCCGAAGAAGACGCGGCTGATACCAAGGCTGTGGAACTGCTGAAGAACTCTCCCTACAAGGACAAACTGGGAAGCGCTGGACTATTTCTAAAGGCCTTGCAGGAACATGCTCCTGATCTGCCAAACTTGATTCGCCCTCATCTGGGCAACGGCCTCGCGCAGGGCAAGAACGTCCGGATGTCCGCGTTGATGGCTTCCGCACCCCAATTGGATCCTAAACGTACCGATCAGATTGCCGCTCTTCCCCTCGGGGGACGCATCAAGCTTGATCCCTGGACCGACCAGGTGGAACTGGCAAAAGCGAAGCCGGTGCCGCTGACCTCAGCCCGAGAAAAGATGCCCTTCGAGGTGACGCCCTTCTTCCCTTACCTTACCAGGCTCTCGAGTCCAGGCAGCGAGAAGGTCGCGCTTACCGCGCCCACCATGAAATGATTGGACCAAGGTGCTGAGACAAATCTGCCTTCTCGGAGTTCAGAGCAGTGGCGTTCTGGGTGGCTTGGGAGGGCGAATGGCGCGCCTGGCGGCGCGCCCTGAAGATCTCCCCATATTAAATCGCCTTAGCGATTACTGGAGCGCGCTGCCAACATTTGAGAATACGTTGTTGGCGTTCGAGCCGATGAGCCGGATCGTGCCCACCACGATCACCAGAATTACAGCCAGCATCACCGCATACTCGGCGATGTCCTGACCACTCTCATCATGCAACAGGTGTTGCCAAATTTTTGCCACGGGCTCCGTCTCCTTTAAAACCTGTCTCAACCGTACCCTCGTTCCAACAGGGAAGATCACCTGCCGTCTGTGACCGGATCATTTTTTGTCCCGAGGATGGTCTTGGGGACAATGATAGGTGTTGCGGTCGCCCCCGCCAATAGCCCGTAAGTGCCATCCCTGGTTACCTTGGCGCAAGCCTCTAAGCCCTTGTCAGCCAATGCTTTTCAGGGGAAGCGACTGGTTCACCGCAAACAGCGCCAACTCCAGCCGCGTCGACACTCCCAGCTTGTCGAAAATGTTGCTCAAATGGTGCTTGACCGTGTCTTCGCTGATCTTGAAATATTCCGCAATCTCCTTATTCGAGTATCCCGCCACCACTGCGGCCACAATTTCCAACTCGCGCGGGGTCAGGCCAAATTTCTTCTGACGCGCCTCGTCGCTGGAAGACTGCACCAGTGTTCGCAGGTATTGCACCAGGTTCGAAACGCTCTCCCGCCCCACCCAATACTCCCCCGACATCACGGTGTGGATCGCCTTCAGCAGCAGCTGAGTGGCAGAATCTTTTAATACCACTCCTCGTGCGCCCAACTGCAAGGCCTCCACAATCTGGCTCTTCTCCGCCGCCGCAGTCAGTAGGATCACCCGCACTGGCGTCGCATTCGTGCCCGCCCCCATGCTCAGATCCCGCAACGCCTCCAGGCCCGGATGTTTGGGCATCGCCAGATCCAGCAAAAGAATGTCGGGCTTCAACTGCCGAGCCAGTCTCACCGCTTCCGCCCCGTCCGAGGCCTCACCCAACACTTTCAAATCCGGCTCAGCTTCCAGAAGCCGGCGCAACCCATCCCGGAAAATCGGATGGTCGTCGGCGATCACGATGCGAATAGGCTGTGACTTCTTAAAGTTCATCGGAAACTTCTCCACCTCTCGGAACTTTGACTTCCAGGCGCGTCCCCAAACCGGGATTCGATTCTACCGTGAGTGCGCCCGCAATTAAACGGACACGCTCCTTAATGATCGTTGGCCCCTTTCCCATCTGGTCAAGTTCGTCCTGCGTCAGCCGGCCGGAAAACGGGAAACCCTTGCCATCATCCTCCAGCGTCAAGCTCCACTGGCTGGGACTCGAACTCAGGCGCACCAGCGCATGGCGGGCTTTGCTGTGCTTGCGCACGTTGACCAGCCCTTCCTGCACAATCCGCAGCAGTTCACGGCAGACTTTGTTGGGCATCTCCAGTTTCGCAACGTCGGTCACAAAACGCACGGAAATTCCCGTCTCCCGCTCAAACCTTTCCACCGTGTCAGTCACCACGCTGAGGAATCTTCGAGCATCCACATCGATCGACTTCATCTGCTGCATCAGTTCCCGCAGCTTCAGAACTTCCTCGCGCAGCAGCCCCTGGATCCGGCCCAATTCGCCACCCACCACGGCCGGCGTAGTCTCAGCCTGACGGCGCAGAACGTCCACCTGCATCTCCACCGCGATCAGCGACTGCACCGCCCCATCGTGCAGTTCTCTGGCAAATCGTGCGCGCTCCGCCGCCCCGGCCCGGCGCCTCAGCCGGTGCAGCAGGTAGACGTTGTAAACGGCCGGTCCCACCTGGCGGAGTAAATCCAGCAGAAAACGCAGCTCCTCCTGCGTCTCCCCTTGCCACGACGGGTCAAATACAAAGACTCGACCCCGCCATTCTCCTCCGAAGACGAAGGAAACCGCAATCAGAGACCGGAAGGATTGCCGCTCCTTCAGTCGAACCAGCGGCTCCGTGGGCGGTGAAGGCAGTTGGTTGCCCTCACGGTCCAGCGCGAGCACAGACCACCGGTCTCCCTCGTTCGTCGCATAACACACCTCTCCGGGAAAATCCTCGAGATAAGTCTTCGCCTCCCGCGGGCCGGAATCCAGCCAGGCGAAATCGGAGGTCGCCCCATCCCCATTGTGCAGCTCGCCCAGAAAGGTTCTGTGGCTGTGAATCTCCTGCGAGGCAAGCAGCAACCGCGCCGCCGAGTACATGTTGAGGATTTCCTTGCAGATCTGCTGCAGCGTCCCGGTGAGGCCTGATTCTACTCGCACTTTCGCCAGAATCCGGGTCACCACGGCCTTCTCCGCCCGCAAGCGCTTCTGTTGCTCCGCCAGATAACCCAGCAGCAATCCCATCACCAGCAGGTAGACCGAAAGCATGAACAGACGCTTCGGCTCGAACTCGGTCACGTTGATTTGCAGACCTGCCAAAACATGCCACGGCAGACTTCCCCCGCGCGTCGCCCACACCTGCAGCAGCACAAAGCTCTCGATCCACAGCAAAGCCACTTCAGCGGCCGCTGTGCCCAACGTTCCCCATAATCCCCACCGGTAGGCGGCCGCCGCCAGAACAAAAAAGAAGAACAGAAAAAACGGGCTTCGCGGCCCTTGGACAAACACTGAGATGAACGCCGGCCAAACTATATCCGCGGCATGAACAAGGACACGAAAGGCCGCGGTCGACTGCTGTCTTCGCCGCAACAGCGTCATCACCAGCACGCCATGGATGAGGTAGAGTCCCAGCAGACCGTAGGCCACCGGCGCGTGTCCCAACTGCGTGGGTTCCATGTAAATCGCTGCTAGTGCGGAAACCGCCAGAAACACCCGCGCCGTTGCCAGCCAGCGCTCAATGCGGCGAACCTCGCTGGGCTCGGTGGGAGCCTGTGGTCGTCCCCAAAAACGGTGATTGCCTTCAGCGTGCAAATCGAGTCACTTCTTGCTGGTGAGCAAATTTGTCAGGCACAGGAATGCTTCGCATACTATTGATAAGAAAGACTGGGGGCAAGCTAAACTTTCTGCTGGCCGGCCTCAGGCAGCCATCCCCTTTCCTGCGCGCGCCCTTTTTGACCTCCACTTAGATTACTTCCGTAACCTTAGCCTCCTCTAATCCCAGTCTAAAATAACAGCGAGGATCGCATTGCGCACCTATTCCAAGATCTGGATTGTGACCGTCGCAGCCTGTCTGGCGGCCTTGGTCCTGGCTGCGCTCATTCTGCCTCAGTCCTTCCGTCTTACTGCCCTCAGCGATGTGATCCAGTGCCTCCTATTGTTTTCCGGGTCGATGTCCATCGTCCCTCACGTGGTGAGTTCGCGCGGGCGCTTGCGCCTGTTCTGGACACTCATCGCCACCGGCATTACCTTCTGGTTCGTCTACCAGTTGTTCTGGACCTACTACGAAGTCTGGCTGCGCATCGATGTCCCGGACCTATGTGCGGCCGACATGATCCTTTTCCTGCACATCGTGCCGCTGATGGCTGCTCTGGCGCTTCGTCCGCACGCTCCGCAGGATGAATATGCCGCTCGCCTGCGCCGGCTCGATTTTGCTCTGATGATGACTTGGTGGGCATACCTCTACCTGCTTATCGTAATCCCCTGGCAGTATGTTGTGCCCGATGTGGCGCCCTATAACAACAATCTGAACTCTCTGTACCTGATCGAGAAACTGGCTTTCCTGAGCACCTTGCTCATCGCTTGGATGGGGAGCAAGGGCGGCTGGAAAACCTTCTACGCCAGTCTGTTCGGCGCCTGCTTCACCTATGCAGCCAGTTCTCACATCGCCAATTGGGCCATCGGCCGGCACGTCTATTACAGCGGAAGTCTCTATGACATTCCCCTGGCCGTTTCCATGGCCTGGATCACAGTGATCGGTCTGCGGACCCGCGAGCGCGAACCGCAAACCGGCGTCCGCTCCACCTCCACATCTCACGGCGTGTGGCTGGCCCGGCTGGGCATGATCGCGGCCTTTTCGCTCCCTCTCTTTGCCGCCTGGGCTTTGCTGGATGGCGCAGTTCCCCAGCGGATACGTTCGTTCCGCCTGGTATTGACTCTGGCTGCGGCACTTCTCATGGGCGTTATGGTTTTCGTGCGGCAGCGCCTGCTCGACCGGGAATTGCTCCGCCTTCTGAACCACTCGCGAGAGTCCTTCGCGAACCTGAAACGTTTGCAGGCGCAGATCACGGAGTCGGAAAAACTGGCCTCGATCGGACAATTGATGGGCGGCGCCGCGCACGAACTGAACAATCCCATCACCGCCATGCTGGGCTATTCCGATCTGCTGCTCAGTACTCCTCTCAACCCGGAACAGAGCGAACTGGCGGTGAGAATCGGACAGCATGTCCGGCGCACCAGGTCTCTGGTGGCCAGTCTGCTCAGTTTTGCCAAACAGGGCCCGGCCGCGATGGCCCCGGTGGATCTCAACACTTTGCTGCGGACTGCCGTCAAACTCTCCCAGCCTCAGTGGCAAGCGCTCAATATCGGAGTGCGCACCGAACTCCCGCCAGAGTTGCTGCTCATCCAGGGAGATTCCAATCAGTTGCTCCAGGTCTGCGTACAAATCATCAACGACGCGCTGCATGCGGTGGACCAGCACGGTAGCCGCACTCTGACCATTACCGCGGAACGCGAAGATAGCGTTGCCATCATCAACATTTCCAACACCAGCCTCGCCGAAGACCTGGTCAAAAGTGAGGCCGGAAACGATTCCGGGACTGAGGAAGACCAGACTCTCTCCGGCCTGGGACTAAGCGCATGTCAGTGCATCCTGGAGCAACATCATGGGCGGATTTTCTGGCAGCAAGATCGAATCGCGGGAACCACCATCCGCGTCGAGCTTCCCGTCATCCCTCTGATGCCGGAGAAATCGACTGAAGCTGGGGTTCCGGTTTTGTGGCAACCTCAACCGTCCGCTTGAGCTGGCCGCAAGCCGCGTAGATGTCCCGCCCCCGCGGACGCCGCACAAACGCAGGAATTCCCGCATCCCGCAAAATGTTTTGAAACGCAGTCACCCGTTCCGCACTGGGAGTCGTAAAGTCAATTCCCGGCCCCGGATTCAGCGCAATCAAATTCACTTTGCAGCGCAACCCGCGCAGCAACTCGGCGGCTTCCTTCGCATTCTCCGGCAGGTCGTTCACGCCCCCGAGCAGCACGTACTCGAATGTGATCCACTCCCGCGTCCGCAGCGGAAACTCGCGCGCCGCCGCCATCAGCATTTCCAGAGTCCACTTTTTATTCACCGGCATCAGCCGCGTGCGCAGCGCATCGTTCGACGCATTCAGAGAAATTGCCAACTTCGGCCGGATCGCCTCCCCGCCAAAGTCATGGATGCGCGGCACAATCCCCGCCGTCGATACCGTCATCCGCCGCTCCGCAATGCCCACGGCCTCCACCAGCAGACGCGCCGCCTTCACGAAATTCTCATAGTTCAGAAACGGTTCGCCCATGCCCATGAAAACCAGATTGATGCGATCCTCGGGCGGTGAAACATTCTGATCTTTAAGCACAGCGCAAACCTGCCCCACAATCTCGCCCGCAGTCAGGTTGCGTTTCACCCCCAGCAACGCGGTCAAACAAAACTGGCAATCGACCGCGCAACCAACCTGGCTGGAAACGCAAATCGTCGACCGACCCGACGCGCTCGAGCTTTTGCCCTGCTTTGAAAGGGCGCGGCTTCCAGCCGCGCCGTACGTTGCGACAAAATGGACCGCGGCTTCAGCCGCAGCGGTTCCTATGCCGGAACTCTCAGCTTCCGCTGCAGCCACACTCCCATCCCCCGCTTCCCCGCCATCGCCCTCCGGCATCCAAACCGTCTCCACACTCTGCCCATCATCAAACCCAATCAGATACCGCACCGTCCCATCCACCGACACAAATTTCTTCTCGATCCGCGCCGCCCCAACCGTCACCCCACTCTGTGCCAGCCGCTCGCGGAACTCCTGTGGCAACGTGGAAATCTCCGCCAGCGTTTCCACACGTTGCCGATAAACCGCATCCAGTATCTGCTTGGCCCGGTAGCCCGGCTCACCCGCCTCGATCACCAAAGCAGTGAGTTCGTCGCGGTCCATGCCAAGCAGCGATGATGTCAGAGGTTCGCCCATCCCTTAAGAACTGCTTCCCGCGCGGGCCCCTGCAAAACTGGCAGAACACCCGCAACTGGCTGATTCTAAACAAGTAACCATCTTATTGTCGCACACCCCGCCGAGCCCTGCCAGATGTGTAAGAATATAGGAACAGTAGAGCACCTCCTGGGAAGTTCTATTCGGCGTCGCCATGGTAAAAGAAGTTCGCAATATTCGCCGTCAGGTGTTGCCTCACGGCCTCACCGTCATCACCGAGCAGATGGAGCACATCCGCTCGGCTTCCATCGGCATTTGGCTCGAAACCGGCTCGCGGGACGAGACGCCACAATCGAATGGCATCTCGCACTTCATCGAGCACATGGTCTTCAAAGGCACCAAGCACCGTACTGCCGAAGAGATCGCCCGCCAGGTCGATTCCATCGGCGGCAACATGGACGCCTTCACGTCCAAGGAATGCATCTGCTTCAACGTCAAAGTACTCGACGACCATGTTCCAGTCGCGCTCGAGATTCTTACGGATCTGGTTCTGCATCCGACATTCACGGCCGAGGACATCGCCCGCGAGCGCGGCGTAATCCTTGAAGAGATCAAGATGGACGAAGACAATCCCGACTACCTCGTCCACGAGATCTTTACCCAGAACTTCTGGAAAGATCATCCTCTCGGCAAGCCAATCCTGGGTACGAAAGAAACGGTAAAGAAATTCGAGCGCCAGGCCGTGCTCGACACTTATTCTCACCGCTTCGCGCCCGGCAACATCATCGTCGCCGCCGCCGGACATCTCGACCACGACCAGTTCGTCGATCTGGTCGTCAAGCACTTCGAACACCTGAAGCCTGCGAAGAACGGCTTCCACTCGGCCGAACCAAAGATTGTTCCTCGCATCGTGCTGCGCAACAAAAAGGCGCTCGAACAAGTGCAGCTCTGCATTGGCGTTCCCGCGTATCCCATTGCCCACGAGAAACGCCACGCCGGCTACATTCTCAACACGCTGCTCGGTGGAGGCATGAGTTCGCGCCTCTTCCAGAATATCCGCGAGCGCCAGGGCCTGGCTTACTCCATTTACAGCGACCTCAACCCCTACCGCGACACGGGATGCATGGCCGTCTACGCCGGCACGTCGCTGGCCTCAGCGGCCAAGGTGGTGCAGTCAGTCATCAGCGAATTTCGTAACCTGAAAATTCAGCCGGTGCCGGAAGAAGAATTGCGTCGCTCCAAAGACCAGCTCAAAGGCAGCCTGATGCTCTCGCTCGAGTCGAGCACGGCGCGCATGTCAAACCTCGCCCGCCAGGAAATGTATTTCGACCACTTCCAGGATCTCGACGAACTCATCGAAAAAATTGAAGCCGTGACTGCAGGAGATCTGCAGAGCCTGGCCCAGGAGTTCTTCAAGACAGAATCCGTTGCCGTAACCGCGCTGGGCAATCTGAGCGGCCTAAAAATCTCCCGCGACCAACTCACCTGCTGAAAGAGTGCCCTACCCTGTGTTCTCCCCGTGCCCTCTGTGGTTAAGCCTTTGATCTTGCCCTTGTAACTTTCCACCGCCCGGCACATCCCATCTGAGCCTGCAGGTACAAACCTGCCGGACGACCTGACTGAATACTCACTCCAAGGAGAAAACTATGAAAAAGATTCTCGGCAGTTTGATGCTCGCATGTACCTTGGCCGCCCCGCTGGCAGCCTTCGCCCAGGACTCCATGAAACAAGACTCGATGCAGCAAGACAGCATGAAAAAAGACGACTCGATGAAGAAAGACGAAATGAAGAAGGACAAGAAGGCCAAGAAGATGGCAAAGAAAGATCAGATGAAGAAGGACGACAGCATGAAGAAGGACGACATGAAGCACGATGACACCATGAAGAAAGACGAGATGAAGCAGAACTAGTCGTCGTCCGGAATGCAGGCGCGGGCCGTCTGGTCCGCGCCGCCTCGTCTTAATCTTAGCCGCCAGCAATTGCCGGCATGCGGCGCGGCAATCTCAGAGTCTGAGTCAACATTCGCGATCCGACCGCCGCCTGCAATGCCCCGCAAATCGATTTGCGGCCCCGTAGGACGCGTTCAAGAGCCCCGCACATGGTTCGGGTGGATCCCGCGACAACTATCGCACCACGGGCAAGATAAATCGATTTAACTTCGGGGTGCAAAATGCCCTTGCCGATTCAACGACTTAGCGGCGGGGTGATTATATCTTTAAGAAATACAAGAACAGACGCCAAAACCGCCCTCCCGGAATCAACGACTTACGAGTAGTTGCTTCCATTTAACCCGGAACAGGGCTTGCGGATGACGGCTGCTTACGCCGAACTATGGCGGATCAATGCCCGGCCTCGGCATGACCTGTCTCACTGCGAAATTCCTCCTCCTCTTCCCCACTGGCATTGTCCGCGACCTCCGCCCCGGGATGACCACTCAATCCCGTCTTCAGATATTGCCGCAGGCATCGCGTACAAGGGACATAGCCTTCCCGCATCGCCTCTTTCGCCGTCATCGTACGCTGGGAGGCTTTGTCGTGAATGAACTCACATCCCGGCACATGAAACAGTTTGGCCCCCGAAGAAACCACAACCACCAGGTCGGGAGGAATGTTATTCCCGGGCAGCGCATGCTGCGACCGGATGAAATGCCAGTGACTCAGCGAGTTCGTCAATTGCACACTTCCGGCGATCAAGACCAGCGCCGCCACCGGCACCAGCCACGCCGACCAGCTCGACCATCCGCTTCTCTTCACCGCAGCATTCGTCGCGAGACGCTTCTCCAACCTCCGACCGAAACCCGCAGGCACCTCGAGCATGCGCTCATCGCCATACAGCTGAATCACATTCCTCACCCCCGCCACCACCGACGAACAACGCGCGCAGGTCTTGAAATGTTCGTCCATCGAAGATCGCAATGCGGAATCCACGTCTCCATCGACGTAATTCGATACTTCACGCCGCACCTCTTCGCAGTTCAACATTCTCTGATTCGCTACCATGGCTTGTTCCCCTTCTCGAATGGCAACCGGCTGAACCAGCCCTGCTCCCATCCGGCGGCCAGCAGATCGCGCAGCATCAGCCGCGCCCGCAACAGCCGCGTCTTCACCGAAGCAACCGTGATGCCCAGCGCCTCGGCCGTCTCCTGAATGTTCAGCTGTTCCATATCGCGCAGCACAAAGACCTCGCGATACTTTCGGTCGAGCGTCCCCAAGGCTTCCGCCAGCCGCTGCCTTACTTCCTTGCGTTCCAGCGCTTCCGACGGAATCTCGCGCCAGTCGGCGAAATCCCGGGGCGCATACTCGCTTTCTTCGTCGCCCCGGCGGGAGCGATGCTCGTCGATGCCTTCCATGTGCACAGTTCGCTCCCTTCGCCGGCGCATCAGGGCTTCGTTCACGGTGATCTGAATCAGCCACGTACTGAATCGAGCCTCAGCGCGGAATTGCCGGATATTCGCGAACGCCTTCAGCATCGCTTCCTGCGCCGCGTCCTCGGCGTCATGCTCATTGCGCAGAATGGCAAGCGCCGCCGCATAGACCCGCCGTTCGTACGGCCGGACCAGTTCGTAGAACAATTCATGCTGGCCGCGCTGCACGTTCAAGATCAGATCCTGCTCGCGCGTGCCCATCTGCACCGGATTGTTCAACACCATGCCTGGTTCGGACATTTGGTTTCAGGTCTCAGGTCTTAGGTCTTAGGTCTTAAGGTCTTAGGGTTCAGGGCTTGCGGTCCCAGGTTTTTCCTAACACCTAAGACCTAAGACCCAAGACCGCTTCCCTCAATATTCCGGATCTTTCTTCCAACCCGTCACCATGGAAACGAAATTGTTCCAGCCGTGCAGGATCACCATCACCAGATGTCCCAGCACAAAAAACAAGATCGCCCACATCACCGCGAAGTGCCAGATGCGCGCCCAATGAAATCCTCCCATCATCCAGGCCAGCCAAGAGAATTGAACCGGCTTCCACACCGCGAGACCGGTGAGCACCGACAGAACGCCGAGCCCGATCACGGTGGTGTAAGCGTGCTTCTGCAGCGGGTTGTAGGCCTCGCGAACAGGCGGCTTCGGGCCGAAGAAGAAATAATGCTTGACCATGGGCCACACGCCCGGAATGTCACGATGCGTGAACAAGACTTGCCGGTAGTTGCCACTGAAAAGTTCGTAGCCAAGATAGAAAATGCCGGTGGCAACGTAGATCCACATGAACGTGAGATGCCACTGCAGGGCTCCACCCAGCCAGCCCCCGATGGCGAACGCCTTCGGCCAATGCAGCAAATCCTTCTGCGGAATCTTGGCGCCGAAGCTGGGGAAGGCGCGGAAAATCTGCAGCCCACTGCCCACCATCACAAACAGCGCGACGGCATTGATCCAGTGGCACAGGCGCACAATGAACGGATGCTCGTAGACGGCCCGCGCCACCACCACCGGCTCGTCTTCATCTTTGCCTTTAGCCTGAATGATTTCGACGACTGCACCGCTCATTTTCTAACCTCCGACGCGCGCCTCCGGTAAAGCTTCACAACCCGTAAAACCACGAATAGCCCTGATCCTCCCAGTAGCCGACTCGGTCCAGCACGTGCGAGACTTTCAAGTCCGTCAAATACTTCGCCTGTTTGTAACCAACCTTGGTGGGAATGTTCAAACGCAGCGGCGCGCCGTGGGCGCGTGTGAGCGGCTGCTCGTACATTTCGTAACACAGCAGCGTCTGCGGATGCATTGCCGTCGCCATGTCGAGTGATTCGTAATAATCGTCGGCGCAGTTCACGTTGATGAAGCGCGCCGCGGGATCCGCGCCCGCCAGTTCTAGAAAGTCCGAGAGCCGCGCCCCGCCGAATCGCCCAATCACATCCCAACCCTCAACACAGATATGGCGGGTGTTCTGCCGATGGCGTGGCAGGGCCTGCACCTGCGCCAGCGTGTATTCGCCAGGCTTCTTCACTGCTCCGCTGACGGTCAGCGTCCAGTTTTCGAAGATCACTCCGGGATCGTCCACGTCGTAGCCGTTGATGGGAAACTTCGCGAAGGGAGTCAGGTCGGCATTGTCGAAAGTCGGCGCCAGATGGCCGGAGCGGAACAGTCGCGCCGAAGCCCAGTCGCTAAAGCCGAGCCCCTTCTTCAGCAACCCTTCCTGCAAGCTGGGGATGGCGAATGCGCCCAGAGCAAGCACGGGCGTCAGCTTGAGCATTTCTCGACGGCCGATTTGCCGGAACTTCTTTGCATCCACTTGATCGTTGTTCTTCATGAATTGACCTTCAAGACTACCTTGTCGGAAATTGCCGGTCCGCAGCCATGGGATTCGCGAGACTCTGGGAAAGTTACGCCGCAGGCTCGATTGGAGAATCATAACGCGGCGGAACCCAACTAGACCGCACCTTTTCCTAGCCTTTCAAGCGTTTTCGAGGCATACTAGCGGAAGAGCTAGCCCTCCCCACTAGCGCCGGTTTCCAGCATGTCGGATCTAAAGACCATCGTATCGAAGGCCGATCGCGCCCTCCTGACAGAGTCCCGCAGGGGCGCGCCCGAGGATCCCAAACAGCGGAACTTAATGGTGGGAGCGCTCTGTCTGCTTCTGCTGGCTTTGGGCATCGTGCTTTGGCATGATCGCGACTTCTGGTTCCCGGAGACGCCGGAAGCGGAGTCCGCCCAGCCGGTGGAGAGTTCGCCCGTCGCCAAAATCGCTCCGGTGCAGCCTGCGGCGACGGTTGCCCATCGTGCCAAAGCGGCAAAACCAAAGCAGCGTGTCGCGAAGGACCAGATCGCAAAGAATCAGATTGCGAAGGACCAGGTCGCGTCCGAGGCCAAGACTCCCGCCCCACAAAATCCTCCTCCGCCTCCCGCAGCCACGACAACCACCAGGACGGTTTTGCCCCCGCTCGAAGTGGAAGTGGTCGCCGGCGATACGCACCGCACGATCCGGCCCGGCAGCACTTCGGTGCGAGTCGACCTGCAGCCCGGCACACCACCGCAATCTGTCAGCGACGCTGGCGTCGCCGGCGAGACGGAGACTGCGGCAACTGTAACCAGCGAGGCGGCGGAGCGCGTGCAGATGTCAGCCACCACGTCCGACATCGTGGCCAGCCCGGTGAGGCCCAACTATCCGCTGCTGGCGCGGCAGATGAAAGTGCAAGGGTCGGTAATTCTGCAGGCAATGATTGGCAGGGATGGAGTAATCCAGAATCTGCGCGTGGTAAGCGGCCCGCACATACTGGCCTCGGCAGCGCAGGACGCGGTCCGGCAATGGCACTTCAAACCGCACTTTCAAGGCAGCGAAGCGGTCGAGACCCAGGCCAAGATCACGGTCAACTTCACCATTTCCACCAACTGATCGACCGCTCTGGCAGTTTTTAGGTCTTGGGTCTTGGGTCTTAGGCAAAACCCTTAAGACCTAACACGTTCACCTAAGACCGCCTCTCGCCGAAAATCTTGTCCCCCAAATAACGAGCGCCTCGATCTCTTTCGAGATCGAGGCGCCCGGGCAGCCCTCCCCCAGAACTGCTCACCTGCGAAAATAAACTCCAGGCGGGATTCTGCAAATGGCACTCCCGTGCTACAGGGCCGCCCCTAAAGTGCCATCCCGCTAAGCTGTTGCAAACCCAGCTTTTCGCCGCAGTGCCGCGCAGGATTCCCAACGCGGCCTCTGTCTTTCCAGCTTTAAGTCAGGACAGGTTTCTGCCGATGGACAAACCAGGAACATTCCCACGAAGCCATCATGCCAGCCTTTCGCGATCCCGATACTTACCGCGACATTCTTGATGGCCTCCAAATCGGCGTGAGCGTGCTCGATCTGCAGAAAACAATTGTCTTCTGGAGCGACGGCGCAGAACACATCACGGGCTATACGCGGATGGATGTGCTGGGCCATTCCTGCACGGACAATATTCTTCTGCATTGCAATCAGAACAGTTGTGAAATGTGCATCGGGAAATGTCCCATAGCAACCGCCCTGCACGATGCCAAGCCGGTGGAAGCCGTGGGCCTGATTCATCACAAGTCAGGACATCGGGCTCCGGTGCACACCTGGGCAATTCCTCTGCGGGATAAGCACGGCTCAATCATCGGCATCATCCAGACCTTCGAAGGTGAGTTCGCCGTAAACGGTCCGAACCCGAACGACCAGAGCATGAAAGAACACGGCTGGCTGGATAACGTAACCGGATTGCCGAATCAAATGATGATGCAGTCGCACCTGCGGGAAACACTGGGGAGCTTCGCCGAGCTTCAAATTCCGTTTGGCGTCGTTTTTCTGGAGGCGCATGAGCTCAGCCAATTCCGGGCCAGGTACGGGCAGGAGGCAGCCACATCGATGCTGCAGGTACTGGCTCGAACCTTGAGAAATACGGTGTGGCCCACGGACTTTGTAGGCTGCTGGAGTGAGAGTCGATTTCTGGCGATCTTGAGCGGTTGCGGCGAGGACGCGCTGCAAGCCGTCAGCGATCGCATGCTCAAGATGGTGGCCAGCGCCACCATCGAGTGGTGGGGCGAGGAATTGTCGGTGGCGGTTTCGATCGGACGAACCGGCGCTCTGGCCGGCGATACCATCGAATCGCTTCTACAGCGAGCGCAGCAGGCACTTGACGGAAATCAAGTCGAGCAGCGGGGCCGGGCTGCCGCAGCCGCCGGCGCCAATCCGTCGTCAACGAGCTGAACCAGACGAGCTACTATGTTCGCAATTATCGGCATTGTCGTGGTCTTCGGCTGTGTGGTGGCCGGCTATCTGATGGAGCACGGAAATCTCCGCGTCCTCATCCAACCGGCGGAACTGGTCACCATCGGCGGGGCGGCCATCGGCACCATTCTCATCGCCAATCCGCTTCACATTCTCAAGCAGGTTGCCGGAGGGATTGGTGGTGTATTCGGCGGTTCCAAGTACACCAAGCAGGCATACATTGATTCTCTGAAGATGATGTATGACTTGCTGAACAAGGCCCGCAAAGACGGGCTGATGGCGCTGGAGAACGACGTGGAAGAGCCGGACAAAAGTCCGGTGTTCGCCAAGGGACCAGCCGTTTTCAAGAATCACCACGTGCGTGACTTTGTGTGTGATTCGCTGCGCATGGCCATTACCGGTGTAGACGCTTTCGATCTGGACCAAATGCTGGACCTTGACATGGAGGTGCAGCACCACGACGCCGCGCAGCCCACTGCGGCCCTCACCAGCGTGGCAGACTCCTTGCCTGGTCTGGGCATTGTCGCCGCGGTGCTGGGCATTGTGATTACCATGAGCGCAATGGGTGGGCCTCCGGAAGAGATTGGGAAAAAGGTAGCGGCCGCGCTGGTGGGAACGTTCCTGGGCATCCTGCTGTGCTACGGGCTGGTCGGACCGATCTCGGCCAATATGGTCAAGGGCGCCGACGACGAGCATGCCTACCTGTACGTACTGCGGGTTCTGCTTGTGTCTTTTTTAAAAGGAACCGCTCCCATCATGGCGGTAGAAGTGGCGCGGCGAGCGGTTCCGGGCCATGTGCGCCCCTCGTTCAAGGAAGTGGAGGCAGCCTGCCGCAACCGGGCAGCGGCCGAGGATCCAGCCGCCGCACCCGAAGCCGCGGCCGCAGCCGCCCCCGAATAGGATCCGGCCGAATGGACAAGACTCGTCCCATCATCATCCTCAAGAAAAAGGGCGGCCACGGCGGCCATCACGGTGGCGCGTGGAAGGTCGCCTACGCCGATTTCGTTACTGCCATGATGTCTCTATTCATCGTCTTGTGGCTACTCAACAGCAGCAAGCAGGTTCAGGAGGCTGTGGGCGGTTACTTCAAAGATCCGACGGGGACTTCCAAGAAGGTTGGATCAGACATGGCAGGAGCAGGCGAAAACTTTATTCTGACCAAAGACGACATGCCCAAGCTGAAGGACCAACTGCAGCAGACGATCCGGCAGATGAACGACTTCGAAAAACTTAAAACTCACATCGAGATGACGGTCACCGCTGAGGGCCTGCGCATCGAACTCATGGAATCCGCTTCCGGAACCTTCTTCGACAGTGGCAGTCCCAAACTTAACGGGGACGGACGCGAGTTGCTGGTCACGCTGGCGAAAGAACTCGGGAAGCTGCCAAATAAAGTCTCGCTCGAGGGCCATACCGACTCCAAGCCCTATGCCGCATCGGGAAACTATGGCAACTGGGAACTCTCCGCCGACCGCGCCAACGCTGCCCGCCGCCTGATGCAGGCCAACGGGATCAGGGAAGACCAGGTCATTCAGGTCCGCGGATTCTCCGATCAACGTCTGCGCAAACTCGACAATCCGCTCGACCCCTCCAACCGCCGCGTTTCACTGATCGTGCAATATGTCGTGAAAAACAACGACGAGGATGATGCGAAACCCTCTGCCGGAAGCGAACAGAAGAAGCCGGACGAAAAGACTTCGACACCGCCCACCGGGACTTCTGGTAAAAAAGAATAACGCTCCCCCGGCTTGCCTTGATATAACTTTACAATTTCCTTCCGGTTGATTTGGAAACCCACGCTGTATAATCCCCGGTTTGATCTTTCCCTCGGGAGACTCCTCTCATGAAGAACGTCGTTCGACTGACCTGCCTTTTAGTTGTAGTGTCTGCGGTCGCCCCCTTGTGGTCTCAGGAAAAGGTGGATCTGGAGACCATGGGCCGTATCCGGTATGAAGGCTTCCGCAACTCCAAGGTGATGGAGTTTGCCACCGGCTTGATGGATTCGATCGGTGAGCGGCTGACCGGCTCGCCCAACATGAAGCGCGCGAACGAGTGGACGCGCGATCAGCTTACCGCGATGGGTCTCTCCAACGCGCACCTTGAGCCTTGGGGACCGTTCGGCCGTGGCTGGGCAAACCAATACGTCAATGTTCGGATGACCTCGCCCGATATCGTCCCGCTCATCGTCTACGCCAAAGCCTGGACCCCGGGCACCAGCGGCGTGGTGCAGGGCAAATGCATTCGCGCAACCATCGCCGACAAGAAGGATTTCGACAAATATAAAGGCAAGCTCGCCGGCTTGATCGTCATCTTCGGGGCTGACGCTGAAGTAAAACCGATCACCGAGGCTCCCTACAAACGCCTCGGCGATGATGACCTCGCGAAGACAGCCGATTATCAGATTCCTGCCGACCACCCGCCTTTCACTTTTGCTGATTTTGTGAAGCGCCAGCAGTTCGTCAAGGATCTGAACCAGTTCTTCGCCGATGAAAAAGTTCTGGCCGTGATTGACCACAGCCGCCAAACTTCCGGCGGCGGCACGGTATTCGTGCAGTCGGGCGGATCCTATAAGCCGGGGGAAACCGCGACGGTTCCTCAGCTCACCATGGCGCTCGAGCACTGGACCCGCATCGCCCGGCTGCTGCAACAAAAGAAAGAGGTGTCACTCGAGCTGAACGTGACTAATACTTTCTACGACGACGATCCCATGCAGTACGACACCATCGCCGAAATTCCCGGCACTGACAAGAAAGACGAAGTCGTGATGCTTGGCGCACATCTGGATTCATGGCACGCGGGCACCGGCGCGACCGACAATGGCGCCGGCACCATTGTCATGATGGAGGCGGTTCGCATCCTGAAAGCGCTTGACATCAAACCGCGCCGCACCATCCGCATTGGCTTGTGGAGCGGCGAAGAAGAAGGGCTGCTCGGCTCGCAGGGCTACGTGGAGCATCATTTCGGTTCGCGTCCACCCATGGATGATCTTGGAATGAAAGGCATGCCGACGCTGCTGCGGCGCGAGGCTGGAGAAGTCACAGTGAAACCGGAACAGGCAAAGGTCTCCGGCTATTTCAACGTGGACAATGGCACCGGCAAGATTCGCGGCATCTATACGCAGGAAAATGTGGCGGTAGCTCCCATCTTTGAAGCCTGGATGAAGCCGTTCAAAGATCTGGGCATGAACACGATCACCATGCGCAACACCGGCGGCACCGACCATCAGTCCTTCGATGCTGTCGGCATCCCGGGATTCCAGTTCATTCAGGATCCCATCGAATACGATTCGCGCACCCATCACTCGAATATGGATGTGTACGACCGCTTGCAGCCCGATGATTTGAAGCAGATCAGCGTAATCGTCGCCGGCTTTGTTTACGACGCCGCCATGCGCGACCAGATGCTGCCGCGGAAGCCCATCGAGAAGGCCCTGCCTAAGGAAACGGAGAAGAAAGAAGAGTAGCGCAGACTTGTCAACGCTCGTGTGGGGGCAGCTGCCTCGGCTGTCCCGCCGAGCGCAGCGAGGCGTTCAGCCGCGTGGCGCTGGAAGCTTCGAAGCCTCCGCTTCCCCGCTATTTCACAAATGTCAGCCCATGCGGCACGGCATACTTGAAAACGTACGCATAGAGCAGCACGATGATTCCGACGATGGAACACAGCGCCACCGAGTGCCACGCCACGAAGCGGAAAATGATCCCTTCGTTGCCCACCTGCTCGGTAGCCGCGGTCGCTATCGTGATCGACTGCGCGTCCACCATCTTCCCCATCACTCCACCAGCACTGTTGGCCGCGCACATCAGGACCGGATCGATGCCGAGCTGTTGAGAAGTAATTCTCTGCAGACTGCCAAAGAGCGCGTTAGCCGACGTGTCACTGCCGGTAAGCGCAACACCCAGCCACCCCAGGAACGTACCGAAGAATGGATACAGCCACCCCGTACGGGTGAACGCCAGACCCAAAACCGCGTCCAGACCCGAGTATCGCGTCACGTAGCCCAGACCCAGCATGAATGAGATCGCAATCATGGCGAGCCGCATTCGAACCAGCGTCCTCCAAAAAATCTTCATCAACTTCACCGGCCCCTGCCCCAGCAACAATCCCGAAACGATCGCCGCAAAGAAGCAACCGGTGCCGGTGGCGGAAAGCCAGTTGAAATCGTATCGCGCCGCCTCGGGCGTCGGCTTCGCAACAATCGGAGCGGCGCGCGAGATGGCGTTGTGCAGGATAGGCACATTCCACCCGGGCGGACCGGGACGGACCTTCCCATCGGCACCCACCACCCGGAAAGACGGCGTGGTGGCCATATTCATAGTCAGTTTTATCTTTGGCAGTCCCCAGAGCAGCACAAACAGCGAGAGGATCGCGAAAGGCATCCAGGCCTTCAAGACCTGTCCCGCGGTGTAGGAGCGCGCTTTCACAAATCCATCGAACTTCTCCGCCTCCCATTCGCCACCGACCCGGTCAGCGATCTTCCCCGTCGGTGGAGGAAGTGCAGGCGCCTTGTCGTCAGAGTCGAAGCGCCAAATCTTTTTCGGCTTCCAGAATCGCAGAAAGACCAGGGTTGCGACAATTGAAACCACGCCTCCCATGATGTCAACCAGATTGCTGTCCACGTAATTCGACCAGAAGAATTGCGTGAGCGCGAACGAAATGCCGACCACGAGAATGGCGGGAAATACTTCGAAGGTCTCCCTCCAACTGACCATGGTTTTCACGAGCCAGAACGGAACGATGATCGCGGTGAAAGGAAGAATGCGGCCAATCATGGCGTTCAGATCGGATTCCGGCAGCGACGTCACCGCCGCCAGCGTATGCACCGGCGTTCCGATGGCGCCCCAAGCCACCGGCGCGGTGTTGGCGATCAGATTCAACGCGGCGGCATGAAACGGCTTGAAGCCCAGCCCGATCATGAACGCGCCGGCGATCGCCACCGGTGCGCCGAAGCCCGCCGCTCCTTCAATGAACGCGCCAAAACAAAATGCAACCAGCAGCACTTGCAGACGGCGGTCGGCAGTGATTCCAGCCACCGACTCCTTCATGATTTCAAATTGTCCGGTCTCGACGGAAATGTCGTAGAGGTAAACCGCGGCCAGAACGATCCACGCGATTTTCAACACTCCGAAGGCAACCCCATACCCAAAGCTCATGGCGGCCAGCGCGGGAGGCATCTTGAAAAAGATGATCGCAACCAGTACGGCGGTCGATGCCCCGGCGATGGCACACCAGTGTGGCTTTACTCTGAGTCCGGCCAGCAGCCCGAAAAGAACGATGATGGGAAGAGCCGCAACCAGCGTGGAAAGCCACCAATGACCAAGTGGGTCGTAGATCTGAGTCCACTGCATAGAACCTCCTCGCGAACGGAGTCTGCTGCGCAACAGAGATCAAAAACTCGAAGGCATGTAACGGATGCAACTTCTTGCCAACTGCAAAGTCAGCCTGCTTCCCAGCTCTTTGGAACATTCACATAGGAACGATCCAACTCCGCGACCGAGGCGCACCCCAGCAACCGCAAAGTCCGTTCCAGGTCAGTCCTGAGGATCTCGATGGCGCGATCGACGCCAGCTTCGCCGCCGGCCGCCAGGCCGTAAGCGTAGGCGCGCCCGCACAGCACGGCGCGCGCTCCCATGCAGATGGCCTTGGCAATGTCGGTGCCGCGCCGAATGCCTCCATCCATCAAGACTTCGATTCGTCCTTTCACGGCTTCGACGACTTCTGGCAAAGCCCGCAACGAAGCCGGAACGCCGTCCAGTTGCCGCCCGCCATGATTCGAAACTGAAATCGCCGCGGCTCCTTCGTCGATCGAGCGCCGCGCATCGTCGGCGGTCAGCACACCCTTAACGACGATTGGCCCCTTCCACAGTTCTCTGATCCAGCGCAGGTCTGCCCACGTAACCGCAGATTCGGCCAGCGCAGCGGCCACGTCAATCAATGGCGTGGGCCCTTTGCCTGGCACAATCACATTCGGTAGTCCAGGCAAACCGCCATCCAGGAAATAACTGATGAGCCAACCCGGACGCGAGAGAATCTGCGCAACATACGGAATTTTCTCCAGCGGCCCTCCGCTGATGAGCTCCTTCATGCCATTACGATAATCGCGCTCGCGAATTCCAGACACCGGAGTATCAATGGTGACGACCAGCGCATTAAATCCCGCGACGCGCGCTCGTTCAATTGCCGCCTCAGCCGCCCCGCGCCCACCCATTAAGTAGAGTTGATAGAAGACGGGTCCAGACGAACCGGCCCTGACATCTTCCAGCTTGTGTCCGGAAATCGTCGAGAGAATATAACCAATCCCCGCCCGGCCCGCGGCCCGCGCGGCCGCCACTTCCCCTCCCGGATGCATCAGCCGGCTGTACCCCACAGGGGCAAGCAAGAACGGAAGCGCTAGATCGAAACCCAGAACGCGCGTGCGCAAATCGCAGCCCGCGACCGCGACCGCATGCCGCGGTCGAAACGTAACGTCGCTAAATATCCTGCAATTCTCCCGGAGTGTGACCTCGCCTTCGGCGCCGCCGTCGAGGTAGTCGAACACCGGTTTCGGCAGTCGTTGGCGCGCGATGGGTCGGAAGTCCTCGATGCATACAACCCGGGGCGACGCCACGGCACGGGAGGCTCTGTTCATCCAACGGTTCCAGTCTCTGCAGGCAAAACGATCGAATCTTGAAACAGGCCGATATCGTACCACCGGGCGAAACCGCAGAGGAATGGAAATTTCCCACCGCCGCCCGAAACCTGCCGGTCACAGGCCCTTCGCAGCGTGTTACTCAGCAATCACGGCGCCGGATTGCGCTCGTACTTGGCGACGATATCGTATCCACAGGTAAGCGACCGGCCCAGAAGCCAAATTGAGCAAGCCCCACTTTCGCGTACCCACATCGCTGTAGATCATCGCCCAGGCGAAAA
>Ga0210404_10000092_pt1 | contig 67141 bp, 49 predicted proteins | sample IncBWH28MmetaG_FD_155455 | JGI IMG/M metagenome (GOLD analysis project Ga0210404, IMG submission 155455) | Forest soil microbial communities from Barre Woods Harvard Forest LTER site, Petersham, Massachusetts, United States - Inc-BW-H-28-M | ecosystem: Environmental > Terrestrial > Soil >... | reverse complement strand
GACTGCCCTCATCTGCCTCAAGGCGCCTAAGCGCACCTCGTATCACAACCGCGCTGCTAAACTTCCGAAGTAGCTGCAAGCTTCCGGCTTGGATTGACACCCCGACGCACACAGCTTACACTCGCGAGCGACAATTGAACTGGAACGTGGAATCGGAAGGCCGTGAAAATCGGCCACGGTCCCGCCACTGTGATCGGCGCGCTGTCGAGGCGCAAGCCGAAAGTCAGGAACGACCCCGGGCCAGTCGACGCTGACGCTCTTCGCGAGAAAGAGTGTGGGCAAGCGCCTCGCTATCCTCGCGAGGCTTTTTTATTGGAGTTTGTGACGATCTTGATGCAAGCGCTTCGCTCCCCAATCGCGGCCGTGCTGTTCAGCGCGCTGATCATCCGCGCGGCGCCGACGTTTGCCGCGCAGAACGCCACTCGCGCAGTGAGGGACGAAGTGGGCCGTGCGATCACGGTTCCCGCGGAAGTGAAGCGCATCGTCTCGCTCGCGCCGAATCTGACCGAAACGGTGTACGCGCTCGGCCTCGAAGATCTACTCGTGGGCGACACGAACTTCTGCGACACGCCCGAGGCCGCCAAATCGAAGCCGCACGTGGGCGATCCGCAAAACCCGAACATTGAAGCAGTCGTCGCGCTGCACCCCGACCTCGTGCTGGCGACCACGTCGATCAACCGCCCCGAAACGGCCGACGCGCTGAAGCGCCTGGGCATTCCCGTCTACACCACCGACCCGCACACGGTTCGCGCCATGCTCGATTCGACCAGCCACATCGCCGAGATGATGGGCGCGGCGCAACAGGGCGAGATACTGGTGGGAAAATTGCAGCAGCGGCTCGATGCACTGCACGCGCGGCTCAGCGACCGCCCCATGGTGCACGTTCTTTTCATCGTCTGGCTCGATCCGTTGCAGTCGATCGGGCAGGGAACGTTTATCGCCGACGCGCTGCGCTGGGCGGGCGCCGAATCCGCGATTACCAGCGATCAGCCCTGGCCGCATCTGAGCATTGAAGAAGTTGTGCGTGTTCAGCCGGACTATATCGTGTTCGCCGAGAACCATCTCGGAGCAACCACGGATGAGCTTGCCGATCTCCGCGTGCGGCCGGTGTGGCGCGACCTCGACGCTGTCGAGACGGGTCATGTCCTCAATATCAGCGAAGAGATCGAGCGGCCTTCGCCCGGGCTCGTCGGCGTGATCGAGCAGCTCGCGCGCGATGTGCACCCGGAGGCTTTTTCTGCCGCGAAAGGACTGCCGGTCGTGTCGTCAAGCGAAAAACTCGCTACGCTGACAGGCTGCGCGGAGGGGTTCACCACGTGCGCCCGCTGACTCCGAAACGCGTGGCCTGGATCTGTCTTGGGCTGGGCCTGGTGCTGTTCGGCGCGGCGGTTATTTCGCTGCGCATCGGCGCCTATCCGATTTCGGTCGTCGATATCGTCAAGACGCTTTTCAGCGGCATTCTTGGCCGCTGGGATTCGATTCCCACCGAGCACCGTTCGATCGTCTTTGATGTCCGGCTGCCGCGCATTCTTCTCGCCGTCCTCGTGGGCGCTTCGCTTTCCACCGCCGGCTCGGGATTTCAGGCCCTGCTGCGCAATCCGCTGGCCGATCCTTACGTGCTGGGCGTGTCGAGCGGTGCCGCGCTGGGCGCGATCATTGCCTTGATCGCCGCTCCGCACGTGCCGGGCGCCGTGCAATTGGCGGCGTTTGGAGGCGCCGCCGCCACCACAGCCGCGGTCTATTTTCTCGGCCGCCGCGGCGGCCAGCTCGATAGCGCCACACTGCTGCTGGCCGGCATCGTCGCCGCGTCGTTTCTTTCCGCGATCATCATGTTCCTGATGACCACGCTGAGCGGGCGCGACCTGCGCGGAATGGCGTTCTGGCTGATGGGCGACCTTGCCTCCACGCTGCCCACGAATCCGCTGCCCTGGTTCGAGGCGCTGTTTTTCGTGTTTGTGGTTGCCGCGGGCGCGATCTACGCCACGTCCTCGGATTTGAATCTCATTTTAACCGGCGAGCAGGAGGCGCGGCACCTCGGCGTGAACGTGCATCGCGTGAAGCTGGTCGTGTATATCGCGGCGTCGGTGCTCACGGGCCTGGCTGTGTCCGTCAGCGGCACGATCGGCTACGTCGGGCTGCTGGTGCCGCACGTGATGCGCATGCTGTTCGGCACGGATTACCGGCTGCTGATTCCCACGTCCGCCATCGGCGGCGCGATTCTGGTGCTGCTGGCGGATACGCTTGCGCGCTCGATCGTCAGCCCCACGGAATTGCCGGTAGGCGCGATGACGGCGCTGGCGGGCGCTCCGGTGTTCATCTACCTGATGCGGAGGAGGATGCGATGAGTTCGGTCGCAGGCAGCGGCGCGTCTTCTCTTCCCGCGACGATTGGCGCTCGCACTCCGAGTGTGCGGCTCAAAGTCGAGCAGGCCAGCTACGCTTACGCGGCCACCGACCGGTCGGCGCCGAAATTCACGCTCGGCCCCACGAGCTTCGAGGCGAAGCAGAAGGAACTGGTCGCGATCCTCGGTCCGAACGCCAGCGGAAAATCGACGCTGCTGAAATTGCTCGCTGGAATCGAGCGGCCGCTTTCCGGGCGAATCGAAGTGGACGGCACCGAAGTCGGCAGCCTCGATTTGCGCACGCGCGCGCAGCGCATCGCGCTGGTGCAGCAGGAAAGCGAGCTGCTGTTTCCGCTGCGCGTCTGGGAATACGTACTGCAGGGGCGCTATCCCTACGGCAAGCGGCTGCGATTTGAATCCGACGAAGATTGCCTACTCGCCGCAAACGCGCTCGCGCAGGTGGGCGCGGACCCCTTGCGCGACCGGTGGATGGATCAGCTTTCGGGCGGCGAAAAGCAGCGGGTGATATTGGCGCGCGCCCTGGCGCAGCAGCCCTCGTTGCTGCTGCTTGATGAGCCGACGCAGCACCTCGATATCGGCGGCAAAGTGGAATTGCTGCGCCGCCTGCGCCGTCTGGCGGACGAAAGCCGCTACGCCGTGCTCGTCGTGACCCACGAGCTGAATCTCGCGGCGGAGTTTTCCGACCGGATCGTGTTGTTGCACAAGGGCAAGTGCCTGCGCGTTGGCACGCCTGCCGAAGTGTACGAACGCGCACTGCTCGAAGAGGTCTTCGAGGCGCCTCTCGATGTCGAAATTCGCGCGGGAGGCCGGCCGCGAGTGATTTTGGGAGCGAATTTCGGGACCTGACCAAGGGTTGATGTGCAAATTCCGCGGAGGCTGCTCTGGCCGCCGCAAACGGCTCTTGTCCATGCGAAAGCGCCGTCCACAATCACAGGAGACTCCGCGCTAGGGAAGACGGTGAAAATCCGTCGCCGCCGCGCGACTGTAAAGCGAAATGTTTTCGGTGCGTGCCACTGACCCGTACAGCGAATCCGCCCGGATCCGCTGAAGGGATGGGAAGGCCGCGCTGGGTCCGGCAAACCGCCGGGCAATTCGCCGAGCCAGGAGACCGGCGGAGTCTCAATCCCGGTATGTGTGCGCTCCGCGCATGCAGCCGGGACAGCCTTCAGCTCCCGCGCGAGAGGGAGAGGAGGAAAAATGAGACCGCGAATTTCCCTTCTGCTTTGTTTCACAGCCGTACTGTTCTTTCCTCACTCAATGTGTGCCCAAACAACCGCAACGATTCACGGAAGACTGACCGATCCCAGCGGCGCGGGCGTTCCTTCCGCGACGGTGACGGCACAGGCGCTGGGCTTGGCCGCAGCGGAGGTTCGCGCGCACAGCGACGCCAGCGGAAGCTTTTCCCTGACGCTCGCGCCCGGGCGCTATCGCGTCAGCGTCGAGCAGGGTTCCTTCGCGCGCGTCGAGCGGGAATTTACGCTCGCCGGTGGAGAAGCGCAATCCTGGGAGGTGCACCTGGAGCTTGCGGCCATGTCTTCTCAGGTAGTCGTCACGGACACAGCCACGCCGGCCACCGCGGAAACGGCACCCGACCGCGTGGACATCATCACCGCTGCGGATATCGAGCAGAGCCAGCAAATCTGGCTCACACCGCTGCTGGCCGACCTGCCCGGCGTCAGCTATTCACGCCTGGGGCCGATGGGCGGCTCGACGACGATATTTCTGGACGGAGGAGATTCAAATTACGCCAAAGTGTTGATCGATGGCGTGCCGGTGAATGTCAGCGAACCCGGGCTGTCAGTCGATTTCTCAAATTTCACCGTCGACGATATCGACAAAGTGGAACTGGTGCACGGCGCCACCAGCGCTCTGTACGGTACCGACGCGGTGTCCGGCGTGGTGCAGCTGTTCACCCATCGCGGCACCACGCCCACGCCCGAACTCGTACTGGAAGGCGACGGTGGCACGTTTAACACAGGTCACGGCAGCGGGCGACTGAGCGGGCTGCTTGGGCTGTTCGACTATTCGGTCGGCGTCGGTTATTTCGATAGCGACGGCCAACCGGCTCCTCCGGTCGACGGCCTCGCGCCTTCGGATTACTTCCGTGATACGACGCTTTCCGGCAACTTCGGATTCCAGATCAGCCCGACGGACACGGTTCGCCTCACCATCCGGAATGATTCGAGCGACGCTGGCCAACCCGGCCAGACGCTCTTTGAATCGGTACCGTTCGCCGTGGATCCGGGCGCCCACAGCGAGCTTCACGATTTCTCGGCAGGACTCACGTGGAATTTTGATGCTGGTGAGCACTGGCACAATCAACTTACCGCCTACGATTCACGCTTTCAATTTTTTGAGGAATCCTCGTTTTTCGATTTTACCTCCCTCGATAAATTCAATCGCGCGGGCGTCGATGAACAAGCCACTTATTCGTTGGCGCGCGGCGGAATCACGTTTGGATATTTGTTTGAATCCGAAACGGGCGGTGTGCGGGGTCGGCACGACCAGGGTGGTTACGTCGAATGGCATCAACAGCTCACCCCGCGGCTCACCTTTGTCGCCGGCGGGCGCGTCGAAGCGAACGATTCCTATGGAACGCGCGTGGTTCCGCGCACGGGCGCGGCCTACGCGCTGCGATACGGCCGCGGCTTCTGGGGAGCGACGCGCCTGCGCGCTTCTTACGGTGAGGGAATCAAGGAGCCTCCGCTGTTTCCGCCCGATTGTTCGCCCATCCTGAAGCCGGAACAGAGCGCGACGGGTGACGCGGGAATCGATCAGTTTCTTGCCTCGGACCGCGTGCGCCTGTCCGTCACGTACTTTCACAACGACTTTCACGATATCGTCAGCTTCGTTTCTGTGGCCGATCCCACCCAGGCGAATTGCCCCACTTTCTTCGGCAGTTATTTCAATACGGACAAGGCGCGCGCATTTGGCGCGGATTCGTCCATCGAAATCAAAGCGGCGCGCTGGCTCCGGGTTGTTGGCAACTATTCCTACGACAACTCGAAGGTGCTCGTTTCCCCCAATGCCACCGATCCGGCCTTGATACCGGGAAATCGGCTACTGAAGCGGCCGCTGAATTCGGCGAACCTCACCGTCAACGCGCACGTTCGCGGAATGAACCTGAATGTGGTCGGCAACTACGTTGGCCGGCGAACGGACAGCGATTTTCTGGGCCTCGGCATTACCAGCGACCCAGGCTACTTCCGCCTGGACGCGGCGCTGATCGTCCCGCTGGGCCACGGATTTTCGACCACCGCGCATTTCGAAAACCTCTTGGACCGGCACTATCAGGATGCCGTCGGGTATCCTGCGCTGGGATACAACTACCGCGTCGGGGTCCGCTACGTGTGGGGCGCGCCGAGGTAAAACCAGCGCGGGCGGGCGCGCGCCATGCGCTGCTCAGGCGGCCGAAACGCGCCCCGCCTGGCCGGATGCTATAATCCTCCGCCTGTTCATGAGCAGAACCGCACACAACGCGCCCGTCATCGCGACGGATGCCATGGATCGCTACGAAGCCGTCATCGGCCTCGAGGTCCACGCCCAGCTGCAGACGCGGACCAAAGCATTTTGCGGCTGCTCGACCAAATTCGGCGCTCCCCCGAACTCCAACACTTGTCCGGTGTGCTTGGGGCTGCCGGGGGCGCTACCCGTGCTCAATAAACGCGCGCTGGAGCTGGCGCTGCGCGCGTCGCTGGCCATCGGATGCGGAATCCAGCCGCGCTCGCGTTTCGCGCGCAAGAACTATTTTTATCCCGACCTGCCTAAGGGCTACCAGATCTCGATGTACGAACTTCCGCTGGCCACCATGGGAGCGCTGGAAATCGAGATCGGAAGCGCAAAAAAGAGCATCGGCATTACTCGCTTGCACATGGAAGACGACGCCGGCAAGAGCCTCCACGAAGGTTTCCCGGATTCCGATCGCTGGAGCTACATCGACTTCAACCGCTGCGGCGTGCCGCTGATCGAAATCGTGTCCGAGCCAGACCTTCGCGCGCCCGGAGAGGCGTACGCGTACCTCACGGCGCTGAAGCAGATACTGGAGTACACGGAAGTGAGCGACTGCAATATGGAGGAGGGCTCGCTGCGCTGCGACGCAAATGTCAGCGTGCGGCTGCGCGGCGCTCCGAAATTCGGCACCAAGGCCGAAGTGAAAAATCTGAATTCATTCAAGTATCTTTCGCACGCCCTCGAATACGAAATCGAGCGCCAAATCGAGCTGCTGGAATCGGGTGGCGCGGTCGTACAGGAAACGCGGCTGTGGAACGTGGCCGCGGGACGCACGGAGCCCATGCGCTCGAAGGAGTTCGCGCACGATTACCGCTATTTCCCCGATCCGGATCTGCTGCCGGTCACGGTTTCCGAAGCGACCATCGCGGAAGTAAAACGCGAGATGCCGGAATTGCCGGCCGCGAAACGCGCGCGATTCCGGTCCGAGTACGGGATTTCACCCTACGATGTGGGCGTACTGACGGGCACCCGGGCGCTGGCCAATTATTTCGAGGCGGCCACGCGAGCCGGAGCTCCGCCAAAATCGGCCGCGAGTTGGATTTCCGTAGAACTCCTGCGCCGGCTGAACGACGCTGGAAAAAATATTTCCGAATGCCCGGTTGTGCCCGCCGCGCTCGCCGAGCTGCTCGCTAAAATCGAAAAGGGCGAAATCACCGCGGCGAGCGGCAAGAAAGTGTTCGCGACGATGTTCGACACGGGCCAGCGCGCAACAGAGATCATCACCGCCGAGGGCCTGGCGCAGATCACGGACCCCAGCGCCATCGAAACAATCGCGCGCGCGGTGGTGGCGAAGAGCCCCGATAACCTGGCGAAATACCGATCCGGCAACGAAGGCGTGTTCAAGTTTTTCGTCGGCCAGGTGATGCGGGAAACGCGCGGCCAGGCCAATCCGCAAACGGTCAATGAAATTCTGAAGCGCGTGCTCGCCGAATCCTGATTCGCGCGTCAAACTGCACTGGAGAAACCACATGCTCAAAGAAGGCGACGCAGCTCCCAAGTTCAATGTTACGGCCGACGACGGCATCAAAGTCTCACTCGCGGACTACAAAGGCCAAAACCTCATCCTCTATTTTTATCCCAAGGCGAATACGTCGGGCTGCACGCACGAGTCGATCGAATTCCGCGAGGCACTCAAGGATTTACAATCGCTGAATGCGGCTGTGGTGGGCTGTAGCGGCGATTCCGTCGAGGATCAGACCAAATTCAAGACGCGCTACAAACTGAATTTTCCGCTGCTCGCCGACACGGAATTCGAGGTGGTTGACGCATACAAAGCGCGGCGCATGAAAAGTTTCTTCGGCAAATCATTCCTGGGAATCGTGCGCTCGACCTTCTGGATCGGCCCCGACGGCAAAATCCGCAAAATCTGGCCGAAGGTCACCCCGAAAGGCCACGCCGCCGAAGTGCTGGAAGCGATCCGCGAAGCCGAACCTGCCGCTCGGGCCGCCGCTAAATCGTAACCATCAACGAATCGCCGGCCGGTTCCACCAGCGCGTTGTCGATCAGGCGCGTGCTGCCCACGCGCGCGGCAATCACGATGTAACACGGCTTTCGCAGCGTCATCGCAGGCTCGAGCGTGTCGGCGTCCACAATCTCCGCATAATCGACCGTCACGCCCGGCTCCGCTTCGAGCACGCCTCGCACAGCTGCCGCTATCCGCACCACCTCCGACTCGCCGCCACCGATTTCACCCTTCGCGCGCTCGAGCGAACGCGAAAGCACCGTCGCCGCGCGCCGCTCCGCCACCGCAAGGTACGCGTTGCGCGACGACATGGCGAGCCCATCCGGCTCGCGCACAATCGGGCAGACCACAATCTCCGTGTCGAGATCGAGATCGCGCGCCATCTGTCGGATGATACGCGCCTGCTGCGCGTCCTTGCGCCCCAAGAACGCGAACCGCGGCTGCGCGATGTCGAAAAGTTTCAGGACCACCGTCGTCACGCCGCGAAAATGCCCGGGCCGCGATTTGCCCTCCAGCCGGTCGCTCAATCCTTCCACATTCACCGAGGTCCGAAATCCGGCGGGATAGATTTCCTCGGGCGAGGGCACAAAGACGTAGTCGACGCGTAGTTTCTCAAGAGCCGCGCGGTCCGCTTCAATCGTCCGCGGATATTTCTGAAAATCCTCGGACGGGCCAAACTGCTTCGGATTCACGAAAATCGAAACCACCACCGGCGAACACTGCCTCTGCGCCTCGCGCACGAGCGACAGATGTCCTTCGTGCAGCGCTCCCATCGTGGGCACCAGGCCAAGCAAGCGGTCGCCGCGGCGCGCCTCGGCTGCGAGATGCTTCATCCACGCAACGGTATGGATCAATTCCATCAGGCGGGAATTACGCGCTAGCTTTGGCGGTGCGCTCGCGGTAGAAGAAGATCAGATCCGTGCTCGTGGCCTTGGCTCCCAGCTGCCGCAGCATCGTGGTCACCTGTCCGCGATGGTACGTGCTGTGATTCGCTACGTGCTGCAGCATCTGCCACAGCGGTTGCGCGAAGGGCGTGCCCGCCATGGTTTTGAATTCGATCACGCGCTGGATGTCGTCCGCGTTCAGCGACGCGGCGTAGTCCACCAGATTGCGGTCGATTTCCGCGAAGCGTCGCCGCACAGTTTCTAAGTCCGGAAAATCCGCGGCAGAGGGGAATCCCGCGGGAACGCGGCCGTGCCAGCGCTCTAGCCAGATCCACTGCGCGCCGTAAACGTGCGCCAGCGTGTCGCGCACGGATTTGAAACTCGAGCCCAGATCGCGCGTGAACTGTTCAGGCGTCAGCGCGGCGCAGGCCTCCAGCGCGCGCTGGTTGGCCCAAGCGTTGAAATCGTAGAGCTGGCGAATATCTTCGTTATTCAAGGAAGTTGGCTCCTTTCAGAAAGGGACCGCGCGGATTGTAGCGCACATGCGGTCAGCGCCGCTGGCCCGCCGGAACCTGCCCGCGCAGCTCCGCGGCGGAATGATACGACTCCCTATCCGATGGAAACGAGCCGCCGCGGACATCCTCGCAATAGGCGGTCACCGCCCGCGTGATTTCGGCGGAAAGGTTCGCATACTGCCGCACGAATTTCAGCTTGTGCCCGGCGCCGTAGCCGTAGCCGAGAAGGTCGTGGATCACCAGCACCTGCCCGTCGCAATCCGGTCCCGCGCCGATACCGATCGTGGGAATGCGCAGTTTTTCTGTGATGCGCGCCGCCAGCTCGCGGGGCATCGATTCCAGCACCACGGCAAACGCCCCCGCCGCTTCCACGGCCCGTGCGTCTCGCTCCACCTGCCGCGCCGCGTCGCCCGTTTTTCCCTGCACGTGAAATCCTCCCTGCGCGTTCACGGATTGCGGGGTCAGGCCGACGTGGCCCATCACCGGGATTTCCGCTTCCACCAGCCGCGCGATCAGCTCGATGCGTCGCTCGCCGCCTTCCACTTTCACCGCTTCGGCGCCGCCTTCTTTCACCAGCCGCACCGCGTTGCGCACAGATTCTTCAAGCGACACGTGGAAGCTGCCGTAGGGCATGTCGGCAACGACCAGCGCGTGGCGCACGGCCCGGCGCACCGCCCGCGTGTGGTGCACCATTTCGTCCAGCGTCACCGGCAAGGTGCTGTCGTAGCCGAGTACGGCCATGCCCAGCGAGTCCCCCACCAGAATAACGTCCACGCCGGCCTCATCCAGCAGGCGCGCCGTGGGGTAGTCGTACGCGGTCAGGCACGTGATTTTGGCTTCTGATTCAGACTTTGCGCCAGGCTTGGCATTGGAAAAAGCAGGGGGAAAATGAGTCTTGCGGGACACGATGTCGGGCACGGTAACTTTCCCGTTGTCCGCACGGGGTGTTGCACTCATGCTGTCCTCCGGTGCCGCCCTCAAATTCGGGTGCAGCCCACCAACCAGCAAATGCTATCAGAACGCAGTGCGATTCACCAACCAGATTTCCAGAACCGCAGTCCAGGCGCTACGTTTGCGCGACGGTTGCCGGCGGATGCGCAGCGGGCGGCGGCGCCTGCGGCTCCACTCCGCGCCAGCCGACCGGTCTTCCACGCAGCGCTTCTCGCAGCGCGCTGAACAGCACCACGTACATCATCTGGCGGTAGTAGAACCGCTGCAAGATCAGCGGCGCGAGCAGCGTCCAATCCTCGTCTTTCTCCAGCGCGAACGCAATCATGCACGTCAGCAGGTCGATGAACATGAAGATCGCGAAGAAAATCAGCGAGCGCTCCACGTCCTGCGTGGTCCAAAGCTCCGGCAGGCGCGCGAATTTCAATTGCCCGAGTCCCCACAGCGCCAGAGACAGCAGAAACAGCAGGTCAATCACCGGAGACACAAGCGGCAGAAGGATCTGGAACAGAAAAATATTGGGTATGGCGATCCAGCCCATCGTGCCGTAGCGCGCTTTTCCGGCCGTGTCGCGATGCTTCCAGACGGCTTGCAGCGTCCCGAAAGTCCAGCGGAACCGCTGGCGAACCAGCGCGTCCACGGTCTCGGGAACCTCGGTGCGGCCGATCGCCGTTTCGTCGTACAGAATTTTCCATCCGTTTCGCCGGATGGTCAGCGTCAGGTCTGTATCTTCGGCCACGGTATCGCCCGAGAATCCGTCGTGGCTGCGCAGCAGATCCGTTCGCCACGCGCCCACCGCGCCGGGAACCACCGGGATGCAATTCAGCAGATCGAAGGCGCGCTTTTCAAGATTCTGGCTGGTGATGTACTCCAGCGCCTGCCAGCGCGTGATCCAGCGGTTGCGATTGATCACCTTCACGTTGCCCGCCACGGCGCCGACGTTGGAGTCGACGAAATGGCGCACCAGCCGTGGCACCGCATCGGGATCGACGATCGTATCGGCGTCGATGGAGACCACGATTTCTCCGATGGCTTCGCTGAGCCCGTGATTCAGGGCGGAGGGCTTGCCGTGGTTGCTCTGCATGATCAGCCGCACGCGGCGATCGCGCCCGAAGTGCTGCTGTACCAGTTCCGCGGTGCGGTCCTTCGAGCCGTCATCGATCACCAGAATTTCCAGCTTCCGGTAATTCGAGGCCAGCGCCGCCCGCACCGTATCCATAATCACGGACTCCTCGTTGTAGGCGGGGATCAGCACCGTCACTTCCGGCTGATATTCCGGATGATCGGCCGGCTCGGGCCGCATCTTTTCAATCAGCGCGAGCACGCCCACGATCAGCGCGCGCCCGCCTACCAGCATGATTCCCGCGACGAAAATGAAAGCGATACTGCTGCGCAGCCAGCGGAACACTTCAAAGATGAACGAATCGGCGCGCGCCAGCAGCCATTCGCGATATGACAGCGACGGCATCACCTGCGCGCGGCTCTGTCGGAGCAAATCGGAAACCAAGACGAACTCGTAGCCCTTCGCGCGCAGGCCCTCGATGATTTTCGGAAGCGCGGCCACCGTGTGGCTGCGGTCGCCACCGCCATCGTGCAACAGGATAATGTTGCCGTTGCGGCCGTTCGTTTGCGCCAGCACGCGCTGGACGATCGTATCGGCGGGCGCGGGCGGCTGGCCGTTGGGCTCGCCCCAATCGTGCGGATCGATCCGCGCGCCGATGATCGCATAGCCCATCTGTTGTGGAATCGGCAGCAGCTGCACTTCGCTCGCCGTTTCCGGCTGGTGATCGATGCCGTACGGCGGACGGAACAAAGTGGTTTTCACCCCGAGATAGCTTTCCAGAAGCAGTTCCGTGAGGCTCAGCTGCACCTGCAACTCGGTCTTCGAGAGGCGATCGACGTCGAATTCCGGATGGGTGAAGGTGTGGTTGCCGATCTCGTTGCCCATGGCGAATTCGCGCTTCACGATCGAGTCGTACTGGTTCGCCGACTCGCCGATCACAAAAAAAGTTCCCGGCGCATTTTCTTTTTTCAACACATCAAGAAGTTTCGGCGTCCACTGCGGATCGGGGCCGTCGTCGAAGGTCAGCGCGACCTTCTTCGGATCGGCGCCCATCTGCTCGATCCGCCACGACATCGGGTAGGTCGTGAAACTTTCGTCGTCGTAAAGGTCGGAGTCAGGATCGTAGTCAAACGTGCGGCGCCCGCTCTGCGGCGTGGACGTGATGCGCCAGATGTCGCCGTCGCCTTCCAGGATCAAATCGTAGCCGGACGGCACCTCCGTCATTTTGTTGCGGACGGTGTCGTCGGGATGCGTGGCGTCCCAGATGTACCACATCGACGGATCTTCCATGCCCAGCCGCCACAGCGCCGTGCCTGCCACTGCAAATCGCTCCGCGGCGCGCAGCTGGTTGTAGGCCGTCAGCCCGTCGAGCATCCATACGTGATGGACGATGTTGTTTTCGTCCTCATACGAGTAGTACGGATTCATCGACGTCGAATCGAATTCGATGCTCGATTCCGATTCCACGGCCGTGATCACGCCCTGCTGGAAGGTGACCGCCTGCGCCACCGGATGCGGATTGGCCTTCGATTTTTCCGGCCAGTCGTAGCCATAGTTCGCGATGCCCATCACCAGCTTTTCCGGCGGCACCAGCTTCACGATGTTCTGTATGTCTCGCACGAACCAGTCCTGCGGCGCGATCGGCCCGGGCGCCGAGTTCGGCCAGTGAAAATCGTAGTTCATCAGGATGATGGCGTCGGCCTGCGTGCTGAAATACTTGTAGTCGTAGCTATAGTCCGCCGCCGGCAACGCGACCATGAGCTTCAGGTTTCGCCCGTGTAGGTTCAGCGCCAGGTCGTGCGTGAAATGCTGAAAATCCACCATGCTCGATTTCGGCATGGACTCGAAGTCGACCACGATTCCGGCCTGGTGCTCCGCGTCCGCGTACTCTTCCAGCTGTCGCGCCAGTCTTTCGCGCGCCGCAGGGTCGGCGAGCATCTGCAACATGGCCGGCGGGCACCACACGTTGGCCTTCGCGTCGTAGTTGTTCACCATGGACATCACCTGCATATCCACGGGCGGAGTCCGGCTCTGCAAGGACTGCAGGAACGCGGAGAGCTTGGTGTCCTGGTCAGCGACCAGCGCGCCGTCGCGCGTCACGGCGTGCAGAGCTTCGGGGATCAGCAAGTCCAGGTCGCGGTAGTGCAGCTGCAGCGAAGCGAAGCTGGTGGAATCGTCGCTGACGTAAAACGCGGCGCGCAGAGGATCGTAACCCTGAGGCACGTTGCCCAGCGCGGCGATGCGGCGCTTGCGTCCGGCCCGCACCGGGCGCTTCGAGGCCTTGGCGCGGACCGCGTGTAAACCGGCGTGCGTATCCGGCCGCAGAATGTCCGGCAGGTCCGGCTTGCGCCCCACGTCGAGCAGGAACACGACCAGCACAAACGTGAAAAAGCCGCCGGCGATCTCCAGCGCCAGCCGCGTTCGTCGCCAGCGGCGCCGTTGCTCGTCATAGAAAATGGGCTTGCCTTCAGCCATCGGGTCAATCCAAGCTAGCCGTCCAATAGCATGCTGTCAATGACGGCTAGGTCTTTGATGCGCGTAAACGTGGCCCTCGCTGCACTCGCGGGGCTGGCCTTGCGGTTTTTTTTCGTCTTGAAACTTCCGGTCACGGACTCGGGCGATGCGCCATTCTACATCGAGCTGGCCTGGAATTGGCTGAAGAACGGCGTCTATGGCGCGGTGGTCGACGGCCGGCTCATGCCGCTCGACACGCGCGTCCCCGGCTATCCGGCCTTTCTGGCAGCGATTTTCCGGGTCGCCGGAAAATCCTCGCGCGCGGTGATGTTCGCGCAGGTTTTCGTCGACTTGGCCACTTGTTTCGTGGTGGCGCTGATCGCGGCCCGTCTGGCCCCGGAAGCCTCCAGACGCCGCGTACTGCTCGCCGCGCTCTGGCTCGGGGCACTCTGCCCGTTCACGGCCAACTACACGGCCGTCGTACTCACCGAAACGCTGGTGATTTTCCTGACGGCTCTCGCCATTCTGCTGCTGATCGAAGGCGAGGTGCGCGCCAGCACGGAGTCGCTGAATTCAGAGGCGCCGAATTCCGGCCTCAGCCCGTGGCTGCTCGGCGGCGTGGTCGTCGGATTCGGCGCCCTGGTGCGGCCCGAAACCCCGCTGTTGCTTGGCGCCGTCGGCATCGTCCTGCTGGCCAAATGGTGGCGGCCGGTCGACTGGACCAAGCTCGTTCGCGCGGGCCTGCTGCTGGCGATGGGCCTGGTGCTGCCGCTGCTGCCGTGGGCCGCGCGCAACGGGCGCTCGCTGCATGAAGTACAGTTCCTCACGCCGCGCTACCTGCAGATGCCTGACGATTTCTCGCCGCGCGGGTTTGACGCCTGGACCGCCACTTGGCTCTGGAAATTCGGCGACGTCTACCGAACGCTGTGGCAGCTGAACTCCGGTGAAATCTCCATCGACGGGATGCCCGTCGAGGCCTTCGACACGCCCAACGAGCGGCGGCGCGTGGAAGCGATGCTGAACCTCTACAACTACACGCTCACCGAGACGCACGAGCAGGACGACGCATTCGCCGAGATCGCGCGCCAGCGCACGGCGCGCCATCCGCTGCGCACCTACCTGAAAATTCCGCTGCTACGGTCGCTGGTGATGTGGTTCACGCCGCGCACCGAGTTGCTGCCCAATAACAGCCCGCTGCATCCCGTGGCCAGCGAGTGGGAAGACGACCGCGGCGACTTCCTGGTCACGCTGGCGCTCGCGCTCGTCAACGCCGGTTATATCGCGATGGCCATCGCCGGCGCGTGGATCGTGCGCGGGCGGCCCGGCGCCGCGCTGCTACTGGTGTTCATCGTTCTGCGCACGCTCTATATCGCCGGCTTCATCGAAACGCCGGAGCCGCGCTACGTCCTCGAATGTTTCCCCGCGGTCATGGCCCTGGCCGCGCAGGTCTTCGGCAGGCCGTGGGCCGCGCGTCAGCTTTCTTCCACCGGCTCGGGATGAATCGTCAGCCGGTTGATCTGCGGGAACTGCTCCTTCACTCGATTTTCGAGCAGCAAGGTGAAGTCGTGGACTTCGGTGATCGGCAGGCTGCCGTCCATGGCGCAATGGCAGGAAACCAGGATGCGGTGCTCCACACTGCGGACGTGCACTTCGTGGCAATCGATCAGCTGGGGATATTCAGACGGCAGCGCGTTCAGAAAATCCTGCACGGCGCGCGAGAGCCCCTTCATTTTCTCGGCTGAGGCAATGCCCACGCCGAGCGGCTCGATGTGGATGTTGACGCGCGTTTCCGGCCCGGTTTCGGCTTTGATTTCTTCTTCCAGCGCGGTGGCCTGGCGGTGAGCGTCGCGCAGGCTTGACCGCTCGTCCACTTCCAGGTGCAGCTCGATGAAAAGCCGTCCTTCGTAGTTGTGCGCGGAAAGTTCGTGCACCGCGAGGCCGCGGCGCTGCGCGATCGCACGAATCGTCTCGAAGAGCGGCTCGTCGGTTCGCGCGCGCGGCTCCACGTGTACCACCACGTCGGCCGGAACGATGGCGGCGATGGCACGCTCCACGGCCTCGCTGGCCGCGTGCCCCTGCTCGACGCTGGCCGAGCGCGGCACGCTGATGGTGACGTCGACGAAGTAGCGCTGGCCGCCGGCGCGGCGCACGCGCACGCGTTCGGTCTGCAGCACACCTGCTGTTTCGTCCGCGGCGCGGGTGATCTGCTCGCGCAGGCCGCTCGGTGCCACGTCCAGCAGCACGTCGATGGTCCGGCGTCCAAGGCGCGAGCCGATCCAGATGATCACGCCGGCCACGGTGAGCGCCGCGATCGCGTCGAGCATGCCGAGCCAGGGAATCCCGAACCGCAAGCCGAGCCACGCGCCCGTGATGCCCAGCACCACGGTGAACGTGCTCCAGACGTCGGTCGAAAAATGCAGCGCGTCAGCTTCCAGCGCCTCGCTGGGATATTTTTTTGCCACCCGGCCGAGCGCCCGCGCGCGAACGAAGTCGATACCCATAGTGAGCGCGAGGATCAGGATGGCCGCGAGGCTCGGGCGGAGCGTGTTCGGCGCGCGGCCGGTGAGCCGCAGGATCGCTTCCCAGATGATGTACACCGCGGTCATCAGGAGCAGCGCCGTTTCGACAAACGCCGAAAAGCTTTCGACTTTTCCGTGGCCGTAAAGATGCTGCGCGTCGGCGGGCTTGTCCGCCACGCGCACCGAGAGGTAGGTAATCACCGCGGCGACCAGATCCAGGATCGAATGCAGCGCCTCGGAAAGAATTCCCAAACTGCCGGTAACCGCCGCCAGAAAAACCTTCAGCGAGACCAGCACCACCGCCGAGCCCACCGACCCAAGCGCGGCCATGCGTTTCTCGCGGCTGGCTTGCTCGATGGCGCCCGAAGTCATCCGGGGGATTATACGCTGCGGTGCCAGTAGGACAGTGGCTAGTGGATCGTGACCAGTGGCTGGGAAAACCGAGAAGCCGAGGAGGCAAAGGTGTTCCTCGAGTTATCCGGAAAGCTTGTGCCTGACGTAAAGACTCAGCACGGACCGGCATTTGCGGAATGGCTGGTCGAACACGACACCCGGAAGATCTTCGAGAGATTAAAACCGCTTCGAGCCCCGCTGCCAGCGAATTAGCAGGCATGCATTACCAAAGACACGGTGAATCTGACATGGCCACCCTTAGAATCCGGAATTACCTTGGAGGGCGACGAGAAGGGCGGCGCCGTTGGGGGAGCCTAGGCCGGTGCAGGGATCCCAGCCGGGGGTGGCGGAGTAGCCGCCGTTGCTGCCCGACGTAATGTCGTGAAAGGTCTTTTCGGCGGCCGCGGCGTAGATCAGCGGGTTCAGGTAGCCGGCGGGCTTGCCGATGGATTGGTTGATGCGGGCGAGGAGGCCGGCCCAGAGTGGGGCAACGGCGCTGGTGCCACCGATCACGGTCGGTGCGCCGTCGACGAGAACTTCATAGCCGCTGGCGGGATCGGCGTCGGCGGAGACATCGGGAACACCACGCCCGACGAAACCGTTGGGAGCCTTAGGAACTTTCGCACCGGTTTGAAACAGCGGGAGCGCGAAAACTTCGCTGACGCCGCCACCGGAGGCGCCTTCATCCTGGGCCAGCTGATTCCACGCCACTTCACTGCTGATGGAATTTCCGCTGAGAGCGAGTTTTGTCCCGCCGCAGCCGATCACGTACGGACTCGAAGAGGGGAAATCGACTTCGAGCGCGCCATCGGAAGAGCCGTCGGTCGCGCCACTGTCCCCCGACGCGACGAAAACGGTGACGCCCATGGTGGCGGCGTCCTGACAGGCCGAGTTGAGCGAGTTGCGCGCCTGCGCGGTCCAGGAATTTTCCGGGCCTCCCCAGCTGATCGAAACGATCGACGGGTGCAGCGTGGCGTCGTGCACGGCGGTGGTCAGCGCGTCGATGAAGCCCTGGTCGGTGTTTGGCGCGAAGTAGACACCGATTTTGGCGGCGGGGGCGATGGCGCCGGCGACTTCGATATCCAGCTCGACTTCGCCATCGGGGCCGTCGGCGCTGCCGGTGGGCGAGTTCGCAGCGCCATCGACGGAGATGGCTGCGACCGCGGGAACGGCGAGGCCGAGATTGCCGAAGTACGCGCTCAAATCCTGCGCGTTGTAGCCGCCGCCCAATTCGAGAATGGCGATGGCCTGGCCGGAGCCGTCCGCGCCCGCCGGGAAATTATAGGCTTGCGCCACTTGCAGCGCGGTGAAGGAAACGTCGGTGGCTGCGGCGCGGACGCGGCGGCGGAAATGCGTCCTGGCCTGGGGACGATTGTCGAGGCCGAAGACACCTTCGATGACGTTTTCGAGTTCGGCGGGAATTTGGAGCGTGCCGGTGCGGCAGCGGAAGGTTTTGCCCTGAAACGAGTGTTGCTGCAACTCGGCGGAGAAGGCTTTGCTGAAAGCGCCGACCGTGCCGGCGAGGATGATGGTGCGGCGTGCAGGTTCAGCGCTGACGATTTCGAGATTGTTGGCGGCGGCGAAGGCGCGGATGGCGGCGATATCTGCGGCGCGGACGCCGTGTTTGGCGGCGAATTCTTGGCGGGTGAGGTAGGTGCGCTGGGCGGGGAGGCCGCGGCCGAGTTCGGTGTCCGAGGGAAATTCGCCGGGAGCGGAGCCGCGGCGGAGGGTGACCGTGACCTGGATTTTTTCGGCGACGTCGGCCGGGCCGATTCGCGTGCCGCCGGCAAGCGGGGCGCGGGAGCTGCCTTCGAGAGGAACGCGGCGATTTTGTGCGGTCATGGGACCTCCGCGAGTTGGGTATCGAAAATTCTCTAGATGCGATGGCGAGGCCGGGGGCGAAGAAATTGTAGAAAGGTGATGCGCGGGCGTCAATGGACCGAGCGCGGATCCGGTTCGTATTGCGTGGCGAAAGCCGCGACCCACAAGGCAGAGGCGAATGCGAGACCTGTGGCAAATGGATGAGGCTTCACCCAGCATGGTCGCCGAGCATCTGCCGCCCCGATGCCCCTAGCAAACAACTACTTCAGGGGCGGGGGAGGGTCGAGGGGGATGCGGCTGGGTTCGCCGTGGAAGCCACGGATTTCGACGTCGTCGAGCAGCAGCGACGGGGAGACGACGGTGCTGGGGATGCCGCCGTTGGCGATGCCGAAGGAGCCGAGGGCGGTACCGGAAAGGCCGTCCTGCGAATTCTGCATGTAGGTCAGGGCGTAGGCGTCGTCACCGACCGCGAGCATGCCGCGCAGCGAACGCAGGTTGAGTCCTTCGAGGAAACCGCCGCGGGCGAGCTCTTCGTGGCCGTCGGCGACATAGACCTTGTAAGCGAGAAGCGGAGCGCGGTCGCCATTGGAGATTCCGGCGCCGAGGCTGCCCACAAATTCGGAAAAGTCGTCTCCACTGACGGCCGCGAGCGCAGGGTTGTCCATGCGCTTGATCTCGACGCACCATTCGTGGCCGTCGTCCTTGCAGGCAGCCAGGAATTTCTTGCGCATGTCGTCGGGCTTGAGCGCGTCATTGGACTGCAGGAACAGATTGCTGCTGAGCGGATGCGGATCCGAGAGCAGCGCCGAACGCGCGTGGCCGTTGGAAAGCGAGAAGTCCGGGCCGGGGCGGCGCGACATCAACAGATCGCGCAGAATTCCATTCTGAACCAGGTCGACGCGCTGGGATTTCACGCCCTCGTCGTCGACATCGTAGTTGCCGAGCAGGGGCTGGCCCTGGAAATCCGCGAGCGTGGGATCGTCGAACAGCGAGACGCTGGTGGGGAGGACGCGCGTGCCGACGCGACCGCTCCATTCGCTGCGGCCGCCAAAGCGCTCGATGAAGGAATCGAACTCGCGGGTCATCGACAGCGGAGGGCGCGCGCCGGAGAGCGAAGGCTCGAGCACCTGCGCGACCGTCAAGGCCGCGGCCGGCGCGTCGAACAGTACCGGACCGGTGTAATCGGGAATGAGCGGGCTGGAGCGCAGCGCCATCAGGTCCGTGGCGGCGCCGGCGAGCGCCTTCGAAATGGCGGCCGGATCAGGCAGGTCGGCGGGAAGCGCGCGATAGACGGCGTAATAATTGTGCAGCGACATGCCGTCATCGGCCTGCGTATCGAGCGCGGCTTCGATGCCGGCCAGGTGGCGCGTGGAGCGGATCGTGGTGCCTTCGCTGGTCATGCGATACGTGGTGGCGTAGACGAGGTAGTAGTTGACGCGATTACCGTAGAGCTGCGGATAATCCTTCAGCACGGTGGAGGCTTCGCGGGCTTCCTCGTCCCAATTGCGGGAGCTCCAATCCGGATCGACGCGCGGATCGATTTTCACCAGCGGCTGCGCGGGGGAGAAATCGTCGATTTCAGGCGGCTTGGTGAGGCTGCGGAGAAAGGACTGCTTGAGCGCCATCTGGGTGACGGCGGCCTTGTAGGCCTGGTCGGTGGCGAGCCACAAATCCTGGCGAAGGGAGTTGTAGTCGCGGTCGATGCCGACTTCGCCCGTGGAGCCAAGGAAACCTTGGAAACCGTCCTCGCTGATGAAATTGGAGCTGTCGAGATGGTAGTTGCCGACGCGGACGTCGACGGCCATAAAGCGGGTGCGCGAGGTGGAGCTGGAAACCAGCGCGCCGAACGACGCAGTGACGCTGCGGACGTCGAGATCGAGTAGGCGATATTCGACGTAGAAGGGTTTGGCGACGCCGGCGAGCTGAAGGCGCGTGCGGGCGCGCTCCATTTCGTCGTGCATGGCATGGAGAGTCTGGTCCGTTTCAGTCGTGGGCACGGGAGCCTGCGCCGCGGGGTGCGCGAGAGCGACCGCGGCTGATTTGCCCGCGGGACCAGCGGCGCGCGCGGCGAATGTCGGCAGAGCAAAGGCGGCAGCGAGCGCGGCGAGCAGAGCGGCGAGCGTGCATTTTCTCACTGCGCTGGTCCCTTCGTCTTATCGGGGTCGTGAGCCGGGGGCGGCAGCATGGGCGGCCGATCGGTGGACGTTTCCTTCTTGGCGAATTCCATTTCGGAAATCAGGATCGCAGGCGCGACGGCGGAAACCGGAACCGAGCCGGATTCGGCGCCACAGTAGCCGTTGAAAATTTCCTGCTTGTCTCCCGTAGCGACGATTTTCGTAAGGGAGACGAGCGGGGTTCCGACGATGTCCACGCCGCGCACGAGCTGGTCGGGCTTGCCGTCCGCGAACACGCGATAGACGACGAGCGGGGTGACCTGAAAGGCTTGCGGCTGGGCGCGGCCGGTGAAGGTAAAGCCGCCGGAAATGTCGTCGATCAGCAACCCGTAGGGCAAGTTTTGTTTTTTCACCAGCGCGACCAGTTGCTGGCGGAGTTCGGCGAACGAGTATGTTTTCGTGCTGGAGACGATCAGATTTCCCTGGCGCGCCACGGGCACGTAGCCGAGCTGGCGGCGGCCGTGTCCATTCGAGTGCGGAATATCGATGAGCGGCGAGCGTCCCATGAGAAATGTTTTGAGGACTCCATTGTCGACGAGATGGACATCCGTGGCGACGACACCTTCGTCGTCGAAGGGATAGTAGCCGAGGAGCATCTGGCCGTTGAGACTCGCCTCGGTGGGGTCGTCCTTGATGGAGATAAAACCGGGAAGAATCTGTTCGCCGACCTTGCTGGTGAAGGTCTGGCCTTCGGCGATGTCCTTCTGCCGAAAGCCTTCGGCGCGATGGCCGAAAACCTCGTGAAAGAAAACAGCGGCGGCGCGGCCGGTCAGCAGTGTGGGGCCGGCATAGGGATTCGCGAGAGGCGCCTTATCGAGGGCCTCGGTTTCCTTGATTAATTCGTGGATGCTGTCGAAGACGGTTTTTTCATCCGGCACGTCTTTGGGATCAAGCCAGTCGAAATTGGAATAGCGCTCGATGTCCATGCCGTCGGGAGCCTTGCTCTGGACGAAAAGCTCGAGGCGGTAATGAACCTGTCCGAAGGCGAGCCTGGTGCCTTCGGTATTCACCTGATACTGATTCGTCGCGAGCGCGGTGAACGTGGCGATGGAGTTCAGCACCGCGGGTGACTTGCTGAATTCCGCGGTGTAGCGGCGCACGCGGTCTTCCCAGGGCTTGCGGTCGACATGAATTTCGACGCGCGGGCCGATGGAGGTGTGCGCCTGTTCGCTGGAAAAATCGGGCGCGGCGCCTTCGGCGGTCTGCACCTGGACCTGCTCGCTGGTTTTGACTTTAATCAGGGCCTGGGCGGCGGCGCGATACTGGCGGTCTGTCTCGCGCCAGATTTCGCGGCGGAGGACGGGAATATCGTCGTCCAGGGGCACGTTGGTGCCCGGACTGGTCCAGCTGGGCGGACGATCGCCGAGCTTGTGCGTGTCGTCAAGCTTGTAATCGCCGACGCGGGTTTGGACCTCGAGCCAGCGAGCGCGGTCTTCGGTGCTGGAAAGTAGCGCGCCGTTGGAGCCGGAAACGTCGGCAATCTCGCGGTCGGAGACCGTGTAACTGAGAAAATATGGCGCAGGATCCGCGGCAGAATACGCCTGCATGGAGCGCCCGAGCTCGTCCTGCATGGCGGTGAGCACGGTCGGCGGGGGAGCGGATTCAGCGGGACGGTCCGCCGCGGGGCAGACACACGCCGCGGCAAACAGGGCCGCGACCAAGGCCAAAGCTTTCTCTTTCCTGTGGCGTTTTATCATCGCGCAAAGTCCAATAGTTTAGAATAAGGTGCGGCAGAAACCTAATGAATTGCCCCCGCCTTCGCCAAAAGCCGGCTACGGCGCGGCAAGCCCGCCTGCGGCGAGAGAAGCGGCAAGCACTGACGGCACTCCCTGGCCCCAAGGAGACTTAGATGCGCGCGTTGGTCGTACGGCGGTATGGCTCGTCGGAAGTTTTTGAGTCCCGGCAGGTGCCCGACCCGCAGGCGAAAGCGGGAGAAGTGCTGATTCGCGTGAAGGCGATCGGTATCAATTTCGCGGACCTGTTGCAGCGCATGGGGCTGTATCCGGGCACGCCGAAGCCGCCGTTCGTGCCGGGGCTGGAGGTCGCGGGCGTGGTGGAAAAGATAGTGGAGAATCCCGGCCGGCGCGCGGACGGCGAATCGTTGAAGCCGGGCGACGCGGTGATGGCGATGCCGCACTTCGGCGCGTATGCGGAGTGGGTGGCGGCGCCCGCAGCGTCGGTGTACCGCATTCCGGCGGGAATGGCGTTCGATGCGGCCGCGGCGTTTCCGGTGAATTACCTGACGGCGTATCACTCGATGTTCGCGATGGGCAATTTGCAGCCCGGAGACCGGATCCTGATTCACGGGGCGGCGGGCGGAGTGGGGATCGCGGCGGTGCAGCTGGCACGCGCGAAGGGGATTACGACCTTTGGCACGGCGGGCAGCCTGAAACAGGAATTTCTGCGCAAAATCGGAGTCGACCACCCGATCGATTACCAGAAAAGCGATTTCGTGAAGGTGGTGCGGCAATTTGCGCCGGACGGAATCGAGATGGTGATGGACCCGATTGGAGGGAAATCGCTCGCGCAGGGGCAGAAGTGCCTGGGGCCGACCGGGCGTCTGGTGGTCTACGGGCTTTCCGACGCAGCGGGCACCAGCGGCAAGCGAAGTATTTTTCGCGGGGCGAAGGCGCTGATGCAGACGCCGCGATTTCATCCGCTGAAGCTGATGCAGCAGAATCTGACGGTGATCGGCGTGAGCCTGGGAGGAGTCGGCACGCGGGGGACGCTGCTGCGCCGGGAGCTGGAGGAGCTCTGCAAATTGTACGGCCAAGGCAAGGTCAAGCCGGTGATCGCAAAAACGTTTCCGCTGGATCAGGCCGCGGCGGCGCATCAATTTATTCATGACCGGAAGAACATTGGGAAGGTGATTTTGGCGGTGCGCTAGAAGCTAGCGCGCGGCGGCGACGGCGGCTGCGGAGCTGGGCATGGTGAAGAGCGCATCGTCGAGCTTTGGGTTTAGGTCGAGATGCTGGATGGTGGACTCCATGTATTTCACGCCGTCGCGATAGACCACGGTTGAGAAGGCGAACTGGCGGCCGTCGACGTTGCGGTAATCGCTCCAGCGCTGCTCGTTGTCGGAGGCGCCCTGCGGGCCGGCGGATTGGTAGCGCGCGGCGACCAGCAGGTGTGTAGTGGGATCAAAAAAAAGCTTGAGGGGGCCAAAGGCGGTGTCGAGAGCGACGCCGGTGGTCTTGCGGCCGTCGATTTCCTCGTCGCCAATGGTCCAGACTGCCGGTGCTGAAATTTTTCCGCCGAGCGCGTCGCGATAGATTCCCCAGCCGCCGCCGTAGAGCGAAATCGCGCGGAGAAATTCGCGGGCCATGGGCGTGGCGTCCCGCGTCTCGGTTCCCATCTGCACCCAGGCTGATTTTCCATCGCAAACCTGGACGATATTCCTGCCGGCGAGGGTGAATTCGCCGCGCGCGCGATTGGGATAGGCGACCGTCCAATTCACGCTGCGGGAAACGTTGCCATCGGGGCGAATGATGGTTCCGTCCTCGGTCATTTTGAGCGCAGAGAGGGAGGCCAGCGCATCGCCTCCGGCGGCTCTTGCGGCGGCCAGCAGGATTTGCCGGCCCCGTTCGAGCGAGGCGCCGGTGGCGGGCGCGGCCTTGGGCTTGCGGAGATCGGGCGAGAGCAGGTCGACCTGGTCGAAGGGAATTTCCTGATACTGCGCGTCAGGGAAGGCTTTTTTCAGGGCGTCGCGAAAGGCACCGACATTTCCGGCGAACACCAGGTCCAGATTCTGCGCGCTCAGGTAGCGTTGGGCCATGTCGTGGACCTGATCGGAGGACACGGCGCGAATTCTGTCCGGGTAGGTGCTGTTGTAGTTGGCGGGCAGATCGAAGGCGGCGGCCGTGAGAACGCGATCGGCAACCTGGTCCGCGGTTTCCGATTGGATCGGATAGACCCCGGCGAGATAGTCGCGCGCAAAATCGAGTTCCTGGGGCGTCACGTCGCCTTGGGACATCTGGGCGATGAGATCAACCACGAGCTTGGCGGCTTCGACGGTGGCTTCCGTGCGCGTGTAGGTGCCGACGGCGAACGACCCTGCCGAGCGATGGGGGTTAAACGACGAATAGGCCCCATAGGTGAGGCCTTTTTTAACGCGCACTTCGGTATTGAGACGGCTGTTGTAGCCACCTCCGAAAATGCGGTTCATCACCGCGACGGGAATGTAATCGGGATCGCCGCGGCGAATACCGAGTTTGCCGGCGCGAATTTGCGTTTGGACGGCGTCGGGCTTGTCGATCAACCAGATGTGCATGCCGGAGACTTTTTCCGGGGCCGGCGCGCCGGCAGAGGCGACCTTGAGCTTGGGCCACAAGCCGAAATACTTTTCGGCGGCGGCGAAGGCTTCCTCGGGCGTGATATCGCCGGCGAACGCGATGAGGGATTGATTCGGCGCGTAATTCGCGTCATGAAATTGCGCCAGGATTCGCGGATCGAGTTTCTGGATCGTATCGGGCGTGCCTTCGGCGGGCTGGCCGTAGGGAGAAGTTCCGTAGACGATGCGGCTGAAGGCGGCCGAGGCGAGAAAATCCGGATCGGAATATTGCACGGTGAGGCTCGAAAGAAGCTGCTGGCGCTGGCGGTCAAGTTCTTCGGCGCGCCAGGCGGGATGCAGGACCACGTCGGACATCAGATCGAGTCCAGTCTCGAGATCCTTTTTCACCACGGCCAGGCTCACATCGGTGCCGTCTGCGCCGGCCATGGCTTCCAGCGAGCCGCCGATGTAGTCAATGGATTCGGCTACGTCTTTCGCGGAGCGCTTGTCGGTTCCCTGGGTCAGCATGTTGGCGGTCATCTGCGCGACGCCGGGCATTCCGCGGGGATCCTTCACGGTTCCGGCGGACATGATGACCAAGCGGACGGCGACGGCGGGTTCGCTATGGTCGGTGACGACGAAAATCTGCAGGCCATTCGCCAGAGTTTTCGTGGCGGCTTGCGGGAAGTGAAACGACTTCGGCGCGCCGGCGGCGGGCATTTCAGGGATGAGCTTGACGCCGGGAGGGACGACTCCGGTTCCTTTTTTCTGATCGCTTGACGTGCTGGAGGCGCTGGGCGATTCGGGCTGCTGGGCTAGAACCGCTGTCGACAGCACGGCGATTGCCGCGGTGAGGGTGAACCATCCATTGATCGCGCGCGTCATCAATTCTCCCGAGCGAGCCCGCCTCGAACTTCAGCGGCTAAAGCCGGGCCGCAAGTCGCGACCCCCAACCTTCCCGTTCGCTCAACCGTTCTGCCCGAACCTCCGACTTCGCCGCCCAAGAAATCTTACTTCGACGGTGGCGCGGCGGGCGTGATCGTCAAAATCGTGGCATGCGCGGGCAGGAAATATTCTTTCGCCGCACGCTCGATGTCCTCCGGCCCCACTTTCAGATATCCGTCGAGTTCGGTGTTCACCAGATCGGGATTCTTGCCGAGCACCGCGGCGTTTTCGATGGCGACGGCTTTTTCTTCATCGGTGTCGCGGCCGAGAATGAATCCCGAAATTTCCTGATTCTTCGCTTTCTGCAATTCGGTGGGGTCGACGGGGTGCGTCTTGAGTCCATCGAGAATCGCCACCAGAGCCTTTTCCCCGTCCTGCGGTGTGTGTCCCGGGTTCATGATCGCGTAGGTCCAGAAAAGATTCGGGTCTTCGGTGAAATTGCCGAATCCGGCGGCCTGCACGGCGATCTGGTCCTTATAGACGAGCGCCTGGTAGAGCCGGCTGCTTTCGCCGCCTGCGAGAATGTTGGACGCGAGATCGAGCGGGTAGGAATCGGGCGAATAGCGCGCGGGGATTTTGTAGCCGATGACGACAGCAGGCAGCGGCGTATTGGTGTAGGACTTGGCCACGTCGCGCTCGGCGGTTTGCGGAGGCTCGGGTTTATTAGGCCGGGGAATCGGGCCTGCGGAAGCGGGAATGCCTTCGAAATATTTCTTGGTCCAGGCGAGCGCCTGATCGGAATTGAAATCGCCGACGATGACGAGCGTGGCGTTGTTCGGCTTGTAGTAGGTGTGGAAGAAGGCGCGGACATCGTCGAGCGTGGCCTTGTCGAGATCGGCAATGCTGCCGATGGGCGTGTGATGGTAGCCGTGGACGGTGAAGGCGGCGGCGCGCAAATCCTCTTCGATCGAGCCGTAGGGCTGGTTGTCGACGCGCACACGGCGCTCTTCTTCGACCACCTGGCGCTCGGATTTGAAGTTGGCGTCGTCGACGTTGAGGCTGCCCATGCGATCGGCTTCGAGCCACAGAACGCGCTCGAGATACTGGCTGGGGAACGTCTCGAAGAAATCGGTGGAGTCGTCGTTGGTTTCGGCATTGTCGAAGCCGCCGACAGCTTCGATGATGCGCGAATGCTCATCCGGGCCGACGTGCGCCGAGCCCTTGAACATCAGGTGCTCGAACAGATGCGCGAATCCGGTGTGGCCGGGCAGCTCGTCTTTTCCGCCCACGTGATACCAGATCTGGAGATCGATCACCGGCACTTCGTGATTTTCGAGCAGGAAGACCTGCAAGCCGTTGGAAAGTGTGTGCGTGGTGAAATCGAGTTTCGGGGGTCGATCGGAGGAGGGGAGATTCTGCGCCCCGAGCGGCATGGCGAACGTGGCGGCCAGCGCGAGTGCCAGAAACGTTTCAGCAGCCCTTCGCAGCCGCTTTTTGGCGCCCCCCTTCGTCATGAAACGAATCGCTCCGATCTAATCTAAATTGATTGCCCAACGGGCCCGCTCGCGCTTCCCGAATCCAGTTCCAGTATTTACGACAGCGCGTGCGGGTGTCAAACGGTACTCAGTGTCGTGCCTGCTCGCCGCGTGGTGTTTGATGCGCCCCATACTTAGACGCATTCCCCAGGTGAAGGGTAGCACCCGGCGCTGGCGGGGTGAAGCCGTAAAACGGCCCTGTTTGCCGATTCGCATCACGACAGAACACAGATTTGCCGCTGCGCCGGCCGCTGTGTTGCTATGGAATCAGCGGCCCTCCGCAAGGAGTTGGCCGCCCGGGAGGGGCTCATGCGCGCCGTATTTGGAATTGCCGCGCTGCTCGTTGGCGCCGGCGTCATGCTGTTCATCTATAAGAATTCGCTGACGCAATCACAGGCCTCAGGCGCCGCGACGGCGACCGAAACCATCAATGTCGTCGGCGTGAAAAATGATTTGCTGGCCATCGCGCAGGCCGAGCGGGCTTACCAGGCCGAGCATGGCTCGGTCGCTTCGCTCGACGAACTCGAGTCGAGCGGCGCGATGAGCATGAAGAAGACCGGGCGCGACAGCTACACGTATGATGTCGAATCAACCAGTGAAGGATTTCGCGTGACCGCGCATTGCCCCGGCGGCCTGGCCGGCTGCACGAATTACGTGGTGGATCAGAGCATGGAAGTGCGGGCCGAGCCGTAATTGGGCGCGGCGCCGCCCGATTCGTCACGATTTTCTCGATCCCGCCTACCCGGCCCCGCACCCCTCCCCGTAGCCTGAAACAGGCGCAGAAGCCGATTGTTGCCACTGTGTGAACACCGGCCGGACTGCCCGTTTTCAGTGCAATTCAGACGCGACAATAGGCCCAAAACGCTTTACAATCCGCGGCACGCCGGGAGGCGAATTCACAAGCCGGGGAGAGTGGAATGAAAAATCGAAGGAGCTTGACGGTAACCGCCCTCGTTTTGATGTTAGCAGTCGCAACAACAGACCGCCCCGGGCGGGCGGCAGGCGAAGCGGTCAGGATTGGCATGATTCCGGACGCTGGGGCCACCCAGATGTCCATCGATCAAAAAAAACCACTGAAAGATTATCTGGCAGCGGCGATTGGCCAGCCAGTCGAGCTCATCGTTCCGACAAACTACAACGCCACGGTGGAGGCGCTGGGCAACGGCTCACTCGATTTCGCGTATCTCGGCGGGCTAACCTATTTGAAGGCCCACCAGCAATACGGCGTGACGCCGCTGGTGCAGCGAGACAGCGATTTACAATTTCACTCGCTCTTCATCACTCAAGCCGGATCGTCGATTCAGAGTTTGGCCGATCTGAGGGGCAAGAACTTTGCGTTCGGCGACATCAATTCGACGAGCGGGCACCTGATGCCGTATTTGGCGATGAAGAACGCGGGCCTCGATCCCGACAAGGATTTGAAATTCCGCTACAGCGGCAGCCATCCGGCGACGGCCAAGGCGGTTGAAGCGGGGGCAGTGGATGCCGGGGCTCTGGATGAAACGGTATTTCGCCAGGTGACCGCGAACAAGGACGTCGATCCAGGGAAAGTACGCGTGTTTTTCACCACGCCGCCGTTCGTCGACTACGTTTGGGTGGCACGCAAAGACGTGGATCCCGCGCTGGCTGAAAAGGTGGCGCAAGCGTTCCTGAATTTGCAGGCGCCTAAGGACCAGGCGATCCTGGATATTCTGCGCGGCACCAAATTCGTTCGCGCCAACGACCAGGAATACGAACCGCTGCGGGCCGTGGCGCGCCGGCTGCAGATGCTCCAGTAGCCGCAGGTTTCCAGGCGCATCCAATAACTAACGCCAATGCTCAAACTCCTCGATGTCACGGTCCGCTACGACCGGCAAGGACCGGCGGTACTTGATCATCTCGGCCTGAGCGCGCGGGCCGGCGAGTGCGTTGCGCTCGTTGGCCCCAGCGGCTCGGGGAAGACCACGTTGCTGCGTTCGATCAATTCGACCGTGGCAATCGAGTCGGGCGAAGTGTGGGTTGGGGACGTACGGGCTTCAACGGCACGTGGGCGCGCGCTGCGTGAAATTCGCAGCCGCATCGCGTTCATCGCCCAGAAGCACGATCTGGTCGACCGGCTCCGGGTCTACCAGAACGTGATGGCCGGAGCGCTGGGGCGATGGCCCACGGCGCGCGCTCTGCGGTTTCTCTTGTGGCCGAAGGCGGCGGAACTCGACGAAGCGCGCGAGGCGCTGGAGTCGGTCAGCCTGGCGCACAAACTGCGCAATCGTACCACGGAGCTTTCCGGCGGCGAGCAGCAGCGCGTGGCTATTGCGCGTGCGTTGGTGCAGCATCCGCTCGTGATTCTGGCCGACGAGCCGGTGGCATCTCTCGATCCGGATACCGCCGCGCAGGTGCTGGAGCTGCTCTGCAATCTGGCGCGCAGCCGCGGCATCACCCTGGTCTGCTCGCTCCATCAGCCGGAATTAGCGCGCCGCTACTTCGATCGCATGACGCGCATCGAGAAGGGCCGCGCGTTGCAGGCCTCAGCCGCGCCGGCGACAGCCGCCGGCGCGAGGCGTACGGCGCACGTCCCGTGCTAGTTTTCGAGCGCATCGCGAGTTTTCTTCATTTCCTCGGGCAATTCTTTCCCCCCGAACTTTCGTGGGGCTACGTTTCGCTGCTGTGGCAGCCGATTTTGGAAACGTTGGGTATGGCGGCCGGCGGGATTTTTCTGGCGGTGTTGATCGCGTTTCCGCTGAGCGTGGTCATCGGCGCGCGGATACCCGGTTCACAGGCCCTGTACTCTGTTCTGGCCGCGATCCGGTCCATTCCCGATCTCACGCTGGCGATTTTTTGCGTGATTCCTTTTGGCCTGGGGCGCGGAGCGGGTCTGCTGACGATTGCGATCTACTACGCCGTGGCCATGGCGAAAGTGTTCGGCGAGATTTTCCGCTCCGCAGATCCGCGCCCGCTCGACGCGCTGCGCGCGACGGGAGCTTCGCGTATTTCGCTGGCGGCTTTTGGACTGATCCCGCTGAAACTCAACGACATCCTGAGCTATGGCGTCTACGAGCTCGAGAGCGCCGTGCGCGCGTCGGTAATCGTCGGCGCGGTGGCCGCCGGGGGCATCGGCACGGAGCTCGTGGGCGAGCTAAACGCGTTTGAATATCGCCGCGTCACGACACTGGTGATTGTGTTGGTTGTGTTGATGATGCTGGTCGACCGTTTTTGCAGGCTGATCCGGCGATATCCGGCGGCGATTCTCGCCGTGCCACCTTTCGCCATCGTATCCGCCCTATTTTGCTGGCCCCGGATGTTTGCCGCGCGGCATGCGGTCGAAACGTTTTCAAGAATGTGGCCGCCGGCTCTGAATCAAGCGCAAGTGCACGATCTCCCTGGGTTGGTCTTGCAGACGCTCGGCATGGCCGCGGGCGGCACGCTTCTCGCTGGTATCCTGGGCATGCTTGCGTCTCCCGCCGCAGCCAAGGGGATTGCGCCGAATTTCGTCGTTTTTGCGACGCGCCGGGTGCTCGAGGTTGCGCGCGCAATTCCCGAAATCGTCTGGGGACTGCTCTTTGTGACGTTCGCGGGCATTGGGCCATGGGCCGGAGTCATGGCGCTGGGCCTGCATTCCTCCGGTGTGCTCGGCAAGATTTTCGCCGAAAGCCTGGAAAATGTGCCGCCCGATCCGATCCGCGCGTTGCGCGCCACGGGCGCTTCGCGAATCGCTGTCGCGGCCTTCGGTAATCTGCCGCTGGCGGCGGGGCCGATCGTGGTGCACGGGCTGTTTCGCTTCGAGTGGAACATTCGCGCGGCGACCGTGCTGGGAATCATCGGGGCCGGAGGAATCGGCCAGGCGCTTTATAATGCGCAGCAAATGTTTTTCTATCCGCAGGCGCTCGCGTACCTGTTGATCACGTGCGTTATGGTCGGAATCTTCGACATGATCGGAACGCAGCTCCGCAAACGCTACCGCGTTTCCTGGGAAGCGATTGAATGAATGAACACAAAAGCGCGGATCGCGCGCAGCCGAGGCCGAGGGTCTGTCTCACGAATGCTGTCTTCCCCGAAGTGATCGCCTACCTCGAAAAGTTCGCGGAAGTCGACGCGAATACTTCCATCGAGCCGCTTTCACGCGACGAATTTCTCGCCCGCGCATCTCGCGCGGACGCGCTGATGGTTTTCATGAACGATTCGCTCGACGCGGCTCTGCTCGATCAGTGCCCGAAGCTGCGGGTCGTCGCGGCGGCACTGAAGGGCTGCGACAATTTCGATGTTGAAGCGTGCACCGGGCGCGGAATCTGGTTCACCATCGTGCCGGACCTGCTGACGATTCCCACCGCGGAGCTGGCAATCGCGCTGGCGCTCGGCCTGGCGCGCAAAGTGTTGGAAGGCGACCGGTTCGTACGCTCAGGAAGATTCGCCGGATGGCGGGCGATGCTCTACGGCGCCGGATTCAGCGGAAAAACGGCAGGAATCGCCGGTATGGGCGCGCTCGGCCGCGCATTGGCTGCGCGCCTCGCGGCCTTCGGAATGAAAATCCTCTATACCGATCCGCTGGCGCTGCCGGTCAAGGTGGGAAAAGAACTCCGGGCCGTTCGAGTCGAACCCACGGAGCTGTTCTACGCGAGCGACTTCCTGTTCCTAGTCATGCCGCTCTCCCCCGAAACGGTGCACACGTATGGTGAAGACGCGCTCGGGATGATGAAATCCAGCGCGTTCCTTATTAACGTCGGCCGCGGTTCGGTGGTGGACGAAGCCGCCGTCGCGCAGGCACTTGCTTCTGGCAAACTGGCCGGTTACGCGGCGGACGTTTTCGAAATGGAAGATTGGGCGCGCGCAGACCGGCCGCGCAGCGTTCATCCCGAGCTTCTCGGACAGGCCGACAAGACACTATTTACGCCGCATCTTGGCTCGGCGGTTGCCGAAGTCCGCCTGGAGATCGAAATGCGGGCCGCCCGGAACATCGTGGAAGCGCTCGCCGGCCGGTGGCCGCCGGATGCCATTAACGAACCTCGCCGGCGCGCGGGATCGAAGGTGGAGCATTCTGGTCTCTAGCGTGACGCGAGCTATACTGGAAACGCATCGCGAGCGATGCGCGTCGGTGTATATTACGACCCGCGAAAGTTTGGGTGCGCGCAGGGAGTGAACGGAGAGTGATGCGTGCCTGGTGGTCGTCACGGTCTTCAAAACCGTCGCCCCGACACTTCGTGCCGGGGGGTAGGTTCGATTCCTACCCTCTCCGCCATATACACAAAGCCCTTTAAGAAGTGGGTGTGTTGACAGGTTGTACTTGTTTGTACTAAAATGGGGGTGATTTGGAGGCACCGTGCTCACCCTCTACCGGCGCGTCAAGAGCGACAACGGCAAGTGGACGGACCAGAAAGTGAACGAAGGCCGGGGAATCAAGACCGGCGATATCAAAGGTCCGTTCCTTGTGCGCCCGTGGGTCAACGGCGTTCAGAAGCGCAAGCCTCTTGAGTCTGAAACCTTCGCAGCCGCCCGCCTCGCAGCCGACCGGCTCGAAAAGGAGCTGGCCGCTCCTACCGACCGGGTTGACGCGGATCGCGTCCGGCTCGATACCACTATTGAAGCCTACCTCGAACAGAAGAAACACAAATCCCCAAAAACTCTTCAGCAATACCGACTCGCGCTCTGCGAATTCCGCGACGCAACTAAGGCCGCGTACCTGCACGAAATTACCGTTGACGTTCTCCGCGCGCACAAAGACTACCTTGTGTCCCAAGGCTTCGCTGGTAAGACCGTTGACACTCGGTTGGGCATTCTTTATTTCATGTTCAAAAAGTGCGGTGTAACCGCGCGCATCCCCACCGACGAAATGCCTAGCGTAGAGACTGAGGCCGCGGTGCCCTACAGTCAGGGCGAGTTGGATGCCATGTTCCGCGTTATGACGCCGGAAGAGAAAGTGCGCTACGCATTCTTTCTCGGATCGGCCTGCCGTGACCGTGAAGTTAAGTTCGCGGCGTGGGCCGATATTAATTTCGATAAAGCGACGTACACCATCCGCGCCAAGCCTGATTTAGGCTTCACGATCAAGAACCACGAATCTCGTACCGTGCCACTGCCTGATTCCCTGATGAAACTCCTGAAGGGCCGCCGCAAGAAGCATCCCGCGGATCGTTGGGTCTTCGAAGAGAACGGCGCGCCCGGGAATCACTTCCTACGCAAGCTGAAGCAGATCGCTAAGCGTGCGGGTATCAACTGCGGCCAGTGCCGAGCGACTATTTCGAAGTGGCGCAGGGGCCGAAAGCACATGATTAACGTTTCGTGTGCGACTGGCCCGCATTGCGAACATATTCTGTTGCACCGATTCCGTAAGACGTGCGCGACGCGTTGGATTGAGGCCGGAATTTCAGTTCGTTCCGTGCAGCATTTCTTGGGCCACAAATCTCTTGAGACTACACAGCTCTATCTAGGCGTAACAGATACGGCCGACCTTCGGGCAAAAATCAACGCGGCAGTTGCCGTGTGAGGTGCGTTGCCAGCCTGAAGGATCGTGGACGAATCGAGCTGATACACGTACGATGCCGAAGACCATTTGACGCAAGCGAGCGGCATGACAGGCGGGCCGTGGAGCTATGTTTACGACGGGAATGGCCTGCGCGTCGAAAAGTCGAATAGCGCGACGAACGGCACCCTGTACTGGCGGTCGATTACCGGAGATGCGATTGCGGAATCCAATCTGAGCGGGACCATCACGAACGAGTACGTGTTCTTTGCCGGGCGGCGGATCGCGCAGGACGCGAGCAGCGGCGTATACTTCTATTATGCGGACCAGACCGGGAGCACCACGGTGATGACGAACGCGAGTGGAACCCCGTGCTACCAGGCGACCTTCACGCCGTACGGCGAGGAGCAAGCCACGCAGACGACCTGTCAGCAGAACAACTACAAGTTCACGGGTTTTGAGCGCGACGCGGAGACCGGGCTGGATTATGCATTCGCTCGCTATTACGATTCCCGCCTTGGCCGTTTTCTCAACCCCGACCCGCTCGGAGGGGACATTAGCAATCCGCAGTCGCTGAATCGATACGCATACGTGGCGAACGACCCAGCCAACTTCGTGGACCCGTCTGGCCAGAAAGTTTATAGAGCACTGATCTCCGCCGTCGGAGAGGGCGCCTTTGCGGCGCTTGACTATTTGGTCCTTTGGCAGACCTACGGCGAAAATGGCGATTGGAAGCTCAGCCCCTCCTCCTTCAATCCTTACTTCGACGGGCTTGACACAAATGCCGCATCGACGTGTACGTTTTACGTCAGAGTGAATAACATCGCAGGTCTGTCGCCACCCCAACTGGGGCGATTGGAAAGTCAGATCAATGCTCTCCTTGGGCCGTCGATGGCAGTAGATTTTTTCGGCTCCGGGAGCCCGTACTATTCGCTCAACATCACAAACGCTCCTCCTTCAGACACGAACTTGGGAGAAGGTTCTTCGTCGTTTCCAGCAACCACATACGTCAATAATATCAACCACGCATTTGGGGGAGAGTCGTTCAACACCGTAGCTACAATCTTTGGAACGGTATCAGCTCACGAGCTGTTTCATAGAATCACCGGCGCCGGAGAAGAACAACTGGACTCGAGTAACCCCAACAACATAATGAGCATCGATGCACTCAACGCCGCTAACCCTTCGCTCGCCTATCAGTTGACGGCGGGGAACGGCCTGGCGTTTACGCCAAGAGACTTGAAAAAACTGCTTCAGCGGTGCTTAGCAAATCAACAGAAAAAGTGACGTGAAAGCTTCCCCTCAAGTCGCTTTAGCTGCGGGCTTACGAGGCGGGCCGGGAGGGCGACATGATAAGAGCGATCGCAATCTTATTCCTAATGCTCGGCCTGGAAAGCCAGGCGAAGATGTCAGCCACTCCCAATCGTCAAAATGGAGAAGAAGACATCCAGAAGGTCATCCGTACGCTGCCCTTGGAAAGCTCATTCCGTCGAAAGCTGGAAGAGGGTGCTCGCGGAGACGGTACGCACTACCCATGGATGGATGAAATGGGCCGCTACGGAGTTAGGCGTGCCCGACTCGAAGTGCGCTTCGTATGGCAGGGTAGACCGACCGAAATAAAGCTTACTCGCGCAACATACTACTCCAAGTACGATTTCGACTGCGCCGAGATTACGAATGAGGATTCTTTGTCGCGGATACGCACTAGCGGCCTTGAACGGGAGCTTGGGAATGTCGCGATCGAGCGGGCTGCTCACGCCAGTTGGTTTTCTTTCGACAGAGGCGTTCGGGGAAGCGTTGCATGGGGCACAATTGACTTGCTCGATGATGGATGGCTTCCGCACCCCCCTCCGTTACTGGCTCCAAAAGAATATAAGTCACCTCTTTTGGACATACTCCGAAGCGAATCTAGCCTTAATCGTTACCTGACGTCTGACCACCCAGGTCAAGAAGACTTAGATCGCGCATTGATGGCGGCCGCGGTTTACGATGACTCGTGCCTAGTAAGACCGCTTTTAAGGGCTGGCGCTAATCCTAATTTCAGGGACAAGTCGGAAGGCAACACACCATTAATGAACGCAGTTAGTTCAAGGTCCATAGTGACTGTAAACGTTCTTCTGGACGCTGGAGCCCGTCCGGATGCAGAAGACTATGCTGGACGAACAGCATTGTCGCTGGCAGCCGGAAAAGGATTCGAAGATATCGTTCAACTTCTAAGAAATAGGGGAGCCTCTCGGTAGCGCCCTGGGTTCTCGCGCGTCTTGTGGGCTGTCTAGCTTCAGCGGGGTTATCCCGCCAATTAACTAGTCAAGCGAAAGCTACCTTATCTATCGCCGAGTCGGACTCACAGCCCAGAATTTGGCTTCACTTCGATTTCGACCATGGAGGGGGGAAATTCAGTCAAACGTCGTGCGCGTGACCGTAATACCGCAAAACATCAGAGAGCAAGTAGTCAGACTCCGAGATTCCACTGACGTGGGGGCGAAAGCGACCGACTTGGTCGTCGGTATCGAGACCTCAGCAATCCGCAATCGCATTCAGGACGCGCGGAGATGTCTAAAGACCGCCGACGATCCCGGACTCGCCGCGGCTGTTCGCCGATTCGGACCGATCACTCCCAGATCGACCACGCCAGCTTCCTGTCGAGCCCTGAGTTCCGCGGCGGCGATTTCTCTTTTGCGTCGTTCAACGCGGAGCCGTATCGCGGCGATCTGTTCGTCGCTTAACCTCAACTCCAAAGTTTCAACGGCTTGCATCGTAAAACTCCCTAATTGATTTGCGGCGGTATTTTTGTGAACCCGAACTGCGCAATGCGATTCATGAAGACTGCATCCTCAAGGGATGCGTACTCGACAGCGCTGCCGTCGTCGCGGTAGACATAGCATCTTTCGTCGGGGATGGGCACTTCGATGCCCTGTTCTCGACAATAATTCTCCAAATATTGCTGGGGCGTCATGCGGTCGGTGTGGTCGCATCCACAGGCACAGTAGATAATTTTCTTGTCGCTCATGCTGTCTCCTATGCCCGCATTACTGAACAGGCCCATCGACAGGCAGAATTCTCACGTCTTCGGGCGTGATGGGGCATCCACCTTTGTGAGCAAGGAATAGCAACAAAAGTGCTCGCGAGGAATTGGTGTCTACTTTCCATGGCTTCGTGCGGGACTTCATGGACGCACAACCTTCCTTTTAACGCAACGAAACAACGATTTTGCAACGAGCCAATCTCGGGATTGATTGCCGTTCCTAAATGTTTCGGGATTCTCCCGCGATTGACCCTCCCAAATTTCTTTTTCTAGACATGTCCTTTCCATTCTCTCTCCCTTTCGATAGGGACTCGCGGGTTCAGAGAGCCGTTCCCAGGGCGAAGTAGGAATGTCCGGGGCTCCCTTTTGTGCGGCCGACAAGAACACATGAAGCCAACATAGGGTACTCCCAATTTTTCGGCCAATAGTACGCCCGTACTCGTGTCCACAATTCACGGTCCAGTACCCAGGTATTTTCGCTCCGAATCTGTGCACACCCCCTCTCAGTCCGGGCAAGTCTGCCCGGACGGACCGCTAGAAGCTGTTCGTCAATTTAGCGAGGCGGATTTGCGGAATGCTTGTGTTGTATCGGACGAAAGGCCTGGAAGTGATTATGTTTCTTGGACTTGGCGTTGACCGCGAATGCCCGTTCAGATTTTTCATCGGCCGCACTAGGCCGAATCGTCAAAAACGTTGACGGCATAAATTGGGATGTCGTTGTTCGGGACGCTGTTTGCTTCAAGGTAAAGACAAGTGAGCTGGCGATGGAAATGGTCATGTTCCAAAGGAAACATCCAAGCACGGCCGGTACTTTTGTCGAGCGGTTTCCGGGCGATGAACTTTTACAGAAAGAAGTAATGCGATTGGCTGACTATTACGGCGTTCGGCTCAATAACTGGGGTGTGGACCTACGCAACTCCGGGATCGGCCGGCAAGGATCGCAAGTTTAATGCTATTCGCGGCCTCGAAATTCTAGTGAGCACGGGCCGAATCAAATTCATCACTTCGGGAAATTACATCGATGAGTTGTTCCGGCAGGCCCTCAAATGGGTGGGGAGGCCCGGATCAAATAAAAATCGTAGGGACGATCTGTTGGATTCCATTTCAGGTTTGCAAAAGTGCTTACCGAATACCGAGATGTCTAAAGAAGCGAAAAAGTCGGAAGACGAGCAAGAACTTAGAAACAGGGCTCGCGCGATACATGACCAGATATTCGGCGTGGGCATATCTAGAATTTCGGAGCCGGCACCAGAGCCGAAATCGAATCGCGGAATTTTCGGAATTCCGAATATCGATATCGGTGCGGGTCGTTGGGGCTCGGTCACAATCAAGCAGTAAATTTGGAGATAGTCATGGACGGAGTGGTTTGTGATGCAACAGGACAGCTTGTGCATTTGCGGTCACAGAAAGAGGATTACATCGGTACTCGAAGGGCCTTTAAGTTTGATCCATCAACTGGTCACAACTGTATTGTTCCCGGGATGCCTGTGGTTTTCGATGTCGGTCATGATTTAAGGGGACGATCTAAGGCACAGAACATCGAAGTCGTAAACTGGCTTTATCCCTCTTTTACGCAAGCGGAGTTGGTTGTCATTAATTGGTCGCCCGCAGGTGGCACCGCCGAGATGTCGTGCGGGTGTCATTGTTCATTGTACCGAGACCAATTTAAGACTGATTTGCAATACGTGGATGATCCCACTGTTTTGCGCACAGGCACGCATCTCGTAGCCGATGTAGTGAGACGCGTACAGACTAATCAAGACGGAGTTGTACTCCTTAAAGCTAAGAATATTGAGATATTGGTGACGACTGACGAACAGCGTCAGGCGTTGAAGGAGAAAGGGCAATGCCTAAATTAACTGACGAGCAAAGAGAGGTTCAAAGATTTCGGGTGCATCATCCAGATTTCGTCGAGAGCCCTAAGAACGTCAAAATTATAAACGATTTTTTGCGGGTGAATAAGCTGAGTACGACTTTAGAGAATTTGCAGGCGGCTTTTGCGAGCGAGTTCCTGCAACTCGATCACTCGAATGCACCCGCGCCGGCGCCTGTTGTGCCCGTTACGCCCACCCCGGCTCCCGCTTCGGTTCCGCCCCCGCCTGCGCGGCCAATGGTGCTGCCGCCGTGGGAAAAGAAGTACGGTCGCGCTTTGGACGCTGATATGGTGCGCAATATTAGCTTTGAAGAGATGCGCTCGTATCTGAGGGATCAGCGATTCGGTTCTGAATTCAAACGGGCCATTGATGAATTGGGTCTCACGAGATCGGATTTGGGTTACTAAATTTTTCGCGGCTCTGCCGCAAGGAGCAAATGCAATGGGATTGAACAAAGATCAGGTTAGGGAAATATTGGATCAACAGAGAGCAGAAGCTGCCATAGAAAAAGCACGCGCTGCTCAAACCGAAAACGAAGCCTTAGAAGAGCAGGCCCGCTACGAATTTCAGTTAGAACACAATGGGGCTATAGCGGTTCAGAAAGGTATTGAGATGTGGTGTTGTGAGGCCAACTTTAAAATCCTTGAGGATTGGTGTCGGGACCACAACGATCCTCTATCGCTGCACTCGTTGAACGAGGCCTTCAAGGCTTGCCGTGACCAACTGGCCCCCGTTCCCGCATGGGCCAAGCCGACTCAGCACACTAATTTGCAGGAGTCGAGGGTTGCTCCGCAGCCGGCTTCGTCAATCGTTAGTATTCCGAAGCCTCCCGTTCACGTGCCTTTGAGGCGCGAGGAAATCATTAAGCTTGTGAACGGCAAGGACGGTCCCGCCAAGCTTCGAAAGTTAATTGGACGTGACCCCCGAAGAGAGGCAGCTATCAATAGGATTCTTGCAGGAAACTAATCTGCGGCCATGCCGCCATAGGAGAAGAAGTAAAAATGCCACAAACACCGGAAGAAACGAATGAAATTTGTGCTACGTGGATTCCACCCAAGGGTCTTGTAAACAACGATTCAAATGGTGTGAAGATCGCGAAGTATATCTTAGAAAACGGCGGTTATTTCAGCCATTCGAACTTGTTTCAGGCACTTATAAATCTGAAAAACGAGTTGGAGTGGGAAAAGCCCCCGGCGCCTAAAGTTCGTACCGTTGATCCTCCCAATATCGGCGGCGGCTCGTTAAAGAGTCATCGTAGCCATAAAGAAATGACGACCGAAGCAAAAGCAGAAAAGAACGAGGCACTGTCAACGTTGCAGTTGATTCAAGGCGTTATGCGCAAGCTTGATGCCGAGCGCGCGGATGTTCCCGTAACAATTTGGAAGAACGGCAAAATTGACCACGCCGCGACCCAAGCCGCGAGAGCAAGAACCGCCAAGAAGTAATGGATTTTAACTGGCCCAATAGTTCCCCGCCAGTAGCACCAACCCAATAGCAGCAAATCGCAGTTTCCACTCACGAGCATTTGTAGTCCTCGGTGTGGTTTTGTCTGGAAGGACGACAAAACGCCAGACCCCCTTTGGAAGGACGAACAAACGCCAAGGCTGGAGAAAGTGTGCCCGGAAAAGGAGGACACGACTGTGTCCAATAACAAGGCATTACAAGACGGCGACGCCGCAAAAGAAGTTAAGCAGGAGGCCGAAGTGAAACCAACAGCGGCTCCGCAAACGCAATCGGAAGCCATCCCGAGTGACGCAGAGGAATTGCGGGCGCTTGTTCGGCTTTTGATTGCAAAGGAGCGTAAGACGCTCGTGGAGGACGCCGCTGTCGAAACGGCACGAATCCAGCGACAAAAACAACGTAACGCCACGGCCATAAACAATTTTCACAAAAGAAACACAAAGCAGGGGCGTTGCGTTCACGAAAAAGGCGGCGCACATCGTAACAAAAAGATTTCAGACCCGTCCGTCTATATGCATCGGTACATCGATGGCACGTTCGTTATCAAGTGCCAAGGCTGTAACTTTGCATGGAAAGAAGGTGATACGAAGCGGTACATCACTCGATTCGGAGTCAAGCAGCCGAACGTTACCGGCAAGAGCTGGCTGGATGCACTCGAAATGTTGTCGCGCAGTACGAACACGATGACTTCGACTGAAATTCCGATGCCGGAAGCGCCACGTCCGATTATTCCTCTGCCCGGTGGAGGAGCAGAAGAGGCAGGCGAGTAGTTTCACAAATCAATAGGAGGCCGCTCAAGCGAGCGGCCTTCTTCTATTTCGGAGATTTCGATGGGACGAAAGGGGAAAGAATACAAAAAGAACGAGTTGTTCGATCCTGACGATATTTGGATTGGGCGCTATCAATTGCCGGTAGGAAGTGCAGGGCTGGCAAAGCGTGACTTCGACCGCGAACATCGGATTCATAAAGAATCGAAGACGTTGCGGCAGTTGATTCAAGAAGGAAAATCCAATTCCGTCTCCTGAAAAGCCGTTTGCAGCCGGTATGGAGTGTCTTGCTACGGGTCTCGCCAAGTCTGACAGTTTCAATGGTACAGGGTAGCCCACTCGCCCTATGTTATAGACAATCGACATATTCGCCCACTTTCGATTTTCGTAGATAATATCGGAGACTTTCGGAATAGCGATGAGGATTGTTGACTGTGAGGGACGCGTAATCGAGGGCGGCGGACTGTCAAATCGTTCTGGGCCGTAACCAAATAGCAGCGGGTCTGGCAGCGGCATACCACAGTTATTTACGGCACCAGTACTCCAGTAGTACAATGCTTGAACAAATGTACCTCCCATCTGGGATACGCGCAGGTATGGTGTTGTGGGGGCTCCTGTCGCTTCTCTTTTGCTTACCTCAGGATACTAAGGCCCAATCGGACACTAAACCGGAACGCTCGGATCAACTAAAGCCGCGTGGATATGTGAGCGATTTCGCCGGAATTATTGATTCGGCGGCTCAATCCCAGCTTTGCGTAATCTGCAAAGACCTAGACCAAAAGAAAAGAACTCAGATGGCCATCGTGACCATTGTGTCGCTCGATGGCTCACCTGCCTTGGAATTCGCGAAACAATTAGGGAACCGCTGGGGTGTCGGCTATAAGGACAATAATCGCGGTATTGTGGTTTTGCTATCGCGAAAGGACCATCTTTGGGGAATCGCCGCTGGGAAAGGCCTCGAATCCGTTCTTACGCATGATGAATCAGACCGCTTAGGGCGCCAAATGATTCCAATGCTTCGAAGCGGAGATTACGGCACTGCTCTACTGTGGGTGGCTCAACGCATTCACGATGAAATCCTGCAAAATGTAAAATGAGACTGTGGCATAGAAATGTAGATTTCGGCTGGCCGCGCCGTCCTGCGCGGCTATCACGTCCGAACGGGCTACACTCAAAACGATGGTGGCTTTGGTTCGGAACCCTCGCATTTGGAATCACGTACTTTGTTGCCATGATGATCTTCGACTACCCCGAGATTCACGCCGCCCGTTCGCTGATATATCGTTTCGCGGTTTCGCTACTCGGTGGTTGTGCTTGGGGATATCTCATGTGGAAGTTCCAGGCATCAAAGCGCAAATAGGCGGCTGCCCGAGGTGCTTGTTAGTGCTGCGAACTGTCCGGCATGGACCAGAAAGGGTAAGCGCCTTTACCGACGTAGCGGTATGCTCCGTCTGCCCACACCGTGTTCACCAGGATTGACATTGTATTCCTTCCCCGCGCGTCCGGCTTGTCCGCTTCAAACCCCACTTCAAACTGTTCGATTGATATCGGCTTTGTAGGCTGATAAGCATTCTGGCGAGGCGGTAATCCCGGCGCGGATGGGGGATGTGGTTTGCAGTGCACCTTGAAATGGGTTCCTGAGGGCCAGAGCTTTGTCATTATCGTAAATAGTGACTTTTGCTCTGCGGCAACCTCAGCCTCATAGTCATCCACGAGAGCTTGTACCTGCGCCATTTCGAAATACTGGCCAAACCATCCGGCGGGGTCTGGAAGAGTAAGGGCCATGAATTCTTTGTCAAACGGCGGAGCTTGCCCCTCGTTGAATGTTTTGAGAAACGGTTTGTACTCCGTTTCCAGTCCTTTCGCATCATGGCTATAGCTTGAAGCAAACGACACCGCGGCGAAATTGTCAGCAGTTATCAAGCCTAAGCCTGGGCCTGGAATTAGCCATATTCCGCAGATGAAGGAGTAGATGAGCACTCCATGAGCCGCTAGGCGGACGGAGATTTGCATAGTGAATGCCCCTTTCGATTTTCACCGCGCAGGTCTCAGCGGTCCGACGATTCGTTCCGGCTGCCGCGTCTTCGGCTTAGAACTGACGCCATAAAGATTATGCGTTTCATGGTTTGATCCCGAAATCATATCCGTTGCCGGGTCCGACTTATCAATCAAATACAAATGAAAATCAAGATGGCTGCGAGTCTAACGCTTGCCCGCTGCATCTTCGGCCATGAATTGGCCCAAATGACCCTCTCTCTTTATGAAATCCAACTCCCGCTTTGACTCCATACCGACTATCGCGGCCACGGTGTCGAAGTACTTGTCGAGATTGGAAGTATCTACGTCCCGGCATTCCACCATCTCTTGTTGCCATTCCCATAGGATGTTCATGGGCACGTCATCCGTGCCATGGTCGCTTAGCACTTTTGCCACCCATACCGCTTGATCTGCTCTGCACTGCTCGGCGGTGGGGGCGTGTTCCACTGCTTGCGGCGCAGCCCCTGTACCGAAAGTCAAAATCGCCATGGCGGCTACGGTCAGCTTCCAGTTAATTTTCATTTCGGCCCTCATGCCTGCTTCTACGATTATCCGCGGAACTGTCGGCGTCAACCGATTTTGCTTGATTTTTTTGGCGATATAGTGTATACTGTTCCCGTACTGGTTAATCTCTCCCCGACCAGTGCGGTACAGGCGTTAGCAGAACAGTCTTACCCCAAACGATGAAACAACACGGAAAAGGAGGTACCAAATGTCACGCAAAACCCCAACCACCGAAGTCAACCCCGCACCGCAGTTCACTCCAAATTTCGCACCTCGGCTCTTACGAATCGACGCAAGCGGCTTTCTATCTGAGCGTAACCTACAATTTCATGGAAGAACTGATCCGGTCGAAGACTGTTCCTTCAACAATGCTTGGCAAACGGCGCGTTGTGGATATTCAGGATTTGGATGCTTATGCAACGTCCGTCATTGAGGGGCGCGCGGCATGAAAGAGAAAAGTGCCGCATTTTTAAAGGACTGGTGGGACTATTGGTGACACAGACGAAAGGAGCAGCAACGTGACGAAGCGAGTATGGCTGTACTTTTGTGTGGCCGCTTTACTGGCCGAGGTGTGCAGTACATGGTTGCAATCTTCCCATCATGCATCCGATGTTTCATTTGCCGTGACGTATACGACGCAAGCCGAATACGCTACGGATCGGCTCATCGTGTGGGCGATGTTTTTCGTGCCTTTGATGGCCATTACGGCCTTTTTGTTGCGCCGAAAGGCAAACCGACCCGCTACGTGATTTTCTCAACCCGTCTCATGCTGTTGTAAACTCCTACCTGTCGTGAAAACCATGCATCGAATTTTGTACTTGTTGTACTAAACTGCGCTCGATTTGCGTCTTATTTTAGCCCGTGTTTTATTCAGCTTTTTCGCTAATCACGGGTTTATATTAATTATGTGGGACTTACGGAAGCTGGTCGGGGTCTCACCGAACGTGGGGATACGGTAGGCAAAAATCCTACCCTCTCCGCCAAGTTCTTGGGATTCGTGAAGGGTGGGTGATCGTCTGTGGCAACTTCTGAACAGACCCTTAGGTTGACGTCCCTTTCCTCGTGTGCGGGCTGCGCGTCGAAGCTGAGCCGCCAATCTTTGACTGAGGTTCTGCGCCAAGTGCCGGTGCTGAAAGATCGCAACGTGCTGGTTGGAACGGCCACGGGCGACGATGCCGGAGTCTATCGCCTCGACGCCAAGCGCGCTCTTGTGCAGACCACGGATTTTTTCACCCCGATCGTGGACGATCCCTACTGGTACGGGCAGATCGCCGCGACCAATGCGCTTTCCGACGTATACGCCATGGGCGGACGCCCGCTTACGGCGCTCAATCTCGTCGGAATCCCTGCTGATGTGGTGCCGCTCGAAATGGTGAACCAAATCGTGCGCGGCGGTGCGGAGAAAATTCTGCAGGCGAAGTGCGTGCTGATCGGCGGGCACACCATCAAGATTCCCGAGCCCATTTTCGGCTATGCGGTCACCGGGATGGTTTCGCCGCGCAAGATGCTGACCAACGCGAACGCGCGTCCCGGGGACCTGCTCATCCTTACCAAACCGATCGGCACCGGCATCATCACCACGGGAATCAAACGCGGCCTAACGACGCCGGCGCTTGAACGAAAAGCCATTGACTCGATGACGCATCTCAACACTGCCGGCGCGGACGTTGCCGAGCGCGGCCTGGTGCGCGCGGCGGTCGACGTCACCGGCTTCGGGCTGATCAGCCATCTGGCAGCCATGTGCGCGTCGAGCAAAGTCGGCGCGGAAATCTTTGCGGCCAACGTCCCGGCGCTTAGCAGCGAAGTCTTTGACCTCATCGCCACGGGATGCATTCCCGGTGGCAGCCGCGACAACCTCGCGTACGCCAACGGCTTCACCGATTGGGACGGGGCTAGCGACGCACAGAAAACCCTGCTGACGGATGCGCAGACGAGCGGCGGTCTCGTTCTTTGCGTGCCGCCGAAGAATGACCAAGCGGTGAGGAAGCGCCTCGAACGGGCCGGCACTCTCTGCGCGGCCGTCATCGGCAGTATCGTTCGATCGAGCAAACCTCGCATACGGGTCCGTGCATGAAGCGGTCGCAGCTCCGCGCGATTCCCGCCGTGGAAAAAGTCCTGCAGGCGCTCGGCGACGCCGGTTTGCCGCGCCCGATGGTCGTCGAGGTTGTCCGGCGCGAACTCGCCGCGCTGCGAAAATCTAAATCGATTCCCGAATTTGACAGCGTGATCACCAATATCCGCGGCGCACTGCGCGATTTGCGTTCGTCCCGCATTCGGCCGCTCATCAACGGTACGGGAATTCTGATCCACACGAATTTCGGCCGCTCGCCCCTGGGCGAACGCGTGATCGAATCGCTTTCGCTGATCGGCGCGAACTACAACAATCTCGAATACGGCCTGGCGGGCGGCAAACGCGGCGGCCGCGCCGCGTACCTCGAGCAAAGCCTCGCTGTGCTGTGCGCCGCCGAAGCCGCCACCGTGGTCAACAACAACGCCGCTGCCTTGGTTCTGATCCTCCGCCATTTCTGTGATGCCAGCGCCACGAGTGGCGCGAACTCCGCGCATCCTAAGAACGAGGTCATCATTTCGCGCGGCGAGCTGGTTCAAATAGGCGGCGGTTTCCGCATTCCGGACATTCTCGAAACCAGCGGCGCGCGCCTGCGCGAAGTCGGTACGACGAACCGGACCACTCTGCGCGACTATGCGCGCGCGATCGGCCGCGATACCGCGCTGATCCTGAAAGTCCACCGCAGCAATTTTTTCATGGATGGTTTTGTCGAATCGCCCCCAGCCGAAGAAATCGCCGCGCTCGCCCGCCAGAAACGCGTTCCGTTTGTCGAAGACTTGGGCAGCGGCGCCATGATCGAAACGCAGGTGACGCCCGGCCTGGAGCACGAACCTACGCCTGCCGAAGTAATCCGCCGCGGCGTCGATTTGGTCTGCTTCAGCGGAGACAAGCTGCTCAGCGGCCCTCAAGCAGGCATCATCGCCGGCAAGGCCAAGCTGGTCGACGCACTCAAGCGCGATCCCTTCTTCCGCGCGCTGCGCTGCGACAAGCTGATTCTCTCCGCGCTCGAAGCCACCGCAGACATTTATATGCGCGGCGACCCGCATATTCCGGTGCTCCAAATGCTCCGCGCCACAACGAATGAGCTTCGTTCCCGCGCCGAAAGTATTCGCGACGCGCTCGAAGGCTTGCCGCTACGGGCTGTCGTCGGCACCGGCCAGGCCCAAATCGGCGGCGGCACCTTACCGCGCTCGTCGGTCGCGTCCGTGACGCTCGACCTGATTCACGGCTCGGTCCCAGCCCAGGAATTTGCTGCGCGCCTGCGCGACCAGCCCCTTCCGGTCATCGGTTACGTCGCGCGAGGCAGGGTAAAACTCGACCTGCGCACGATTTTCGTCCGCCAGGACGCCGCAGTGATCGCCGCCATCCGCGCCGCGGCCGCGCAGCCGTAAAGTCCGCGTATGCCCGCGCCACGCCATTTCATCTTCGCCACCGCCGGCCACGTCGACCACGGCAAAAGCGCGCTGATCAAATCGCTCACGGGCACCGATCCTGACCGCCTCCCCGAAGAACAGGCGCGCGGCATCACCATCGACCTCGGTTTCGCGCATCTCGAGCTGCGCGATCCCGGCGACCTATCCTCCACCATCGTTCTCGGCATCGTCGACGTTCCCGGTCATGAGGATTTCGTGAAAAATATGGTGGCGGGCGTGGGCTCGATCGATCTCGCGCTGTTGGTCGTCGCGGCCGACGACGGTTGGATGCCGCAGACCGAAGAGCATCTGCAGATTCTCACCTACCTCGGCGTCCGCCGCGCCGTTGTCGCGCTCACGAAAATCGATCTCGCGCCAGACGAGCAAGCGATCACATCGGTAATCCGCGAACGCCTCGCCGACACGCCGTTCGCCGCCGCCCCGATCGTGCCCACTTCTGTGATCAGCGGCCGCGGTCTGGACGATCTGAAAGCCGCGCTCGCCGGCGTTCTCGCCAAAGCCCTCCCGCAAGCCGACATCGGCAAGCCGCGCCTGTCAGTCGATCGCGTCTTCAAGCTTCAGGGTATCGGCACCGTGGTCACCGGCACTCTGAGCGGCGGCTCGCTGCGCCGCGGGCAGAACGTCGCGATCCAACCCGCCGGAAAATCCGCGCGCATCCGCAATATCCAGTCGCATGGCCGCGACGTCGAATCGAGCGGACCCGGTACGCGCACCGCATTGAATCTTTCACTGGATGCCATCGAGGACATTCACCGCGGCGATGTCGTCACGCTCGCCGAATTCGGCGGCCCCGGCGGCGTGCTCGACGTGCTGGTCGAAATCTCGCCGCGCTCAACGACCGCAATTAGAGACGGCGCCCGCGTCCACGCGCACCACGGCAGCGGCACGGTGGCTGCCCGCATTGCCTTTCGGGGTGAAAAAAACCTGGGCTCGGGCGAACGCGCCGTCGCGCAGCTTCGTCTCGAGTCGCCCGCCTTTGTTTTCGCCGGCGATCGTTTCATCCTTCGAGACTGGTCCGAGCGGGCCACTTTGGGCGGCGGCATGGTGCTCGATCCCGACGGCAACCGCAGAACATTCCGCACCGCGCCGCGGATGAGCTATCTCGCTGCGCGCGCCGCATCGCCGGAAGACGTCGCGGCTTTTGTCGCCTCGCAAATCGTTCTCGATGGCGCGGCGCGTCGATCGCAGCTGCTGCTTCGCTCGCGTTTCAGCGGGCTGGAAATTGCCGGTGCCGTAGCGCAACTCGCGAAGCAGGGCGCCATCATCGCCGCGGGCGATTTCGTCGGCGACGCCGGGAAATGGCAGGCCTTGCGCCGCAGCGCCACCGAGACCATCGACGCGCGCCATCGCGCACACCCCGAAGAAAGCGGCCTGCCGCTCAGCGACTTGCGCGCCGCGCTTCATGACCCGGTCCCCGAAATCTTCGAAGCGCTCGTCGCTGATTTGTGTGTTCGCGATTTCGTCCGTACCGGAGCAGCCATTCGTCGCGCGTCCCATCGCCCGGCTCTTACGCCGCAGCTTGAGGCCGCGGGCGCAAAAATCCGCACGCTGCTCGCCGCCAAGCCGCTGGATCCCCCTTCGCGCAAGGACCTCGCGCCGGACACAGCCGCGCAGCAAGCTCTGCGCTTTATGATCCAGAGCGGCGAGCTGATCGAAGTGAACGCCGAAATTGTGATGAACACCGAAAACGTAAAGAAGGCGGCCGAAATGATCCGCAGCCACATCCGCGCTCACGGCCCCGCCACCACCAGCGACCTGCGCCAGATGCTCGGCAACAGTCGCCGCGTCGCCATCCCGTTGCTCGAACGCCTCGATCGCGATGGCGTGACCGTCCGTCAGGGCGACAAACGCGCGCTCCGGTCCTAGTTTCACCCGCCCTTGGCGCGATGCCGTCCATGAGCCTCGTGCTAGAATGACCCGCTGTGCAAAAGAACCTTCAGAATCTTCTTGACCTCCAGAAGGTCGACATCCGCCTGACCGACGTCCGCGCGCGCCTCGCGAAATTTCCAAAGAAAATCGCCGATTCCGACGCCCGCATCGCCGAGGCAAAAGCCAGCGTTGACGCCAGCAAAGCCTCGCAGTTCGCCAACGTGAAAGACCGCAAAAAATACGAGCTCGACGTTGACAGCTGGAAAGACAGGGTCCGCAAATACCGCGACCAGACATCGCAGATCAAGACCAACGAAGCCTACCGCGCGCTTCAGCACGAAGTGGAGCTCGCCGAGCAGGAAATCGCGAAAGCTGAAGACCGCCTGCTCGAACAAATGGTCGCCAGCGAGGAATACGACCGCCGCATCAAAGCCGCGGAAGCCGCGCTGAAGGAAGTCGAGCAAGCTGAACGCGTTCTCCGGTCGACCGTCGAAGGCGAGCGCACCGTCGCCGAAAAGGAACTGGCCGATTGGGAGGCCGAACGCGCGCGCGCCATCGGGGAAATTCCGGAAAATCTGCTCGACCATTACGAACGCATCGTCAAAAAGCATCACGGCGTCGCGCTCGCCGAAGTGCGCAGCGAAAAATGCGGCGCGTGCGGCATGATCGTTCGCCCGCACGTGATTCAGGAAATGCGCCGCGCGGATGTCGAGCAGATGTTTCACTGCGAAACCTGCACGCGCATCCTGTATCTCAATGAGCCGAGTATCTCCTCAGCGCCCGCGGCCGCCTCGGCATCCGCTTCCACCACTCACGAAGGCTGAGGCATGCGACCGAAAACGTCTCCGCCCGGCAGCGCGCGTCTGTTTTCAGAAGCGCACCCGGCCCCGCCTCCCGCCGGAATCCACGTCGCGAATATCGACGGCGCCTCGCGCGGCAATCCCGGCCCGGCCGCCTACGCTGTGATCATCCGTGATGCGAACGGAAAACTCGTCCTCGAGCTCGCCAAAAAATTCGGCCGCGATACGAACAACGTTGCGGAATATTACGCGCTGCTCGCCGCTCTTGATTTCGCAACCACCCACGGCATCACGGCGCTGCGCATTCGCAGCGATTCCGAGCTGCTCGTCCGCCAGATGCAGGGCCGCTACAAGGTCAAGAGCGCGGACCTGAAGCCTCTGCACGAGCGCGCCTCGATCCTTTCGCGCCAGTTGAAATATTTCGCCATCGAACACGTCCGTCGCGAACAGAACAGCGCCGCCGACGCGCTGGCGAATGTCGCTCTTGATTCCGGTCCGGTCAATTCCGCCTCGCTCGAGGTAAAACACGAAGAGCCGCACACCGCCGAGCACAAACGTCCGCCTGGCCCGCACCAGATCCGCGCCCGCTACGTAAACGGCATCCTCGTCCCCGCCGATCCACTGGAAATACCCGAGGGCACAGAACTCCTTCTCGACGTCCACACTAGTCCGAAAGACTGAGCGGCAGATTCGGGCGTGTGAGGTTCTTGGGGGGGAACGTCAGCTCCGACATATGCCTGCGGAAGAAAAAGGGCATTAGCCTTCAGGAAGAGGGAACTGTTACTTCAGCACATAAGACAGATACAACGTATCGCGCTGCGCCGGGATATACCCCGCATCGGAAATGATCCGCCGCAATTCCTCTTCATTCGTCCGATTCCGCACGCCGGCGGCATAGACCACATTCTCTTCAATCAAAATGCTGCCCACGTCGTCCGCTCCAAATTGCAGCCCCACCTGGCAAATCTTGATCCCCGGCGTGAGCCAGCTCGACTGGATGTGGTCGATGTTGTCGAGATACAGCCGGCTGATCGCCAGCGTCTTCAGATAATCGAACGCCGTCGTCTCCGGCACCTTCTTCCCCAGCGGCGTGTTTTCCGGGGCGAAAATCCACGGAATGAACGCCGTGAATCCGCCGCTCTGTTCCTGAATTTGCCGCAGCTTCTCCAAATGATTCACGCGATGCCGGTATTCCTCGCCGCAGCCGAACATCATCGTCGCCGTCGTGCGCATGCCCAGCTTATGCGCCTCGCGATGCACGGTTTCCCATTCTTCCGATTTGCACTTCAGCCGCGCGATGCGCCCGCGCACCTCGTCGTCCAGAATTTCTGCGCCGCCTCCGGGAATCGAAACCAGACCCGCATCGCGCAGCCGCATGATCGTCTCGCGAATCGAGAGCCCGGAAACCTCCGCGATACAGGTAATCTCGGGCGCGGAAAAGCAGTGCAGGTGCACCTGCGGGAAGCGCTCGTGGATCGACCGCAGCATGTTCTCGTAGAACTCGATCTGCAGATCCGGATGCAGCCCGCCCTGCAGCAGCACACCCGTCCCGCCCAGGTCGAGCATCTCCTGAATCTTTTCGTAGATCGCTTCGAGCGGCAGGATGTAGCCGTCCTTTGCGCCCAGCGGCCGGTAAAATGCGCAGAACGAGCAGTACTCCGTACAGAAATTCGTGTAGTTGATGTTGCGGTCGATCTGGTAGGTAGCGACCCGCGGATCGGTTTTCGCGCGGCGCACTTCATTCGCCGCCATCCCGATGCCGATCAAGTCGTCGGAGTTGAAAAGATCCAGAGCTTCTTGCGCGCTGATTCCCATGAGCCTTATGCGCCCTGCGGTGCCGTCGAACGCGCCGCAGCCTGCGGGAATTCAAGCGGCTTGTGGTGCGGAATCAGCCCCGCAGCCGCTGCCTTCTCGAAATAAAGCTGCAATCCGGCCAGATTTTCCTCGTCCAAATCGAAATGAATGTTCTCCGTCAGATATCGCTCCAGCGCTCGCGGCGGCAAATCCAGCTTGATCGACGCAGCCTCGGAAATCTCGCGCACCCGCTCGAGCCCAAACTGCTTGGAAGCCAGGAAATCGGCCTGAACCTCCGGCGTAACAGCATCGCGCCGCCCCACCCACATCGCCAGCACTGCCGGCTTGCCGGTCATCTCGCGCCACTGGTGGATCACGTCATAAACGTACAGCGTCTCGAATCCCGGCACTGGCATTTCCTCCGGATCGCCCTGGCAGCACTGCTCGCCACTGGGTGATTTTCCCGCCAGCGCCTCCATCTTCAGCGAAATCCGCAAGGCCGGGTCGCCAATCACCAGCGCCGCGTCCGACTCCTTCAACATTTCCGAAGGATCTGGAGCAGATTCCACAAATTCCGGCGTGATGCCCCAATGCTCCCGGGACAGGATCTTCACCAGTCCAATCGTGCTCCGCGAACTCGTATCGAGCGCGATCCGCTTCGCCAGCTCGATCGGCTTCTTGGCTACCACCAACAGGCTGCGAACCTCGCGCTTGGACGCGATCGCCATGCCCGGCAGCGCTACCACGCCGTCCATCCGCTGGTATTCAATGGAAGGAATGATTCCCAGGTCCGCATCGCCCCGCCGTAGCTCCTCGGCGCACTGCGACGGCACGGTAAACGACAGGTCGTATTTACCCGCCAGCGGCCCGTCCGTAAAGCTCCAAACCAGGGGAGCCGCGTTCAGGTACTCCACAATGGATACGCGCAGTTTTTTCAAAGGTCGCCCTTAGCTTTGGACGCGACAATGTTATCACATCCAGAAGGCAGGCCTTCTCGGTGCGTCTGGGCTCACGAACTGCAGCAGTCTTTCAGGGCGGCCGGCATCCGAATTGCTGATTTCGCGCTAGCGGGAAACCGTTCCGTTCACCAGCATTACGACCCCGATGATGATCGCCAGCACCGACGCTTGCAGCAGCATTCCCGCCAGCGCCAGCACTTCCCATCCCATGTCAGAAAGGCTTTCGTGCCATTTCTTGGTTCCAATCTCCATGGCAGCCCTCCCTTCTGTGAGATGCAATCTACACCCGATCGGGGCGAACAATCCTGCAAAAAGCCAATAAAATTGGAGGGGGCTGGCTACGTACGTAGTGACCTTATACGACTTTGGCCTACGCATTTCCCGCAATTGACTTTTCGTGAAGCGGCTGCGCAACTCTGCCGCGACCTACCTCGTGATGCCCTCCGACAACTATCATTGGCTGGCTGCCGCTCGCGCTTACTCTCGGTCTCGGCGCGCGGCACCGAGGGAAAACTACAGCGCGAATTCGGCAGTCCCGACGCGACTTTTCAACGCTCCCCTCACCGCTCTCGAAGGCCAGCACCTTCCGGCACCCGTGGCGCAATAGCCGCATTCCCGCTGCTCCTCTATGTTCCTGGAAACATGGAACTTCTGAACCGCCATCCGATTTCCGTGGTCGGCGCGCGTCGCCCTACCCCTTACGGGAATCAAATGTCTGAGCGCATCTGGAACGATCTGGCCGATCGTGGCGTGGTCATAGCCTGCGGCTTGGCCCCGGCATCGACGTCGTCTCTTCAAAGGAGAAGAAAAAGATTTTCGAGCTGATCGAACAACGGGGCGTCATCATCAGCTAATTCCTTTTCCTGTGCCGCAAAACTTCCGATCCGCAAACGGGGTCATTGCTGGCATGTTGCTCGGCGTCGTGTTGGTTGAAGGCGCCCAGTATTCCGGCTCGCCGATCACCATATTCGGCCGCGAAGACTTCGGGTGACCCACGAAGAACCTAAACGCGTTCGTCGGGGACGGCCTGGGGCCGTGGAAGGGCCGTTATATGGGCTTTTGAGCGTGGACGAGGCCCGGCACGTGGATGATTTGGTCGAGAATTCGGGTTTGAGTTCTTCAGAGGTTCTCGCGGCGCTGTTTGACAGGGACCTTCGCGGCGTGGTACGCCAGTTACCGGGAAAGCAATTCCTGAAAGTCCTGTTGTAATTATCTCAGGGACAACAGGTTAGGATGGGAGCGCCCGACTTACCCCAAATACTGGGTTGCGGGCGGCTGATTTTCGATCAAGACTGTTTCACGTGGAACGATAGGGACAGGGACAAATAGGGACGAATGGCAAGATCACTCGTAATCGTCGAATCACCGGCCAAGGCTAAAACCATCAACAAATACCTCGGCCGGAACTACACCGTAAAGGCTTCCTACGGGCATGTGATGGACCTGCCAAAGAAGACCATTGGTATCCTTCTGCCCGGCGAACAGAACGGTAAAAAGAAGATCAAGCGCAAGACCAAGACCAAAGGCAAGACGGCGGAAAAGAAGCCGGTCAAGCAGATCCCGGTTACCGCCGAGAACATCTTCGAGCCGACCTACGAAGTCATCCCGACCAAGCTGAAGGTCATCGGCGACCTGCAAAAAGCGGCGCACACCGCCGACGCCATTTACCTGGCGGGTGACCCGGACCGTGAAGGCGAAGCCATCTGTGCGCATTTGGCCGAAATCCTGAGCAAGCCCCGCAAGTACACGAAAGTGGTGGCCGAAGCAGCCGCCGAAGCCGAACAGGCCAACGGCAATGGCGACAAATCCGCGAAGCCCGCGAAGAAGGCCGCGCCGGAAGCACGCGCGACCGCTCCGAAAATCTACCGCGTGATGTTCAACGAAATCACACAGAAGGCCATCAAGGCCGCCTTCGAGAATCCCACGCAGGTCAACGAGAACCTGGTGGACGCGCAGCAGGCGCGCCGCGTCCTCGATCGGCTAGTGGGCTACAAAATTTCGCCCATTCTGTGGGATAAAGTTCGCCGCGGGCTTTCCGCGGGACGCGTGCAGACCGTCGCGCTGCGGTTGATCGTGGAGCGCGAGCAGGAAGTGCGCGCGTTTGTCCCCAAGGAATACTGGACGATCCACGCGCTGCTCGGCGCGAGCGATCCGCCGTCGTTCGAAGCGAAGCTCATCAGATACAACGGCAAGGACATCGAAATTCCGGACCAGGCTGAATCGCAGCGAATTCTTTCCGCTGTCGATCACGCCGTCTGGCAAGTGGCGAGCGTGGCGCAGAAGGAAAAGCGCCGGTTCGCGCCGCCGCCGTTCACCACGTCGAAGCTTCAGCAGGCGGGTTACAACCGCCTGCGCTACACGGCACGGCGAACCATGATGCTGGCGCAGCGGCTTTATGAAGGCGTCGAGCTGGGCGACGAGGGCTCGGTCGCGCTGATCACCTACATGCGCACTGACTCGGTGAAAGTTTCCGCTGACGCGATTGCGCAGGTGCGCGACCACATCGGCTCGAGCTTCGGCCAGAGCTTCCTGCCCGAAAAACCCAACTTCTTTAAATCCAAAAAGGATGCGCAGGAGGCGCACGAAGCCATTCGCCCCACCGACGTGACGCGCACGCCCGAGAGCGTCCGCCGCTTTCTCGACGACGACATGTTCAAGCTCTACCAGATGATCTGGCAGCGCTTCGTCGCCTCGCAGATGGTGCCCGCGGTGTTCGACCAGACCACCATCGACGTGGACGCGGCCGGCTACACCTTCCGCGCCACGGGATCGGTGATGAAGTTCGAAGGCTATCTGGCGGCCTACGCGGCGGTGAAGGACGAAGAAGAAAAGGAAGACGAAGGCGACACCGCCGGAAACCGCCTGCCGCAAGTCCGCGAAGGCGAGCAGCTGCGACTGGAAACGATTCGTCCCGAGCAGCATTTCACCGAACCGCCGCCGCGCTACACCGAAGCGACGCTGGTGAAGGAGCTCGAAGAAAAGGGCATCGGCCGCCCGTCCACTTACGCCGCAATCATTTCGACCATCGTCGAGCGCGAGTACGTGAACAAGGACCAGGGCCGGTTCACGCCCACGCTGCTGGGAGAAAAAGTGAGCGAACTGCTGGTGAAAGCCTTCGAGGATATTTTCGACGTCGGCTTCACCGCGCGCCTGGAAGATGAGCTCGACGAAATCGAGGAAGGCAAGATGACCTGGCGCACGGCGGTGAAGGAATTCTGGGACCGCTTCGTCGTCGACCTGGACCATGCCAGCGAAAAAATGGTCTCGTACAAAGCCGGCATCCCGACGGGCCAGAAGTGCGAGAAGTGCGGCGAGGGAGAACTGCTCGAGCGGATCAGCCGCCACGGATTCTTCCTGGGCTGCTCGCGCTATCCGGATTGCGATTTCATCCGCGATCTGGCTGAGCCCGGCACGGTGGACACGGAAGGCGAGATCAAGACCGAATATTGCGAGAACTGTGGCAAGGAAATGGCCATCAAGCGGGGGCGCTTCGGCACGTTCCTTGCGTGCACGGGCTATCCGAATTGCCGGACCACACGGCGGCTGGCCAGCGGCACGCTGAGGGCGCTGCAACCCGACGTTGTGCTCGACGAAAAGTGCCCGACGTGCGGAGACAATTTGCTGCGGCGCCAGGGCCGCTTCGGCGAATTCATCGGCTGCAAGAACTATCCGAAGTGCAAGTACACGCGGCCGATCACTCTGGGAATCAAATGCCCGAAGTGCAACGAAGGCGAGTTCGTCCGCCGCGGCACCGCCAAAGGGAAAGGCCGCGGCCGGATTTTCTACGGCTGCTCGCGCTACCCCGATTGCGATTTCACCACGCCGCACGAACCGATTGCCGAGCCGTGCCCGAAATGCGGCGCGCCCTTCATCGTCGAAAAGCGCACGAAGCAGGGGAATTTCCGCTCCTGCATTCGCGAAGGCTGCGACTGGGAAATGGCCATGCCAGAGACGCCGCCCGTGGCGCCGGCGGGAGGTGCGGAGTTCGTTCATCCGCAGAACCCGCCCGTCGCTGAGCCGGTCGGTGCGCATTTGAAAAGCTGACTTCTGATCTCCGTTTTGTCACATCCGCGCGATTTTCGTCTCCTCGAAAAAGCCTGTCACCTGGCAGGGGTCACCTTTTTTTCCAACGAGTTAGTGGCGAAATGAGTCTGCATCGTGTGTCACTTCGCAAGACGTGGGAGCCAGGCAAGAGAACAGGGTGAAAAAAGGCCTTCAGAGACCCCCGATTTTTCGTCCGATTAGAAACCAGAGAAAGCGCAATCGCCCTAGAGACGCCGAGAAGATCAAGAGAAAAACGCCAATCAGGAGATTGGCGATCCCAGGGGATTATTCAGTTGCTTTTCAAAGAGCACTTGATAGCCTGGCCAGCAGGGCTCTGGAGCTTTCCCGAGGGAGTGTCTCGCCGGATTCGCCACGGCAACTCACACTGACGATCCTGATCGGATCCCCAGAAAGGCCTTCATTGCGACCCTATCATGCGATGCGAGTCGACACATGAGTGTCGATTATCGCAAACCCCGCGTGAGCTGAGGTTAGACGGGGGAATTTTTTGGCGCAAGATACGATTCCACAAAGAAGTTGATGCAAGGGAACAAATAGGCCGCCTGGGGGCGATTCTTACTACTCGACACAAGCCCCATGCGCCGGAAATTCGAACAACGAAACTCGTTCGGTGACCTGACCCTGGAACTGCGCAGGAAAAGGCCGCCGACTCTGCGGTCGGCGGCCTCTAGCGTCGGTCGGTAAGATTGGCTAGAACATTAGCTTCAGCGTGAACTCAACCACGCGCGGAGAACCGAGGCCGAACACGCCAGAGCCCAAGCCGACCCGAAGGCTAGTGGGTTGTTCTCCGGGCGTTCCGTTGACGCTTCCCGCTACCCCATCGAGCACGCCGCTGAGAGTGTTCTTGGGAGCATCGAAGTTCACGAAGTTAAACAGATTGTAAATGCCAACCCCGGGCTGCAGCGAGACACTCTCCTTTATTCTGTATGTCCAGTTCAAGCTCAGGTCGCAGTCGCGAAGCCAGCCATCCCCTGCCTCATTCAGCGGCGCCGGACTGACCAGGGGCATCACTCCGCCCAGGCTAACCAATTCCGCTCGTGTCATCAGTCCCGCGGTAATCAGCGCCTGGCCGGCCGGTGTAGGATTGCCAGCAAAGTTCGTATTGTAATTGTTAATCACTCGATTGATGTTTCCCGCCGTCACGCCGCGCCCGAACGAGCCCAGGTTGGTGCCCGGCAGGATACTTCCGAAACCGCCGTTGGATCCGTTGGTGCCGTTACCATCTCCGGTTCCGTCGCCGAGAACGTCGGTCACAAAGATACCGCCCGGCTCTCCGGTTGTGGGGAGAGTAAGGGTTTGGGGCAGCGGGCTGTAGAAATGTCCAATCATGTTGATGCGGAAATGCTCGGGCAACTCCATGGTGCCGCCGAAGGAGAACTGATGCGTGCGATCAAGGCCGTTCGGCCCCATGTATTTGGTTGGATCGGCGGCGTCCCAAGCGCTGTTGATGAAGTCGCTGTCCTGGGCCATGGATACATAGCGAGAGTACGCGTAGGAAACCTGGAGGTTCAGGTAGGGAATGCCTGGGAGGGGGCTGTGAACATCTTCCTTCCAGGACGTCTGAAGTCCATTGTACACCGCGCGCCCGACGGGGAACAACATCTGGTTGGCACCAACGTTGGGATTGATTCCCGGGAATGCCGCGTTGAGGCCCAGGCTGGGGCACGGCCCGCCGAAGCACAGTCCGTAGCCTGAATCCAGCCCATTGACCGCGTAGCTGCTGATGGTCGCTCCAGCTAGAATGGCACACGGAGTGCCGGCCAACGTCGGGGAGCAGCCCTCCAAACCATTGGTCTTGTCGATGGCTGCTGTTGCGTTGGCCACATTGAGAAATCGCGCGTCGCCGACATGATTGGTATCAACTGCGAGCAGGGTGTGGGTGGATACATTGCGGATGTAATCCGCTGTAAACACCATTCCCTTGCGAACTTCCCGCTGGATACCAATGTTCATCTGCAATGCGCGCGGAGATTGATAGTTCGGGGCAAACAAATTGGTGCTTGAGCCGTTGGGTCCGGTGTCGCTGAGCGAGGACCCGATGAACGACGGGTTTGCCGCAGAGCCTGCGGTCGCCGAAAAGGCGTGGTACTCGGCTTCCAGAGTGGCGATGTCGGCCTGTGCCTGGAAGATCGGCGCACCGCAAACGGTATTGAGATTAATGGCTGTAACAAATGGTAAGGTGTCCGGCAGCCCATTGGAGCAGGCCCCGGTGAAGGCAAGGAAGGTTCCCTCTGGCAGACGCGCGGGGCGATCAAAGAGCACGTTGTTCCAGATCGCGTTCTCGTAAAACAATCCGATGCCGGCGCGAATCACAGTCTTGCCACTGCCGGACGGATCCCAGGCGAAGCCGAGCTGGGGCGCGAAATTGAGGTTTGGATTTCTGACTCTGTCTCCCAAACCAGAATAGAACTGATTGTTGAACTGGTTCAGGGCGGGAATGGGAGCGAGGTCGCTGTCCGTGCGGCCCGTATCGCGCGCGTAGCGAAGCCCATAGGTCATGGTCAGATTTCGCATCAGCTTCCAGGAATCCCCGAAATAAAAGCCGATCCGATTATCCGGCCCCAAGCCTCCACCGGCGAACCCGAACGACGGCTTTTCGGTCGAGAAACCCTGGCCGTTACCGAGGAGCACGTTGAGAGCAGGATAGTTCAGCGCATTGGCTGCTCCGCCGGGAAGGCAAGAGCCCCCACAGGTCAAGGTCGCACCGATCGGCGCATTCACCGACGGACCGTCCGCGAGGAAGCCGGCGAAACCTCCGCCCTGAATGTGGTTGTAGTCAACGCCCCAGCGGAGGATGTGCTTGCCCTCGACCTTGCTGCCGTCGTACTTGAGCTGATGGTCCGATTGCGGAGTAGCCTGCGGGGCCAGGAAAGGCTGGCCCGAGCAGAAGGCGATGGGTGCCAGGCCGATGCACAGTGAATCGGAGCCGATGGCCAGCTCGATGGGCGAGGTAGGATTGAAGGGCGTGGTACTGCTCACGCCTGAAGCGATGTGGTTAAAGAATTTCATGTATCCGAAGCGGATGCTATGCGTGAACGCGCCGCTCGCGAAATCGAGTCCCACCGCGTGATCGCGAGTGTGGGTGATGTTGTCCATGGGCTGGTACGAGCTGGGAACGAAAGCCGAGACGTCATTATTCTGATCGTAGGAGAAGCGATAGAACATTTTGTATTTCGAAGTGATCTGCCAATCGGCCCGCGCCAGCAGCTCGCCTTCTTTAAACGGTGCGTTAAATCCGCCGGTATCGCTCTGGAACGGGGGGCTAGGGATTACCGGTTGCTCGAATCCCTGCAGGGTCCGCTCGCCGTCCAAGAAGAAGAAGACTTTGTCTTGGAGGATGGGGCCGCCGAAGTTGCCGCCGTATTGATTTCTTTGAAAGTAAGGCGCGGAAGGGCCCGGGAGATCGGCGTCCATATCCTGGTCGCGGAAAGCATAATAACCTTCGCCGTGGTAGGCGTTGGTGCCAGAACGAGTGGTGACGTTCACCGAACCGGAGGATGTCAGTTCCGTTGACAGGTCCAACATGGACTCGCCGATTTGGAATTCCTGAATCGCGGTCGCGGGAATGTCCTGCGTGGTTGTGCCCACGGTCTCGTCACTGACGTCGAGGCCATCCACTTCAATGCGCGCGGTGCGGCCGAATCGGCCGCCGAAGGAAATCGAAGAGAAACCTTTCTTGGTCGGATCGAAGTTGCCGCCGTCCTGGATCTGGACGCCGGGTTCCAATTGCGCCAAGTCAAGAAAGTTGCGCCCGTTGATGGGCAGGTTTTCAATCTGCTCCGTATCGACGACGCCTTGCACCGCAGCCTGCTCGGTGTTCACTTCGATAGCGGCCCCTTGCACTTCGATGACCTGGCTGACCGAACCAATCTCCAGGTGCAGATCGCCCGTCGCGGTTACTCCCACTTCAACCACCAACTTCACTTCGGTTGTCTTGAATCCCTGTGCTTCCACCCGCACGATATAGTCGCCCGGAGTCAAAGCGCCCGAGGCATAGATGCCGGAGCTGGTGGTCGCGGTCGTGATAACCCGGCCCGTGGCTTCCTGCCGGATGGTGACCTTGGCGCCGCTTACGTCGGCGCCGCTTTGGTCAGTCACCGTTCCTTGAATACTGCCTGTCGAGATGGTGGTTTGGGCAAACAGCGGAGAGCAGGAGGCAATTGCAACCGCGCTTGCCAGCAACGCCAGCGCCGCCGACATCCTGAATCGCGCCGCCAAACGTCGGCAGGAGTTAACATTCAACATGGTCGACCTTCCTTTCGGGATATTCATGAGCTCGTTGCCCCCTTAGAACTCGTTCCACTCCGGAACCAACCACTTCACCAACCGAAAACGCGAGGATGGGTCCCGCGGTCCCGCTTCTGATGCAACAGCTGTCCGCTTAATTCCTCGGGTTGCCAAGGTGATCGATCGATTTCGACTTGGGACCATGCCGCAGGGAAGTGCAGGCTGACGACAACGAAGACGACGGCAGAAAACACGGTCAAACGCGTCACTCCTGTAAACTCGACTTGGAATTTCGAAGGACCGCCCTAATCGTGCGGACCGAGGTAGACGACTAACTCGGAACCAATCAATCCTCAGACACACCGCCCGTTTGGTCTACGCACGTTGATGTCCAGCAGATCCCTTTCCGTAACACTATGAAAAAGATTGTTTTATGGTGGAACCAGAAAATGGAACACACAACCAGATACGATTTATCATATATGCGAAATCAGAAATTGGACGACGGAGGCCTCTAGCGAAGTGCGCATTTGCTTTTCAGCACTCGCGTTCGGGCAGCAGACTGCGCTGCGGTGAGGCAAACTGGAATCGCGGGCTAGCGCGCGGTTGCGGCGTCGAGGATTTTCTTGTACAGGGTGTTGAGCTGTGATTCGGAGCGGAGGTTCAGTGTGGAGGTATCTACGGTCAGGACCTTTAATCCCCCGGTGGAGTTGTGGTGACGGGTGTAGGCGTCGCGGAGGGCGTCCAGGTATTTGGCGTCGATCGTAGTCTCGTAGGGACGATTGCGGCGGCGGATGCGGTCAAGCAGGACTTCGTCTTTGGCGTCGACGTAGACGGTGAGGTCGGGGCGGCAGACGCTGGGTTCCAGCCCGAGATGGAGCCTTTCGTACAATTCGACCTCGCGATCGTGCAAAAGCGTCCGGGCGAAAATGGGATCTTTGGCCTGGGTGTAGTCTGAGACGACGGGCCGGGTGCGGGACGGCGGAATCGTTCTCAATTGCTCGAAGCGGGAAATCAGGAAGGCCAGTTGCGCGCCGAGCGCCCAGCGCTCCCTGTTGGCGTAGAAATCGGGGAGAAAAGCGTTGCCGTCGACGTCTTCGAGGATGAGGGTCGCGCCGAGATGCAGGGCTAGCAATTGCGCGAGAGTGGTTTTCCCGGCTCCGATCGGCCCTTCGAATCCAACGTACGGCTGGTGGATGACCGGCAATTTGTCTGGGCTCCTTGTTACGGCGGCTGAACGGGCCTCCGCAGCGGTTTCGCGCCAGCGTCGACGAGCCAGATCATACACGCGGAGGTTTGGGTATGTCAGCGGCGTTCATTGACTGACTTCTTGGGGACACGTAAGATTCACGAACCGTGATTGGTGAGACTGTCTCGCACTACCGGATCATCGAAAAACTTGGCGGCGGCGGCATGGGCGTGGTGTACAAGGCTGAGGATACCGAGCTCGGCCGCTTCGTCGCGTTAAAATTCCTGCCCGATGAATTGTCCAGGGACCTGCAAGCGCTGGAGCGATTCCGCAGGGAAGCGCGGGCCGCTTCGGCGCTGAACCATCCCAATATCTGCACCATCCACGAAATCGGCAAACACGGCGAGCACACGTTTCTCGCCATGGAGTTCCTGGACGGCGTGACGCTGCGGCACATGATCTCCTCGGGCCCACTGGAGAACGACACGCTGCTGACGCTGGCGATTGAAATCGCCGACGGGCTGGACGCGGCGCATTCGCAGGGGATCGTCCACCGCGACGTCAAGCCCGCCAATATTTTCGTGACCAAGAGGGGGCACGCCAAGCTGCTCGATTTCGGCTTGGCCAAAACGTCTCTCACCGTCAGTTCGTCCAGCCATCCGGCGGCGGCGAACTCGATGGCGGAGACAATCGGAGAGCAGCACCTGACCAGCCCCGGCTCGACGCTTGGGACCGTGGCCTACATGTCGCCGGAACAGGCGCGGGCCAAAGAGGTAGACGCGCGCAGCGATTTGTTTTCGTTCGGCGCGGTCCTCTACGAAATGGCCACGGGCCAGCTCGCATTTCGCGGAGGAAGCTCGGCGGAGATTTTCAAGGCGATTCTGGACGGGACACCCACACCGGTGCTGCGATTCAATCACGATATGCCCGCGGATTTTGAGCGCATCCTCCAGAAGGCGCTGGAGAAGGACCGCAACCTCCGGTATCAGAACGCCGCCGACATGCGTACCGATCTGGCGCGGCTGAAGCGCGATCTGGACTCCGGGCGTTCGAGCGCGTCGGCGTACCCGAGCGCAGTGGCGCAGGCGAGCTCGGCGTCGATTCCGGCTGCCGCGGCGCCGCGGAGTTCGCGGAAGTACGTGGTAGCGGCGGTGGTGGCCGCTTTACTGGTAGCCGCCGCGATCGGCGGATTCTATTTTCTGCACGGGAGATCCCAGGGCGAGCAGATCGACTCGATCGCCGTGCTTCCTTTCACGAACGCGACCAATGATCCCAACAACGAGTACATGAGTGACGGCTTGACGGACAGCCTGATCAGCGCGCTATCGCAGCTGCCGAACATGAAGGTGATGGCGCGGAGCACCGTGTTTCACTACAAGGGAAGCCAGGAGCTGCCGCAAAAAATCGGGCAGGAGCTGCAGGTGAGCGCGGTGCTGATGGGACGCGTGACGCAGCATGCCGGGGCGCTGAGCGTGCAGGCCGATCTGGTGAACACGGCGGACGGCACGGAGCTTTGGGGATCGCGCTATGAACCGCCGGCGGCCGACATCATGCAGGTGCAGAGCGATATGGCCCGCGACCTTTCCGACCGGTTGCGGATGCGCGTCGGTGCGGATGAAAAGCAGAAGATAGGGAGTGCGGGCACGACGAATCCGGAAGCGTACCGACTGTATCTGGAAGGCCGGCAGCTCTGGTATGGGCGCACCGCCGGGGGCCTGAAAAAGAGCATCGACCTGTTTCAGCAGGCGATCGCTGCCGACCCCAACTACGCTCTGGCCTACGCGGGATTGGCGGACACCTACAACGTAATCCCCGGCTACACTTCGGACGTGACCTCGCGGCAGGCCCGTTTGCTGGCGGACGAGGCTTCGGGCAAGGCGCTGGAGCTGGACGGCTCGCTGGCCGAGGCGCATGCGGCGCGAGCCGCCGCGCTGGCTGAGGAATGGCGATGGAATGAAGCGGGGCCGGAGTTCCAGCGCGCTCTGGAATTGAGCCCGAACAGCGCCGCGGTCCACTATTTTCATGCGTTCCTGTTCCTGATGCCTGAAAATCGGATCGACCAGGCGCTGCACGAATTTCAGACCGCGCTGTCGCTTGATCCGCTTTCTCCCATCGTCAACACGAATTATGCGGCGACCCTGATGATGGCCCACCGCTACCCGGAAGCGGTCGCGCAATTCCAGAAAACGCTGGAGCGCGATCCGGATTTCGGGCCGGCGCACCTCAAGTTCTCCTACCTCTATGCAACCATGGGACGTTTCGCCGACGCCAACGGCGAAATGCAGAAATTCGACCCCGTTCCCGGCAACTGGAGCGCGGACGCGAAAGGCTACAACGAACTCTCGCTGCGCGCCCTGCCCAATCTGGGAGAAGCGACGGCCGATACGGCGCTATCATTTGCGGTGAGAGGGGATCGCGAAAAGACACTCGAGTATCTGGAGCGAGCCTATTCCGAACAGGCCACAGGCCTGATTCAGGACGTGCGCTTCCCTGCGTTTGACCCGTTGCGTTCCGATCCCCGGTTTGTGGACCTGATGCGGCGGTTGGGACTGCCGCCGTAGAGCGCCCAGCCAGCCTTGTTCATGCGGATCGCGTTTTGTAACATTCGCGTTCGTGAAGAGAGCTAACTCCGGCAAACGAGGTCCTGCGGCGGGAGCGAACCGGTTTCCAAAGAGCGTTGATGAATACCTTGCTCGCGTTCCGGAGCCGGCGCGAAGCACGCTGGGTAAAGTGCGCGCGGCGATTCGGTCCGCAGCACCCGGTGCCACCGAGATCATCAGCTACCAGATTCCGGCGTTCCGAACCAGCCAGGTGCTCGTATGGTTCGCTGCCTTCGCGGATCATTGCAGTTTTTTCCCGACGGCGGCGGTGATTGAGCAGTTCAAAGACGAACTGAATGGTTACCGCTTATCGAAGGGGACGGTCCAGTTCCCGACCGACAAGCCGTTGCCAGGGGGTCTGATCAAGAAAATGGTGAAAGCGCGGGTTGCGGTGGTTGAAAGTACGAAAAGATGACCCTTCTGAGGATCCCGTAGATTCGTATTTCGCGGTTTCGCGGCGGGAGTTACACTACGCTACGATTTTTCTGCGGGGATCGCTTGGGGGGGAGCATGACTACGTCGCGTCAAATCTGGATTGCCGCAATTGTTCTGGTAGTGTGCACAGGGACGGCAGCCGCACAAGATGCGCCTACCGCGAATCCTTTGCCGGCCGACGTAGAGCAGGGGAAACAGACTTTCGAGCAGCGCTGCTCAACGTGTCATGGGCTCGACGGCGGCGGAGCGATGGGGCCAAACATTCAGGGAATTCCGATGCGGATTGGGGCGCCCGTGGTGGCCAGTACGATCAAAAACGGGATGAGCGGCGGGATGCCGCCGTTTGCCGGGCAGCTCACCGACGCGCAGATCCAGCAGGTGATTGCCTACCTTTTGACCTTGACGCACAAAGACACCGGTACGGTGACCGGCGATGCCGCGAAGGGCAAGCAGGTGTACGACGCGGAAGGTTGCGCGTCGTGCCACATCATCGACGGGCAGGGCGGCGACGCCGGGCCGGAGTTGACGAAAGTCGGGCAGCTGCGCGGCCCGGGCTACCTGAAAACGACGATTCTGTATCCGGGTTCTGACTTGCCGCAGGCGCACGTGTTTTTGGAAACGGGTGGCCTACTCGATTACCTGCACATTCACCTGGTCACGAAGGATGGGCAGACATTCGAGGGCACGCGCGTGGTGGAGGATTCCTTCCACATCGTGATTCAGGATGCCAACGGGAATTTCCATTCGTTTAAGAAAAACGATTTGAAGGAATTGGAAAAGCAGCCAGGGAAAAGCGTGATGCCGAGCTACAAGGACAAATTGTCGGCGGCGCAGGTGGACGACCTGGTGGCGTATCTGGCGAGCCTCAAGGGGGCGCAATGAAAACGTTTCGATACGCCGCGGCACTGGCCGCGCTGCTGCTGGCAAGCCCGGTCTATTTTCTGGCGCAGAATGTGCCCTACGAACGGATTTTGAATTCGGCGAATGAGCCCGGGAGCTGGCTGACTTATAGCGGGAGTTATAACTCGGAGCAATATTCGCCGCTGAAGCAGATCAATCGCAAGAACGTTTCGCAATTGAAGATCGCGTGGATGTATCAGCCGAGCAAGCCGGTGGCGAATCTGGAGGCGTCGCCGATCGTGGTGGACGGCGTGATGTACATCACCGAGCCGCCGAGCACGGTGACGGCGCTCGACGTGCGGACGGGGCTGAGGCTGTGGAGCTGGTCGCCGATGCTGCCCGAGCATGTGGTGTCGATTGGCTTGTATGCGACGAGCCGCGGCGTGGCGATTTTGAACGACACGGTTTTCATCGGCACTGCGGATTCGCATCTGGTGGCGCTGGATGCGAAAAACGGCGCGGTGCGGTGGAACGTCCATGTGGCGGACAACGCGATGGGCTATGCGATGACGGGGCCACCGCTAGCGTTGAAGGACAAAGTGATCATTGGGAGTGCGGGCAGCGAGGCGGCGGTGCGCGGGTTTTTGGACGCGTACGACGCGAAAACCGGCAAGCGGCTATGGAGATTCTGGACCACGCCGCGGCCGGGCGAGCCGGGAGCGGAGACCTGGGGCCCGGGTGCGTATGAAAGCGCGGGCGCGACGACCTGGAACAACGGGTCGTATGATCCGGATTTGAATTTGATTTACTGGGGCACGGGCAATCCGGCTCCGGATTTCAACGACGACGAACGGCCGGGCGACAATTTGTATACCTGCTCGGTGGTGGCACTCGATGCGGACACGGGAAAACTGAAATGGTATTTCCAATTCTCGCCGCACGAGAATCACGACTGGGATTCCGACGAACCTCCGGTGCTTTTCAACGCGACGATCGACGGGCAGCCTCGCAAACTGCTGGGATTTGCGAACCGGAACGGTTTTTACTACCTACTCGATCGCACCAACGGAAAATTCATTACCGGGCAGCCGTTTGTGAAGGAGACCTGGGCGAAGGGGCTGGATGCGAACGGGCGGCCGATTCCTGCGTCGAATCAGGAGCCGACGCTCGGAGCGGGGACGCTGGTGTATCCGAGCATTACCGGCGGAGTGGACTGGACGTCACCGTCATACTCGCCCGACACGGGGCTTTTCTACGTAAGCGTGCACGAAACGGGCGCGTATTTCATCAAGGGCACCGGGAAAATCGAGCCGGGCCCGCCGAAGGGGATTGTGGGCGGCGGCGGGATTCGGGCGCTGGCCGGAGAACAATCGTACGGCGCGATCCGGGCTCTGGTGGCGACGACGGGTGAGCGGAAGTGGGAATTCAAGATGCTGGCGCCGGCGTGGGTGCCCGTGCTGTCGACGGG
>Ga0210404_10000091_pt1 | contig 67163 bp, 54 predicted proteins | sample IncBWH28MmetaG_FD_155455 | JGI IMG/M metagenome (GOLD analysis project Ga0210404, IMG submission 155455) | Forest soil microbial communities from Barre Woods Harvard Forest LTER site, Petersham, Massachusetts, United States - Inc-BW-H-28-M | ecosystem: Environmental > Terrestrial > Soil >... | reverse complement strand
TTCACGGCCGCACTGACGCCGCTGAGTGTTTCGATCCCGGAAAATGGGCCGAGAAATTCATAGCTATAGTGTGTTTGCCCGCCCCTGCCGCCTCCGGAAACCCACTCATCGACCGCGGCAGTGGTAAAGGTGCCGGACACGGTAGTCAACCCATCGTTTGAAGTAAAAGTAAAGCTTCCGCCCGTGCAGGCGTATACCACTGGATAACTGCCGCCGATTGAGCTGACGGTGCAGGAGAAGGAAATGCTCCCGGCCGGGCTGGTCGTCGTGGCACCGGTCAGCGTGACATTGGATCCCACCGTGGTGCCCATTGCGAACGTGCCGCCGGTGGCACTCAGGACCAGGTTGCCGGCGAAGGCAGGAAGAGCAAGGAGAAGCAGCAATGCCAGAAGGACGGCAAACGCAGCTCGGTTAGGGCTGACGGTAGTGGGCTCGCGGTGCAGGGACAACAAGCTCTGGAGACGTTTCATTCCGGAATTTCCTTCTTGGTTCAAGAACGGCACTGATCATATATGCATCCCGCTGTTCGCCGATAGTGTGAAACAATTTTCATACGGGCCCGCCCCCTAACGCTCCGAGATCCGAACCCTCACGGCCCGAAATTGCCTGATTTCCTTTAGGTGGATTTCCGCCACAGACTCCAGCCGCAGAGCGGCGGCAGAATGCAGCCTACAGCTCGCCCTGAGCTTGCGGAAGGGGGCGCAAGCCGTGGGTCGCAAACGGGAGAGAGCAGCAAGCCCCGAAGGTGCGTTAAGAGACTTCCGTCAGACCCCTCCTCGGGCTTCGGCAAATGCTTTAGGACCAAAAACCGAAGCCCGAAGCCGAGAACTATTTCTTCTCTGGCTCCTTCTTTTGCTGATCCTGGGCCGGAGTCTTGTCCTTGCTCTTGTCTTCGATGGAGAGCAGCTCGACTTCGAAAATTAAAGTGGAGTTGGGCTCAATCCCGGGGCGGCCGGGCTCACCATAAGCCAGATCGGATGGAATGAAGAGTTGCCATTTGGAGCCGACCGGCATGAGCTGAAGGGCTTCGGTCCATCCCTTGATGACACCGGTGACGGGAAAGGTCGCGGGCTCGCCGCGCTTGTAAGAATTATCGAATTCGGTGCCGTTGATCAGCGTGCCGCGATAGTTGCAGACCACGGAGTCGGTCGCCGTGGGCTTTGGTCCAGTGCCTGCGGTCAGAATTTTGTATTGCAGTCCGCTGGGCAATACGACTACGCCTTCTTTCGCCTTGTTGGCGGCGAGGTAAGCTTCGCCTTCTTTCTTGTTGGCGTCCCCGGTTTGTTGCATCTTCTCCTGCTGCTTTGCTCGCAGCTCGTTCTGCACTTGCGTGAGCGCGGCCTGCGCTTCATCGTCGGTGAGCAGAGTCTTTCCGCCTGCCAGAGAGTCTTTCAGTCCACGCGCGAGAATGTTCGCGTCCACTGGAACGGACTGCTTGTGAAGATTCTCCCCCATCTTCATCCCGAGGGCGTAGCTGAACTTGTCTTTGGACGTTTTGAGGGTCAGGGGAACCGCGGTTTTGGCCGCAGTAGCCGAATGTGGCTTCGCCGCGGGAGTCTTCGCCTTTGCTGGAGTCGCGGGAGATGGAGAAGCCGGTGGAGTCGTCGCCGCCGGAGTCTCCTGCGCCAGGGCATTCCCCAACAGCAGCATTCCGGCCGCCAATATGTTTACGGTGGTGGTGAAGGATTTGTGCATTAGCCATTGTCACACTGGCCGGAGATCTCCGCAAACCGGAGCTGATTAAGCGTGCACCCTTGCAGCTTCTTGCGCAGATTGGCAGCGAACGTCCACCGTTGTCGGTCGGGCGATGGGCAAGCATCTGGGGGAAAGGGCTGTCCAGAATTACTTAAACCCCTTCATTGATCGAATTGGTTGGTGGGCCCGCCAGGATTCGAACCTGGGACCAATGGATTATGAGTCCACGGCTCTAACCGCTGAGCTACGGGCCCGGATTTCTACTACGCTAACACAATATAAAGCCCCGGACGCCCGTGGCAGAATAGCGCCATGCCAAGCTTGCAAGCTTCATCGATTCCCGATTTTCTCTACGGCACCGCATGGAAGGAAGAGCGCACTCCGGCGCTGGTCGAGCTGGCGCTGCGCATGGGGTTTCGGGGTGTCGACACGGCCAACCAACGGCGGCACTACTTCGAGGCTGGAGTGGGGCAGGGGTTGGCGGCTTCTTATCGCGCGGGAGTGGTTACGCGCGCAGATCTTTTTCTGCAGACGAAATTCACTTACCGGCCTGGTCAGGACCACCGGCTGCCCTACGATCCCGTGGCGAACCTTTCGGTACAGGTGGCCCAATCGATGGCTAGTTCGCTGGAACATCTTGGGACGGATCACGTCGACAGCTACGTGCTGCACGGTCCGTCCTCCGGTCACGGCTGGACGGATGCGGATGCTGAGGTCTGGGGAGCGATGACGAAGGAGCGCGATGGTGGCCGCACGCGCCTGCTGGGGGTGAGCAATGTTTCCCTGCGGCACCTGGAGCAGATGGTGGCCGTCCACTCGGAAGCTCCCGCGTTCGTGCAGAACCGCTGCTACGCGCGCCTCGGCTGGGATCGCGAGGTTCGATTGTTCTGCCGTCAGCGCAAAATTATTTATCAGGGATTCTCGCTGCTTACCGCGAATGCAGAGCTGCTGCGGCATCGTCTGGTTGGCGAGCTTGCTGCGCGCGCGAATGCTGCCCCGGCGCAGGTTCTGTTTGCGTTTGCGCGCAGCGTGGGGATGCTGCCGCTGACCGGCACTTCTAGCGCCGAGCACATGAAGCAGGATCTGGCGAGCACGAGGCTCACACTCTCAAACGATGCGGTGCGGGCGATTGAGTCTCTGGCTGGCTGAAAGCGCTGCCCAGCGGTTGCTGGTGAAGCTGGACGTCAGGTCCGTTCATCGTTCATCGTTCATTGTTCATCGTTCCAGGATGTCTTTGAATGCATTCAGGGCGACCTTCTTCGGCTGGCTGGGCAATATGAAGTCGACGTTGCGAGTGCTGTTGCCAGCGATTCCTACTTGAGTGAGACGTACCATGCCTTTTCCGAAATCGCCAAACACGGGAACCAGCATGCCAAAATGATCGTCGACCTCGCTCTGGGTCAGGGTGATGTGCAACTTCACCTTGCCCGCTTCCGCCGGAGTGAGTTGATACTCGAAGTGGTATCGGGGAACTTGGGTGCCGTAGACCCACTCGTCAAAAAACCAGTCCAGGCGGCCATTTCCCGTAATATCCATCTTCTTGGTCATGTGTTTCTCTGCAATCGCCTTGAAGGACTCGGTGGATGCCGCCCGGTCGCGGTGGCTCTCCACAAAGTCGTGCATCATCGCAATGAATGCCTTGTCCTTATCCTCATTGTCGTACATTAGCGAACGCAGCATTTGCAGGACATAGGCGCCCTTAGGATAAGTCACATTTTGATAGGCATTTTCGGTGCGAGGAGAAACCAGGCGCAGTCCCATCCACAGCGGACCAGCGTCGTTAGGAGCGATGCCGAAACCGTTTTTCTCCAGAATGCGCTGGCGCAAGCGTTCCCAAAAGTCGAGGTAGTCCTTTCGCCAGTCCCCCGCCATCGCCTTCTGCAGAAACAACCCGGCGGAGAACTCCGCAAAGCCTTCCGACAGCCACTGGTCGTGGTAAGACGCCCAGCCTACAGCGTGGCCCCACCATTGATGGGCGACTTCGTGTGGGGTTACCTCCTGCACGAAGCCGCTAAATTTGGCGTTGATCGATCCGAAGAGCATCCATCTTTGTGTGGAATCCGTATAAGCGGAGATAGGAAGGTAAACCAGGTTGGGCCAGGACTGGCCAAAATTAAAATCCGGCTGCTCCGTTATTGAGATTTCGTTGTACGCACTGTTGCCAAAGTAGAAAGTGCACAACTGCAACTGCGCGCGGGTTTGCTCGAGGGCATATTTCGTCATGCTGCGCGGCGCCAGAGTCTGCAGGGCGCTATACCTGCGCAGATTGTCGGGCAACTCACTTATGTAGTAGCCGGAAATCTTGTAGCCAGTGGTTTCATCCGGCAGGTCGAGCCGCTGGTACTCGCCGTAGTTGAACCCGGCGACTGCCACGGGATTCGGAGTGATCCAGTGGCTGACAGCGAGATCCTGCTCGATCGATTCTTCCTTTAGCTGTCCCACGCTGATGACCTTGTATTTCTTCGGGACTTTGAAAGTAAGATCATAGAGGGCGTGCTCGCCGAATCCATTCAGGTTGGGATACCAGGAAGTGCGGGCGCCCACGTAGAAACTTCCTTCTCCAGCTTCCTCGAGGACCTTATCGCCTGCGTACTCGATGTTGATCGAGAGTTCCTGGCCGGGCGGTGGCGCCTGGGGGAGAACCACGTAAAAAGAACCGTCCTCCTTGCGGCTTTCCTGAATGAAATAAAGATCCTTGCCCTGCTCATCGGTAACCCGCGTGACCCTGAGATTTGGCAACAAGCCAAACTTCAGCACTCTTTCGCCTGCCACCAGCGACGCGAAGCTGACGGTTGCGGTGCTGAATAAATGCTTGTTCCTGGCAATGACGGTTTCGATTCTGTAGCGGTGGGTAGCAAACAGGCGCCGGTCCTCGCTGGAACTCGCGGAGTGGTGCAAGTATTCAGACTTTAAGTGCGAGAGGTACCACACGCCATCGTCCATCCCTTCGGGATCGAAGTTGATCAACGCCACTTCTTCCGGGGAATCGAGTTGGGGCGCAGCTCCCACCCGAGTCCTCAAGAAAAAACGGAGATCCTTGTGCTTTCTGCCGCGGAGATAGGCATTAAAGAACTCGGGATGCGAGCCATTGTAAACAGCCGCGAGAAGATCGGCATCCACGTTATCCATGGTTTCGCCTTGCAGCAGATACTGTGAAAAACCTAAGGGCCGTTCGCGACGCTGGCGCATCCTCTCGCGCCAGTGGCTGAGGACAGTGGCGGCTTCGGATTCGGGTTCGGTTTGAGCGCCAAGTCCGGGAAGGAAGCGCAAGTGACCTCCTCCCGTGAACCGGAAAACCGCCTCGGTGAAGTCTTCGTTGACCTCGGCCGCACCGGTGCGCCGGTTTAGTTCGCGGGCGTCGAGAGCCACGACAGGCTTTAGATTGAAATGCCCTTCGCCGATAAAGATCGCGCCGGTTACAATTCCGTTCACCGGAATTAGGAATGTCAGTGTGCCCTTCCGAAACTGGAAGGTTGCGACGTCGCAAGTCACGGTGAAGTTGTCGAAGCGAAAGGTTTGCCCCAGCCCGATCTCGCGGAGTTGCCGGTAGACAGGATCGGAATTGGCAAACGCCTGACCCTTGCCGGAAACGGAGATGGTCACCTCCTGAGTGGCAACAGTAAGCGTGAGTTGCAATTGCACAGATCGCTGCAAATCCACAGTCTTGACCAGAGGTTCGAAACCGTCCCGCGTCAGCCGCAATGAATACGTCCCAGGTTTCAGGTCGGGTGATGCAAAAGTGCCCAGGCCATCCGACGAAAGCACGACTGGCTGGGGCAGGTCGCCGCCGGTAATTTCGATGCGCGCGCCGGCAATGACAGCGCCCGAGGAATCCTGGACGGTTCCAGAAATGGTCTGTGCAAGCAGGGAGGCCGGCAACATCAAGCAGAGAAGAAATGATGCAATCCTAAGCACAGAGGAAAACCGCCATCGGCGCGCTTCGACATGGCGATGGGCCATGGGGGCAATATAGCAACATTTGGCCGCCTGCGGGCGATTAGAAATCAGATCAACCGGCGTTGAAACACGCGACCCGCGCCCTTTCGTTGACTTGCCGGTTTCACCAACGTAGGATTCTGGCCAATGATCGGGCGCACTATCTCGCACTATCGCATTGTCGAGAAACTCGGCGGGGGCGGGATGGGCGTCGTGTACAAGGCTGAGGACACACGGCTTCATCGTTTCGTCGCGCTCAAATTCCTGCCCAAGGACGTTGCGCGGAACCCGCAGTCCCTGGCCCGGTTTCAAGTCGAGGCGCAAGCGGCGTCGGCACTGAATCATCCCAATATCTGCACTATTTATGACATTGGCGGGCAGCACGGCGAAGCCTTCATCGCCATGGAGTTCCTGGACGGGCTGCCCCTGAAGCACCGCATTGCGGGGCGTCCGGTGGATATGGGAACTCTGCTGTCGCTCGGAATCGAGATCGCTGACGCTCTGGACGCCGCCCATACCCATGGCATTATTCATCGCGACATTAATCCGACAAATATTTTTGTCACCAAGCGGGGGAATGCCAAGATCCTGGACTTCGGTCTCGCGAAGCTCTCCGTAGGAGACGAGGCCCGCGTCAGCGGCGATACCTTCGGGGGAGTCACGCATTCGCCGGACGATCTGACACGTCCCGGAGCCGCTCTGGGAACCATTCCTTACATGTCGCCGGAGCAGGCGTTGGGCCGCCCGCTGGATTCCCGCACGGACCTGTTTTCTTTTGGGGTTGTGCTCTATGAGATGGCGACGGGAGTCCTGCCTTTCCAGGGACAGACTACGGCCGCGTTTTTTGACTCGCTCATTCACAGCGTGCCGGAGTGGCCTCTGCGATTTGACGCCGCGACGCCTCCAGAACTTGAACGCATGGTGAGGAAGGCACTCGAAAAAGACCCCGGCCAACGCTATCAAAGCGCGGCGGAGATGCGGGTTGATTTCCAGCGCCTGCGCCGGGAATTGGAATCAGGACAAGCCTCGAGTGGCGGGTCGGGGGTGAGACCGCCGCCGGATTCGAAGGAGAGAATCCGTGCTTTGTTCGCTGCGGCTCTCACCACTGTTCACCCGCAACCCACGGTAAGTGTGACGAAGTGGCTGGCGGCCGGTCTGGTCGCAGTCGCAGCCGTGGTTGTCGTCATACTGTTCCTGAGATCGCCGGGGTCCCCGCCAGCGGTCATGTCGTCGCTGCAGATTACCAACGACGGCGCGTCGAAGCGGTCTCTGGTCACCGACGGCATGCGGCTGTACTTTTCCGAATATGGGAGCGGGCACTCGGTGCTGATGCAGGTTTCGACTTCCGGTGGAGAAACGGCGCCCGTGCCAATCTCACTGCCGAGCGCTGACATCTATGATTTCTACCCCACGCGTTCTGAGTTGCTGGTGAGAGGAGTAGCCGAGGGTTCGGAGACCGAGTCGCCGCTTTGGGTGTTGCCGCTGCCCGCGGGATCGCTGCGGCCGGTGGGAAACATTCTGGCACATGCCGCTACGTGGGCGCCCGATGGCCAACATATTGTGTATGCCAGGCAGTCAGGTTTGTACGCGTGCAATGTGGACGGAAGCGATTCGCGGGAGCTCATCACTGTGCCGGGTGTTCCTTTCGCGCCCCGATTTTCTCCCGACGGCCGGCGCTTGCGCTTCACCATCCGCGATACCAACCAGCGCACTTCTTCGATATGGGAGGTTTCAGCCGACGGGAAGGGTTTGCACCCGGTGTTGCCGGACTGGAACAAGCCGGCGCAGGAGTTTGGCGGAGCCTGGACGCCCCAGGGTGAATACTTCCTGTTTGAATCGACTCGCGATCACACTCAGAACGTCTGGGCCCTGCGCGAGAGAGCGTTGTGGTTTAGTAAGGCCGGGTCTGAACCCACGCAGTTGACCGTGGGACCGCTCCTGTTCAGCAATCCGACCCCGAGCGTGGATGGAAAGAAGCTGTTCGTGATCGGGCAGCAGCGCCGGTTCGATTTGATCGGCTTGAATAGCAAGGCGCGGCAGTTCTCCATTCACCTTCCTGGAGTGTCGGCGGGCGAAGCCGATATCCAGCACAATGGCGAGTGGATCGTCTACGTGACGCATCCGGAACTCACGCTGTGGCGGAGCAAGCCGGATGGAAGTTCCCGGACCCAGCTCACGTATGCGCCGATGCAGGCGCACATGCCGCGCTGGTCGCCGGATGGAACCCAGATCGCATTTATGGCATCGCGTCCGGGAAAACCCTGGAAGATATTCGTGGCGCCAGCGGGGGGCGGCACCCCGCAGGAAGTAACAGCGGGAAACCACAACCAAGGCGATCATAACCAGGGCGACCCGACCTGGACAGCCAAAGGCGACGCCATCGTTTTCGCCGGGATGCCCTGGCTGGAGTATGGGAGCGAGACCGGGCCCAACATTCATATCGCTGACTTAAAGACGTCGCAGGTCTCCGATGTACCGGGCTCGGAAAACCTTTTCAGTCCGCGCTGTTCGCAGGATGGGCGCTACGTGGCGGCACTCTCCGCGGACTCGACCAAGCTGATGCTCTACGACACGGGGAAAATGAGTTGGACGCAGCTGGCGGTTTCGAAGTTCGCTTTCGAGAACTGGTCGCACGATGGAAAGTATTTATATGCGGAAGACTATCCCGAGAAGACCGATGACCTGGTGCGCGTGAGTGTGCCTGATGGCAAAGTGGAGCGACTGCTCAGCTTGAAGGAAGTGCCGCGGGGGTTCGATCCGTGGGAATTCTGGGTGGGACTGGCGCCCGATGACTCGCCGCTCCTGATGCGGGATCGAAGCACGCAGGAAATTTACAGTTTGGATGTGCGCTTCCCGTAGCGGCGTTTGGAGGCTCGGACGCTGGGGCGGGCCTGCTATTTTGGGCTGAGTCGTGCGAGTGCCTGGTCTGTGGTGATAAATTTTGCTCCGAGAGCGGCGAGTTCGGCCACGGTGCGTTGTCCATCTTCAACTTTCAATGTTTCGATCGCATCCTGAATGACGGCGACGCGGCGGCCGCGCTCAAGCAATCCCTTGGCCGCCAAACGGACACAGTATTCCGTGACGACACCGAAGACAACGAATTCTTTGCCTGAGCCCAGGCGCTTTACGAGTTCATCGGCGTGGCGGCTTTCGAAAATATCCAACGTTTGTTTTTCGAGATGAATCTGCTGGTAGGGTGCTAGATCCTGCGGGAGTTTTGCTGTGGGATCGTTCGGGACGGTGATAACTTTCTCCGTCAGCGCCTCGGAAACATATGCGGAGCCGGGGGTGCCTTTGATGCAGTGCGGCGGAAACGTCTTGAACTCAGGATCGTCTTTCGCGTGGTAGCAACCGTGCGAGACCAGAAAGACGCGGCCCTGGCGGGCTGCGTCGGTAAGCCTGCGAATGTTAGGGAGCAAGCGTTCAGCGCCGGGCACGTAGAGCTTGCCGCCGGGCAACATGAAGTCGGCCTGCGTATCGACTTCCCAGAAAATGAGGTTGCGAGATACCATTGCCGTTTCGCCTGATCGGTGTGGCTAGAGCAAGGTTAACAGAGCAACGACGGTATGCACGGGAGATCCCTTCGGCTCCGCTCAGGGCAGGCTCTTCCTTCCGCCTGAAGAACGGCTACGGTCAGGATGACGCCAGTCGTTAGATAAGCGAACCCAGACTGAATCGGCAGGGACACCACGCACGCGAGGAGGCTTAGTCAATGGCTGACAACGATCCTGCTACGACGAAGATGCAAGCACGGCTTCTGATTCGCAACATCGGTCTGCTGCTGAGCGGGGATTTGAAGAACCCGATTCTCGATGCGGACACGGTGCTTGCCGTGGATGGAAAAATCGTCGCAGTCGGCAAATCGAAAGAGATTGACGCGGAAGGCGCGAGCCTTGTGATCGATGCCAAGGGCACAACGCTTGCGCCGGGATTAATCGACAGCCACGTGCATCCGGTGGCGGGCGATTGGACTCCGCGGCAGAACCAGATCGGCTGGATTGACAGCTACCTGCATGGCGGAGTGACGACGATGATTTCTGCGGGCGAGGTGCACACGCCCGGCCGGCCGAAAGACGTGGTCGGGCTCAAGGCCATGGCGATCTTCGCCCAGCGCGCCTTTTCAGGCTTCCGGCCCGGTGGTGTGAGAATTCATGCGGGCGCTCCGGTGATCGAGCATGGCATGGTCGAGGAGGATTTCAAGGACCTTGCCGCCGCCGGTGTCACCATGCTGGGCGAGGTTGGCCTGGGTAGCGTGAAAGACGGAGCCACGGCGCGGCAGATGGTCGCGTGGGCGCGGAAGTATGGCATTCAGAGCACGATTCACACTGGCGGGCCGTCGATTCCCGGCTCCAGTCTGATTGATAAAGACATCGTTCTTGCGGCTGATGCGGATGTCATCGGGCACATCAATGGCGGCCACACCGCCCTGCCGGATGATCAGATCGTCGGACTGTGCGAGCAATCGCCGCGGGCGCTGGAGATTGTTCACAATGGCAACGAAAAAGCGGCGCTGCTTACTTTGAGAACTGCGGGGGAATTGAAGAAGTTTGATCGAGTGATTCTGGGCACCGATTCGCCTGCTGGTTCCGGAGTGCAGCCGCTCGGCATCCTGCGCATGATCTCAATGCTGTCGTCACTTGCGGATGTGCCGGCTGAGGTTGCCGTTTGTTTTGCCACGGGGAACACGGCAAGAATTCGGAACCTGGATTGTGGATTGATCGAGCGCGGCCGCGCCGCGACGTTCGTGCTGATCGACCGGGCACAGCATTCGCCTGGAAAGACGGTGCTGCAGAGTATTCAGCGTGGAGATTTGCCGGGGATTGGGATGGTGATGATCGACGGCTTGGTGAGCGCTCAACGCAGCCGGAACACGCCGCCGGCAACGATGGTTCCGGAAATCGTAAGACAGTGAACTGCGGTTTCCGCTCTCGTGGCGGTAAAATCTCAACAATTCAATGCCGCTTCCGTCTGAGAACTAAGGAGGCTTGTCATGGGACTGTTTATTCCATGTTCACTTGTCCTGTCTGTTTTCTGTTTGTCCCCGGCTCAAGATGTGCCGGAATACATGGCGCACTACGGGCCCAACCCGGCGCGCCGATTCCTTGCATTGCAGACACACATGCCTACGAAGCAGGGCAATGTACCCCACATCCAACCTCAGGAACAACCCGTCGCTCAACCGAAGGTCAAACTGGACGCGGCCCAGCTACAGCGCGAAGGGCAGGAACTCCTGGACCTTGCGCAATCACTGCAGGCTGATATCGACTCCTTGAACCACGGCCTGCACCCCAAAGACACAGTCGACAAGCTGAAGCGCATTCAGAAGCTGGCAAAGCATTTGCGGGGAAAAATTGCACCATGAGTGGTTCGGGCAGGTGTGATCACGCCAAGTTGCTAGGCTGCCTGCACATCACTCCCGGAGCCTGGGCTGCCCACTAAATCTTGCCGGAGCTGTTCCATTTGTGCCGCTGCTTCTTTCATCTGCTCGGCGTATTCGTGCCCCTGCCGTGGAAGAAAGCCTCCGTAATTCTCCAGCAGCAACCGGGAGTTCGTATTGATGGCGGTAATGTTGGAACGCGCCTGGCCGGAAAGAGCAGAGGTTAGTTTTTCCAGCTGCAAATCCCGCACGGCTAGCTCCTGCCTGCTCTGGACGGCTTCTTCTGCAAGCAGGCGCTCATGACGGCGGACTAGCCCGAACAGACATGCTGCCAACACAAGCAGGCCAGAATTAGAAAGAATGGTTCCCGAGAACGCGCTCTTCAGTGCGGCAATCCTCTCACGGCCGAATCTGGCGAAATTGCTGCTCTCGGCTGAGGATAGCGAAGACACGATGCGGCGAATCTCATCCATGTAGTCCTTGCCTTCGTTTGTATCCACAAGCTTGAATGAGCGATGGCGATACCCCTGTTGGCGCAAACTGATGGAACGCTCCATCTCAGCCTGCTTTGATTTGGCCAAAGACTCCAACTGCGGCTCCAGCGATTGTTGGCTCTCCGCGCGACTGGCAAGGCCTGCACGAAGGCCGGCAAAATCTGTTGCGATTCTCCTCTGCGCGTCGTTGTAGGGCTGCAAGTACGCAGGGTCCGCGGTCAGCAGGTATCCGCGCTGACCGGTTTCCATGTCGGTCAAGTCTTTCAGAACGCCGGAGAGGTCGGCCTGGATCGCGGAGCTTTCCAGCGTGAGTGCCGCAATTTTCTGCGTTTGTTTTAAATGGTTGACGGCAAGGAACGCATTCCATGCCATGAATGCGAGCAGCGCCGGGACTCCTATTCGCAGGACTCCTATTCGCAGAGCATGTTTTCGAATCATCGAATTGTGCCGCCCTTCACGTGACGTTCAGAACACCCTCAGTCGTGATTCGACTGGCTTTGCTAATCTCCTTCGCAACCTTGACGGCTGCGTTGCTGTTGTGGACCGGCGCTTCGCCTGACATATCGGCTGACATAACAGAACTGGCAGCCAGGGTGAAAAGCACGGCGTCCTCCTGCCGGTCGAAGTAAAGCACTACTTGATTCGCAGCCATGTGTGTAACTCCTACTGATTGTTCTTAGGGGATGATAGGCCGATTCGGGACAAGAGCGAGGTTATCTCTTTTGGTGCGCCGTCAGCGCGTTGAGCCGGTTGGCAATTCTCAATGAGGCAAAGGTACTGTTAACGTCAACTACGCCTGGAAAGGAGTTGGAGAGAGTCTTCTGGCCCGGACGGGCTATTTGGCGTCGGACACGTTGAACGCGCCAGCAAGTCCCTGCAGCCCGGTTGATCCTTCGTCAGCGCTTCGACGCGCGCTGGCGGTCATCCGCTATCTTACGGTCCAAACACATACGCTGATCCGGGAGTAGCGCTCTTAGGCGCCCCAGCCACGGCCGTAGAACCGCTGATAGAGGCCGACACGCCGAGATTGTCGCTGGCAGCGCCATCCGAGGCAGTCAGTTCGCTGGCTTTGATGGTGTTCTTCCAACCGCTTGCCGGCTTGACGAATAAATAGGCTGCGCCCTGACCACTGTTCCCGCCCACAGTTGTGCCCGGCGCTCCAATCACGACAAGGTTGCCGCTGATGGCGGCGGACTGGCCAAAGCCATTCCCCGCGACGGCGTTCGGAGCACGCATTTCGGCGGTCTGGGTCATGTTGGTCCAGCCGCTTGCTGGCTCGACGAATATGTAGGCAGCGCCTTTACCGGCAGCGGCGTTAGGCGCTCCAACCAAAACGGTGCTGCCGCTGATCGATGAGGAGAAGCCGAAGTCCGCGCTTCCTGTGCCATCCGAAGCACTGAGTTCGGCGGTCTGGGTGCTGCTGACCCAGCCGCCAGTCGGCTCCACAAACACGTAGGCGGTGCCCTGAAAATTGTTGTGTCCATAGGCGCCGGCGACCACTGTGTTGCCGCCGACCGCGATTGAGGCTCCCATGTAATTCAGCAGTTGGCTGTCGGAGGCAGTGAGCTTCGCGGTTTCATTCAGGTTTCCGCTCCAACGATTGCTGGGGCGGACGAACACGTATGCCTTTCCTGCAAAACTGTTCCCAGAACTATCGACGGCGAAGAAAGCTCCTACGGCGATAGTGGGTCCGCTGATGCTGACACTGACGCCGAAAGCATCGCCGGGCTGGCCGTCGGACGCGGTCAGCTTGGCGGTTTCCGTCATGTCCGCCCAACCGCTGGCCGGCTTGACGAATACATAGGCCGCGCCTGGCCCCGCTGTTGGAGCGTCGAAATTCGACGTGTTTGCCGCCCCGACCACGATGGTGTTGCCACTGATGGCGACGGAAGTGCCGAATCCTTGACCGTTGTCGGAGGAGGTGAGCCTGGCCACCTGCGTCATGTTTGCCCATCCGCTGGCTGGCTTAACGTAGACGTAGACAGCGCCGTACTGCTCGATGTTCGCGTCGAAATCTCCAACCACCACAGTGTTGCCGCTGACGGCAATGGAAATGCCGAACCAATCATTGGTAGCTCGCGTCGACGGTGTGAGTTCGGCGAGTTGCACCAGAGTGACTGGCGGAGTTGCAGCCCGGAGCAACGTCACGCCAAGAAAGAGGATCGACACAAGCGTCAAACGAAGATTGAATAAGCGAAGATTGAACATTGGAAGATTGAACATGGGATGGACCTCCCGGAGCCCGAACTTCTAGCGTCAAACACGAGCGGGGCGGATTATACACGTTATCAGGCGCGGTTCAGCACATTAGTTTGCTCCGAAAGCCAAGCCCAGCAGCGGTTTCGGTGGGTCTTTAGGCCCTACTTACCGCAGGCCGTCTTCGCCCTTGATTTGATCTTTCTGCAGTCCCCCGACGCGCGCGAGCGGGCGGCCGCTATCGGTGACGGCGACGGCCACGACGATCTCGTGGGCTCGGGGAGCGTCGTTGATTCGCACCTCCATGCCATCGAAGTGGCTGCGGACGAAAGCAGCGTCTTTGTGACCGAGCGGTATATCGAGGGAGACGCCCATGCCACCTCGCTTCTTGGAAGATGGGATGAGCGCGGCGCCTTTGCCGAGGACTCTTCTTACTGGTGCGCCAAGTTTGGGGTGTAGAATCGCCGCGGCGTGCTCGATCTCGCCATTTTCGCCGACGGCTGCGGCCTTGCCATAACTTTCGACGCTGGTTGCGGGAATGCCCAGAGCCGCGACGGCGCGCAGCGTGAGCAGTTCGCCCAATTCCTCGCCGATCGCCGTCAGCTCAGACAAGTCTTCGACGTATTTTCCGGCGTAAGGATTTTCAATGACGGCAACTGCCGCGGCACGCCGGGTGGGAGGATCGATAGTGCGGCCCATCTCGGTCATCGTCTCTTCGACGAAAGTGGCAATCTTGCGGATCTTCGCTGTTGTAGGGGCTTTCATCGCAGTCCGTCCTCTCCTTTGATCTCTGAGGCTTTGAGGCCGCCGACGCGGGCATGGACGCGAGGGCCGGTGGTCATCACCAGGGCGAGCAGAATCTCATCGGCACGTGGAGCGTCGGCGAGTCCGACTTCCATGGCATCGAAATGACTTCGCACATAGGAAGCATTGATGTGCGTAATGGGAACATCGAGCCGCGTACCAGGGCCGCCGACTTTTTTCGTCGAAGCGACGATCGCTTTTGCGCCGCCAAGAAGTTCGCGCATGGCGTAGCCTCCGGGCACGTGCCACAATGCGCCGTGTTCTATTTCACCGGCTGCGCCGACGATGGCGCCCTTGCCGTAGCCTTCAACGACTCTCGGATCTCCACCCAGCGCGGCAATCAGAGCGCGCGCCATCTCGAGGCCCAACGGTTTCAGGTCATCCATGAAGCCCGCAATCTCTTGTACGTAGGCGCCTTCAAAGGGATTGCGAATGACGGCCAGCGCGGCTGCACGGCGCAACGGCACGGACGAGATTGGGCCGCCCTCATGGAATATTTCTTCGACTGCCATAAATCTCTTTCGAACCTGGACCTCAGGCATGAATCAGACTCCTGCTGGATTTCTCCGGACCGGCAACGAACTGTTCTAACGCTCTCACACCGACGACGCGGGTCTCGCCACTCAGGTGCAGAGCTACAGAGCGGACCAGACCTTCAGCGAGGAGCGAATCGGCGACCATAACGCCCGCGTCGAGGGCGGCGGCGACCTCGGCTGAAGAAAGTTCGCCGACTCCCTGTGTCACGAGGCGGTCGCCAAGATCATTATCGGGTGCGAGATCTCGGGCGGGAATGCGGGTAACGCCGGGATGGCCAGGCAGGTCGACAGCGTTGGCGATGATGGTCGCGGCGGCGTCCGCCATGGCCGCGCGACCGGCGAGTACCGTAACCGCGTCGGCGATGCCGAGCGAGAAACTGCGGCCGCGCCAGCCGCTGGTTGCGATGCCGCGCACTGGCTCGCTAGAGTGCAGCTCAATTTTGCCGAAGAGCGATGGGCGGTCCGGCCGCTCGACCATGCCCACGACGAAACGCTGACCGGGGGCAAGATGCAGCGCGATGTCTCCGCCGTTGTTGACGTAGGCGCGGGAAAGAACTGCAGCAGAAGTCATGCTGCCCAGGATTTCTTCAGCGACCGCGCCCGCGACCGCTGCCATCGGAGTGATGAAGGTCCGCTCGCAGTAAGGCGCAACCGCGGCTTGCATGCGTCTCGCGACAACACCCAGTGCCTGCGGACCGCCGAGTCTTGCCGCCCGCCGCAGAAGTGGCAGCTCGCCGCAGAGCTCATCGAGCACAGTGACGAAGCGCTCCGCCGCCGCTCGATAGGCTAGGTTAACTTCATGAGCCGCGTCGAAGGCCTCGACGATCAGATCGATCGGTCCATGGTGAAGATGCAGGCGGCGGCCATCGGAAAGCAATCTCACTTGCGCTCTCACTTTTCAGACCTCGGCGGTTTATTGCCGGCAAGCGGCCAGGGATTCTCCGGGTTCGCAGACAGATGACGCCGTCCTTCGCCCTCCAGAATGGAACTCAGCGGACGAACGTGGTCCATATATCCACCGAGGGCAGCATAGTCCTTAAGCTTCAACGTAAATTCGATGGGAGCGACCAGCGCCGGTGTGGGCACATAGCCGAACGCACGCTCGGGCATGCGGCTCACGTCAACCATGAAGGTGATGCCGCCTCCGGGCCAGACGTAAACTGGCGCACCGCCGCAAGTGACGCGGGTCAGCGCGTCTCGCACGGAATGTGTAAGCCTCACCGGATTTTCGGTGACGCCGGCCCTCAGCGAGCCTCCAGCACCGCCCATGAATAGAACGGTAGAGAGCGCGGGTTCGCAGTTCTCCTTGATGCGGGCGACCGATTCAGTGAGCGCAGCGGGCAATTCTTTTTCCACCGGATGCAGGGATTCATCCAGTTCGAAATACGCGTAGTGCTCGCCCGTAGTGCTAACCATGAGCAGTCGGAGTTTAGGCCAGGCAATCTTCGGATCGAACTCCCGCAGGATAGATAGAGGATCATCAATGTTCGTGCCGCCCCATGCCGTGCCCGGTTCCGCGACGCGGAAGTAGCGTCCCGGAGTGGAGCGCCGGCCTTTCATCTCGATTCCAGTCTCCGGGATGCCCAGCAATTTTCCGGCCTGATGCTCGGAGAGGACCCCGGTGATATGGTCGTCGACCACAACCACCTCATCGACCTTGCCGTGCCACTGCTTGGCGAACATGCCTATGGTGGCCGAACCGCAGCCCACACGCATTCGCTCTTCTTTGGCTCCGTCGACGACGGGTGGCTTGCCCGCCTCAACCACCACGGTAGCGCCTTCATCGATGGTGAGTTCCACCGGCTTGCGGTCGCAGAGGTTCAGCAGCGTCTCGCAGGTCACCGTTCCTTCCCTGCGGCTGCCTCCAGTGAGATGCCGCACTCCGCCGAGCGACAGCATCTGCGAACCGTATTCGCTGGTGGTGACATGTCCAACCGGCTCGCCCTGCGCACGTACCAGGTTCGTCTCCGGACCGAGGTATCGATCCGTATCGATCTTCACCTTTACTCCGCAGTAGCTGAAGATGCCTTCCGTGACTACCGTGACCATGTCCACACCCTGGACCGCCGACGAGATGATGAAGGGAGCGGGCTTGTAGTCGGGATACGTGGTGCCCGCGCCAATCGCGGTGACAAAGGTGTCCGGACCACTCACAATGCGGCCGTCCCACTCCCGATTGCGATCCAGAAAAGGCACCACAGAATCGCCGCGCGTCAGGGCGCGGTCAAGAACCACATGCGGATCAATTCGTATCAACTGCCCGTTATCATTCGCGTAGCGATCGCACGCGCCCGTCCTCCCCGGCTTGATGTAACAGAGGACCGGGCAAGCGTCGCAGCGGATGGCGTCATCGTCAGCCACGCATCGCTCCATTTTTCTCGCTGGTCTGGTCGGTGGCAGCGCGTGCGAGTATGGCCTCGCGGACGCGGTCCGGCGTGGCGGGAATCCGGCGCATACGTACCCCAGTGGCGTGGTGAATCGCATTCAGGATCGCCGGCGCAGTCGGGATCACAGCTTGCTCACCGATGCCTTTTGCCCCGAAGGGCCCAATCGGTGATGGATCTTCAATCAGGATCGATTCGACCGGAGGAATATCACCTACGGTTGGGATTAAATAGTCGTGAAGGTTCTCGCCTTTGCCCGGGAAGAATTCCTCCATTAGCGCCATGCCGAGTCCCTGGGCAACGCCGCCTTCGATCTGCCCTTCGATCAATGTTGGGTTGATGGCGCGACCCACGTCGTGCGCCGCAACAATCTTAAGAACGCGCACGGTACCGAGTTCGATATCAACAGCAATTTCCGCCATGTGAGCGCCGAATCCATACACCGCATAGGGAACGCCCTGGCCGTTTTCATCCAGCGGACTGGTCGGTGGATCAAAAGTCTGCTCCGCGGTCACGACATATCCATAATTATCCAGCGGCAAGTCCCGCAAAGACACACTCCGCTTCTTCCCGCCCTGGTGGATCGTCAGCTCGCCCGACCCAAAATCAATGACCGCATCTTCATCATCTTCACCGCTGCTGTCTCCGCACCGACCAGCCAGCCAAAGAATAGCGCGCCGCAATTCTATCCCCGCCATATGCGCCGCTTTGCCCGTGACCAAGGTCTGTCGCGATGCCGAAGTCTTGCCGCAATCGGGCGTGATCGACGTGTCCCCAGAAATCAAATCGAAGCAATCGATCGGCGCGCACAAAGCGTCAGCACAAATTTGCGTGATGATGGTATTCGATCCCTGACCAATGTCGACGGCTCCCTGGTGCAGCGCAATTCTGCCGTCACGCTTCAGTCCGATGCGCACCGTGGAAGGGTTGGGCAGCGACGTATTCCCGCATCCATACCACATTCCCGCGACCCCAACCCCGCGGCGAATTTGTTCGGCTGTCCTTGCATTGAACTCCACAGCTTCAGCGCGCGCCGCATTCCACCGGGGCCGCAGGGCTTCGAAGCAGGCGCGAATGCCAACGCCTTCTCCCATCACCTGCCCGGTAACCGTTGGAGTGTGATTGTCGAGCGCGTTCAGGATACGAAATTCAAGGGGGTCGATCCCGAGGCGAATGGCAAGATCGTCGTACAGTTGCTCCTGGGCGATGGCCATCTGCGGAACACCAAAGCCGCGAAACGCGCCAGCGGGAACAATGTTGGTATGAATGGCCCGCGTCAGCGCTCGATAGTGCGGGACAGCATACGGTCCGGAAGCGTGCACCGGAACCCGCGCTGCAACCGTAGGTCCCCAAGATGAATAAGCGCCGGTATTGAAGTCGGCGGCGAAGTCTAGCGCTTGAAGTTTTCCGTCCTTGCTTGCCCCGGCACGGCAGCGCATACGAGCAGGATGCCGCTTGGTCGTACACATGATCGATTCAATGCGCGAATAGACCATGCGCACCGGCCGCCGCAAATGCCAGGCAGCCAGCGCCAGAAATGGCTGAACGGAGAGGTCAAGCTTGGTGCCGAAGCCGCCACCTACCGCCGTCGGAATAATCCGCACTGCCTCGACGGGAATTCCCAGAAGCTTCGCGATATCCGCGCGATCCATATACGGTGACTGAGTACAGGCCTGGATCTCGATCTGATCGCCGATGCGTCTGGCAAATCCCGCTTCCGGCTCGATGCAAGCGTGCTCCACGAAGCCGGTTTCGAATTCGCCTTCTACTACTGCATGCGCCCCGGCCAGCGCTTTCTCTACATCCCCCCGCACCACGCGCCCGCGAACCAGCACGTTCTCCGCGCGATGGGGATGGATGAGCGGGGCACCCGGCGCGAGAGCTTCATCCATCGTTCGCAGCGCGGGCAATTCTTCCCAACTTACGGGGAACGTTGTTGGGTCAAGATTCTCAATGGCCTCCCCTTCGCCCACGACCGCGGCAATCGCCTCCCCGCGATACCGGGCTCCGTTTTCCGGGTGGGCGAAGACAGGTTGGTCGGCAAAGCGTGGAATCACACCATAGCAATCTTCGCCCGGAACATCTTTGGAGGTGAGCACAGCCTCTACGCAGGGATGAGCTGCAACGAACCGTTCCAGATCCCCAAAGCGAAACTTCGCCCGATCATACGGGCACCGGATGACACGCAGCGCCAGCGCACCCAGCGGAACTTCGTCCGCGCCATAGATTTCGGTGCCCTCAACCTTCGGCTTTCCGTCCAGGCGGATCAGGCGTTGCCCAACCGAAGTCCCCGCAGCGGGGCAAGCTGCCTCTCCACTTTGCGAAGGCTTGTCGACAATCGTCCCGTCGAGAACCGCCGCATCGAGAACCGCATTGATAATCTTCCGGTAGCCCGTGCAGCGGCAGAGCACGCCTCCCAGCGCATCCATCACGTCGGCTTCGCAAGGCGATCGGTTGTTCTCGAGGAGCGCCGTCGCCGAGACCAGCATGCCCGGAGTGCAGGCCCCACATTGTGCGGCTCCATGACGAAGAAATGCTTCTTGCAGGCCGTCAAATAGCGGCGGCCTGGATTTCAGTCCTTCCACGGTCGTGATCGAATGGTTTGCTACTTGCCCTACGGCCACGAGGCAAGCGCAAACCGGTTCTCCATCCAGCAAAACGGTGCAGGCGCCGCAATCACCGGCATCGCAACCGACTTTTGTCCCGGTCAGTCCAAGTTGTTCGCGCAAAACCCGCGAAAGTCTTTGAACCGGAGGAGCCGCAACCGACACCTCGCGGTCATTCACGATCAACTTGAGCAGGACCGTGGTTTCCGATGTGGGAGCGGTGGTCGCCATTCATAAGCTCCCTGCGCACGCATCCAGTGCGTGCTGCACCAACCGCAAAGCTGCGTCACGGCGGTAAACCGCAGTCGCGCGAAGGTCGCCGATCGGTGACAAATCCTTGAGGTGCTCTGCCGTGGCGAGCGTCCCCAATCCCCTCAACCCCGGGCCAACTCCCACGGGCGCGCCCATCAGCGTGTGTTCCAGTTCGGTCAGCCGCCGCGCCACGACCGAGCAAGAACCCACACTGACGCGGGCTTCGCGCACGCGGTTGGTTGCATCTTTGTCGATCACAACCGCAACCATCGCGATGGAGATCACCAGATAGCGCCTGGCGCCAAGCTTGAGAAACGTTGACACCCCATCTTCGATGGTACGCGGCACGAGTATCTGGGAGAGGATTTCGCCGGGCTGCCGCAGCGTTTTGCGATTGCCAATGATAAAGTCGGCGAGCGGCATGCGGCGCGTACCTGCATGCGAAGTGAGGTCCACGTCCGCATCGAGCGCGAGCAGCGGAGGAACACTGTCCGCGGCTGGAGACGCGTTGCAAAGGTTCCCGGCCACGGTACCGCGATTCTGGATCTGAATCCCGCCAATCTCCCGCGCCGCAGCCTTCAATCCGTCAAAGCACCGCGGCAGTGGAGTCTTAACGATCTCGGTCCAGGTAGTCAGCCCACCGATCCGTATATATTCCGCTTCATGAATGACGCCTTTGAGTTCGCGCAGACCTGAAATGTCTACCACTGTCCCGGTAACCGGCCGCTCACCCAGGGAAGGAAAGAAGTCGGTACCGCCCGCCAGGATTTGTCCTCCGCAACTGGCAAGCAGGTGAACCGCTTCGTCGAGCGTGTTGGGCCTGCAATACAAAGAAATTACCTCAAAGATAAAGCTGCGAACTCGCGGCTGGAACGTAATTCTTCTACAAGCGGCGGGGTTTGTACAGGGTCGCGGGCACCGTTCCCAAACAACAATTGTACAAACTCATGACATGGTGATGACAAACGAGGGTCCCCGTAATCCTAGCATTCACCAGCAGCAGTCAGAGAGATTGCGGTTCAAGCTTGATTCGAAGTTTGGGTTGCAGACCCCGTGCCTCTGAACTAGCGCTAAAAGGAGACTTTATGCAGCTTCGCAAGATGGCTTTTGCCGCCTGCCTCGGCTTGGCGTTGATGTTCGTTTCCAACGCGGCCCTGGCGCAGTATCAACTCACAAACGTAAGTTCTAATCAGATAGGAGCCGCGAAGCACACGGATCCTCTCATCGTAAATGCCTGGGGACTGGCTTACGGACCGGGCGGACCATTCTGGATCAGTGACGCAGCCTCAGGCTGGTCGACACTTTACGATGGGAATGGAATCAAGCAGGGTTTCGAGGTGTTAATCCCTTCGGAGAGCGGCCAGGGACCGGGTTCTCCTACCGGAATTGTCTACAACGGGTCGCAGGATTTCCAGGTGCAGGGCTGGGCGTCTATCTTTTTGTTTGCCACGCTCGATGGGACCATCAGCGGGTGGGCGCCCCAGTCCAACCCCAATCAGGCGATCGTGGCCGTCGACAACGCGAGTTCAGGTGCAATCTACACGGGATTGGCGATCACCAACAAGGCTTCCGGAAATTCTCTGTTCGCCGCGGATAGCAAGAACAACAAGGTGGATGTGTACGACGGCAACTTCAATCTGGTGACTTCATTCACCGATACAACGCTTCCCCCGGGCTTTACGCCGTTTGGCATCCAGGACATCAATGGTCAGGTTTACGTGGCCTTTGCCAGCTCCTCTGGCGGGTCGGGTGGCTACATTGACATCTTCAGCGAGAGTGGAACATTCGTGAAACGCCTGACCCAGAGCGGGCGGCTGAATCAGCCCTGGGGTTTCGCGGTGGCCCCGAGCAACTTTGGGCCTTTGAGCAATACGCTGCTGATCTCGAACAATCTCAACAAGAGCGGCCTCATCAATGGCTTCAATCTCACCACCGGCCAGTTTGTGGGGACGGTCAAGGACACCAGCGGCAAAGTAATCAACATCGACCAGCTCTGGGGGATTAAGTTCGGCGGCGGAACGTCAAGTAACGGCGGGCTGAATGAGCTTTTCTTCACCGCCGGCCCCAGCAATAATCTGGCTGGGACTTTCGGAGCGATTACGTTCAAATAGTAGGATTCACTTGCGTGCGTCGAGATGATTCGAGCAAAGGCCGCCCGCGTGGGCGGCTTTTGTGTTTAAGAAGACGCACTGTGCAGGCGCGGGGATCAAGGTGAACAGCGACGACTCGTCGTGACTTAGGAGGCGGGCTCTTGCAGGCGCCGAACAAAAGACTGCAGACTCGTCGCCAATACATTCTTGCTGGCCTCGGGCAATTCGACGAAGCGGAAGGGCTGCAGCCACCCCTGCGTGGCCCACATGGGAAACATCATCTGAGCCTTTTCGCGGATCGTGGTCTCTCCAAGATGGAAGATCAACTCGACTACGAGCTTCTCGTCGAGCGGCTTCCCCAGGTGCATCAGGCCGCCGGTGGTGGAAATTTGATGCAGCTTACCTCGCACCTCGCGCCGGTTGGGCAGTCGAATGAGGGTCAGGACAGATCCCCGCAATTTGACTCGAAACGGGCGGTCCTGGCCGCGAGTCAACCCGGACGAAGATGGACCTGGCGCGACGGATTCTGGTGTCGGCATGGTGGCTAAAGTATGGCACCTCGCCACACGCGGCACGAGGTTACGAAAGAACTGGAGGCAGTGGTCAAAGGCCAGTGGTCAGTGGCCAGTGGCCAGTGGTCGGTGGCCAGTGGCCAGTGGTCGGTGGCCAGTGGTCAGTGGTCAGTGGCCAGAATGGACTCCTTCAGAGAGAGGTCTCGCTTGGCTGCGCGCCCGGGTCTGCTGACCACTGATACTGACGACTGAGCACTATTTGCGGCCGTGATCGGCTTCGCCCTGGCCGGAGAACAAGTTGTAGGGCCAGGCATTCTTGCTCTTGGCCGCGGCGTTGTCTGCGCCGCCTGCGGAGGCAGGACTGGGATTGGAGACGCAATTCCAATCCGCCGGGGGATCGGCAATTCCCCACACATTTCCGTGGTTGTACAGCGACACTCCGATAAGAAAGTGTTTCCCGTCATTGCCCAGCAGCAGGCAGTTCGCCACGCGGGCAGAAGCGCTTCCGCCGCCGGGCAGATCGCTCAGCAGCACGGGAGTTTCGAGCGGCAACGCTTGCGTAGTGCGGAATCCGCAGCCCAGCGGGCTCACTACCAGGACCACACACTGCGCAGAGAACGGATGCCTGCGATCCATGCTGGTCACGATCACCGGAATCTCCACCCGCAGTCGCGTGCTGCGTCTCGTGGCCTTGGGTGTGAGTATTTCCATCTAAGCTAATCCAGCGGGCCTTGTCTGGTCCTCAACGTACTAGTTTGACAGAACCAAGGCGCGACCCAGCCCTAATAAAGAGCAAATGGGCGTGACGGAAGTAACCTTTGGCTGCGCCGAAGGTATGGCGGAGCGTTGGGTTCGTCATCGGTCGACGGCAGCCTTACCCTGTTAAGATGGCTCGACATCAGTGAACCAGATCGGTGAAACCGCCTCATCTGCAGAGCGTCCAGGGTGGGATCTTCTGCTCGCTGCCAGCATTGCTGACCCACGCGAGAGCGATCTCGGCCGCATCCGGTGCTTGCTCGAGCAACCCGTCGAGTGGGAAGCTGTGCTTGGCCTGGCGGATCAGCAGGGCACGTCCTCGCTGCTGTATCAGAACCTCTCACGTTTGGGCGACGTGGTTCCTTCGCCCGTGCTGGCAGCGCTCGGCCAGCGCTATGAGAGAAACGTCCATCGGTCTCTCTTTCTGGCGCGCGAGCTGATTCGCATTCTGGACTGCCTTGATGCGCTGGGCGTCGAAGCGATTCCTTACAAGGGCGTCGTGCTGTCGGAGGTGTACTACGGCGACATGGCGTTGCGGCAGCCGGGTGACATGGACCTGTTCATTCACAAGCGCGACGTGGCGAGCGTCAAGGGCGCAGTTCGCGACCTGGGATACACACTGCGCGTGCCCATTCGCGAAGAAGCCGAGGAAGACTACATCGCTTCGGGATATGAGTGCAGTTTCGACAGTCCTGCTGGACGGAGCCTGCTCGAGTTGCAGTGGGCGCTGCAGCCGCGCTTCTTCGCCGTCGACTTTGACATGGAGGGACTGTTCGAGCGCGCAGTAAGCGTGACCGTTGCAGGACGCCGCGTGAAAACACCTTCTGCCGACGACCTGCTGCTGGTGCTCTCGGTGCATGCGGCGAAACATGTGTGGGGGCGGCTGATCTGGCTGTGCGACATCGCACAGATTTTGAAGCGGGAGAACCTGGATTGGGATTGGGTGCTGGCTCGTGCCCGAGAACTTGGGATCGAGCAGATTCTGCAGATCACGGTGCTGTTGGCGACTCGCCTTCTGGCGACGGCGATTCCGGCGGCGATCGGAGAGTCGATTCTCGCGGATCGCGCTGCGCGGGCCTTTGCTGACGAGATCGCCGTGAACCTGGCTCGTGGAGTTTCATACGGCATAGAGCAGTTATCCTATTTCCGCCTCATGATGCGGCTTCGCGAACGCCGCTTAGACCGCTTGCGGTTCCTCGTGCGCCTGACATTTACTCCTGGTCCGGGCGAGTGGGAAGTTGTTCGCTTGCCTAGACTTCTGTTCCCTTTGTATCGCGTGGTGCGGTTGGCGCGGCTGGCGTCGAGATTCGCTCGCGGATAAAGAGTCCCCATCAGCGCTTGGGCGCCGCCTGCGCCTCGCTTCGCTGGACGGCCGAGGCGGCCGTCCCCACACGACCTTGTCTCGCATCCCTAGCGGCTGGCGAGGCCGCCTGCGGTTTCGCCGCCGTCCATCGTGAACACTTGTCCCGTCGCGTAGGCTGCATCATCTGAGGCTAGGAATGCGAACAGGGCTGCGATCTCTTCGGGCTTGGCGTGGCGGCGGAGCGGAACCTTACGGTTCACTTCGTCTAGCATGGCGTCAGTGTATTCGGCGCGCTGCATGGGCGTGAGCACGTATCCAGGAGCGACGGCGCAGACGCGGACTTTGGGGGCGAGCTCGAGCGCCATCGTCTTGGTCAGCTCGATTACTCCCGCTTTGGTGGCGTTGTAGTCTGCGTAATAAGGTTGTCCGACGATGCCGTTGGTGGAAGCGGTTTGCAGAATCACTCCGCTGCCTGCTTCGACCGAGAAACGCTCCCACATGTGGCGGGCGGCGGTTTGCGCTACGTAGAAGACGCCGGTGAGGTTGACGGCGATTACCTTGTCCCATTCTTCGGGGGTGATGTCGAGGAAGTTGTGGCGGATGCTGATGCCGGCGTTGTTGATGAGGACATCGACTGCGCCCATGGCGCGGACGGCTTCGGCGAGCGCGGCTTCGACCTGCATCAGGTCAGTGACGTCGGCAATGATGGCCTCGGCGATTGCCGGCAGTTGGTGACGAATGGCATCGCAGGCCGCGGCGTCGCGGTCGAGGATGCAGACTTGGGAGCCTTCTTCGAGAAAGCGCGCGGCGGTGGCCGCGCCGATGCCGCTGGCGCCTCCGGTGATGAGGACTCGTTTGTCTGCTAGGCCTCGCATGAAATCTCCCAAGACCTAACCCACCACGGAGGCACAGAGGCACGGAGGCACGGAGATGAAGCGAATAGAAGGCGAACATCGCGTTTTCTTGTTCTTCCCTGGCGCCGGTGATCTGCAGCAAGAAAAAAATAGCCGGATCGATCTCGTAAAATATCTGGAATCAATGACTTGGCGCTCCTCGATATGGCTGAGATATGGCTAAAATATTGAATCCAAAGGAGTTGCATGCAAAATATTCCATTTAAAGGACTTAGCGCTTGCCGTTGGCTGCAAGTCGTTTGGAATCAGTGACCACATCGGGAGCCTTCGCGCTAAAATCTTGAGCCGCAATGACTTCGCGGCAAAATATTGCGCGATAAGGAGTTAGCTTGCTGCTATTTAGTTTTCAAAGAAATTATGCTCAGAGGATTAGGATGAATCATTGGGCGGAGGAAGTCAAGGGAATTCGTGGAGGCTTTCCCGGCGCCAACGGCGATGTCAACACCCACTTTTCGCAAGAACGCGAGGAATCGGTATTCTGGTTCGCGCCGGGTGGGCACGCATCGCTCAATTTCTTGCTCCGGACTACTCGGGGGCGGGTTGTTTGATTACTGGGCTTGCCTGTGCTTCCTTTACGGCGTTCTGCGGTTCCGACAAGGTCTTAACTCGAAGCAGCCATTCTTCGTCCCCTGGGAAAAGCTTCGTCCAGAGATCGAAGACTTCGGCTTCCTTTCCGGGATGCTTGAGAAGTAGCTCGAGGAAGAATTTCTTCTCCTCGGGGGGCTCTTTGCTGCCGAAGTCGTCGGGGGAGAAGCGTTGAGTAAAATCGTCGGGCAGGCGATCGGGGAAAAACGCCTTTAGTACCTTGGCCCTATTTGCCACGGCCTTCGGAGTTCTGCCAGAAAACGCAATTTCAGCCGCCTTGATCTCAAATTGTAGTTTCGCCGCCTCAAGTTGCATATCGGCCTGCTGTCGCCCCTGTTTTCGAAAGCTCCAAATGCTAAAGGCTAGCGTTCCCAATGCAATCGTCAGGGGGCCTGCGGCGGAAAGAGCCAACCATTTAGAACTGGCTTCTTCAATGCGCAATTTGTCGCGCTCGATCTCTAGCTTTTTGTTTCCCATCTCGACGTCTAACAAGTATTTTTGTTTCTCAAGTTCTAGCCGCTCTTGCTGGAGGAACAGGTCTGCGGAGTCCTGCCCTTTGACGGTTGAACCCTTTTGTGGCGAGGATTGGTGCGACTGTGGTCCTTGTTCCGCCAACGCTGTCCGATTGCACATCAGGGCGGCGCTTATAACCAGCATCACCAGAAACCTTTGCATATCGTCCGCCTTACCTTGGGACCTTTCCCCTGGGCTAAACTGATTGGAGGGCAGACGGGGGTGCGCATCTCTTAAAGTCCCCCGGCCCGCACGGCGAGCAGGTGCTCGGGTGACAGGTTGGGTTGCATTGAGGGGTCGGGGGGCTCAAGACCGCGCCACTACCGTCGGTGGGCTTACCTTCAACATCGTTTCGCTCCCGCGCATGCTGGGCCAACCTTGGGGCGCACCTATCGGGACTACACTTCGGTGGTTGCTTAAAGTCCCCCGGCCCGCACGGCGAGCAGGTGCTCGGGTGACAGGTTGGGTTGCATTGAGGGGTTGGGGGGCTCAAGACCGCGCCACTACCGTCGGTGGGCTTACCTTCAACATCGTTTCGCTCCCGCGCAAGCTGGGCCGACCTTGGGGCGCAGCTACCGGGACTACACCCCGGTGCACACTTGAAGACACCCGGATCGCACGGCGAGCAGTTCGGATCGCATCCGGAGACGGTACTGTACTCAACCCCCTCTGTTGCGTTGCTACCCTGGTAACTCCTCAACTCGCGTCGAAAGTTGTCTAGGAGCTTGCCGTCCACGATGGCACGGACCCCATCCCTTGCGTTTCCTACCCGGGAAAAGCGAGAGAAAACGCAAGGGTACGCCATCCCCGAAGATGTCACACATAGCTTGCCTTTCCAACATTCGCCGCAAAGTTCGCCCATAGGGTCGACGTTTCCTGCGGCTTTGGCAGCACGTCCTATCCCGCGTTGTCGGTCGATTTTCGCGTCGGTGATGCCGAGGCTCTTTAGGAACTGCCTTGCTCTCTCGCCATGCTCTCGGTTTTTGTGCGTCTCGATGATTCCAGCACGTACAGGCAACCCGGCGTCAACAAGCCGACGAAGGTTCGCTACGGTTCGCCCAAAGCTCCCCTGGCGTCCCGTGATTGCATCATGCGTTTGAGGATCGTCGCTGTAGAAAGAAACCGCCACGTTCACCCTGTGTCGAGTGAGTACTCGCAGTATCTCACCGTTGAGATGCGTTGCATTTGTGTAAACCTCGATAAGCTCGTAACGCTGCGCCGACGCGGACTCAATAAAGCGGCCAAGGTCGGGATGCAGCGTCGGTTCACCTCCAATGAACTGAACCTGGCGACAACCAAGATCCGCTGCATCCTGCAGGATCGTTAGCCAGGCCTCGGAGTTCATTGCCCCGAGGAGTGGCTGTCCGGGTCCCGAGTCTGCGTAGCAGTGGACACACTCCAAGTTGCATTTTGCAGTGATTTCCAGCCAAAGAAAGGACAAACCCAGGGTAGAACACGGCTCGGGCCCGACCTGCAGCGTGTCCATGCACACCTCCTGACAGCTTGAGACAATTATTTACATTCCTCGCTCCGTGTAAAGAATTATTTTGGAATGTGTCCTCGCCAATCTTGGTAGGGTCGGATGACGATCGGTGGGGTTGGGCTATGTTTGGTGCGCCGCTGGTAGTTTCATGGATCAGCGCGAAAGAGCTGCCCCATCCTTGGGTTTTTTTGTAAGGGTGGGCACCACGAATCTATCCTCGGGGGTGGGTTTGTCGAAACCGTTGTGGTCGCGTTTTGGGAAATTACGGAAAAGCGGTTGTGCCTGCGTTTGTGGCGCTAGCTCAAAGTCAAGAGGATAGTGAAGCGCAGGCCGTAATAGAAACTCCTTTTGAAGCTCGTGACGGTGCTGGCGGATAGGGATCCTTCGACTGCGTGGCTGCTTCGCTTCGCGAACCAGCCACTCCGCTCAGGATGACAACACCGGGGAGATTCCTTAGATGGGTTTGCCGCGGAAGAAGTAGACGAGTTCTATGATGAGGATGATTACGACCATTAATTCGAGGACGAAGGCTCGGCTTTGGTTGAATTCGTCGACCATGAAGCGGTAGAGCTCTTCGGCGGTTTGGAGTTTTTGCTGGACCAGGTCTTTGTAGTCGGGGACGCCGACTTTCAGGGCGGCGAGTTTGTAGAGGCGGGCGGAGAACATGTCGCTTAAAAACTTGATGGCGTTGTCGGCACGCTCGGTGAGCTCGCTTACGTCGAGCAGGACGGTGTGGAGTTTGGAGGCGGCGCGGGCGGTGCGCCAGCGCGACCAGAGGCCGCGGCCTCCGCGATCGAGGAAGTCGTAGACACCCTCCAGCTGTTTGGTGAGGAGTTCGTCGTAGTGGCGGAACTCTAGCAACTGCGAGTTGGCGTACTGCAGGAGCTGGATGGCGGTCTCGGCGCCGACGGGATTGTCGTAGATGAAGGCGGCGTTCCATCCGATGACGGCGAGGTCGTTGGGATAGTAGGAGATGCGCGATTGCAGGATCTCCTGGCGTTCGCCATCGGAAAGCGGCTGGGTCTCGCCGCGCACGACCTGGGCGATGCAGGCGCCTTGAGAGGCGAGGATATCTGTGGCGGAGGGGGAGCCGGCAATCTCGCGAAGGTGGAAGATGAAGTAGTCCTCCTGCAACCAGTCGGCGGTATACGGCTTGACTAGGGCAGGGGCGGCGCGCTCGAGCTTTTGCTTGACGATGCGGGTGGCGAGGCTTTCGAAGTTGGTGTCCCAAACCCAGCGGCTGGAGAGTTGGACCAGTTTGTCCCAGTCGCCGGAGAAGGGCAGCTCGAAGACCACGCTGACTACGCCGTAGTCGAAGTACTTGATGTCGCCCTGCAGGCGCTCGCCGCTTTCGAGAACCAGGGGTTCGAGGACCTCTTCGACCGGAGGACGCTGGAAGCGGACGTATCCCGGGGCGACGTGTCTGAAGCTGGTGTCGGCGGTGCGGGCTCCGAGGATCTGGCGGAGCTGGTCGAGGCGGATTTCCTCGCAGACGTCGAACTGGATCAGGACCAGCACGGAGCCGCAGAGGGGAGCGTCCTGAGGATTGGCGGCTACCAGGGCGGGCAGGGCTTCGGCGGGGACTTTGCCTACGGTGATTGTGGTTTCATGATCCATGACTTCGGAATCCAAGGCTGCGCGATCCATGACTTCGGGATCCATGACTTCGGGATCCATGATTTATGCCGCGCCCAGCGGGAAAAATTTGCTACGGGCAAAATGCGTACCACCGGGGCTGAAGCCCGGCTCTTTGCTCTGGGCTTTACACGGCGCTGAAGCGCCGTTCTTCCACTATTGTCCCAGAAGGGGGGCAATCTGGCGAGGGGTGGGGGTTAGCAGCCAGCTATAAAAGATGGTAAACGCTTTAGAATCAGCGTCTTCCCAACAGTCTCCATAGGAGCGTTCCGCCTGCTGCCAGGGCCGCCAACCCCAGGCCGGCGCGCTGCATGGACTGGAATACTTCGGCTTCCTGGCGGCGGGTGCTTGCGGACTCGGGATAGGGGCTGGACTCGGGGCTGGGTGCGTCGTCCGTCGCGTTCAGTGCCATTTGCAGGACTTCGGCCAGGTGCAGGGCGTAGCGGGGCGAGCCTTGGGCGATCTGCTCGCGGCAACTGAAGCCGTCGGCGATGATGAGCCAGTCGGGCGGGGCCTGGCGCACGGCGGGCATCAGTTCGAGTTCGCCGATGGCGATTGAGAGGTCGTACTTGTCTTTATCCCTCTCGAAGCCGAAGGAACCGGCCATGCCGCAGCAACCGGGAGCGGGGCTATGGAAGTCGACGCCAAGGCGGCGCAGGACCGCCTCTTCGGCGGTCATTTTCATGAGGGATTTGTGATGGCAGTGACCGTGAAGGAGCGCTTTGCGATCGAGGCGGGGCAGCGGGAAATTCTTTGCCCGGATTTCAAGGAATTCGCTGAGCAGGTAAGTCTGGCGGGACAAAGCCTGCGCGCGATCGTCGTGGGGAAAGAGGTTGAGGAGTTCGTCCCGGAAGACGGCTACGCAGCTGGGCTCGAGGCCGACGATAGGAATACCGGCTTCGATTTCGGGGGAGAGCTCGTCGAGGATCTGGAGCAGGAGGGACTGAGCGCGGTCGAGCATGCCGTGGTCGTAGAGGGGGCGTCCGCAGCAGAGGTTGGCGCCTGGGACGATCACTTGGAAGCCGGCGGCTTCGAGGACTTCGACGGCGGCTTTCGCGGTGCCGGGGTGGAAATAGTTATTGAAGGTGTCAGGCCAGAGGAGGACCTTGGGCGGCTCAGCCCCTGAAGGGGCGGCCGATTTCGAAGAGTCGGCGGTATCGCTAAAGCGATACCCTGATACGAACCTTCTCGCCCGCGTGCGGTGGAACCAGGACTTGAAAGTTTCCGGGGCGAAGGCTGGGATGGCGCGCTGCTGGGGGATTCCGGCGATTAGCTTTGAGATATCGCGCAGGAACGGGAGTTGCGTGGTCAGGTTGGCGAGGCCGGGGGCGTGCGAGGCGAGGCGCGCCCATAGGTCGATGTTGCCGAAGGCATAGGCGCTGCGGGGGCGGGTGCGGCCTTCGTAGTAGTGGGAAAGGAACTCGGCCTTGTAGGTGGCGACGTCGACACCGACCGGGCACTCGGTTTTGCATCCCTTGCAGGCGAGGCAGAGATCGAGTGACTTTTTTACTTCCTCGCTGCGCCAGCCGTCGCGTATCACTTCACCCTGGGTCATTTCCCAGAGCAGGTGGGCGCGTCCGCGAGTGGAGTGCTCTTCTTCGCGCGTGGCGCGGTAGCTGGGACACATCACGCCGCCTTCGTCGCGGCGGCATTTGCCTACGCCTACGCAACGCAGCGTGGCCTGGGCCAGGCTGCCGTGGTCGGCGACGAATTGGAAATTGGTTTTCGGCTCCCAGGGAGCGTAGGCGGAGCCGAGGCGGAGATTTTCGTCGAGCTTGTAGGGGTCGATCAGCTTGCCGGGGTTCATCTTCCATTCAGGATCCCAGGCCGACTTGAACTCGCGGAAAGCCTGGACCAGTTCGGGGCCAAACATTTTGGGGAGCAACTCACCGCGGGCTTGACCGTCTCCGTGCTCGCCGGAGATGGAGCCTCCATAGCTGACTACCAGATCGGCGGCCTCTTCCATGAACTTGCGGAACTTGGCGATGCCGTCTTTCGATTGCAGATCGAAGTTAATGCGGGTATGCACGCAGCCGTGGCCGAAGTGACCGTAGAGCGAGCCTTTGTAGCCGTAGGCGGCCATCATTTTGCGTAGATCGCGGAGATAGCCGCCGAGTTTTTCGGGAGCGACGGCGGCATCTTCCCAACCTTCCCAGTTGAGCGGTTCGCCGGCGACATGCGAGGTCACGCCGAGGGCTGACTCGCGGACTTCCCAGACGCGTTTGATTTGCTGCTTGTCTGTATAGAGACGCAGGTTGGGTGGATTAGGACTGCGGGTGAGAGTCTTCATCAGACGGCGGGCCTGGGATTCGGCTTTCCGTGCGGTTTCGGCGCCGAACTCGACCATGAGCCATCCGCCGCCTTCGGGCAGGAGCGCGAGGCCTTCGGAATTGATTCCCTTCGCTCGCGTGTAGCCGACGAGAAGATCGTCGAAGCCTTCGAGGCCGATGGGCTTGTGCGTCATGATCTCGGGGACTTGGTCGGCGCACTGATAAATGTCAGGATAGGCAACGACCAGCAAGACACGTTCTGGCGGACTCTCGACGAGGCGGCAGGTGGCTTCGAGAATTGTGACGCACGTGCCTTCGGAGCCGACTAGCGCGCGCGCCACGTGGAAGCCGCTCTCGGGCAGGAGGTAGTTGAGGTTGTAGCCGGAGACGCGGCGGGGAATGTTGGGAAAACGTTGGCGGACTAAGTCGCCGCAAGTGCCGGCGATGGTTTGCAGTTTGGTGTAGATTTCGGCGCGGCGTCCGCCTTGTTGGAGGATGAGTTCCAGGTCTGTGGGGGATGTCGCGCCGACTTTCATGGGCACGCCGTCGTAGGTGAGGACTTCGAGCGCTTCGATGTTGTCGTCGGTCTTGCCGGCCATGACGGAATGCACGCCGCAGGAGTTGTTGCCGATCATGCCTCCGAGGGTGCAGCGATCGTGAGTGGCGGGATCGGGGGCGAAGGTGAGGTGGTGCTTTTCGGCGGCGGTGCGGAGATGATCGAGCACGACTCCGGGTTGCACGCGGGCGATGCGGCGGGCGGGATCGATTTCAAGAATCCTCGCCATGTACTTCGAGAAATCGAGGATGACGGCGACGTTGCAGCACTGGCCGGCGAGAGAAGTGCCGCCGCCGCGGCACAGCAGCGGCGCGCCGAACTGGCGGCAGAGCGCGACTGTGGCCAGAACGTCGTCGGCATTGCGGGGAAGCACGACGCCGATGGGAACCTGGCGGTAGTTGGAGCCGTCGGTGGCGTAGAGAGCGCGGGTGCCGCGGTCGAAGCGGACATTCTCGTGATCGCGAACTCTATCGCGAACTCTATCGCGGACTCCACCGCGAACTTCGCCGCTAATCTGAGCGCGCAGAGCTTCGGCCAGCCCCTGGGCGTCTATCTGCGCGGATTTCGCGGCTTGGGCGAGTGCTGCGAATGGGTCTGGCATTCGGCTGGGTCTTCTAATTCGAGGACGGGTTGGCCGTGTCGGACTTGCGGGTCACATTGGTGACTACGATCCTCGTCTTGTCGCCTTCCGATTTTACGTTAACCGTGATCATGTTTTTCTTATCGTTGGCGACAATCGTGCACTGATTTGCGTCGGAGCTCATCACCATCGCATTGGGGAACCTGGATTTGTAAAAGGTGCAGACTTTGTCCACGGAGTCGCTGGATTCAAAGTTTAAGGCCGCCGTATGCATGGTTCCGAAGGTGGCGGAGGTTGCACCTTCTTTCAAAACCTGCGCTCCGGGATAGAGATCGACTCCCAGATCGCGAGCCGCCTCCTGCGGATCGTTTGTGGACTGGACCGTGCCGAACGGGGTTTCTATTTTCACGTTGTCGCCTTCCTGGCGAACGTGGGAGTGACGAGCGACGTGCCAGGCGATGAACCCGAGCGAAACCAAGCCGAGGATACCGACGAGCACGATCACGCCTACCACGACCAGAATGGGTTTAAGAGCACCGCCGCTCGAGGCCGGTGCCGGGGGCATAGGGGCGGTGGAAGGCGCTGGAGGCGTCGAGCGAACCGGGGGCGGGACTGCGGGGGCCGGCGATGAGGCGAGTACGGCTGCGCCGCACTGGTTACAGAACCGGATTCCGGGAGCCATACTCGCACCGCAAGAATTGCAGAACGCCATAGGTCACCTCGTACGGATGTGGTGTTGCAGACGGTCGGCGCGAGTATAGCGCAGAATGGGCCAGAAGCGGAGCGCGATGACGGATGGGTCCCTCAGGGGCTGAAGCCCGCATTTTATCGACACTCGTAGCGGCACGGCTGAAGCCGTGCCCTTTCAAAGCCTAGCGACTGCTTTCTCAAACCGCTATGAGATCAATGCTAACTCCAGGGCCGGGTGGCGTAGTCGGTCATGGTTAGTCCCAACAACAGAAGCAGGAAGAATAGGGCTGCGATCACGACCAGCTTGGTTAGTTTTTCGCTGGCGCCTTTGATGTGCATGAAGAAGAGAGCGACTAGCGTGGCTTTGATGCTGGCGATGGTGAGGGCGACGGCGGCGTTAAACGGACCGAGGTCCAACCCCGAGGCGTAGACGGTGAGAGCGGTGCCGACGAGCAGCGCGAAGAAGACCGCGAAGTAGGTTTTCAGGGGCGACGATGATGCTGACGAATGTGCAGACATGCAAGCCTCACGGATGCCGGTCGATCAGGTAGAGCAACGGGAACAGGTAAATCCAGACAATGTCGACGAAGTGCCAGTAGAGGCCGCCGATCTCGACTGGAGTATGCCACTCAGGGGTAAAGCGTCCCTTCCACGCCATGGTGAGGAGCCAGAGAAAAATGCCCAGGCCGATGATCATGTGAAGGGCGTGCAGGCCGGTCATGACGAAGTAGAGGGAGAAGAATAGCTGGGCGTGGCGCGGGTCGGCGTATTGACCGGGATGGCCGGGGATCGGCACTTTGTCGAAACTGAAGGATGCGCCAGGTACGTGATGCTCCTCGAATTTGTCTTTGTACTCGACTCCCTTGATGCCGAGGAAGACTAGACCGAGCAGGATCGTGATGCCGAGGCTGCCGATCAGGAGAGTGCGGCGGGCGGTCTGCGCGGCCCAGACGGCCAGGACCACGGTCAAACTGCTGCCGATTAGTACGGCGGTGTTGGTGGCGCCGAGCCGGACGTCGAGCGTTTTGCTGGCGGCTCCGAAGTCTCCGAAGTATTTCAATCGATAAACCAGGTAAGCGCAGAACAGGCCACCGAAAAACATGACTTCTGTGGCGAGGAAGACCCACATGCCCAGGCTGGCGGCATCGCGCTGCTGCTGCGGCTCGGCGAAGTGGTGCAGGAGCGCCGGGTTGTGCGCTTCGGCGTGAACACCGGCTGCTGTGGTGCTATCGGGCAACGGGGACCTCCTCGCTGTGGGGTGCGTCATTGTTGGGTGCGTCCAGCTCTTCGTAGTTATAGGCTTCCCAGGTCACGACGGGTTCTTCTTCGAAGTTGAAAGTCGTCGGAGGAGAAGCTGTCATCCATTCGAGTCCTGCGGCGTTCCACGGATTATCCGGCGCGGGCTTGCCGTAGCGCATCGACCAGAGGAAATAAATCATGGGCAGCAAGTATCCGACACCGAGAACGGTTGCGCCCGCGGTGGAGAGAACATTCAATACTTGGAATTCGGGCATGTGGCTGTAATCGTAATAACGCCGCGGCATGCCCATGTAACCGAGCAGGAACTGCGGGAAGAAGGTGAGATTGAAGCCGATGAAGACGATCAGCGCCGCGAGGCGGGCCCAGCCTTCAGGATAGAGGCGTCCGGAAATTTTTGGCCACCAGAAATGCATTCCTCCGAGATAGCCCATGACTGCTCCCCCGACCATGATGTAGTGGAAGTGGGCGACGACGAAGTAGGTGTCGGTGACGTGAACGTCGATGCCCAGCGCGGCGAGGAACAATCCGGTGAGCCCGCCGATGGTGAAGAGTCCGAGGAAACCGAAAGCGTAGAGCATGGGCGCATCGTAGTGGATAGAGCCCTTGTAGAGTGTAGCGGTCCAGTTGAAAACTTTGATGGCGGAAGGCACGGCGACGGCGTAGCTCAGCAAGGAAAATACGAGCGCGGCGTATACCGACACTCCGGCGACAAACATATGATGAGCCCAGACGAGGAAGCCGAAGACGGCAATGGCGATGGACGAGAAAGCGACGAAGCTGTAACCGAAGATGCGCTTGCGTGAGAAGCAGGCGATGATCTCGGTGACGACGCCCATCGCCGGCAGAATCATAATGTAGACGGCGGGATGAGAATAGAACCAGAACAGATGCTGGAACAGGATCGGATCGCCGCCGAGTTTGGGATCGAAGATGCCGAGGTGCAACGCGCGTTCGGCGACGACCAGCGTGAGGGTGATGGCGAGGACCGGCGTACCCAGAAGCTGAATGATGCTGGTTGCATAGTGCGCCCAGATGAACAGGGGCAGGCGTGACCAGGTCATGCCGGGGGCACGCATGCGATGGATGGTGACGACGAAGTTCAGGCCGGTGAGAATGGAAGAGAACCCGGCGACGAAGACCGCGAGTCCGGCTTCGACGACTTTGGTGTTGCTAGAGTTGGTGCTGAACGGGGCGTAGAACGTCCAACCGGTATCGACCCCGCCGGTCAGCATGCAGTGGAGCATTATCACGCCGCCGATGATGTAGAGATACCAGCTCAGCAGGTTGATGCGGGGGAACGCGAGATCCTTGGCCCCGATCATCAAAGGCACGAGGAAGTTTCCGAGCACGGCAGGAATGGAAGGGACCAGAAAGAAAAAAATCATGACAATGCCGTGCATGGAGAAAAGCTTGTTGTAAGTGTCGGCCTGGACGAGGTCGCCCGCGGGAGTGAGCAACTCGAGGCGAATCAGCAGAGCGAAGAAGCCTCCGATGAAGAAGAAGAACGTGATGGAGATGAGATAGAGAAGGGCGATGCGTTTGTGGTCGGTGGTGAGCAGCCAGGACCAAACGCCGTAGTGCTTGTTCAGGTAGTTCTCGCGTCCATCGGGCTGAGGCATCGGGGTCGGCATACTCATTGCACCTTACTTCCATTCTGTTCGGCGTTTTCCTGAACTCGGGGTGCGGACGTGCTGGCGCTGGCTTTCCCAGGCTCACCCGGCTTGGCCGCGGAGATCGACTTGATATAGGCGATCAGGGCATTTACCTGCTCTTCGCTGACTAAGCCTTGAAACGTGGGCATGATGGGCTGGAATCCCTTGACCCGCTTGGCGCCCGGGTCGAGGATGCACTCGCGAAGATAGTTCTCGTCCGCCGTGACCGTGCGGCCATCTTCGAGTTGAACTGGCTTGCCGAAGACTCCCTGCAGATTGGGGCCGCGGCCCTGGGCGTCAGTGTGATGGCAGGTGGCGCAGCCGAGTTCGGCGAAAACTTTCTCGCCGGTCGCGGAGAGGGGGCCGGTGGAACCGCCGTTCATCCACGCTTCGTATTGCGCGGGTTCCTGAACGACGATGTCGCCCACCATGCCGGAATGCTGGGTGCCGCAATACTCCGCGCAGAACAGGTGATAGACGCCCGGCTTGGTGGCGCGGAACCAGGCCACGGTGTAGCGGCCGGGAACGACGTCCTGCTTTATGCGGAAGGCGGGAATGAAGAAGCTGTGAATCACATCCTGCGAGGTCATGATCATTTTGACGTCGCGTCCGATGGGGACGTGCAGTTCGTTGATTTCGCGCTGGCCTTCGGCGTGTTCGAGCTTCCACATCCATTGTTTAGCGACGACGTACACTTCCGTCGAGTCGGCGGGCGGGGTGCGCTCTTTGAAGTAGACCACTGCGCCCCAGGCAAAGATGACCATGAAGATAAGGAATGGGATCGTGCTCCAGGTGATTTCGAGGGCCGTTGAGCCTTCGATCTGCTCGGCGCGAACGCCGGGGCGATGGCGAAAGCGGGCGGCGAAGAAGACGAGGCAGAAGAAGATCAGCAGGGTCATCATCCCGGTGACGATGAGCAGGAAAATGTAGAGCGCATCCACGTGGCCCGCCATGGTGGAGGCCTGCTCCGGCCATAATGGAAAATTATTGAGCATGTCTGTCGTTAGTCGCTGGTCGTTGGTCGTTAGCCATTTCGCGTCTAGCCTTTACGGTGTCCTCGCACCGCCCTGCCATGTCCTGCGAGGCACCGAAAGATCCAACCTCCACAAGATAAAAAGAAAAATCCCCATGATGAGAATGGTCGCGGCTGCCGCGAGCCGCAGGATGTTGGCGACCATAGCGCCATATTTTCCGGTCTCGGGATTGTAGTGATAGCAATAGAGCAGCACGGCGTCGACGGCGTTGCCGATCTTACCCTGCGAAGCTTCGACCAGTCCCATGCGCAAATCCTTGGGCGGAAAATCTACGCCGTAGAAGTAGCGCGAGATGCGGCCTTGCGGCGTGAGCACCATGATGGCCGTGGCGTGCGCGTACTGATTGCTCTTGGCGTCGTACTGATACTGAAAACCGACGACCTTGGTGAGAGCGTTGATTGAGTCCGGCTGGCCGGTGAGAAAATGCCAGCCCGCGGCGGCGTTGGCGCGACCGTAGCGCTTGACGTAGTCCTCCTTTTTGGCGGCGGCCATCTCGGGCGTTTCGCGCGGATCGAAGCTGACGGTGATCACGTCGAATTCATTGCCCACGTCGAACTTCACCAGGCGCATCGCACTGGAGAGTCCTGCCAGAGCTTCGCCGCACAGCATGGTGCAATTGTAATAAACCAGGTTGAGGATGAGAGGCTTGTGGCCGAAGTAATCTCCCAGCTTGACGGTCTTGCCGGTGTCGTCGCGGAAGGTGAGGTCGGGGGGCACTTGCGCGTCGAGGTGTTGCTCGATGCCGACGTTCTCGAGGCGTGGGGGCCGCGTGTTCGCCGGAGGGGACATTACGCCGTTGTTCATCTGTGCTGAGGCGGAAGGCACCAGCATCGCCAGGGCGAGCGCGAGCACGACGAAAATTGAATTGTTATGATTGCTGATCACTTCTTGACACCCTTCTTGTTGGCTCCGGTTGTGACTGATTTCCTGTTTTTTGATCCTGTCTTAGTCTCAGGGACGGCGGCAATCTCGCTAGTCGCTCCATGTGAACGCACTGGAAGACCTCGCTGCACTAACAGATCCATGGCGCGTTCGATGGGGATCCGCACGGTGCCGGCTTTTTCGTCGACCCAGCCGTAGCTCTCGAGCGTTTGATCTTCGGTCAACCGCGCTTTGCTGAAGTTCCTGGACTCATCGTTCTCCAGTCGCGGGTCAGGGAAAGCCTTCTTCAAGTAGTCGTCAGAGTCCCCTGGAATTCTTCGCGTGTCCGCCGGAACATTCGTTACCAGTGGATTCACCGGAGGCTGCAACGCTTTTTCGCGATGTTCGAGAAATGCGAAGAGGCCTCTGATACCGAGAGCGCAGAGCAACGTGGCCACCGCCAGGCCGAGGAGAAAGTAGAGAATGCCGGAGACCTGCAGGTCCTGGCGTTCGAAGCTGCCGTGGCCCGGCGTGCTCTCGTGTTTGGTCTCGTTGCTCATCTATCGTTTCTCGCGTTTCTCGTTACGCATGGGCCTCGTGTGCCGGCTGCAGAACTTCGTGGGCGTCCGCGTCATAAGCCGGCAGAAGCGGCAGCGCAGCCAGGTTGCGGAAGAAATACCAAAGCCAGATTCCACCGATGGCGATGGGCACGACCACGTCGGCCAGAGTCACCATGAGATTCTTGGAAAAATTCGGTTCGATGATCCAGAACAGATCGAGGTAGCGAATCAGCATCAACCAGACTGCGAGCCATACTAGGCGGCGGATGTCGCGCTTGAACGGGCGTGAGAGCAGCAATGCAAAAGGGACGACAAATCCAAAGAAAATTAGAATCAGACCAACCGACATCCAGCCACCGCTCAAACGCCTCACGTAAAAAGTTATCTCCGCGGGCAGATTGCCCGCCCAGATGATGAGCCATTGCGAGAAGTTGAAATAGGCCCAGACCATGGTGAAGGCCAGCATCCACTTGCCGTGATCGTGGACGAAGTCCGGCGTCAGCATCTCTGACATGGGCTTGTAGTTAAAGAGGATGCGCTCGACGACCACCGCGAAGCACATGGCGGAGAGCACCTCGCTGATGAGGATGATCAGGCCGAAGATGGTCGAGATCCAACTGGGGTCGAGCGACATGACCCAGTCGATGGCGGCGAAGGAGATGGTAAATCCGTAGAGGATGAGACCGGGGCCGCTGACGGCCTTGAATCGTCCGCTGTTGTCCGGGGCGTTTGGCGAGTCCTGTTGCTTCGACCATTTGGTGAGGAGGAATGAGAGCAGGTTCCAGACCGCAAAATAAAAGATGGCGCGAATGACGAAGCCGTTGACGGTGAGATAGGTCTGCGTGATTTGTTCGAGGTGCTCGCGGAGATGCTTATCTTCAATGTTGCCGAGCGTCTGCGCCCAGATGTAGAGGCGGTGTATTCCGAGAATGACGGGAATAAAGAGGGCAGCCAACAGCGGCAGAGTGCGCATAGCGGCGCCCAGGATGCGGCGGATGACCATGCCCCAGCCGCCTCCGGTGAGGTGGCGGATCATCAGGATCGCCATCGATCCTAGGGCGACGCCCAGCCAGCACATGAAACCGAGCAGATACGCACGGTAGAACTCATCGGGGCGGGTGAAGGCCAGAATAGCGGCGATCACGGCAAAGACGCCGCCGACTACGAGCGAGCGCTGCGCGATTTTTCGTGCTACCTGGGGCGCCGTCAGATCGAGATGTAAAGTGGCGGCGCTCATTTGTGTTCCTCAGCCGGCGAAGTTGTTACAGGGGCAATTACGGGAAGGGTTGCGCCCGAGCCGGGCTGGCCGCGGAACTGCGGCGGTTCCGAGGGCACGGTCTGTCCCGCGGGCAGGTCAGCTCGGGTTGCATTTTGACTTAGCTGCAGCGCGCGGATGTAGGCCACGATGGTCCAGCGGTCTTGCGGCGGAATCTGCGAGGCGTAGTCGGGCATGATGCCAGAGCCATTGGTGATCACGTCATAAAACTCACCCAGCGCAGCTTTTTGCCACCGTTGTTTGTGGAAAGTCGGGGGCTTGCGGGCGAATCCGCGTGAAGGGATGAAGCCGTTGCCATCGCCCAGACGCGAATGACAGGGAGCGCAATAGATGTTGTAGCGCTCGCGGCCGCGCTCGAGAACTTCTCTGGTCACCGGGAAGGGTATATAGTCGCCGGGATTCTTGCCGATCTTGCCGGTGTAGAAATATGTGTCCTCGCGCAACTGGCCGCGGGCTACCGTGCCTTCGACCGGCGGACGCTCGGAGCGCTGGTCGGTGAAGAAGTCACTGCGGGAGAGCGGGTTCTGCCGGGGCTGGACGTGCATGTCGAGACGGCAGGCGGGAAGCAGGGTGATCAAGGCCAGCAGAGACGCACAGGAAAGCGCTGCCGAGCTTCGCTCGGCCGAACGGGCGAATGCGCCCGTTCCCACATGGACACTGCCGCCGCCAGCTTTATCGGCTTTCACGAGTTTGCGGAGACGCAGCATTTAACTCGGCACCTCCGAAAGGGAGCGTGGTTGCAGCGCTTGGAGGAAGTCGCGCGTGCCCGTGGGGTCGTACTTGGGATCGGAAGAAAACACGATGAGGAAGAAGCGATCTTTGGAGGCCAGCGCAAAGCGGGGCACGTTGAACACGGGATGATAGGGCATGGGCAGGCCGTTCAGCGCGAGCATGCCGAAGACTGCGGAGATTCCGGCAAAAAGAATCGTCATCTCGAACGTGATCACGATGAATGCGGGCCAGGAATGATAAGGCTTACCGCCGATGTTGAGCGGGTAGGCGACGGCGGACATCCAGTACTGCATCAGGTAGCCGGTGAGACCGCCGACGATGCCGCCGATCAACACTACCAGCGGAACTTCGTTGTGGTGGAAACCAATTTCCTCCGCCAGGCCTTCGATGGGAAACGGACTGTAAGCATCGATCTTGTCGTAACCGGCCTGGTGGGTGTGGCGTGCAGCCTCCACCAGAGCGGTGGCTGAATCGAACTCCGCGATCATGCCGTAGATTGGATTGCGCTTCATTCCTTCACCTCCGCTTCCGGCAGGAGGGTACGCATTTCAAAGATCGAAATCATGGGCAGGAGACGGACGAACAGGAAAATGGCGGCAAGGAACATGCCGATGGTGCCGATGTAGGTCATCCAATCCCAACGCGTGGGGTAATACATTCCCCAGGACGAGGTGAGGAAGTCGCGGTGCAGGCTGACGACGACGATGATGAAACGTTCCAGCCACATACCTACCAGGATCACGCCTGAGACCATGAAGAGGGCGACTGGCCTGGTGCGGAGCTTGCGGATCCAGAGAACCTGCGGGATGAAGATGTTGCAGATGAGCAGAGCCCAGTAGGGGATGGCGTAGGGTCCGTGCAGGCGATTCCAGAGCGTGAAGGCGTCGTAGCGATCGCCGCTGTACCAGCCCATGAAGGCCTCGATACCGTAACCGTAGGCGACGATCAATCCAGTCGCCAGCATGACCTTGGCCGCGTTCTGCAAATGGAGTTCGGTGATGAAATCTTCCAAGCCGTAAATTTTGCGGATAGGAATCGCGAGCATCAAGACCATCGCGAAGCCGGAGTAGATGGCGCCGGCAACAAAATAGGGAGGGAAGATTGTCGTGTGCCAGCCGGGCACGATGCCGACGGCAAAGTCAAAGCTCACGACGGTGTGGACCGAGAGCACCAGGGGCGTGGCCAATCCGGCCAGGAGCAGATAGGCAGTTTCGTAGCGGTGCCAGTGGCGCGCCGATCCGCGCCAGCCCATCGAGAGCATCCCGTAGACGATTCTGGCGACGGGATGCGTCGCGCGATCGCGCAGCGTCGCCATGTCAGGAATGAGTCCGATGAACCAGAACAGCGCGGAGATGGTGGCGTAGGTGGAGACGGCGAAAACGTCCCACATGAGCGGACTGCGGAATTGCGGCCACACGCCCATGGTGCTGGGATAAGGAAACAGCCAGTAAGCCAGCCACGGACGGCCAACGTGGATGGCGGGGAAGATTCCGGCACAGGCCACGGCGAACAGCGTCATGGCTTCGGCGAAGCGGTTGATGGAGTTGCGCCACGATTGCCGCAGCAGAAGAAGGATGGCGGAGATGAGCGTGCCGGCGTGGCCGATGCCGATCCACCAGACAAAGTTGACGATGGCGAAGCCCCAGCCGATGGGGATGGTTACGCCCCAGATGCCGATGCCTTTCAGAAAAAGGAAGCCGATGGCGTAGAGCATCATCATCGTCAGCAGGAACGCGATGCCGAAGCCGACGAACCATCCGTTCGAGGCGGGGCGGGTCAGCACGATGGCGCTGATTTTTTCCGTGACCGTGCCGAAGGTGTAGCCGGGCTCGATTACCGGGGCTCGTTCGGCGTCCGCCGTCATTTTGTATGGCTCGTCCATTACCAGTCAGGGGCTAAAGCCCAGTTCAAAACTTAACTCTGACGGCGCGGCTGAAGCCGCGCCCTTTCAAATCAAAATCGTGCCAGATCCGTTATCCCTTCAACTCCGGGTTCGGATTGCTCACTTCCGCCAGATACGTCGTCCGCGGGCGCGTATTCAATTCGCCGAGCAGACTGTAATTGCGCGACTGCGCTTTCAACTTTGAAACCTTGCTGTTCGGGTCGTTGATGTTGCCGAACACGATCGCGCCTGCGGGGCAGGATTGCTGGCACGCCGTCTGCAATTCGTTCTCGTGCGATCCGTCATTGATCTTTCGGTCTTCGCGTTCGGCATCGATGCGGCGTTCGTTGATGCGCTGCACGCAGTAGGTGCACTTCTCCATCACACCGCGGCTACGCACGCTGACGTCGGGATTGCGCATCATCTTGTACTGCGGCGTCTCCCAATCCTGGAAAAGCAGGAAGTTGAAACGCCGCACCTTATACGGACAGTTGTTCGAGCAATAGCGCGTGCCAACGCAGCGGTTGTAGACCATGTCGTTCAGACCCTCGCTCGAGTGGTTGGTCGCGCCCACCGGGCACACCACTTCGCACGGCGCGTTCTCACATTGCATGCAAGGTACGGGTTGGAAAAATGCTTTGGGATTGTCGCGATCACCCTGGTAGTAGGCATCGACGCGGATCCAGTGCATGTGGCGGCCGATGACGGTCTGCTCTTTGCCGACGACGGCGATGTTGTTCTCCGACTGGCAAGCCAGCATGCAGTTATTGCAGCCCACGCAGGAGTTCAGATCGATGGCCATGCCCCAGGCATAGTCTTCTTCTTTGTAGGGATACGGCTTGTAGAGCGTGAGTCCGGGCGCGGGTTCTTCTTCCTGCGCGAAGTTCGGCTCTTTGCGGTATTCCTCAAGCGTGGTCTCGCGGACTAGCGGACGATGGCCGCCGTCGGGCGTGTCCATGCTTTGCATGCCCTGCGTGGACGCGAGCTTGTAAGTTTCTCCGGTCTTGCGGATTTGCAGGCCGGTGGCGATCCAGGGCGCGGCGCTCGTGCGCAGCGCATAGGCATCGAAGCCTTGCGCTGTTCCGACGCGGCCGGCGCGGCGGCGGCCGTAGCCTAACGTCACCGTGACTGAGTTGTCGGGATGGCCGGCTTGAATCCAAACCGGGCCAGTGAGTTTCTTGCCGTTCAGTTCAAGTTCGACAACATCTTCTACTTTGATCTGCAGCCGCTCCGCCATCTTGGGACCGATGAGCACGGCGTTGTCCCAGGTGAGTTTGGTCATCGGCTTGGGCAGTTCCTGGAGCCAGCCGTTGTTGGAGAATTGGCCGTCGTAGATGGTGGGGTCGCGGCGGATGTTGAGCTCGATGGCAGTATCGGTCGCCCCAAAACCGGGAACGTTGGTGGTCTTCAAGGAAACAGATTTTGGCTCGAATGTCGTGCCTTCAATCCAGCCATCGTGCAGCGATTTGCGCCAGAACTGGTCTAAATCCGCACCTGAATGTTGTTTCTGCCAATAGGCCCGAACCAGGTCGTAACCTGACGCATCGGCTTGGCCCGACAGCAGCGCAACGAATTCGAGAGCACTCTTGCCACCATAAAGCGGCGCAATCAGCGGCTGGATGATGCTTACCGTACCGTCATAGGCGCGAGCGTCGACCCACGCTTCGAGTTCATGCGCCTGGTTGATGTGCCACTGACACAGTTCAGCGGTTTCGTTCTGATAGAGGCCGAGATGCACGCGCATTGGAGCCTTGCCATTCTTGAGCGCGTCGGCGAAGTTGAGATTGGCCGGCGCGTCGTAGGCCGGATTTCCCCCGATGATAACCAATAGATCGACAAGCCCGCCGCGCAAGTCATCGACAAGGGTTTCGATAGATTGGTTCTGGACAACGGGGTTCGCATCGACAGGATCGGTATAGAAGACGGTCTTGCCGACATTCCCGAGCGCTTGGTTTATGACGTGCGCAACAGCGTGCACTGCCGGGGGCTGATGATCCCCCGCAACCACAAGACTCGATCCGCGACGACTTGCTAAGTCTCGAACTAGACTCACTGCAAAGGCGCGCTCATCAGCACTCCACGAATGCGACGGATCGAGGCCAGCCAGCGCCCCCCCTCCGTTCAAGTCCATGCTCAGCAGGGAACTAACTCCGCGCGCAAAATTTTCGATATCCAAAGCTTTCAACGGCAACCGGTGATCTGCCTTCGCTCCCGTCGTGGTCGGCGTGCTTTCGATCACGTACAGCCGGTTCATGTTGCCGTCAGGATTGCGGCGCTTGGCGAAGTCGCGGATGTAGCGGACATTTCCCGGAAAACCTGCATACAGGAAGTCGGCGTCGAGCGAGACAATTACGTCGGCCTTTTCGAAATCGTAGCGCGTCTCGACCGGCTGGCCGAAGGCCAGCTTCGCGCCTTCGAGCACGTTGTCGCGATTGACCGGCTCGTACACGTGCCACTTGGCTTGCGGATAAATTTTCAGGAAGTTGCGCAGTTGATCGGCGAGCGTGGGCGAAGAAATTGTCGGCGTGAGGATGCGAATGCCGGCGCCTTGTAGCGCTTTCTGCGCGGCGAGCGGGCCGCGAATTGCGGTGAGGAACGACTGCCAGGAGCGCTGGTCGCCCAGCGACGTCACGCTCTGCGAGCGGTCGGGATCGTACAGGCCGAGAATGTGAGCCTGCGCGAAAATGTCCGTCCCGCCGAGCGACGCGGGATGCTTGTCGTTGCCTTCGATCTTTGTGGGACGTCCGAGGTGGCTTTCGACCAGCAGCGGGCTGGCGTAGCCACCGAGCGTCATGGCCGTGGCGTAGAACTGCGGGCGGCCGGGGATTACGTCCTCAGGCTGGCGGACGTAGGGGACGATGGGTTCGAGCGGAAGGCGCACGCATCCGGTCATGCCGGCCAGCGCCATGGACGCGCCCATTACTTTCAGGAAGCCGCGGCGGGAGACGGAATCGACCCACTCGGAAGCGCCTTTGGGGAACTCGCGATGCAGCGCTTCCTGGAAGGCGGGGCTGCCGGCGAGTTCTTCCAGGCTGCGCCAGTATTCCGGGCCGCTATTATTGGCCTCATTGATTTGATCGCGCAGGGAGTCCAGGTCGAGTTTGCCCTTCTTCGAGGGGCAAACGTCTTCGCGCTTGACGCGGCCGTCTTGTTCTTCGATCTTCATTAGTTAGATCACACAATTGTCATCCTGAGCGTAGCGGGAGTTCGCGAAGCGAACTCTCGCGCAGCCGAAGGACCCGTGTAACTCCGGCGTTGCCACGAACGGTAGGCATTCTCACGATGCTGCGCGCGTCCACGGGAGAACTCCCTCCAGCGGCAATGTAACTGCCGGCATTGCAGGGGTCCTTCGACTCCGGAATTGCTTCGCTTTGCGAAGCAATTCCTCCGCTCAGGATGACATGTCGTCATAGCCATTCTCACCGGTGACACGTGTTGCAGCTGGTGATGTCCTTCACGCTGCGCACGCTGTATTTCTTTACCAGCGCCGAACCTAGTTCCACCTGGTCTGTGTAGCTTCGACCGTCCACGGCTACGGGGTTCGCGGCGCTCGGCTGCTGGTATTGCATGTTGAAAACCTGATCGCGCGGACGCAGATTTCTTTCCGGCGCACGATGGCAGTTCAGGCACCACTCCATTTGCAACGACTCCTGCTGATACATGAGCGGCATTTGATCGACTGGACCGTGGCAGGTGTTGCAGCCCACGCCCTTATTGATATGAATGCTGTGATTGAAAAAAACGAAATCGGGAAGCTGGTTGACCCGCGTCCATTGCAGCGATTCACCGGTGCGGTAGCTGGCGCGGACGGGCTCGAGCAATTGGGCGTTGGTCCAGATCTGGGAGTGGCAGTTCATGCAAGTCTTGGTGGGCGGAATGCCGGCGAAGCTTGAAGTCTCTACCGAGGTATGGCAGTAGCGGCAGTCGATTCCGAGTCCGGAGACGTGGTGCTGATGGCTGAAGGGGACGGGCTGCGGCTTGCGCACTCCGGCATAGGTGACGTAGGGCGAGCGCTGGACCTCCATCGCGACCCAACTGAGCGCGCCAATCACGAAGACCGCGCCGAAAATTGTGGCCCGGGACAGGGTGTTGGTGCTGCGATGAAAAATCTGCGGCATGCCTTAGGGAAATCTATGATTGAGATGTCGCGTCAGCCATCTTGGATACACTCACAAAACAGAACTTATTCCCAGATTTTTGGGCAACGAATAGGAAAACTCAGGATTATAAATATTTCGCGCGCGGTTGTCGCGTACTTTCGGTCGGGGCGGGAAAAATACTCCGCCTGAACATTGCTGAGAAATCGTGCCGTCTTTTTTCTCAGCCGTGCACCTAAGGCCGATTACCGCAGATTCATGACCAGCAGTTTCGGCTCGGTCATTTCCTCAATCGCGTAGCGCAGGCCTTCACGGCCGAGGCCGGAGTCCTTGACGCCGCCGTAGGGCATCTGGTCGATGCGGAACGAAGGGATGTCGCCTGCGATCAGAGCGCCGACTTCCAACTCGTCGTACGCCTGGAACAACAGCTTCACGTCGCGGGTAAACAAGCCTGCCTGCAGGCCATAGTTGGAATTGTTGATGCGGCGCAGCGCTTCGTCAAAGCTCTGGTAGGGCTCAACGGTCACCACGGGGCCGAAGATTTCCTGGCAGTTCACTTTCATTTCTGGCTTGGTACTGGTCAGCACCGTGGGTTCGACGATGGAACCCTGGCGGCCACCGCCACAGAGCAGGCGCGCACCGGAGCGAACCGCTTCTTCCACCCAGTTGGTGACGCGGATGGCATCGCTCTCGCGGATCAGAGGACCGACGTCGGTCGAGTCTTCCAGTGGGTCGCCGGTTTTCAGTTTCCTGGCACCTTCCACCAGGAGATCAGTGAACTTGCCATAGACCGATTGCTCCACCAGGATGCGCTGCACGGAAATGCAGGTTTGTCCGGCATATCCGAAGCCGCCGGCGACGCATCGCTCCGCGGCATAGGGGAGGTCGGAGTCGCTGTGCACGATGGCGCCGGCGTTACCGCCGAGCTCGAGGGCGACTTTCTTTTTGCCGGCGCGGCGTTTGATGTCCCAGCCGACGGGCACGCTGCCGGTGAAGCTGATCAGTTTGATGCGCTCGTCGGTGACCAGCAGGCTGGCGTCGTCGTTGGAAAGCGGCAGCACGTTCAGTCCGCCGTCGGGCCAGCCTGCCTGCTGGACGCACTCTGCCAGCAGCAGCGAGCACAGCGGAGTTTGCGGCGCCGGTTTCAATACCATGGAACAGCCCGCCGCGATGGCTGGCGCGACTTTGTGAGACACCAGATGCAGAGGAAAATTAAAAGGAGTGATCCCTGCGATGGGACCAAGCGGGAAGCGTTTCACAATGCCCCAGCGTCCCGCCGTAAATTCCTGCCAGTCGAGAGGGAGATACTCGCCGTAGATGCGCGTGGCCTCTTCGGCCGCCACATTGAAGATGAACACAGCCCGGTCCACTTCGATGCGCGCCAGCTTGATGGGCTTGCCGGCTTCCTGGGCGATGGTACGGGAGAATTCCTCCCGGCGTTCGGCAATGGCTTCGGCAATGCGGCGCAGCACGCGCTGCCGCTCGAAGGCAGGCAGGCGGCGAGTGGTTCCGAAGGCTTTGACGGCGGCGGCGATTGCAGCTTCAGCATGCTCGCGCCGTGCCTGAGTCACTCGCCCAATTACGCTGCCGTCGAAGGGGCTGCGGACCTCGACGATGTCGCCGTCTTCCATCCAACGGCCGTCGACAAAAAAACCGTGGGTTGCGACTGGGGCGATCGTCATTTCTGCCATGGGTCGGACTCCTTCTTACGAACAGCGCTTTTGATTATAGGCCTTGGCTGGTGGTTGCTTTTTCTACGGAGCAAGATCTTTGAACACAGGGGAGACGGAGGTCCACAGGGTGGGGCGCTAGCAGTCCACTACAATGAAGGGCGTCAATTCCAATGCGTGCTCTGGAAACCATCGTTGACCTTGCGCCGCGGCTGCGGCGGAAGGAAGTTTCTCCGGTCGAACTGACTCGCGCTTGTCTGGGTCGTATCGAGAAACTGAATCCCGCGCTCAACGCTTTCATCACGGTGACTGCCGAGGCAGCGATGGCGGAGGCACAGGCGGCGGCGAGCGAAATCTTGCGCGGGGAGTGGCGCGGGCCATTGCACGGAATTCCTGTTGCCTTGAAAGACCTGATCGATACCGCGGGGACGCGCACGACGGCTGCCAGCGGGCTTTACCAGAACCGTATTCCCACTGAAGATGCGGAAGTGGTGCAACGGCTGCGGCGGGCGGGCGCGGTGATTCTGGGGAAGAATAATCTGCATGAGTTTGCGTATGGCGGGAGTTCGCTGGTGAGTTTTTTCGGTGACGTTCACAATCCGTGGAACACGGGGCATATCGCGGGGGGATCGTCCGGAGGATCGGCAGCGGCCGTGGCTGCCGGACTCTGCTATGCGGCGATTGGGACGGATACGGCTGGCTCGATTCGCGAACCGGGGGCTCTGTGCGGGTGCGTGGGGATGAAGCCGACTTACGGGCGCGTCTCGGCGCGCGGCGTGATTCCGCTTTCGTGGTCGCTCGACCATGTTGGGCCGCTGGCCGCGACCGTCGGCGATGCGGCTGTGGTGCTGCAGGCTATCGCGGGATATGATCCGCTCGACGTGTGCAGCGCCGATGTTCCAGTATCCGATTATGTTTCGGGCTTGGGCGACGGGACGAAGGCGCTTCGCGTCGGGATTCCGCGAGCGCATTTTTTTGATGATCTTGACGATGAAGTTCGAGCGGCGGTGGAGCAGGCTCTGGCAGTGATCGGGACTCTGGTGGCGGAACTTCGCGACGTACAGATCGACGTATCCGCGGACCGCACCGTGCAGTCCGCCGAATCTTTTGCTTTTCACGCTGACAATGTTGCGAGGTCGCCTGAGTTGTATCAGCCGGAGACGCTGCGGCGCATTCGTTCCGGAGAGAGGATTTCGACGTCGGAATACATTCAGCGTCGCCGCGACCTGGATGAAGAACGTAGGCGGGCTCATGACTTTTTTGCTGAAGTGGATTTGCTGGTCACGCCCACGATGCCGATCCCGGCGTCGGCGATTGCCGATTTGAAAGAAGATCCAGCGGCGCTGCGTCCGGCGGAACTGGCGTTGCTGCGCAACACGCGGCCGTTCAATGTGTGGGGACTGCCGGCGATCTCGGTGCCATGCGGTTTTACGAAAAGCGGCCTTCCCATTGGCCTGCAGATCGCGGGGCCGCACTGGCGGGAGGATCTGGTGCTGAGGATGGCTCAGGCTTATGAGTCGGCGACCGAGTGGCACACGCGGCGGTGCGCACACTAAGAGGTCGACTCGAAGATCTCTCAGATCAAGGGGTGATTTCGAAAACGACGCCGCAGCCGGGGCCGTAGTAGGGGTCGCAATCTCCCAAACCTCCGACTCGGGCGGTACCGTAGATATTCCCGGTCGAATCCACGACGACGTCGGCCAATGGGATACCGCCGTCGGCACCCCCAGAAAAAGCGTAAATCAATGTGCCCGTCCAACCATTTGAATTTGGGGTCATTTTGTATACGGTGCCCGAGCCCAAACCGGTCCCGCCGCCCCCATATTCGGTCGTGCCATAGAGGTTGCCGGACGAGTCGGTGGAGAGGAGACCCGCCGGGTTCATCCCGGCGGTGTTGCCGCCAAAGGGTAGGATGACGGCCTCACCCCACCCCTTGGCCCCTGATCCAGCTTCGAAGAAAGCGCCCGAACCGTAGATTCCCCCGCCGTACGCAGATCCGTAGAGCCTGCCGCCGGGACCGAAAATCACGCCGCCCGCGGGCAAGCACCCTGCCGCACTGCCCCCGTTAAAGCTGTAGAGGATAGTTTCGTTCCAGCCGCTGGGGCTCGGGGTGAACTCAAAGATTGTTCCCGAATTCACCAGAGCGGTGCCCCCAAGGTTAGTCGATCCGAACAGGCTACCCTTGCGGTCAAAGACGAGACCACCGTTGGGATTTTGGCCATCGATGGTTGTCACGCCGAAGGTGTGCAGAATGGTTTGGATCCAAACTCCGCTGCCGGAGGGAGAAAGCTCGAAAAGCACACCGCAACCGAAATTGGTGTAGTTACAGGTTGAGATTCCGCCGTAGTACGTGGCTCCGTACACGTTGCCCAAAGCATCAAGGATGATACCGGTGGGCGCGTGACCGTTGCTGCCGCCCTGAAACCGATAAAGAACCGACTCGGTCCAAACTCCATGCGAGCGTGAAAGCTTAAAGACGGTCCCGCACCCTCCGTAGCAGGTTGAAACGCCGCCTCCCCAGGTGGTGCCGTAGATGTTTCCAGCCTTATCGAAAATGATGTTCCCCGGACTGATGCCATCGAGACCTCCCTGGAAACTGTAGAGCACGGTTTCAGTCCAACTGCCGTCGGGGTTGGGCGAGAGTTTGAACACCGTTCCACAGCCAAAAATTCCGTAGTAGTTGTCGCAGGCGGCGCTGCCGCCGGCCGAGGTTGTTCCGTAGAGGTTTCCGGCTTTATCGAAGATGAGGTTTGAGGAAGGGAGCGAGCCATCGCCGGGACCGTGGAAAGCGTAGAGAACCTTTTCGGTCACGGCTAAGGCGTGGATCGCGAACAGGGCGGTCAGTGCCAACATCCTGACGAGAGCCGGAATTCTCAATTGTGCGTAGTGCATGGTTTCTCCTCTCCGGCGTCACTTCGGCTGCGTTTAGGGCTGAATGACATAGACAACCCCTCCGTTGTTCGCGCCCCCGTACTGCGTGGTTCCATAAAGTCGTCCTTGATGGTCCTGCAACAAACCGGCAACCGGGTATGCGCCGTCTTTACCGCCGGCAAAACTGTGGAGCACGCTCTCGCTCCATTGCCCGCCCGTTCCTGGCGTCAGTTTGAAAACCGCGCCATATCCGGCCGTCCCTCCCTGTTCGGTCGTACCGTAGAGATTTCCCGCCGAATCGAAGATGACGCCTGACAGCGGGTAAGCGCCGTCGCTCCCGCCGGTGAAGTTGTACAGCACGGTTTCAGCATGGCCTTGAGTTCCGGAAACGGTGAAAACGACTCCGTATCCGTAGGCACCCCCGAACTGGGTAGTGCCGTAAAGATTGCCGGCCTTGTCTGAGATCAGATTTCCGTATGCCGGACTGGAGCCATCGCTGCCGCCGGTGAAATGATAAAGGGTCGTTACCGACCAGCCTGTTTGTGAATGACTGAGTTCGTAGACGCTACCGAAGGTATTGAATCCAAGTTCAGTTGTGCCATACAGGCGACCGGATTTGTCAAAGGCCAGTCCGGCGAGAGGGTTCGACGAAGGGCCCAGGACGAACACGTTTTCCGTCCAAGAACCGTTGGAGTGGGCCAGTCCGAACGCAACGGCGCCGCCGTAAGCATTTCCAGCAGCCGTGCCCCAGAGATTGCCTGCGCTGTCGAAGGTCAAGGCGGCGGTGGGGAAAGTGCCATCGCCTCCGGAGGGGCCCTTGAAAGTGTGGATCACAGTTTCCAACCAAACGCCCGAGTTCGGCGAGATTTCAAAGGCAACGCCTGAGCTGTACTGAGAAGCGGTGCCTCCCTGGGAAGCAGTGCCGTAGAGATTGCCGGCGCCATCAAAGATCAAGGACGCCAGCGGAGAGCCGCCGTCGCTGCCGCCAGTGAAGTTGTAGAGCACCGTCTTGTTCCAGCGGGTGCCGGAGCAACTCAGCTCAAAGACGGTTCCGGCGTTACTAGCGCCACCGCTGGCAGTCGTCCCGTATAGGTTTCCGGCTTGGTCGAAAATAAGCCCGGCGACGGGCAGGCTGCCATCGGTGCCGCCCCGGAAGGCATAAAGAACCGTCTCCTTGGCAGCGGCACGAGCGCGAGGTACCGGTGCCAAGATTGACAGAGCCAAGCCTAGGAACAGCATCAAGCGAGAGGTAGGTGTGCGCCCGGGCATGGAAATCAACTCCATCAGAATTGCTCGGCGGATCCGGAGGGCAGTGGAGGAGGGATCCCGCCGGTGACCTGCGAGTATACGCCAGAACTGAGACCCTGGCGCAGCCCTGCTCCTAGCTCCACATGCTTCAGTCTACCGTCCGCACATCATCGGGCAGCATGAGCACGAACGTGCAGGTGCCGGTGGCTGTGGAGCAGGAGAGGATTCCGCGGCGGAGGATTTTGACTGGGGTGTCGTCGGGGAAGGTTAGACGGTACTCGGCGGTGCGGAGGGCGTCGGTAAAGACTTTGAGCTTCTCGTCTCCGCTGACGAAGCGCACGGCCTCGGCTTTGGCCGGCGTGCCGGCGCCGCCGCTCAGCAGCACAAAGAATTCGGCATTGCCTGTTTCCTTCGCCTTGCCAAGGTCGATGGTGCGCAGCGATTGCAGGTCTTGCTTGCCGTTTTTCGCCGCGTTGCTGAGCTTGGCGTCGCTCTTGAGCAGCGCGTCGATTCTTTCGTGGGTTTCAGGGATCGGCCGCAGTCCTTCCAGCGAGAGCGAGTAGGTGTGCAGCGCGCGATCCTTCTTGCCCTGCTTCTCGTAGATCTGTCCGAGATGGTCGCCGACTTCACCGTGCTGGCCCAGTCCCCAGGCGGCGGAAACGTATTTTTCGGCTTTGTCCAGATTGCCTTCGCTGAAATAGACCCAACCCAGCGTGTCCCAGTAGGCGATGAGAGAGGGGACCAGAGGCAACTCCTGCGGCGTGAGGCGGTCGAGCGATACATTGCGCAATGCCGCGGTAGTGGCCGAGACTGCCGACTCGGCGTACTGCCGCGCGCGGTCCAGATGAGACTTCTTCAGCGAAAGCTGGTAGGCGATATTGTTCCAGACCAGCGGCGTGGCTGAGATCTCGACCGCGTGGTCGAAGGTGGCCAGCGCTTTATCGTCCTGGCCGAGATTCAGATAGGCATCGCCCAGGCTCACTTGCAATTCTGGATTGTCGGGCGTGAGGGATGCGGCTTTCTCCAACTCGGGTGCGGCTTCGGCGTACTTGTGCCACTCGGAATACATAGCGCCCAGACCAGCGTGAGCGAACTTGTCGAGGGGATTGATCTCGATCTGCTTGTTGAAGGCGGTGACAGCGTCGTCATACTTGCGTTCCTGCCAGTAAGCGCGTCCGAGGGCGTTGTAGGCGTATTCGTCGTAGGGATTGATCTCAATCTGCTTGTTGAGCGCGGCGATGGCTTTGTCATTCTGGCGCATTCCGAGGTAGGCCGCGGCGAGGGCGTTCCAGGCGTACTTGTTTTTGGGATCCACTTCCGTGGCGCGCTTGAGAAGTTGAACCGCAAGAGGCAGATTGTTGCTGGCGAGGGCCGCCCGCCCGCTCTCCATCAGGTCGTCGGCCTTCATATCGGCGGGCGCCGTGGGCGTGCCCGCGACCGTATTCTCGACAGAAAGAAACTGTCCGAGGTCAGAACCCACTGCGTGGCGAAAAGCCTGATAATCCGTGGCGCGCGGGGCGGGCAGCTCATCCTGACGCATGGTGAGCGTCCTTGCGGCCGTGAAGGTGGTCCCTTCCAGTTTGTAGGTGGCCTTGTACTCTGCATAGTCGCGCTTGAGAGAAAACGGTAAGGGCGCGTGTGCGGTGTACCTGGCGGGCAGTTCGAGCTTGATTTTGTAGACGTACTCCGCCTTGGGGCCGAGTTTCAGGGGCTCAGCGTCTGCGTCACTGTCGTCATCTCCATTGCCGATGTCGGGCAGGTTGAACTGACAGAGCGGCAGCGTCAGGTCGGACTTCTTCTTCGACCAGTCGAGGAAGTTCGGGCGAGCGACATCGTAAGACATAGTGAACGGCTCGCGGGTCGCGGCCGGATCGCTGATCTTTAAATGCGTGACCTCGCCGCCCATTGCGGAATTGACGTTTTCCACCACGCGCTGCCACTGTGCTTCGGGGACGCGGCGGAAAATCGAGCGTAGCATCAGTTCTTCATCGCCCCGGAAGGTGTAGTGCACGTGCGCTTCGAGCTTTCCGATCTCATTGACTTTTCCATCGACTTCGGAAATTTCGCTGTCGGGCATGGGTGTATCGGCCGGGGTCTCCTCGAGATGCGGCGTACCCCCGTCGGCGGGAATCACCAACGCCAGCTTGTGGCGCAGAGTGAAGGCCAGCAGGCGGAAGGGAGCAACTTCGCTGGTGGTATCCATCCAGACTTCTTCGTGAGGCGTCGCCATGGGCAGGAGCGTGATGACGTGATCGAACTGCGAGGGAGAAGGCACATCGGGATCGAGTTTGCGGCTGGAGTTGATCAACACCGAAGACGCATGCAGGCCCTCAGCTTCGAGCAGTGAGGCAAGGAGGGTGTGCTTATCCTTACAGTCGCCGTACTGGTTGTGCAGGACATCCCCTGCCGCGTGGGGCTGATAACGGCCCAGGCCAAGCGACAAACTGACGTAACGAAAATTCCTGGCGACGAAATCGTAGAGAGCCTGGACTTTATCCAAGTCGGTGTCGAGGCCTTTGGTAAGTTCGGCGGCTTTGGCGCGGACTTCCGGCGAGGGTGCTCGCCGGTCCTTATCGAGCCCCGCGTACCAGCGGCCGATCTCTTCCCAACTGACGAACGTGGTTAGCTGGACGTCGGGGCGTTCCTCGTCGGCTTTCTTCTTTTTTTTCTTCTTGTCTTTATTCTTGTCTTTGTCCTTTTCGTCGTCCTCGCGTTCCAGGTGAGAACTGGTCCAGTGGTAGATGCGGCGTCCGTTGGCTTCCGAGATTTTCGGATCCCTGTCTGGCTTGTTCTTTAGTTTGAGCGGGCGGTCGGCAGGGACATCGACGTCGAGTTCTTCATCGAGCGTGATGTTGTTCTTGTCGAAATCATAGTCCGCCCAGAACTGCCCAGCGGCCAGGGGCGTGTGAATTACCGTGACCATGTCGTATTCGAGCACTTCACCCGGGCGCAAGCCGGGCACTGTAATGTGCTTCTGACGGTAGTCGGTGTAGACCGGGGCTTCGCGCTCCACGGGCGCAGTGAGGTCCTGCACGGCATCGTCGCCCGCCTTCACTACGCTGCCATCGGCCTTGACGACGCGGACGTAGGCGATCTCCACGCGTTCGTTGGCGGAGTTGTAGCCGATTTGAATCTGTCCCCACTGCTGGACTCCGGCCTCGCTCTGCACGCGGACACGAGCGACCGTCTCCTTGCGCCCCGTGCCATCGCTCTCAAAGCGGTAGGTGGAGCGGTAATGCTCGACGACAAACGCCTCCTGGGAATAATCGTGCTTGGGTTCGTCTGACTTGTAGACGGCTGTGTCCGCAGGCTTTGATTCATTGGGCTTTGGTGCGCTTACCTTGGATCCCTTTTTAGCTTTCGCGGGGGCGACCGGGAGAGGGGGAGTTGCAGACTGCCCCGATTGTGCGGGGGCAGTGAAGGGTGCGGCCAAGGCGCAGGCGACAAGGAACGAAACGGAAAAACGATGCATAGATCAATACTAAGGCCTGCCCGGTCGTAATCCAAGGCTGGAGGATGCGGAAGGGCAGGTGTGGGTCACACTGCGGCCAGGGCGCGCGTGTGATCGGAATCGGGTAATGTATCAGTTTGAAATTTAAGGACTGAAAATCACATGCAATAGGAAGGACCAGAAGCCGTACTTAGCGATGCAGTACGCGCTCATAAGGACTACAAGGACCACAAGAATGAACTTTATCCACGTTGGGAGTTTATCTACGACGTTATCTATGGCCTTGGAAAACACATAGCCATAGTTTCAGAAAGCAAACCGTCTGACTACTTGTTTTTGTAGGGACCGCGCTTGCCGGGCTTCGGCATGTAGCTGTCGGCCATCATCACGATTTCCTCAAGACTCCAAACATGGTCACCACCCGGAATCGCATTCCTTTCTCACAGATCTCAAACCGTAGTAAAATCCATCAGATGGTCTTGCCTGGCCGCGATGCCGGGTAGCGTGACGCATAATGTAGTTGCGCCACGATCCTTCCGTTCGGAGGTTTGCTTGCATGGAAGATCGGGCCCCTGACGTTTCTTCTTCGGCTTCCCAAGCTTCCCAGCAGTCGCTTTCTCAGCCGTCCTCCAGCAGGCGGTTTGAAGGCCGCGGCGCTTGGGTACTCACCTGCTACGGCATCTCAGGGCTGGTTCTATTCGCGATCCTCGCTTATTTCTTCTCGGAATTCATCGCTCATTAGTAATTGTCTGTCAGCGGCGAGCGGGCGTGCGCGTCCGTGGAGGAGAGCGGGAGTGTACTTGATGCTTTGACTTCTTGAACGTGCGATCCCCTTCGCCCAGCGCTCCCCTTTGGACGTGTTACAATCAGCAGCCTTAGAGGCTATTGCTTCGTCAGGAACCCAGCGTTTCCCCACTTCAGCACTGAGGAAGAAACAGCGCAATAACCCGTGCCTAAGAACTCCACGTCCGCCGTTACACCCATCACCTACGCCGATGCCGGTGTGGACATCGACCGTGCCAACCGAACCAAGCAGCGCATCAAGTATCTGGCGCACAAAACCTTTACCCGCGGAGTGCTAAGCGAAATTGGCGGGTTCGGCGGCCTCTTCGCGGTGGACAAAACCAAATACGTGGACCCCGTGCTGGTCTCAAGCGTCGATGGAGTGGGGACGAAGCTCAAGATTGCCTTCGAAATGGGACTGCATTCCACGGTGGGCGCCGACCTGGTGAACCACTGCGTCAACGACATCGCCGTGCAGGGCGCCGCGCCATTGTTCTTTATGGACTATCTGGCGACCGGAAGGCTGGAACCCTCGATTGCCGAGAAAGTGGTGGAAGGCATCGCCGACGCCTGCAAGCACAACGGCTGCGCCCTGATCGGCGGTGAGACGGCCGAGATGCCTGGCTTCTATCCCAATGGCGAATACGATCTGGCGGGATTCATCGTGGGCGTGGTGGAACGCGACCGCATAATCACGGGCAAGGACGTGCAGATCGGGGACGTCGTCCTCGGCATGGCTTCCAACGGCTTGCACACCAACGGCTATGCGCTGGCCCGCAAGTTGCTGTTCGAAGTGGCGCACTACTCGACCGAAGACTACGTCAACGAGATCAAGAACAAAGTGGGCAATGAGTTGATGCGCACCCACAAGAGCTACTGGCCGGCACTGAAAAAGCTCATCGATGGGCAATGCGTTTCCGCGTTGGCGCACATTACCGGCGGCGGGATCACCGAAAATCTTCCCCGCGTGTTGCCCCGAGGGACCGCGGCCGCGATTGATCTCGGCTCCTGGCCGGTACCGCCTTTGTTCGAGCACCTGCGGCAACTCGGCAATGTTCCGCAAGACGAAATGCTGCGGACTTTTAACATGGGCCTGGGCATGCTGCTGGTTGTCCCCCTGGCGAAATTCAAGAAGACCCAGACCGTGCTGGAACGCGTGGGAGAGAAAGCATTCACCGTCGGGCGCATCGTCAAGGGCGAGCGCAAGGTGATCTACAACTAATCAGCAGTCGGCAACTAGCAATTAGCCATCAACGATGCATTCCCTCGGCATACTTCTTTCCGGACGCGGCTCGAACTTTGTGGCCATCGCCGACAGCATTGACGCAGGCCGCATCGCGGACGCCCGCATTGCAGTCGTTATCTCCAACAGTGCGGACGCACCCGGCATCGCTACCGCACGCAAGCGCGGCGTGAATGCGCTGGTGATTCCGTCGAGAGGCAAGCCGCGCGAAGGTCACGACCGTGAAGTTGTCGCAGCGCTCAAGCAGCACGATGTGGACCTGATCTGCCTCGCGGGATACATGCGGCTGCTCTCGCCCTGGTTCGTGCAGCAGTTCCCGCGGCGGATTCTCAACGTCCACCCGTCGCTTCTGCCGGCGTTTCCCGGACTTGAGGCGCAAGAGCAGGCCTTCGCCTACGGTGTAAAAGTTTCCGGCTGCACCGTGCACTTTGTCGACGAAGAACTCGATCACGGCGCGATCATTGTGCAGCGGACCGTTCTCGTACTCGACAGCGATGACGAACGAACATTGGCCGCAAGGATATTAGAGCAGGAGCACATCGCGTACACGGAAGCTATCAACATTGTGCTGGGCGGAAAATATGAAGTGAAAGGCCGGCGCCTGCTGAACGCAAGTCAGAAGTCAGAGGGCAGAGTGCAGAAGTAGGAAAGTGCGGACCCTTGTGACGTCCATCACAGACTTCCGGTAAGCGCGAAAATGAAAATAGGTCTCGTGGGAGACAGTCAGGATCTGAAAGCGCGGACTAAGCAATTCGCGCTTCGTATTTTGCGCTTGTATCGCGCTCTGCCCGCCAAAGAGGAGGCCAGAATTCTAGGGAGGCAGGTCCTCCGTTCTGGCACGTCTGTCGGTGCAAACTATCGCGCCGCGTGCCGGGCACGGTCGAAGGCCGAATTCATCTCCAAACTCGGAATCGTTTTGGAAGAGGCAGACGAGACCATTTTCTGGTTGGAGTTGCTCCATGAGGGCGGAATTGTAAAGCACGAAAAATTGGACGCGCTCCTCAAAGAAGCTGAAGAACTCACATCAATCTTTGTGGCGTCACTCTGCACCGCCAAAGGGATCGGCTCCTAGAGCCTCGGTTTTACTTCTGCATTCTGACTTCTGCCTTCTGCATTCCTTATAATGTCCTTTCCCATGTCCACCTTCGCATCGGTCGACGAACAACTGACGTATCTCAAGAAGGGTTCCGCGGAAATCATCCGCGAGGCCGATCTGCGCGCCAAGCTGGAGAAGTCGCGCGCGACGGGAAAGCCGCTGCGCGTGAAGCTTGGCATGGATCCGACCGCCCCTGACTTGCACCTTGGGCACACCGTTGTGCTGCGGAAACTCAAGCACTTTCAGGACCTCGGCCACACGGCAATCTTTCTGATCGGCGACTTCACTGGGATGATCGGCGACCCGACGGGGCGCTCGGCGACGCGTCCGCCGCTCACCCGCGAGCAGATCGAAGAAAATGCCGAGACTTACAAGGCGCAAGTCTTCAAGATTCTCGATCCGCAGAAAACTGTCATCGACTTCAACCGGCGCTGGATGGGCAGCTTCAGCTCCGACGATTTTGTCCGATTGATGGCGAAGTACACCGTCTCGCAACTGCTGGAGCGTGAGGACTTCCACAAACGATTCCGGGACGAAAAGCCAATTTCGGTCCACGAGTTGCTTTACCCGCTGGTGCAGGGATACGACTCGGTCGCACTGGAAGCCGACGTGGAACTCGGCGGCACCGACCAGAAATTCAATCTGCTGGTGGGCCGAGAATTACAGCGTGCCTACGGCCAGGAATCGCAGGTGGTGCTGACTACGCCCATTCTCGAAGGTCTCGACGGCGTGCAAAAAATGTCGAAGTCGCTGGGGAATGCGATCGGCATCCACGAACCGCCGCTTGAGATGTATGGCAAGGTGATGAGCATTTCCGACGAGATGATGTGGAGGTATTACGAGCTGCTGACGGATGTGCAGGTCGCCGACATCGAGAAGATGAAGCAGGAAGTCCATCCCATGCAGGCGAAGAAGGATTTGGCGCGGAGGATTGTAGGGGATTTTCACTCGGGGGATGCGGCCATTAAGGCGGGCGAGGATTGGGCGAAGCAGTTTCAGAAGAATCAGGTGCCGGAGGATATAGCTCAGGTCGATATAACCTTGACGCCCGAGCTTGGAAAGCGAAACGTAGACCCTGAATTTCCCGACGAGCGAAGCGATACAGCTACAGTGAAGTTCGAAGAGGTTTATGTGGGTAGCGGTGAGCAAGATGCTTTCTCCATGGGCTACTACGACGTTGACATTCGAAGTCGGCGGAGTGATCCGGATTCAAGAAAGCTTTTCGCAGCCGTTATAAGGACAGACAAACTGCTTGTTCGAGCCGGACTTGTCAATTCTGCAAGTGAAGGGGAAAGGAAGCGAAAAGAAAGGGCCGTCCGGATCAACGGCGAAGTTGTGTTGGCAAGTCAAATTGGAAAGTTTATTCCGGGCGAGCTTTTAGTCGGCGTCGGTCGTAGGCTAAAGAAGGTCAAGATAGGCCTTTAGGGAGTCTTCGCAGCTCATTGCTCGTAATCCTCCTGCCTCCCTCCGTGCCTCTGTGTCTCCGTGGTGAATTCTGCTACTCTCAACCGCGCACATGCGCGCGGCCGCCATCCTCGGGCTGGGATGTTCTCCGAAAAATCTCAAGCCATTTCAAAGCGACACCAGCATCGACTGGCGCATTGGGATGCCTGCTGCCGCCGATCAAGCCGACATCATTCTGCTCTTCGGCGGCGACGGCACCATCCACCGTCACCTGAGTCAACTGGTTAAGCTTGGCCTGCCGGTGTTGGTCGTCCCGGCTGGAAGCGGTAACGATTCTGCCCGCGCGCTAGGCCTGCGTCGCGTGCGCGACTCGCTCGGCGCGTGGCGGCGGTTCTGCTCAGGACAAGGCAACGTGCGCGCAATCGATCTGGGAATTATTACGCCGCTGACAGTCGCGGGCGGCGCGCCCGCGCCACACGGATCTGCTCACTACTTCTGCAGCGTGGCCGGCGTCGGACTCGACGGCGAAGTCGCACGCCGCGCCAATGAACTGCCGCGCTGGCTGCGCGGACACGGCGGGTATGCGCTAAGCCTGGCTCCAACCATCTTTCGTTTTGCCCCCCTGCCCATGAAGATTGTCACGCCAGAAGACACCGGTGGCTGGTCTACGCGCAGCGACCAACCCACGATCCTGGCGGCGTTTGCCAACACTTCCACTTACGGCGGCGGGATGAAGATTGCGCCGCACGCGCAAGTGGACGACGGTCAACTCGACGTCTGCGTGATCGGCGGCATTGATCCCTTCAAACTGTTCTGCATGTTTCCTACGGTTTATTTTGGCCACCATCTGAAGATCCGGGAGGTGCAGTACTTCCAGGCAGCACGCTTGCTCGTGGAAACCGAGGGTCCGCTGGATGTCTATGCTGATGGCGAATTCGTCTGCCGCACGCCGGTGGAAGTTACGGTGCAGCCTGGGGCGCTGAAGGTGCTCACGCCCTAGCTCCGGTGCTAAACTTTCCTCATGGCTGAACGACGTTCCCACACTTTGCTCTGGATTCTGATAGGCGGAGGAGCATTCTTCCTCTTTGTGCTGGCCGTATTTTCACTGGTCTACCTGACGCTGCACGCGGGCAGCAACGAAGCCGGATTCGGCGGCTTTGGCGACCGCATCGGGGTGGTGGACCTTGACGGCGTGATTCTCTCGCCGCAGCCGGTGGTCGGGCAGCTGAAAAAGTTTGCCGACGACTCTTCCATCAAGGCGATTATTCTGCATGTGAATTCGCCCGGCGGGGGCGTAGCTGCGTCCGAAGAGATTTATCGCGAGGTCAAACGCGTTCGCGAGGAGAAGAAGAAGCGGGTTGTGGTTTCCATCGAGACCGTGGGCGCCAGCGGGGCGTTCTACATTGCGTCCGCCTCGAACAAGATCTATGCCGACCAGGGCAGCATTGTGGGCTCGATCGGCGTGATCGCGCAGTGGGTGAACTATGGCGACCTGCTGAAGTGGGCCAAGCTGAAAGATGTCGTGATTAAGACCGGCGAGTTTAAAGACACCGGGAACCCCACCCGCGATCTCACTCCAGCGGAGCAGGCCTACATGCAGTCCCTGATCGACAACATGTTTGGACAATTCGTCAAAGCGGTGGCCGACGGACGCAGCATGAAGTTCGACGACGTGAAAGCGATCGCCAACGGCAAGGTGTGGACTGGCGAGCAGGCCCACTCGATGAAGCTGATTGATGAAGTCGGCGACTTTGAAGCTGCTGTGAAAGACACGGCGAAGTCCGTGGGCATCTCGGGGGAACCGACGCTGGTGCGTCCGGAGAAAGAGCGAAGAACGCTATTAGATTTGATGACGGGGGATGTCTCGAAGTATCTGCCGGACCGGGAGAAGATGCTGGAACAGCAGGTGGGGTTCTACTATCTGTGGAAGTAGGCGCGGTTCGGTGTCAGGTCTTAGGTGTCAGGTCTTGGGCGCCGGCTTCGGGCTATCTGCCTCACCCCTGTGGCCTGAATGAGACCGCGGGCATCTCGTTGCTCAAAATGCCACAGACCAAAGACCCAAGACCTAATGCCTTCTCATCGCTGCCTCAAAACTGTGACTTGCGTACAACCCCTGAAATTTGAGAAGGTTATGGGAGATTGCCGACTTGGAACTGAGGCCGTCGCCGCCAGGGGACGAGTTATCAGGGAAGGCTGGCTGGGAGCGAAGAGGGACTATGACGAAAGCAGACTTGATCGATGAAGTCTCGCGTTTAGCGGAACTTACGCGCAAAGACAGCGAAGTGATCGTGGAAACGATCTTTGACAGCGTGGTGCGGTCCTTGCGCGCGGGCGATAAGATCGAGATACGCGGCTTTGGCAGCTTCCGAACCCGCCAGCGCAAGCCGCGCATGGGACGCAATCCCAAGACCGGTGAAAAGGTCGAAGTGCCCGCCAAGAAGATTCCTTTTTTCAAGCCCAGCAAGGAGTTAAAGGATCTGGTGAATGAGGGGATCGCCGACGCGGCAGCGGCGGCTTCGCTGCCTCCGGCGGCACCGCCTACGTCATAGATAAGGCCGAGGCAGAATTCAAAATGCACAAGTAAGCAGAGAACTCGCTCGTACTTCTGCATTCTGCATTTTGCCTTTTGCCCTCCGCAATCACCCTCGAATTCCCACCACCGCCATCATCCGTCCCGTCCGGCCCTTCCCGGCGCGATAGGAAAACAATAAGTCCGTGCGGCAGTTGGTGCACAACGGCGAAGCTTCGATGCTCTTCGCCGGCACACCAGCAGCCAGCAATTGTTGGCGATTGGCTTCCACCAGGTCGAGAAAAATCTTCTTCGGCAGAACACCGTGGCCGGGCGGGCGCGCCGTTAGGAACAGCATGGGATATTTTTCGCGCACCGGATCGCGTTCCTCGACCTCATTGAATAGGTTCGCCGCATAGGAGAACTGGGCTTCGAATTGTTCGCGGACCTCCGCGCCCACTTCATAGCAGCAGCCGTGGATACCGGGACCAATAGCGGCTTTGAGATCCCGAGGCCGGCTGCCGAACCGGCGGCGCATCTCTCCCATGCCCTTCTCGACGATGCGTTTGACCGTCCCGCGCCAGCCGGCGTGGAACACGCCCACGGAGCGGCGCTTGGGGTCGACGAGAATAATCGGCAGGCAGTCGGCGGTCTGAATACCGAGCAGCAAACCGGGAGTTGCCGTGATCAAGCCATCACCGGCAAGTGGCGATTCAGCAGGCGCGTCGACGAACCGGATGATGTCGGAATGAACCTGCCGCAGCGTAACCAGTGGCCAGTGTCGTGGACCGGCTCTGCGCAGGGCTTTTCCCCGGTTGCTTCCAGCACCGAGTTCTCGCAGAAATGCGGCGCGGTTGCGCTCGACGGCGCCTTTGGAGTCGTCCTTGGTGAATCCAAGGTTGAGCGCGCCGCGCCCGTATGTGCGGGAGAATCCACCCAACCGTGTGGAAAATCCGTGAATGACCCAAGGGAACTTGCTCAGGTGTGTGGCACGAAGAATCTTGAGTTTGCCTTGCTTGGGAGCCCGATTCAGCACCCAACCATGTTACGCGAGCATATTACCCGAGGCGAGTTCAGAACGAATAACCGGGAGGCCAGGCTCAGGAGAAATGGCGGTTGGCCCAGAGTTGCCGAATCCCAGCCAGAAACTTCGTCTTGTTCGCGCGCATTTGCCGGACTAGCGCTTGATTGCCGGTATCCTCATGCGCGGCTGCCCAGAGCACCATCTCCGTGAGCACCGGCGCCAGATCGATTCCTTTCCGGGTAAGCAAGTAAACTACCTTGCGTCCGTCCGATGAATCTGGTTCCGTGGTGATGATTCCGTAAGCAATCAGGTTGCGGAGACGGTCCGCCAGAATGTTCGTCGCGATGCCTTCATAACACTCCAGGAATGTTTTGTAGCTGCGTGCGCCACGCAGCATCATGTCGCGGATGATCAACAACGACCAGCGGTCGCCCAGCATCTCCACCGAAGCGTTCAGCGGACAGCCCGACCGCCGCTTTGGAGGCACTTTTCTTCGCATGATCAGCATCCATTCTAGATTATCGCTTGCATTTCGCAAGTGAAATGTGGACACTCTTTACCGTGCCCCTCATTCGCATCCCGGGAGAAAATCAATGAACCGAAAGATAGCCAAGACAATTTCGTTGGGAGCCTTCATTCTGGGCGTTATTCTCGGCTCCGCATGGGCAGCGCAAGCACAGGCGGCCAAGGATCCGTATCCGAAAATGGCTCCGCTTGATCAGTACCTTATGGCGGACCGCAACGCTGAAATGGCTATGGCACGCAGCGCGGCCCCCGAGTCGATATCCCGCGATGCAACCGTTGTGGTTCTTGGGCCCCGTGGCTATGAAACCGCCGTCGAAGGCAAGAACGGGTTTGTGTGCGTCGTGGAGCGCGGATGGATGAACCTATTCGACAATCCGGAGTTTTGGAGTCCTAAGGTTCGCGGCCCGATCTGCTTCAATCCCCCAGCCGCGCGAACTGTGCTCCCGATCACTTACATGAGAACGAAACTGGTGTTGGCGGGAAAGTCGAAAGCCGAAATCAAAGAGAGTGTGAAAGCCGCGATTGAAAAAAAGGAATTGCCGGTTCTTGAAAGTGGCGCGATGAGCTACATGATGGCGAAGCAGAGCTACCTCACCGACAAGCCAATCACTGACGATGGCGCCCACAACATTGCCCACCTGATGTTTTACACTCCGCTGATGGACCGTGCGGCTTGGGGCGCGGATATGCCCAAGTCTCCCGTCTACCTCAATCCACAATTCGAGGGCCAACCAGAACCCATTGACGTATTCATGGTTCTTACCGGCATGTGGTCGGATGGAACGCCTGCGCCGCTCACGTAGGGGCAACCGCATGAAAAGAGGCGCAAGAGCTAGCAAGTATTGTCACTCCTGAGGGAAAATCGATGAACCGAACGAGATTTGATTTGGTATGCTCATCGATCAGTTCGGCATACCGTGGATGATTAACTGCGGGCCAAAATGCATAGGTTAAGTGAGGAGAGAAATAATGAGCAAGGTACGAGTACTTGTCGGTACACGCAAGGGCGCATTCATTCTGGAGTCAGACGGCAAGCGCGAGAAATGGAAGGTCAGCGGTCCGCACTTTGCGGGCTGGGAGATGTATCACATCAAGGGATCGCCCGCGGAACCCAATCGGCTGTATGCTTCGCAAACCAGCGGGTGGTTCGGGCAGATCATTCAGCGTTCCGATGACGGCGGCAAGACCTGGCATCAGCCGGGAACGCCGCCCGGAGAACCACCCGCCCCCGGTCCCCCACAGGCCGCGAGCAACAAGTTCGTGTATGACGCGTCCGCCGAAAGCGGCAAACCGCTCACCACTCATCAGTGGTACGACGGGACGCAGCACCCGTGGGAGTTCAAACGCGTGTGGCATGTGGAGCCCTCGCTCACCGATCCCAATACCGTGTACGCCGGCGTGGAAGACGCTGCCATCTTCCGCTCGACCGACGGCGGCGAGAATTGGCAGGAACTCTCCGGGCTTCGCGGGCACGGCACTGGCCCCAAGTGGCAGCCGGGCGCGGGCGGCATGTGCCTGCACAGCATTATTCTCGACCCCAAGAATCCGCAGCGCATGTGGATTGCGATTTCGGCCGCAGGCGCATTCCGCACCGACGATGCCGGCAAGACCTGGAAGCCAATCAATCGCGGTCTGCGCTCGCAGTACATACCCGACCCGAACGCCGAGACCGGCCACTGCGTGCACCACATCGCGATGAACCCGTCGCGTCCGGGCGTGCTATTCATGCAGAAGCATTGGGACGTGATGCGCTCGGACGACGCCGGCGACAATTGGAAAGAGATCAGCGGCAACCTGCCGACTGATTTTGGGTTCGTC
>Ga0210404_10000089_pt1 | contig 67340 bp, 93 predicted proteins | sample IncBWH28MmetaG_FD_155455 | JGI IMG/M metagenome (GOLD analysis project Ga0210404, IMG submission 155455) | Forest soil microbial communities from Barre Woods Harvard Forest LTER site, Petersham, Massachusetts, United States - Inc-BW-H-28-M | ecosystem: Environmental > Terrestrial > Soil >... | reverse complement strand
CCCCACCGACCCCACCGGGTGGTTCCAACCGCCCCCCGACTTCACCGCCGACATCCGCTCCCAAGCCGCATGGCTGCTCCGACACCCGTCGTGGATCGCACAACACCCCGACGCGGCCGCCCTCAACCGAGACATCACCGCCGCCGTCGCGGACGCGTGGCGGGCCGTGGACATGGTCCCGGACCGCTGGTACGCCGGCCCGTGCTCCGTGAAGGACTGCGTCGGGCACGTGTACGGCGACCCACACGCCCCGGCCGGATCCTGTTCGGTGTGCAAGTCGACGTACGACATGGAACAGCGACGCGCGTTCCTGTTCGCCGCCGCCCGCGACTACGTCATGACCGCCGCCGAACTGTCCCGCGCCATGCCCGTGCTCCTGGGGATCGTCATCAACCGCAAGACCGTGTCCACCTGGGCCAACCGAGGACTCCTCAAAGTCGCCGAGTACGACGACCGAAGCGGCACCCGCCTGTACCGGCTGGGCGACGTGGAGGAGCTCGTCCGCCAGAAGGTTGACCAACCGGACAAGGTTGGGTAATCTTTGAGTATGGCAAAAAGATCACAGCGGTCCATTGACGCGGAACGGAAGTTTCGTGAGCGACTTGCTATTATTGGAGCTAGTCCAATATACATCGAGTGGCAGGGTATCAACAATCCTCACGCTGTTACTTGCGAAAAGGGACATCAGTGGTTCCCTAGACCGAACAATCTCCGCCGAGGTCATGGATGTAGAGCTTGCACTGGACATGATCCCGTTGAAGCTGAGCGGAGATTTAAAGGTAATCTCAACAAAATCGGGGCAGAACCACTATATAAAAAATGGCAAGGAAGTGTTAATGGCCATAAAGTCCGTTGCATAAATGGACATATATGTTATCCGGCTCCTGCCAATCTTAGTCGGGGTGTTGGAATTTGCACTGTTTGTGTAGATAGTGACTGGAGGAAGGCGGAAATTGCATTTAGGAAAAATCTCGCTCTACTGGGTGCTAAGCCGGCCTATTATAAGTATGAGGGGAAGGATAAGCCACATAAGGTTATATGCTCTGCTGGACATGAATGCTTTCCACGGCCCGGAAATGTTCGCAGGGGTGTAGGAATCTGTGCGCCTTGCGCTAATAAAGTATGGGATACTTTCTATGTTACGGTTAATTACGGACTTGGCACAATTAAGTTTGGGATTACCTTGGGTAATTCCAAGCGTCGGATCTCGGACCATGCTCGTGCTGGATACACGGTCGTTGAACGATTGCTAGGTAATCTTCCGGATAACATTGCTCGGAACATAGAAAAAGTATGCCTATCCACACTTCGTGACGCTGGTTGGACCCCGGTCCGTGGCCGCGAGTACTTCGACATCGGTGCGTTGCCCACAGTCCTGGACATCGTGGACAACTACCCGATCCCCGGAAGGTGACAAACCCCCTGCTGGTGTGGTTGAATCCATGCCTGGAACAGGTGACGTGTGTCTTCAGGGGGTGAAGGCGCATGTGGATCGTTGACGTGTGGAACTTCCTGTGGCCCGGCTGGGACGCCGTGTGGCCCAACATCCTCGCCTCCATCATCTGCGGCACCGTCGTGTGGCTCTGGGCCCGACGACACGTCCACCGGTTTCACCACAAACTGGACCGCATCCACGAACATCTAGGGGTGCCCCCTCCCGACGACAAGGGAGGTGAACCCCAATGACCCTGATTCTCTTCCTGCACCTGTTCCTGTCCTTCTGACACACAGTTTCTATATTCAGGCCCGCTCATTTCTCGCTGGGGGAAATGGGCGGGTCTTTTTTGGAGGTCACCGTGGCTGTCGAGTTGTGCGGCGCGAAACTTAGAGGAAAAGACGACGACGGCAACCAGCGCATCGGCACATGTCGCCGGCCTGCCGGGTGGGGAACCGACCATGCTGGAATCGGTCGGTGCAAAATGCATCTCGGATCGACCCGAACCCTTCGGGCGCACAGCGCCGAAATGGCGTTCCAGCGTGACGCGGAAAAGGCCCTCGGGAAACTCAACATTGCCCCGGTGGACGACCCGCTGACCGAACTGTCGAAACTCGCCGGAGAAGTCACCGCCTGGAAAGACGTGATTGCCGACCGCGTCTCATTCCTCAAGGACGTCAGCTACGAAGGCGAAAAAACCGGGGAACAGATCCGGGGCGAGGTGATCGTGTTCGAACGCGCCCTGGACCGGTGCAGCACTGTTCTGTCCACCATGGCCCGCCTGAACATCGATGAACGCCTCGCGAAGGTGTCCGAAGCACAAGCGCAACTGGTCGCTGACGCCCTTGCCGCCGTGCTCCGCGACATGGGACTGGGCGGCGACCAGCAGCGGGAGGCGAAGACTCGTGTTGCGGAAAAGCTTCGTCTCGTCTCTGGCTGACCGGCTTGACCCACCCGACCCGGAAGTGTTCAAGAAGCTCGGATATGTGCCCACTCCGCGTCAACAGGAATTCCATGACGCAACGGAATTCGCGGTGTTGTATGGCGGCGCGGTCGGTGGTGGAAAAACCAAGGCTTTGATGGCAGAGGGCATCAGGCAATGCGTTTTGCATCCCGGTTTGCGAGTGGGCGCGTTCCGACGCACCTTCGGCGAACTCAAAGAATCGTTGCTGGCCGAACTGACGGAAATGGACTTCGCGAAATCGTTGGGTGCCGTGTACAACGGCACCGACTACGATCTAAAGTTCCCCAACGGGTCGATCATCATGTTCCGGTACGCCGAAACCGTGCAAGACGCGACACGCCGCCAGGGTGGACAATACCAACTCCTGTTGTTCGATGAGCGCACCCTCACCCCACCCGAGGTGTGCACCTACCTGGAAACCCGTATCCGTTCCGGCCGCTCCGACATTCCCGTGATCGGTATCCGTTCCGGCACGAACCCCGGTGGTGTCGGACACGGTGACGTCAAAACCAAGTATATCGACGCCACCGACAACGGCAAGAAAGTCTTTGTCAACAAACAAAGGCGCACCGTTCGGTTCATCCCGTCCAAACTGTCGGACAACCCGCACGTCAACGCCGAGTACGCCGACGACCTTCGAGGCCTCCCCGAACACCTCCGGCGCGCGTTCCTGGACGGCGATTGGAACCTGTTCGCCGGTCAGGTCTTCTCCGAGTGGGGCACCGGGGAGCGCTATACCGTGCGCCCCATGACGCTCCCCGACACGTGGAAGCGCTACATCGGGGTGGACTGGGGCTTCACCGCCCCCTGGGCCGTGGTGTGGGGCGCTGTCGACGAAGACGGCCGCGTGTGGATCTACCGCGAGCTGTACGACCGCCAGGTAGGTGAAGCCGAGCAGGCGAAACAGATCCTGGCCGCCGAAGCCGACGGGGAGAACATCTCCGACCGGTTCGCCGACGACGCCATGTGGGCGACCCGAGGCGACGCCAAACCCATCGCGGACGTGTACGCGGACAACGGCGTACACCTGTCCAAGGCCGGCAAGGGAAGCGGGTCCCGCGTCAACGGGTGGCAACGCATCCACTCATACCTGAAAGACGCCCCCGCCTGCCCGCATCACCGGGAACTGGGCTGGGCCACGTGCCCGAACCTCCACGTGTTCGACACGTGCGAGAACTTCATCCGCACCCTCCCCGCGTTGCCGCACGCCAAGACCGGTGACCCGGAAGACGTCGACACGCATTCGGAAGACCACATCGCGGACGCGTTGCGCTACATGCTCGTGAACATGGGTTCCGGCCCAGAGTTCATGATGCTGGAATCCGCGCCGACCGTAGGTGACATCACGGCCGTGGGACAGCCACTCGGCCAGTTCGCCTACATCCCGCGCGCCGACGACAACCCGTACACGTACGACGATTACGGTGGGGAGGTGAACATGCCATGGGGTTTTGGGGGCGGGTTCTCGGACGGGAATCGCTGGCAGTAGTCGAAGAAGCCAAGAAAGAGTTCGACCCGACCACGACACCGACACGCGCCGGATACGAGTACGGAATCCCGTCCGGTGGTATCAACGAATACACCCAGGGCATCGGATCCGCCACACAAACCGACCGTCGGTCCATGCTCCAACAACTCTACGAAGCGTACCTCGCGTGCCCGTGGAGTTGGGCGTGCGTCAACGCCATTGCCCGCACCATCACCGCCGGTGGTCTCACCACCGACTGGGACACCGACACCGGTGAAGGCGACCAGGAAGCCCCCGACAAGCCCGACAACGTGCTGGCGTTGGAACGGCTTCTCAAGTACTGCAACCCGCAGGAAGACATGCGGCAACTGCTCCGGGGCATCATCTGCGACCTGTTGGTGTTCGGGGACGCCTACATCGAAGTGGTGTGGGTCGCCGGCATCCCTGTGTCCATGTACAGCCTGGACGCGCCTTCGGTGTTCCCCATTGCCGATGAGCACGGCCAGATCAGCAAGTACATTCAGTTGACCGACTTCGGTCAGCGCGCCGAGTTCAAGCCCAACGAGATCATTCACATCTCCCTGGACTCGCCGCGTTCCGGTATTTTCGGCGTGTCCCCCACCCAAGCCGGTTTGTTGCCGATCACGGCATGGCTGTTCACCGCCGCCACCCTCAAGGAAACATTCCGCAAGGGCAACCCGGCCAACATTCACGTGGACATGCCGCAGGGCATGAGCCAGGTGGAAATGAACCGGTGGGTCGCGCAATACATGCAACGCAACATCGGCCCCCGTAACCTCGGGTTCCCGCTGATGACCAAGGGCGGCGCGGCCGTCAAGGAGTTGCAGCAAAACAAAATCGAGGAATACCTTCACACCCTCGATCAGAAGCGGGACGAGATCCTCGCCACCTACGGTGTGCCACCCGCCGAAGCCGGAGTCATCGAATCCGGCAACCTCGGCGGCGGCACCGGTGAGTCCCAGCGCAAGACGTTCCTCATCAACACATGCCAGCCCATCGCTGAACTGGTGCTGGAAAAGTTGAACTTCTACATCGTGCAACGCGGGTTCGGCATCGTCGGCTGGCACCTCAAGTTCGGCGAAATCGACATGCGCGACTCCAAGACCATCGAGGACATCCGGGACACGCGTCTGCGGAACGGATCCTGGACCCTGGACCGCTACCGCGCCGACATCGGCGAACCCGCCGTGGACGGCGGAGACACCGCCGTGCTGGTCGACCGCCAGAACCTGGTGTTGTGGCGCGACATGGTCGCCTACTCCCGCGCCGGGGTCGCACAGAAACTCAAGGGCACCGCGTTGGAGCCCGCCGAGCCCGGCGAAGACGACGAGGCCATGGAGTTGGAGAAGCCGGAGAAGGAGCCGTTGCCGCCCGCGCTGGCCGCCGCCGCCGGCATCGCGCCGACCGACGGGAACCAGCCCACCGACGGGCCGCAACCACCCGGGGCACCGCCCGCGCCGGGCACCCGTAAGCCGGCCGGCAAGGCACCGGCGGAGTCCCGCCGGCCGGCCCGGCCGCTTCGCGAGAACTGGCAGCAGCGATACCGAGCACGGCTCCGTGAAGCGTTGAAGGCATTGCCCGATGACGTCGAATGAGCCACCACCGGAGCAACCGGCACATCCCCGGGGGGTGCCGGTTGCTCCGGAGCCGGACGACGAAGCGGAAGGGTTCCCGCTGACCGCGCGACGAGCCAAGGCCCTGATCGCCAAGGAAATCGGATAGGGGGATTCGATGCGTGACAAGATCACCATCAAATTCGCCGACCAGGAATGGAAAATGATCATCCCTGGGTTCGGTTTCAACGGTGCAACGGAGAAGACCTTCTCACGCTGGCCGGACGCCATCTCCTACATGAACCGCATGCCATTGGGGAGCTCCGGCGCGTACGAACGCGCACGTCACGACAGTGACGGAATCGGTGAACGCTCCCCATGGTCGCCGTTGCAAGAATGGTGAAGGAGGTCACGATGGCCAGCACACAGAACGGGTGACACGCTATGCCGCTCCCGAACGATGTCCCACTTGTCACCATCAACGGCGACATCCGGAACCCCGTCACCGGGGCACCCGCCAACGGGGTCGTCGCATTCAGCAACCCGTCGTTTCTTCGTGACGCCACCAGCAACGTTCTCCTGGGAACCACCATCTACCGGGCGACCCTGAACTTCGGGACGTTCACCGTCGCGCTCCCCGCCACCGACGCCGCGAACATCGCGCCCCTCAACTGGCTGTGGACCGTGGAGGTCACCACCGACGTCGGAAGCACCCTGTTCCAGTTCAGCCTCCCATCGTCGCCCAGCACGGTCAGTTTCAGCAGCCTAATCCCGGTCAGCACACCGCCCACCGTGCTCACCTACATCCCGATCACCCAGAAGGGCGCACCCGGCGGGGTCGCGACCCTCACCGGGCCCGGTAACACCGTCCCCACCTCCCAGTTGCCGGCCGCCGGCAACGGCACCGTCACCTCGGTCAGCAACGTGGACGGCACGATCGTCGTGACCGGCACCCCCACAGTGGCCCCGGTCGTGTCCGTCGGCACCATCGCACAGTCACAGGTCACCACTCTCGTGTCCGACCTGGCTGCCAAGTATGTCAAGCCGGGCCCGGGGATCCCGTCCACGGACTTGACCGCCGCCGTCCAGACGTCGCTGGGCGCGGCGAACACCGCTGTGCAACCGGCCCGACAGGTCATCTCCGGCACCGGGTTGAGCGGCGGTGGTGACCTGTCGGCTGACCGGACGTTGACCGTCGCCTACGGCACCAGCGCGGGCACCGCCACCCAGGGCAACGACACGCGAGTGACCGGCGCGCTTCAGACCAGCGTGGCCACCACCAAGGGTGATCTGTTCGCCGCGACCGGCGCGGCCGCCGTGTCCCGGGTCGGTGTCGGCACCGACACGCAGGTGTTGACCGCTGATTCCACGCAGACAACCGGCGTGAAGTGGGCGGCCCCGACCGGCGGTGGACCGGTGTTCCCGCTGTCGGGGTACGGGTTGCTCACCGCGTCGGACGCGCCCGCGATGTTCCAGAACACCTCCCCGTTGTCGAACGCCACACTGTTCGGGGCGCGGTGCTGGGTTCCGGCGAACACCGCCCTGGGGCATTTGGCAACCGCTGTGCGCACAGGCGGCACGTACTCGGCGTCGGGGATCCCCAACCAGTTGGGGGTGTACACGGACGCCGGGGTCCTCGTTCAGTCCACAGTGGACGACAACACGCTGTGGGCCACCGCCGGGTGGGTGTCCCGACCGATCACCACCGTGGCCGCGCAAGCGTCCGGGAGGTTTGTCTACATCCTGTACATCTTGGGAGGGTTCACGGGCACCGTCGTTCCCTACGCGTTGGGAGCCAACGACACCAACGCGTCTTGGTTCGCCCTCGGGGTGACCAACAGCGGCAACCGGCGCTGTTTCTACCTCAGCGGCCAGACCGCGCTGCCCGCATCGTTCGACCCCACCAGCATCGGAACAGCTACAGGATTCCTGCCACTGGTAGGGGCGTACTGAGGGGGCCTCGTGAACGAGATCGCCCCCTACCTTCGCAAGGCGTTCGCCTACGGATGGGCCGCCAGCGGCGGCCCCATGACCCCCCGTGTGCAGGAAGCCTGCCGTGTCGCGGTCGCCATGGGATGCGAACACGCCGACGAAGACGACGTGTTCGAGGTGACCCTCAAACTCGGAAGCCTCGAAGGCACCTGGGCCAAGGTGTACGACCGGCGGGAAGTGTTGTACGCCAAGCACATCACGGCCGTAGCCGACAAGTGGCGGCCCCTGGCCGGCAAGCTTCCCGTCACCCTGGCCGTCAACCGGTTCCGGCGTGCCCTCGGACTCGAAGAAGCCGACCAGTCCAAAAAGGACCGGCTCGCGGCGGCCATCGCACAGGCCACGTGGCTGATTCACCAGATCCACGACGACCCCACCGATGAGGACTATGTGGCGTTGGTGAAAACCCTCGCCACCGCCCTCAAGGACGGCATGGCCGAAGGGGAAGCCGGGGCGATTGCCCTTGCCGCACAAGACGCCCACGTCATCGGCATCGACTTTGATATCGCCTTCAAGGACGCATGGAAGTCACTGGGGAAGCTCGGCGACTTCTGGGCCGACGCCAAAGGGTGGCTCGGTCGCATCCTGGACGGTGCGGCCACCGACGTCGGACGGTTGCTCGCCCGGCTGGCCGAAGACGGCGCGACCCACGCCGAGATGGTGTCCGCCGTTGAGGATCTGTTGGGGGACAAAGAAATCCGGGCCGTCACCACCCTGGTTGACATGGCCATGGGGCAGAGTTTCAGCCGAGGCGCTCTCGCCCTGTACGCCCGCGAAGGCATCCGCGACGTCGACTTTTTCACCGCCGGAGACACCCGCGTGTGTGCCATCTGCGACACCTTCGAACGCAACAGCCCGTACGCGTTGGTGGAAGCGCCCACACCGAGCATCCATCCGTTTTGCCGTTGCACGCTGGTCGCCACAAACCCACTTCAGGCGTTGGACTTCACGCCATACCTTCCAAAGGAGGCCACGCTGTGACGTTCAACCCTGTCCTCACCCTGGTTGACGCGGCGGGATTCCCAGTCAATGCGGCCACCAACGCAATCGTGGCCGCCGGAGTCGGAACCACCATCGTTAAAGGCAGCCCCGGCCGCCTGGCCGCCGCCGTGGTCACCGGAGCCAACAGCACCGGGGCGCTTACGTTCTACGACAACGCCAGCACCGGTACGGGAACCGTCATCGGCGTCGTGCCCTCCGGCGCGACCACCGGCACCCGCTACCCGTTCGACGTTCCCGCCGTCAACGGCATCACCGCCGTCGGTGCGGCCGGATCAGCCGCCGTCACCGTGAGTTTCTCGTGACCCGCGTCGCCGGACACGTTCCCGACCCCCACGCGGAAGCGGACGGTTTCGTGGCCGCGCTCCTGGAAGCCCTTGAGGTCCCAGAGGTCAAGATGGCGATCATCAGAATCGTGGGGCGCTCACAACAGACCAGCACAACCACGCTGGCACGTGGCCAGCGAGTGAGGAAGTGAACCGCTCATGGCCAAGAACACCATCGGCACCCTGTACGACGACAACGCGGTACCGATCGCGTCCGGCGCGACCGGTGACGGCGCGGCCGGATACACCGGCCTGAACATCAACAACCAGACGTGGAACGGCACCGCCTACGAGCGCACCCAGTCCCGTCAGGGCGCGCTGGTCACCACCCCGGGTGGAACAGCCACCGTCGCCATCGCCGCCGGAGTCGCCACGGACACCGTCGTCAAGGCCGCCCCGGGTCGCCTGTGCCGGGTTCTGGTCACCACCACCGGCACCAACCCCATGACCATCTGGGACAACGCCAGTGGCCACACCGGAACCATCATCGGCGCGTTCGCCGCGTCCCCCACCGTCGGCACCGTCGCCAGCTTCGACATGCCGGCCGTGAACGGCATCACCGTCGCGGGCAACGCCGCGAACCCGGCCGTGACCATCTCGTTCATCTGATTGGAGGATGCCGTGGCCCGACGCATCGCGACCGTCAACGGCATCGCGCTACGCCCCGGGGTCAGCCGCAACGGCCGACTTTACACACGGGACATGATCGCGCGGGCCGTGGCTGAAGCCCAAGACAGGATCACTACCGGGGAAGCCAGCTTTCGCCGCATGGACGACCAAGCGGCGGATCCCATGCTGCAACGCACCCACCACGCGGCCGAGGATGACTCGACACGCATCGTCGGCCGTCTGACGTCCCTGTCAGTTAACAACCTCGGGGAAGCCGCGTTCACCGCTGACATCGCCGACACCCCGCACGCCCGCACCATCGACAAGTTGGTTCGCCCCAAGGGCGACCCCAACGACCCTGACGAAGTGGACCCGTTCCTCAAGGGCGTGTCCATTCGGGGCGCGTGGTCGGGGAAGGTGCAGACCGTCATGCATGACGGGATGCCCGTGGAGAAAGGCGAAAGCCTCCACATTTATGGCCTGGACTACACCGGCACTCCCGGTGTGCCCGGGGCGGAGATCACCGGGTATCGGGCCGCTGGGTCCCAGGCGCGGGAAAGTGACGATCGTGTCCTGATCTATGAGTCCATTATGGAGGGACACGTGGACGCTGAGGAGACAGCGACCGAAGAGCCCGTGACCGAGAAAGGCGCGGCCCCACTCAAGTCCGGGAAGCCGGCCGCCGCGCCGACCAAAGCGCCCGCCACGTCCTACGCCGACCCTGGCTACCAGGGCGACAAGGCCAAGCGGTACCCGCTGGACACGAAGGCACGCGCGAAAGCCGCCTGGGGGTACATCAACCAGGCCAAGCAGGCGAAGAACTACACCGCCGCACAGCTCAAGCGAATCAAGGGACGCATCAAGTCCGCCCTGACGAAGTTCGGGGTTGAGGTCACAGACGAGTCGTGGCTGATCACTCGTGAGCGCGTGTCGGAATCGGTGCTGGAAGGCATGTCCTGGGGGATGGACGACGACCGACCGGGAAGTTTCAGCGTCTGCCTCGACAACGGCATGGTGTGCGTCAACGTGTCCAGTTACTGCGTTGACCCTCATGACCTGGACGCGTTGGGCCGCGCCGCTATGGGTGCCGCGTGTGCCGCGCTCGCGAACCTCGATCCGGACATGGACGGGGACATGGACGTGGACGGGGCACCGTCGGAGGACACCGACCACGACATGGAGTCCAAGCCGGACGACGACGCCATGGAAACCGTGGCAGTGTCGACAGGTGGTGTGACCGACATCGTCACCGAAGATGCCTTGAAGAACATGATCAGGGAAGCCACACAGGAAGCGGCACCGGAACCGGTTGCCGACGATCAGAAGGAGGAGCCCGCAGTGAGCGAGCCCACCACACCGGCGTCGGAGACTCCGGCCGCCACCACAGAGTCGACCGGCATGGACGCCCTGTCCGCGAAGTTCGACAAGCTCACCGACGCCATCGCTGGACTGGTCACCAAGATGACCGCGCCCGCACCGGCCGCTGTCGCGACGACGGAGACCGTGGCTCCGGCCCCGGCCGCGCCGGTCGTGACGGAGACCGAGGACCAGCGCATCACGCGCCTGGTGGAGGAGAAGATGGCCTCCGAGCGCACCAAGCTTATTCAGGAGCTGGTGGAGTCGGGACAGGGACCGTCCCGCAAGGGACTGGTTCAGCCGGCTGTCACAGAGTCCGCCGCCGTCAGCGGCGGCGACGAGTACCCGGCGAACTGGCCGACCGAGAACGGTCAGCCGCTCGCCCCGCACAAGCTGACGGAAGAGCAGTTCCGTTCCCTCACCCGGCCGATGCTCGAACAGGCCGTGCTGGGAACGCGTTCCATCTACCGCCAGCAGTGAGACCCGACCGCCCCGGGTGCGAACCGGGGCGGTCACACGGGGGATTTTCGATCCGACCGCCGCGCACGCGGTGCCGTTTCGGCAGTGATGGTCACCAACCAACCGTCCTTAGTGGACGGTTTTTTCATGCCCCCACCCACATGACCATCAGCTATCGAAAGTGAGGCCCCCGTGCCTTCTGAGCTTCGGGAGGCGCTGACCGCCGCCGGCGCGTCCGCCCTTATCCCCAAGATCATCGACCCCATGTTGCTGGAGTACCAGCGCCGCTACTCCCCTCTGGTGCGGTCCATCCCGTCCCAGAAGTGGAACTCGGACACGTACTACTTCAACCAGCGCACAGTGAACCCCAACGGCGGGTTCGTTGTGGACGGTGGAGCGCGCGTCGTCTCCAACTCCACCTACGTGCAGAACTCGTTCGGCATCAAGCACCTTCAGGTGGTTGGCGCTATCACGGGCTACGCGCAGGAAGTCACCCGCCAGGTCATCGGTGACCTGCGAGCACGAGAAATCGAAGGCTCGATCCGTGGCCTGTACTGGGACATCGAGACCGCTCTCCTCTGGGGAAACGCGGGCTCCACTCAGTTCGGCCCGTACCCGCAGTTTGACGGCCTGGACTCGCTGATCAACACCTACAGCGGCGGAAACCAGAACGCCCAGGACAAGGCCGGTGCGACGCTGACCCTGGCCATGCTGGACGAGCTGATCGACATGGTGGAAACCAACGCCGCCATGAGCGTGTTCGACTCCACATGGCAGATCGTCATGAGCAACACCGCCGTGTCGAAGATCGCTCAGCTGCTCACCAACCAGCAGCGGTTCATGGACCGCACCGAGGTAGCGGCCGGTCTGATCGTGCCGACCTACCGCGACATCCCGCTGATCAAGTCGTCCTTCATGTCCACCCGCTCGATCCAGATGGGCGCGGTCACCACGGCGACAGCGACCAGCGGCGGAACACTCGCGGCGGCCACGTACTTCTACAAGGTGTCGGCCATCGTCGCCCGCCAGGGTGAGATCGCCGCATCGGCGGAAGTTTCCCAGACCACAACGGGATCCACTTCCACCGTGACCCTGTCGTTCTCGACCCCGTCGGGTCTGGACGGCTTGCAGCCGACCCTCTACAAGGTGTACCGCTCCACCGCGACCGGCACGGAAACCCTTCTGGGCTACGTGGACGCGAACGTGGGCTTCCAGGCCGACGGGATCACCCCGCTGCTCACCACGTCCATTGTGGACACAGGTGCGACGTTGATCCCGCAGAACGGATCGACTCAGCCCGGCACCACACCGGCGACCTACCAGGGAACGAACACCAACAAGTTCCCGACCGCCGTGGGCAGCGAGAACGTGTACCTCATGTCGCGTGACTACGACAACATCTGTCGCCCGTACGTCCGCGAGCTGACACCGCTGGATGTCTACCCGACAACCAGCAGCCCGGACAGCCTCCCGTACGCCATCGTGTCGGACACCGTGCTTGCTGTGCGCGGACCGAAGTTCCTGGGTGGCCTCTACCGGGTCAACACGGCTGTGTGATGACCCGGTGCCCCGGCGGGAACCAGCAACCCGCCGGGGCACCGTGCACCCCGCCGACAATGGACTGACCTCCCCGTGTCGGCGGGGTGCGTCCAACCAAGGAGGATCACCGAAACATGTTGCTACGCAAGGAACAAGCCGGATCCGACTCGTTCGGGAACGTGTGGACGGAAGCCGGCGCGGTAGTCGAGGTCACCGAACGCGAAGGCCGGATCCTGCTGGCCATCCGTGACGGCGGATTCAGCGAGGTGGCACCGGAGGTCAGCTTCTCCGAAGTCGCCCCGGAAGCCCCGTTCCCCGCGCCAGCCAAGCCGGCGGTCCTCAAGCCAGTGGCCGCGCCGAAACTCAAGAACCCGTCCACCAAGGGAATCGACATCTCCACATTCACGGAGTGAGCCATGGGACTGGATTCGCCCACCCCGCTTGCCACGGCGGCACAGATGCAACAAGGGGCGTTCGCGGACCTGGTCCGAAGCTTCAGTTCGGACGCCCTGAACGAGATCATGGTGGAGGCCACCCGAGCGTGTGAAACCGAGACACAGCGCCGTCTCGCCCCGTTCGTGGGGCACTTCGAGACGCACCGCTGCCAGGGGATCGACCCGGATGAGTACACCGACACCGCGAACCTGCCCCTGGACCTTCAGGGCGCGCTGGGCCGCTCATACGCGTACGCCATGGGCGCGTCCACTCTCGTCCGTCACCTGTGGCTGAACGAGTACGCGCCCCTGTTCGGGGAGTACTGGGCGTACGGCAACATCTCCCTGACGATCGTCCGCTCCTACGGCGGATCCGAGAACCTGACAACCACTCAGTTCCAGGGGCCGGAGATCGACACCGGGCACGTGTGGTTCAACCTCGGAAAGTTCATCCCCATCGGATCCCTGGCCCGCGTCACCTACGGCGGCGGCTACTTCACCGTCCCCGCCGACCTGGTCCGCGCGTGCAAATACATGGCCGCCGCTATCGCCTGCCGCGAACTCGACCCCATGTTGCAGTCCCAGCACGGCCACGACCCGGACAAGCTGGAAGCGCTTGCCGTGTCGTGGCTGTCGCCCTACATGCGGAGCTAGGCCATGGCCAGGGGCCACCCGATCTCGGCCGCAACCCGCGCGAAAATGGCGGCCGCACGCAAAGGCCACCACCTGTCAGCGTCGGCCCGCGCGAAAATCTCCAAGGCACTACGGGGAAAAACCCACCGGGGACACGCGCTGTCGTCATCGACCCGCGCGAAAATCTCCGCCGCCCTCAAAGGCAAGAAGCACCCGCACAAAGGGCACGCGCTCAGCTCGGAAACCCGCGCGAAGATCTCCGCCGCTCTCAAGAAGCGGCACGCCATGTCCGCCCGGGCCGCCAGCCGCAACCCTCGGGCGGCCGGCGCGGGCGGCCGACGGCCACCCAGCGCCAAGTCACTGGCGAACCTGAAGCACCACACACGGGGCTCGGGAGTACGCAAGTACGCGTTGGCGCGCGGTCGGCACACGCACAAGTTCCACAGTGGACCGCACCGGCTGATCTCCTCGACCACCTACCACAAGCGAACCGGGCTCATTCACCACCCGCGCAAGCACCGAACCCGAATCATCATCCACAAGAGGGTCCGCCACCACCGCGTGTGGCACCGCCGCAAACGGAGGTGAGTCAGTGTCCACAGCGAACGCTGTGCAACGCGAAACGGACTGGCTTTCCCAGTCCGGCGACGGACTTCCGGCCCTGTTGAAGACCGCGAGCGGCCCGTGGGACGTGATCAACGCCTACTGGCCGCGTACCCCGAACTACAACGTCAACGGCATCTACGTCATGCGCACGCGGCTGATCGACATGCGGTGGTCCAACCAACGCAAGCTCCCGCGACACTCGTTCCGGCTGAGGTTGTTGTGGCGCATCGGATCCACTACGACCGGCGTCGGGATTGGCGAGACGGAGCAGGCCAACTTCGATGCCGCCGTGGACCTGTTGCTTCAACGGTTGCGCGGAACCCTCGGGAACAAAACCCACGGCGGCCGGTTCCTGTCCGTCGCGGAAGCCCCCGGGGCCAACCCGGAGATCCCGATCGACTTCGACCCGCCGGAGACCACGATGGAACGCGGCTTCCTCTCCGCGACCGTCAACTACCAGGCTGACGATCTGGAAGACACCATTTAGCAAGGAAAACCGGAGGCACGCGTGTTGCAGCGCAACGTGTCGGGCAACCCCCTTGTCCTGCCAACGCTCGAACCGCCCACACAAGTGCTTCCGGGCGACACCATCGAGTGTGACGTGCTGTTGGCGGGTTTCGAAGAGGTCAAGCCCGAAGAGTACAACCCGGCCAGGACGGTCATGGACCTCACGGCCACAGCACAGTCCACACCGGACACAGAGAAGGCCGCCCCGTCGGCCGCGACCGATGAGGAGGCGAGCAAGTGACCCAGCTTTCCCGCCTTGCCATTCTGGGGATTGCCAAGGAGACCGTGGCCGGCACATACGTGTCCCCCACAACCTACATCCCCTTCAGCAAGGCCGACTTCGAAGACGTGTACACCGAACTCAAGGACGAGTCGTACCGCGCCAACGACACCCTGTTGCAAGGCATGTACCAGGGGCCGGTACACGCCACGTGGGACATCAACCTCATGGCCTACCCGGACCTGATCGGACACTTCTTCCGGGGCATCATCGGCCCTGACACGGTGACCGCCGGTGTGTCCACCACGCTGGCCGCGAGCTCCGTTGTCGGTGCCACCACCCTGTCCTCCACCGCCAGCATCGCCGCTCTCACCTACATCAAGGTGGGCACCGGCGCGGCCGTCGAATACGCCTACGTCACCGCCGTGTCCGGCACCGGACCGTACACGCTGACCGTCACCACGGTTGTCGGATCGGCCGTAGGGCTGGTCAACGCGCACAGCTCCGCCGACCCGCTGATCGCATCCAGTTCGCACAAGTTCGCGCAGTCCACGAACCCCGCCACCAAGGCCACCTACAGCCTGACGGTGTACGACACCACCGGGACGCTCGGCTACGCGGGCGCGGCCATGTCGGACCTCGCGTTGAAGATCGACCCGAAGGCCGCTGTCACCCTGGACGTCAAATACACGACGTTCCCCGGCGTGACCCAGTCGTCCATGACCCCGACCTACACGGCGCTTCCGCCGATCCTGGGCTGGGAATGGAACATGACCAACGCGGGTGGCGCGTCCACCCGTGGCCTGACCCTGGACTACGCCATCAAACGCGCCGTGGAACCCGTGCATTCCAGCGACGGAATCCAGGCCCCACGCGAGATCTTCCAGGGCGCGTTGGAGGCGGACGGCACGTACAAGGCGATTTTCGAGAACCAGACCGACCTGAACCTGTACCTGAACTACACGCAGAGCCCGACCACGGCGTTGCTTCAGGAACCGGCGTCGGGAACCAACGGCATGGGTGCGTCGCTGGCCGTCACCATGTCGAAGTCCGGTTTCTTCAAGGGAAAGCGCGACCTGTCGTCCAACTATGTGCAGGCCGACTTCTCCCTGTCCGGCATCTATAACGCCACTGACGGCGGCGCGGTGACCGCGACTCTCGTCAACTTCCAGTCCACCGCGTACTGATCGAACACCACCCCCACCGTCCACCATGGACGGTGGGGGTATTTCACAATGGAGGTCAATCATGGGATACGCAAACCGGCTCGTGCACGTCGACTTCACCGAGGAACTCGCGGAACCCGGCGACACCGTGTGGGTCACCATCCGCAACCCCAAGCACCTCACCGCCGGTGAACTCCGGCCGCGTGACGTGCCGATGCAGGCGGACGGTGTCACCCCCGTCAACATGAACGACGCCACCGACGCCATGTATGAGACGCTCGCGAAGCTGATCGTCGGCTGGCACGTGTACGACGCGTCCGACATGACCCTGAACGCCGACGGAACCCCCGCCGTGCAAGCACTCTTGCCGACACCGGCCACACCGGAACTGGTGTCCCGGCTGCCCGTCGTGATCGTCAAGCGGCTGTCGGAGGAAGTGACCAACGCCGTAAACCCCCAGTAGGGCCAGGTCACCCCTACTCGGAGGATGTGCTCTGGCCCGCCGAGTCGATCTATGAGGGCACGTGGGCATCGGGACCGCCCCCGATGGAGTTGGCCGACTTCGAACTCATGTATCACATGCACTGGTCGTGGCAAGACCTGGAGAACACCCCACCGTACGTGAAGCGTTACGCGTGGGATCTGTTGCAGGCCAGGCTTTCCGCTGAGCAGGCGGCTACGGAGCGGGAGATGCGCAAGCATGAGCGGTGAGGTCCGTCCCGGCGTGTTCACGGCGCTGTTCGCCCGTCTCGCCGTTGAGGCGCAAGGGAAGGCAGCGGCCGCGCTCGCGGTCATCGGCACCGGCGTGGAACGCCAAGCGAAGATCAACGCGTCCACGGGGGCCCACCCCTACGGCACCCCGACCCCCGCGTCACCGGGGGCGGGGCCCGCCCGGATCTCCGGAACCCTGGTCCGGTCCATCACCCACACCGATCCGGCTATGGACGCGTTCGGGTGGTCCATGCGGGTGGGCACCGCCACCGGCCTGTATCCCACGTATCGGACGCTGTCGGGGTCCACGTTCACCAGCAAGACTCCCGCGAACAAGTACGGCTATTACTTGGAAGTCAAAGGGGTTCGCAACGGGGCCAAGTATCCGTTTATGGGGCCAGCCGTGGATTTCGCCACCCGGCACATTGCGGCGCTGGCGTACCAGAAGATCTTCGGAACCCCGTGGAACGTGAGCTGACCTCACAAAGGGTGGTGTGACGTGTCGGAGCAGATCACCGACCTTTATGTGCTGCTCCGGGCCGAAACCGGACAGCTGATCGGTGGCTTCACCGAAGCCGGCGTGTCCGGCGAGGAGATGGCCGCCAAGGTCGCCGCCGTCACCGCCGATGTCGAAGCCGAGATCGTTCGCATGAACGAATCCCTGATCTCGGTCGGCGCGGCGGCCGACGAGATGGCGCTTGCGAACAACGCCGCCATGGAGTCCATGGCGGTCAAGACCAAGACCCTGTCCCTCGACTTCGAAGCCATGGCCGCCAAGGCCGAGGCGTCCACCGTCGCCATCGGCACGGCCACCGCCAAGGCCGAAGCCGACGCCGCGAAGACCGCCGCGTCCAACACCGCCACCATGGTCAAGGTCGGGTTGGGCGTCGCCGCCGCCGGAGCCATCGTCATCGGGGCCACCGCGAAAATGGCCGGCGACTTCGAGGCCGCCACCAACAGGTTGGTGACCTCCGCCGGGGAGACACAGGCCAACCTGGACATGGTCCGACAGGGCATCCTGCAAATGGCTGGCACCGTCGGTGACAGCGCCATGGACCTGGCCAAGGCCGGGTACGCCATCGAGTCCATGGGCTACCACGGACAGGCCGCCCTGGACGCCCTCAAGGCCGCCGCACAGGGCGCGAAGGCGGAGAACGCCGACCTGAACACGGTCGCCAAGGGCCTGACCGCCACCATGAACGACTACGGGCCGAAGGTGGGCGACGCCGCCACCGTCATGTCCAAGCTCGTGGCGGCCGTGTCCGACGCCGGAACCACGTTCGAGGACTTCACCGGCGCGCTCCACAACATCCTGCCCCTGGCGTCCGCAATGAACGTGCCGTTCGAGGACATCACTGGTGCGCTGGCCGAGATGACCGCACACGGCATGAGCGCCGACCAGGCGTCCCAGAACCTGGCGAACTCGCTGCGATCGATGCAGAAGCCATCCCAGGACCAGACACAGTACCTGGCACAGCTGGGAATCACCGCGTCCGACCTGTCGGACAAGCTGTCCAGCCGGGGACTCACAGGCACCCTGAACGACATCAGCCAGACAATCATGAACAGGATGGGGCCGTCCGGAAAGGTTCTCATCTCCGCGTTCAACCAGTCAAAGACCGCGACACAAGACCTTCAGGTCATGTTGCAAAACATGCCGAAGTCGTTGCAGCAGACGGCAACCGCGTTCCTCAACGGCACCATCACCGTTGCCGAATGGCGCACCGCGATCAAGTCTCTCCCGACCGACCAACAGGGAATGGCAACCCAGTTCGCGACCTTGGCGAACAAGGCCGACGGCTTCAACAACATCCTCAAGCAAGGCGGCCCGGAGGCGCAGTCCTACTCGCAGGCCATGCAACGCGCGACCGGCACGGCCACCTCCCTGAACGCGGCCCTGATGCTGACCGGCCAGAACGCGGCGGCCACCAGCAAGGCCGTCAAGGACATTTCCGGGGCCACCAAGGAAGCGGACGGCTCCGTGAAGGGCTGGACGGAGATCCAGTCCACGTTCAATCAGAAGATGGACGAGGCGAAAGCCGCTCTCGGCGCGCTGGGTATTGAGCTCGGTCAGATTTTCCTGCCCGTGCTGGGTGACTTTGTCAGCGCGTTGGCGGACGCCGCAAAGTGGATGGGGCAGCACCCGACGTTGATCAAGGCGATTGCTGTCGCCATCGGCATTCTGACGATTGCCGCGCTGGTGTTCGCCGCCGCCATGGTGATTGTGAATATCGCCATGTTGCCGGAGATCGGGATCATGCTCGCGATCACTGCTGTCGTGCTGGCCGTGATTGCGGTTATCGCCGGACTGATCTTTATCGTGATTCAGATCAAAGATCACTGGTCCGACATTGTGAGCTTCTTCTCCGGTATCTGGGATGCGGTGAAGGGCGCATTCGAAACGGCGACTAATTGGATCGGCGACCGCATTAAAGACGTGATCGACTGGTTCAAGTCGCTTCCGGGCAAAATCGGGGATGCAATTAGTTCGCTCGGAACCACCATCGGCAACATCGCTAAGAACGCGTGGAACTCGTTCACGAAGACGATTTCCGACGGGGTCCAGAACACCCTCAATTACTTCAAGGACTTCCCCCAGAAGGCCGGATACGCCATCGGCTACCTCATTGGCACACTGGCCAAGAAGGGCAAAGAGGCCTGGGACGCGTTCACCGACGCCATCAAAACCGCGTGGGACAACACCATGCAATGGTTCCACGACATCCCGAAAAACATTGATGGCCTCATGAAGGACGCGGCCCGCTGGCTCGTCGGTCCCGGCAAGGACATGGTCAACGGCTGGCTTGATTCCATCAACCAGAAGTGGGAAGACTTCAAGAAGTGGCTAAATGACCTTCCGAACGCCATCGGATCCTACTTCAGCAACGCCGGAAAATGGCTGTACAACGCCGGTCATGACATCCTCAAGGGTGCGAAAGACGGACTTGACGCCAAATGGGAAGAAGTCAAGAAGTGGTGGAGTGACACCTTCCCCGACGGCATCAACAGGTTCTTCAGCAACGCCGGACATTGGCTGTACGAAACCGGCCGTGACATCCTCAAGGGTCTGGTCGATGGAATCAGCTCCGCAATCGGCTGGGTATGGGACACGGTGACCGGGTTCATCAGCAACCTGATCGCCGGCGTCAAGGCCGGGTTCGATTCGCACAGCCCGTCCCGGATCTTCCACGCCATCGGCCAGGATCTGATGGTAGGTCTGGGTAACGGCATCAGCGCCCAGGCCGGTCAGGTGTTGGACATCGCGAAGAAGACCACGCAACAGGTGGTGGGCGCGGCCAGTGGACAGTTCAACGTGAACGGCACCGTCGGTGTCAGTGGTGGCGTCGGCGCGATGGCGACCGGCGTCGGGACACGCGGCCAGGGCCCGGTGACGGTCCTCAACATCACCGTGCAAGGCAACGTGAGGACCACTCAGCAGTTCGTCAAGGAGATCCAAACCGAACTGCTCCGCTACGGCATCCGCAACATCAACAACGCCACCAGTTACACCGGGTTCGGAACGGGGTGAACCATGGCGAACGCCAACAGCAACTTCCCACTCACCTACTGGGAAGTCGACTTCACCCAAGGACCGCCCACCACCGCAAACAACCGTCTCAGCATCAACGCTCCGTACCGCCGCCTGGCGGTACGGAGCGCGGACATCGTGCACGGCCGCCAGTACGAACTGGACCAGGTCCAGGCCGGCGCAGCGACCGTGAACGTCACCGACCCCACCGAGTTGCTCACCCCATCCAACAGTTCCTCCCCGTTCAACACCGGCGCGAACAAACTGTTGCCCTACCGATGCTTCCGGGTCGGCGCGATGTGGCCCAACCAGCCCGGCTCCGGCAACATCATGAACGTCAACGTTAACAGCAACTACGACCCGTCCTTTGAGCTCCACACGGTGGGAACCAACTACCCGGGCGGTTGGGGAATCATCACCGGAACGACAACCATCACCGTCACCGCCGCCCAGCATTTCGTCGGCGCGCAATCGGTGCTGGTCACCCAGTCGTCCGCTGGTGTCGGACCTGGTGCGGCAAACACTCTTCGCACCGTGCCGGGCGTGGACTACACCATGAGCGTGTACGTGTACCCCACCAACTGCTCCGTGCAAATGCAAGTAGTAGACGGCAACGGGGTCACACACAGCTCGGCGGTCGCGTCCACATTGAACACGTGGACACGGCTGACCATGTCGTGGACGTGCGTGGAAACCCTCGAACTCATCACCGTGTTCGGCACCGGAGCGTCCACGCCCACGTTTTACATGGACGCCACCATGCTCGAATTCGGCCTGGTGTCCCCGTCCACGTTCGTCACGACCGGCCCGACGCTGTACATGTTGCACAACGGGTACGTCGAACGCTGGCCCACTCTCTACGATATGTCCGGTAAGCGCGCCTACCACCCGCTTCAGTCGGTGGACGGTTTGGCCGTCATGTCCCGAACCGCTATTGCCCAGTCCTATTTCGCGACGATCAACGCCGACGGCCCGCAGTTGTACCTTCCGCTGTCGGACACCGCCGCCCCGGGCCGGTTCGCCATCGGCGGCCAGAACTTCCTGTCCACACCGTCACCCACTCCCACGGGGTCGTTCAACTGGGGCGGCGACAAGTTCCTGGACGGCACCGATGCTCTGGTGATGACCCAAAAGAACCAGTTCACCCCGCCCGCCTCCGGTGGCCTGTTGCAGGACACCGAATGGAACATCACCGCCGGCACGTTCAGCGTGAAAACCACGTCGGCCACGTTCGAAGTGTGGTGCAAGTACAACTCGGGGTTGATCGCGCCGCTTCAGGCGGCTGTGGTGACCGACGGGAAGACGGTTCTTCCGGACCAGCAGTACGTTCAGACGAACAGCGCGTTCTCCGGTCGGCTGGGCACAGCGGTGGCAGACAACCTGACCGGTTCCAACGGCGGAAGCGCCCTTCCGGCGGGTGTCGGATACAACGATGGGGTGTGGCATTACATCGCTGTCACGCTCTATGCGTCCGGCGCGTTCGCTATCACGTTCGACGGGTACGAAGCTGATTTCGGGGTCACTCCCGTCACCCCTATTTGGGGAGTGAACAACATTCACTTCGGTGTGAGCACGGGATTCGGGAACCCCGACGCGCAGATGTCCGTGTGCAACTGGGCTTACTACCCGCGTGACATCGGCTCTGGTCAACGAAACAAGCACTATCTCCGTGGGGTCGGCAACATCGGTGAGTTGTCCGGTGCGCGTGTGCAACGCCTGATCAACCAGTACTGGAATTCCACCAATAGTATCGCCGGTGGACAGTTGGCGTTGGCGGCGGACTTCGACTACAACACCCGAACACTCCTGGACGTCATCCAAGAAATCCAGGAATCAGAACGCGGCCTGGCTTACATCAACACGGCCGGGTCGTTTATTTTCGAGGATCGCACGAGTCGGTACTTGAATCAGGTGGCGTTGTGGACGTTCGGTGAGAATGCGGCCGGCGGGGAGTTGCCGTATACTGACATTCAGTTTGACTATGATCCGACGTACACGTTCAGTCAGTGCAATCTGTCGCGACCGTTGAATAGCAACTTCGCGCCGGTGGTGAACGCGACAGCACAAACGAACTATGGTCAGCGTATTCTCAGTCAAACGTTGCAGTGCAACACTGACTTTGATTTGACGCAGGCCGGGATTTTTTATCTGGCTCGTTATGCGCAGCCGATCACGCGTATCTCCAAACTGACGTTGGATCCGTCGTCGAACCCCGCGCTGTGGCCGGCCGTTTTGTCGTTGGAGATTTCCCAGCGGGTCACCGTCAAGCGCCGGTCGGACTTTTTGACGATCAGCGGCGATTACTACATTGAGCAAATCGATCATCACATCGACGCCGAACAAGGCACCTGGACAACGGACCTTCAACTGTCGCCCGTGTTCGTGCCCACAGCATGGGTCTGTGGCGACACCACGTATGGCGTGCTGGGCACGACCACCGTGCCCGTCTACTGAGGAGTGTTCACGTTGGCTGTAGGCACCTATCTGCAACGTCCCAACCAGTTCCTGGCCGCCGCGTGGGACGGGACCAACGCCACCGACATCAACACCGTCATGCAGTCGGTTGGTTGGTCCTTCACCGCTGACAACGGCGGCACGGCGCATTCCCCGTTCGGGTACTCCGTGCCGGTGTCCACAGGCACATGGGTTGTCGCCGGTGGCGGGGGTCCCCAGTTCCTGACCACCGAGCAGTTCATGGGTCAGTTCGTCGCGGGCTCCACCTGGGCAGTGGCCCCCTGATTCTGGCCGAACGTAAGGAGGTCACGGCATGACGATGCCGACATTCACTGACGGTGTGGTGGTTCACCAGACGTCGTTGAACGCGTTGTCCACTGGCGTTAACAACTTGAACACGGTGGTGACCGGCGCGGTAGCGCCCCGCGCCTATGTGCCGTTGTTGCGGTTGAAGCGCACCGCCGCGCAGTCCATTCCCAACACAACGAACACGGCCGTGTCCTGGGACACGATCGATGTGAACAATGACAACATGTTCACGCTGGTGTCGCCGACGCAGATCACCATCCAAACCGCTGGTAGTTACGCCCTGGACGTCGAATTCGGCTGGGCCGCGAACAACACCGGTGGCCGCACGATCTGGGGCACGAAGAACTCCACGTCCACCGCTAACGCGGTGTGTATCGACGAGCAGATCAGCGCGACGATGGCGACAGGTCGCGGCAACACCATGCACATCGCGACGGTGTTGCCGAACTGTGTGGTCGGGGACACGTTCTTCGCCATCGTGTATCAGGCTTCCGGTGGAGCCCTGAACTCTGTCACCACCACCGCTATCCCCGTCAGCTCACTGTCCATGTGGCGTATCGGCCCGTGACAAGGAGGTCGGCATGACCGAGTACGGAATCGACGTCTCGCATTGGAACGCGGTGACGGACTGGGGCGCGGTGCGCGGGAACGGCATCACGTTCGCGTCGGTGAAGGTCACCGAGTCCACCAACTACGTGTCACCGGACGCGTCGGCACAGGCGAACGGGGCCCGCAACTCCGGTGTCGCGGTGGGCGGCTACCACTTCGCCCGCAATGACACGACGCCGGAGGCGCAGGCGCAGTTCTTCGCGTCGGAGTGTCGGGCGCGGGCGTTGTTGCAGAACGGCTCGTTCGTGCCGATGTTGGACATGGAGGCGGCGGAGTTGCGAGGATCGGCGGTGGATTTCACGCGCCGGTTCATCACCGCGTTTCGTGTCTACAGTGGACAGTCGAAGATCGCGGTGTACAGCAATCTTGACTGGTTCCAGAATGTGTTGCGTGCCGACCAGTGGGCCGACACGAACACGTTCCTGTGGATCGCGGTGTGGAACGGCAACCCCGGACACCCCGGCTGGACACACCCGCGCCTGGCAATCCACCAGCACACCGACGCCGGAACAGTCCCCGGCGCGGCCGGCACCGTCGACAGGGACTGCACGGTGGATCCGTTCACCCTCGCTCAGATGCTCGTGGGGGACACACAACTGAACCCACCGCCCCTGACACCAGGAGACATCATGTTCGAATTCGTGTGCAACATCGACACCTTCAGCATCGCGCCCAGCGGAAGCCTCGCCGACAAGGACACCACCAACCCGAACGTCGTGCTGCTGATGGGCGGCGGCTACGCGGTTCCCGCCACCTGGCACGACGTTCAAGCCAAGGACAAGTCCTACGGCGGCGACGGCACCGGAAGCGTGCTGGGACTGTCCACAGCGGACTACGGCAAGTACGTGTCTCTGGACGCGGCCGTCCGCGCGCGGGACACCAACCTGACAACGCTGGGCACGGTGGCGGCACCCAGCGGGGGCGCGACCTCCGCTCAGGTGACATCCATTGTGGACGCAGCGTTCGCCAACCACAACGCCACATTGACGTACCACACCAACGGGTGACCTCATGATCATGGCGCGCGGCGGTGTGCCGCTTCTGATCCGTTCCGGACGCAACCCCTTCGAAGTGCTCATGCTGTCCGCGTGCGTGGCCTCGGGTGTGGTCGGCCTGGCGGAGCCACAGAGCGCGTCAGGCGTGATCACCGCCGCGTTGCCGCACTGGGAATCCGTGTGCTGGTACGGGGGACTGGCGGCGGGTGGCGTGGTGGGTATCATCGGCGTGTTCAGTCGGGGAGTGACATCACTTCTCATTGAACGTGTCGGTATCGTCATGTTGACGTTCCTCACCCTCGCTTACAGCATGGCTATTATTACGCAGGTGGGGCTTAGGGGGGCTCTTCCGGCATTGTTCACAGGACTGTTCGCCATCGCGTGCGCAGTGCGGTTCGTGTATATCACAACCGACCTGAAACGTTTGGAGGACATCGCCACCAAGCCATTGGACGGTGACGAATGAACTGGGCAGACATCACCGCTATCATCGGCGCTCTTGGAGGTGCCGGTGGTGTCATTGCCTCCATTGACTGGTATCGGAGGCGAAAGCGAATCCCCATCGATCAGTCTGCGGTGATCGCGAACAACGCGGTCAGCTTGATTGAGAGGTTGCAAGCCCAAGCTGACACGCTTCAGCGGCAACTGAACAACGCCAACACGCGGGCGGATGACCTGTCGGAGAAGTTGCGGGCCGCGAACACGCGGGCCGATACCTTGCAAGATAAACACGACGCGCTTCTGGTTCAACTGTCCGATGCTCAGTTTGAAATGCGTAACATGCGACTGACGATCAAATCACTGTCGGACGCGTTGGAAAAGCACGGCAACTAGGAGGTCACGCATGACAGAGCCGACCGTGGGCCGCAACGTCCACTACGTCAGCTACGGCACCCCCAACGGCGAGTACGCGTCGTTGTGCCGGGCGGCGATCATCACCGAAGCGGGGCAGTGGGTGACGGTGGACTCGACGTCACCGGACCCGAACACGCGGGTGCTCACCCAGCAGTTCGAGCGGGAGACGTGCGCCCTGGCGGTGTGGAACCCGACCGGCGTGTTCTTCAACTCCGGCGGCGTGCCGATCCGGCACGACGAGACGGAGAAGATGGGCGGTACCTGGCACTGGCCGGAAGGTGCCCCGCACGCCACGAACACCGCCGCCTACACGGCGCTGGACAAGGCCGTTCAGGCGGCCGGAGGGGACGCGGCATCGTGACCCTGTTGCGTGCGTTGATGGTGCCGCTGGCTGGTCTGTGCGCCGCGTTGGCGATCCTGATCGGGGGCCGCCCCGGCGTGGTTCTCGCGGTTGTCTCGGCCGTGCTGTTCGGTGTGGCCGCTCTGCTCATCCCGATGGGAGTGTGACCCCTGTGTCCGACAAGGTGATTGCGTGGCTGCGTACGGTCGTGCCGGCGTTGTGGGGTGTGGCGGTGGCGTGGGTGGTGACGCGGATCCCGGCGCTGTCGGGGCTCGCGGATGGCCTGAACGGCGTGGGCCTGTCCATTCTGGTGCCGGTTGCGGTCGCGGCGTGGAAGCTGGCGTTCAACGCGGCGGAGGGCGCGTTGCCGTCGTGGTTGGCGGCGGTTCTGTTGGGTCACCCGGCCACGGCGACCTATGTGCGGCCGGCGACGGGCGCACAGTCCATGATCGCGGAGTGAAGTTCAGTTGAGGTTCAGTGAAGCCCCCCGCCGGGATTCCCCGGCGGGGGGCTTTTCTGCGTTCTGGGGGTATAAGGAGGCCCGGCCGAGGTATCCACTCGACCGGGCCAGATGCTGTAAGGATTTTTAGTCCTAGGCGTCACCGAATTGCGCACACCAGTACGTTTAAGCGTCGGGGTCATTCTTGAAGGACGTTGCGCGTTGCCATTACGCTACCGTGGCATGGTTTGGAGCCACGGGCCGGATTCGAACCGGCAATCTCAACTATCTTCGCCCCTGGCGGTTGACCTGGTGTTCGGTGCGATGCTGAATCTTGAGCAATAAGTTGACGTCGCGGTGCCTCTGCCCTTGGGCTACCGTGGCATGGTTGGAGCCACGGGATGGAGTCGAACCACCACTGTGCCGCGTTGATAACGACGAACTTGATCGTGAGATTCAGTTTGGTTAGCCCGCCGCTCAGCGGGTACCACCACCCTAGCACAAGGGATGACAACCCACAAGAAAGCCCCCTCCGGCCGGGAGGGGGCTTTCCGTTCGTGCTGGCCTGCTACGCGAACAGGTAGCCCAGGACCACGTCACCCATCCGGCGGTCCGCGATCTCCATGCTGTTCGCCGCCTGCCGGGCCGCCGTGACCGCCTTCTGAAGCGTCACCACACGGGCCGTCAGCTCCGCGACCCGCGCGGCCGGGAGCGCGCCGGAGAACTTCAGCGTGGTCCACAGCCCCACCTGAATGTCCTCCCCGTACGTCTGGGTCTGCGCCGGGTGCTCCGTGGTCGCCGGGTACGCGATGTGCGTCTTCATGATCTTCTTGGACCGCGCTGTCTGCACAGGCGCGGTCGCGTAGTGGCCACGCTGCTCATCCAGATGCCACTGCTCCGCCGGGTCCAGAACGGGCAGCTTCCGCACGAACGTGTAGATGTCGATCAGTTGCTTCTCCAGGAACAGCAACGTCGTCACGGGAACGTCGGGGACCAGCACGCTCCCGTTCACCCTCAGGTCCGCCGAAGCGACCTGGTTCGCCGCGTCCTTGGTGATCACCACGTCGAACAGCTCAGTCAACGCGGTCGTGACCTCGGCGATGGCGTCACGGGCGTTGATCTGGACGGGGGTGGACTCCGACGGCAACCGCTCCCCGTCGTCGTCGTTCGGCTGGTAGGTGCGGGTGATGCCGGACAGCAGCGCCGTCTTGGCCACGGCGTGGTGGGCGTCGGTGAACGTGCGTGCTGTGCGGCCCTTGACGCCCTTCTCGGCCGCGAGGATCTGGTGAAGACTGGTCATGACGGTGTGTTCTCCTTGGTGATGGTGATCAGGCGCTGGCGTGCGCTTCCTGGAAACGGACGATCAGTTCCGCCGGGATCCGGCCGCGTTCGCTCACCGTCTCGCCCTGGCCGCGTGCCCAGTCGCGGATGGCGCGGTTCTGGTCCCGGGTCATGCCGGCGGCGCGCTTGGTGCCGCCCTTGACGGCCTTCACGCGCTGTGCGGACTCGATGAACGCGGCGAGACGGTCGCGGAGTTCCTTGGCGTTGTCGGCGCTCAGGTCGATCGTGTACGTGATGTTGTCCAGGCCGAAGGTGACGGACTCATCGGCCGGTTCCCCGGTGATGTCGTCGATCAGTTCCACCATGGTCTTGCTGGCCATTGTGATCTCCTATTGGGTGTGACTTCGCGGAGCATATCCTACGTGCTGATGTTCTGATGCCGGGGGCAGGAACATCCCGGAAAGGTCACGTCAATGACGTGATCATCGTCCACGTGGTCCAGGATCTCCCGCACGTGGTCCAGGCACGTGAACCAGCCGGTGAGCGCGCCCGCTTTCGCCCATCGTCTCAGCGCCCCGAACTGGACGGCGGTGGGGCGGCCGCCGTCGGGTGCCTTGCATTCCAGTTTCATGGAGCGGCCACGGCACACGGCGTCCACGTCGGGTTCTCCGGCGTTGCCGAACTGGGAGCCGTGGACCTTGCGGGCGTAGCTGTCCGGCCGTGCCCGCAGGAAGGCGATGCCTTCGTCCACGATCTCTTTCTCGCTGCGCCGTCGGGGCCGTGCGGCCTTGCGGGCGGCGGCTTTGCGGAGCGGTTCCGGGTCGAATGGGGCGTCGTCGATCACCGACGCACCTCCCGAATGCAGTCGTAGCGCACGGTGACCGACCTGTTGTGCTGGTTGCGGAAGTTCAGGCGGTCGACTCCTTCGTTCGCGATGTCGAAGCATCCCTGTAGGGTGCCCTTGTTCACGTTGTGCGTGATGCCATCGGTCATCTCGATGTAGATGATCTGGTCAATCGGGACGCCATTGATCTTGCGAATCAGGCTCACATTGCCTCCAGTCCAGTGGGAATCAGGCGCGGCATGTACGCGCCACTGGGCATAAGCACGCGGAGGGATTCCTTCGCGCGGGTCATGCCGACGTAGAACAGGCGGATCAACTCGTCCGCGTTCGCCCGTGTTTTCTGTTGCACCGCCGCCCGCGACACGTCCGGGGCGAGGTACACAACATCCGCGCCCGCGCCTTTGACGCTGTGCACGGTGCCGACCACCACGCGGGGCGGTTGCCGCAACGCGGCATGGCCGTGCTGTCGGGCCACTTCCAGCGGGTACGACGCGTATTGTTGCTTAGCTTTCAGCAAGCATGATCCCAGCCAGTCCGGATCCGGTCGGGTCGCCCAGTCCAGGGCATCGTCTGTGGCGAACAGCGGCGGGATGTCGTCGTAGGGCACCGGGTCGTGGCCCCACTTGGCCGCGAGCTGGGCTGCGATCTGTTTCGCGGTGGACACCAAGCCGGCGTCTTTGATCTTGACGAGATCCATCCATGCCGCGAGATCGTCACCGGTCCAGTCCCGATCGGTCAGCACCAGGTAGCGGTAGACGCGTTCCGCTGTGGACATCACGTCGTCGCGGCCGCCGCCGAACGGGTTCCATCGTGTTTCGGCGGGTCGGTAGGGGTTGTGGAACGGGACGCCTTCGGCGCGGAGGTTGTCCACCAACGGAGCCAACATATAGTTGCATGACGCAACTACCATGACGTCTTTGCCGGCGTCCAAATCCCGATTGATCCTCACCACCAGATCCGGAGACCCCAGCGTCTCCGGCACCCCGAACACCGTGCCGCCGATCACCTCACCCGTGTCCACCTCTCCTTCCATCCGGGTGCGGGCCGTGTACGTCTTGTCCTTCCGGTACGACACCCGCCGAATCCAGCTCTCCGCGACCAACCGCACGTTCTCCGGCACCCGGTGAGACTTCGTCAGCATGTGATCCGACACGTCCGGCCCATGCAAACTGACCATGGGCCCGGGACTGCCGCCGCGCCACCCGTTAATGGCCTGATCATCATCACCGGCCAGCACGGTCCGAGTCGCGTGACGGCCCCACGCCAGCACCAGACTGGTTTCCAGCGGGGTCATGTCCTGCGACTCGTCGGAGACGATGAACTGCGGATTGCCCGGCGCGTGCTCCCCGTCAAGGGCACGCTGGTACGCGCCTTCGATCATGTCGGAGAAGTCGACCGCGCCCGCGTCCCGCTTCCACGCATCCCACCGGGTGGCGAACTCCATGATGTTGCGGGGCCACTCGTCGCGGGGAATCATCTTGGCGCGCAACAGATCCATGCACCCAAGGTGATCGTCACCGGTGACGGCCTTCATGGGGTCGGTGACGAACTTGCCGGTGTCGCCACCGGTGCCGCGCTTGTCGGCGGTGATCCTCATCTCCGGCGTGGCTTGCTCGTTCCAGTCCGCGATCACCTTCGGGTCCAACGCCACGTTGCCATGCCCGGTGGCGCGGTAGGCGTGACTGTGCAGGGTGCCCACCATCTTCTTGTTGGGGGGCAACGCGTTGTCAGCGAATCGGGAGGCAATCTCGTTCGCGGCCGTGGTGGAGAACGAGCTGATCAGCACGGAGTCCGGGCCGTTGTCGATGACTAGCTTCTTGACGTTGTCCGCGAGGTAACGTGTCTTGCCGGTGCCGGGCGGCCCAAACACCCGGGTCACGGTCCCGTCGTACTCCTCCATGCCTTGCACTCCTTGGTGTGTAACGATGTCAGCTTGTGAGCTTCTCGGCGATCATGGCGCGTTCCGCCACCAGATCCACCCCGGGCACGAGAGGCGGCCGGTTCTTCACCATCGTCGGACAGTACGACCGGAACCGGCACCCGCCGCAGTGCTCACCCGGAAGGGGCTCCACCCACCGCCGCGCCGCCCGCAACCGGCCGGTCTCCGCGTCGTAGGACAGTTGGTTCACGGCATGGTTGATCGAGTCCGAGTGGAGCTCCGTGATGACCTCCCGGCGTTCCCGGATCGAGTACAGGCCAACGGTGATCTGCTGAACCCAGGGCCACCGGTGCGTGGCCGCCGCCGCGTAGGTGCACAACTGCTGGTTGTTCTCCAGCTCTTTCGGGTCGGTGGGCACGGTGCCCAGCTTCCAGTCCCGAATGTGAATGGACTTCACATCCGCGTAGCTGGTGTTGAACACCAGATCCATCACGCCCGTGACGGTCGCCGGGGGGGTATTGGTCTGCGGGAACGTGCGGAGGGTGAACTGCTCTTCCACGCCGAGGATCTCCCACGGGCGCGGGGTCACCAGCACGTCCAACAGTTCCAGCAGGAGCCGCTCAGCGTCGTGCCGCTCGTACTCCCGGATCCTGGCCCCGTTGGCGTCCCAGTAGGCGCTGAACGCCGTCAGGGCGGCCATTGCGTAGGTGTCGACCATGCGACGGGAACCGGCCCAGGCCGCGTTAGCCTTCGCCGCGAGGTACGCGGCTTCCAGGCCGGCGTGAATCGCGGACCCCACGACTTGCTTTACCGGGCGTGGCTGTGCCGGGGCGGCCTTCGCGACGTACCGGAACCACCACGCGCGGGGACACTCGTTCATCGCGTGGGACTGGGACACCGACCACGACCGGGCCGGAACCCGGTCGTGGTCTGCGCTGACGTCAGTCATGCTCGTAGAACTCCACCTGGAATCCGGCGGTGGTGGCGGTGACAATCGCGTGGTCCCCGAAGCTTTCCCGCAACACCGCCTCAAAGTGCCCGGACTGCTCGTTCAGCTTCCGGAGGGGTTCGCCGCCGGGGTGCGGGTTCGGCAACTCCACGTACTTGCCGGCGGTGTTGTCCCAGACGCGGGTGAGGTCCCCGAAGTCCTGGAAACCGTCGCCGTATTCACCGGTCTCGTCATCGTCGTAGTCGTCCGGGTCCGGGTCGTCGGAGTCCCCCGAAACGTCCAACACGGTGGTGGCGGGACGCAGGTAGAACTCACCCATGGTGAACTCGCACGGGTCGCCGTCGTTGAACGAGGGAACCCACTGACGCCAGCGGACGGCCGACACGTCCGGCGCGGTCAGCACAGCGTCCAACAGTTCCAGGAACCGGGGCCGGTCCCACTGTTCCACGGCGGTGTAGTCGCGGTAACTGAGATCCCCAGTGATGGGGCGTCCCTCGAACGTCTCGTCCTTGGTCACTTGCGGCCTTCCTGAATGGTGGTGGTGAGGAAGCCTTCACGGCCGACGAAGCGGGTGAGGCGTCCGCCCATCCACGGCTGAACGTTCATGCATTCCAGCCAATCGGACGGGGACGGGATGCGGCCCAGGTCTTCCACAATGTGCCGTTCGGCGATTTCGCGGGTGGGGACCTGGTAGGTGCCGGTGCCGTTGCGTTTGGTGATGGTGATGGTGGGGCCGAATACCTGTTCCACTAGGAACACGCCCAGCGTGTGATGGTAGAGAGCACGGTGCCGAACGTCACCCATGGCCTGTTTGCTTCCGTCGATAAATTCCTCGATCGGAAGATAGTCCTCGGGGGTGCCGCCCCACTTGTGGGCGGCACTCACGGCGTGATGCCAACTGTTGCTCATCGCGTAACCACGTCGAAGGGGACGTTGCCGGCACAGCTGGTCCAGTCACCATCAGAGAAGGTGATGAAATAGGAGTCGGGGCCGTCCTTCACGACGCTGGTCACCCGAATGATCTGCCCCTTGGTCTTGACCGAGTCGCTCACCACCCTGTCGCCTTTGCGGATCTTGCTCGCTGTGCGCTTCGTGGTTTCCTTGGGGGTGGGCATCAGCCGGTCGCCTCGATCAGATCCGTGGACTGTGCCGCGTTGCGCCACGCCTCGGCCAGTTCCAGGCAGGCTTCGGTGAAGTTCATGTCCGACACGGCCAGGGTGGCTTCGGTGACGAAGAAGCCGTGCCTCTCCATCCAGTCATCCGTGACCCCCCATTTCCGCTGGGTGGTGGCGTAGTCTCCCTGAAGGAAACCGAGGATGCACACGTCGCCCCACGCCATGTCCAGGCGCGGGTTGAGGGCGGCCGCACGCCAGTTGAGTCCCTTCTCCTCCAAGACCTGAATGCCGGCCTGGACTGCCTGTTCGAACATTTCCGGTGACCTCCTTAGTTTACGCTTCCGCGCCGTATTCCCCGGAGTGCCTCTTGCACATCCACACCATCTCGTTGTCCCGGGGACGGAAGGCGACTTTATATGCCGGCCTTCCGGTGCAACCGTGGATGTAGCACAGATCCTTCCCGGTGAAGGTCTGTTTCATTCTTGCCCCGTCCTTGATGATGACGGGGCCTTCTCCCTGGCGTCGACTCACGCTGTTCTCTCAGTAGTGGTAATCGGATTGCGACTGGACGAATCCGGTGTATTCGGCGGTCAGTCCGGCAACCGCAATGATGTCATCGAAGTCCAGGGCGTTCAGGGCGTTGCTCCACACGGACTCGCACAGGTCCAGGTCGGGGAGGATCTCGGCCGGGAGGTGTTCCGCGTCGATCAGCTGATCGTAGTTGTCGGCCGGGACGTCCACCATCGTGTGCCCCTCGTTGGCCCATGCGGTTGCGAGGTTCCGCTTCAGTAGGACGATCGCGGCGGCGGAGATGACGGAATCGTCGATTCCCAGCCAGTCCGCGAAGCTCAGTGCGTCGTCGAAGGTGGAGCGTTCGTCCCACACCCATTCGGCGGAGTCGATCACGGGGGTGATGGTGGCGGTCATCCGGGCCTCCCTGGTTGGTTCCTGACACCCGAAAGACTACCCGTGCCAGTCCGACTAGTCAACCCTTTGAGCGAGCGAGGGCGGCCTCCATACTCCGCCGCCGGCCACGTTGGTATCGCGCGATGATGGCCACAGTGTTGATGTCCCGTGCCTGCTCGTAGCCGGCCCGCTCCAACGCGGCCACCCAGGTCATGAACTCCGCGTGCACAACGATGTCCTGGGCATGACGACGCTCCCGCACATACCAGCGCACGTACGGGAGCGTCACCACCACCACGCCCAAGACGGACAGCGTGATGTCTGAGATCACTTCTCGTCCTTCTCCTTCGGGGCCCACTTCTCGCCGTCCACCAACAGGATCTTGGTGGACAACTTGATCTCGCTCCCGGCCCGGATCGGCTCGTTCCGGGGCGACTGAAGCTTGTAGGTCGGCTTGCGCGCGATCCACCAGTTCCAGGCGGTGACCGCGTGGTACAGCTGGGGGTCCTGTTCCTCGCGGATGGAGTCCCGCTTCTGACGGATGATCTTGTTCCGGAGTGTCAGGATCGGGTTGCCCGCGCTCATGTCCTCCCCTGTACGCAGGGAGTACAGGAACTCGTCCGCGTAGGCCAGGCTGATCCGGGAGGCCCGGAAGTGCAAGGCCGCCGCCACCGACGGCTTGATGCCCATCGCGTTGAACGCAGCGAACGCCAGCCCACTGGACCGCTCGATCGCGTCCTTGTGCCGCCGCACCCACTGTGTGATCTCCGGCCGCGCCGGGGCGAAGGTGTCCGATGCCAGCGTCCACGTCTCCCGCTCCGGGTCGTCGTGGAAGCCCCATCGCATGAGCAGCCGGGCCGCCGGGGCCGCTGCCACGGCGTGCTTGACGCCGGCCATGGCGACCTGGTGGGACGCCTTGCGGGTGGCGTTGACGTCCATGTTGTCCTGGGTTTCCGGTTCCAGGCCCAGGATGATGTCGACGGTCAGCGGCACGCCGCACAGTTCCACGGCCCGCAGGCGGTGCTGGCCGTCCAGGAGGCGACCGGTCTTGTCGACGCGGATCGGGTCTCCGACGTACGGCCAGCCGCCGGGCTCTTCCATCATGCGGGCGTAGGAGAAGGCCAGGGTCTGGTTGAGTCGCCGGTTGCCTTCGTTGGCATTGAGCAGGCGGGTGGCGGCGGCCGCGTCGATGACGACGGTGTAGCGCTCCACCCCGGCCGGGAGGGATCCGAACTGAAGGCCGAACGTTCCGAGCATGTCTCCGACGCTCTTGGTTTTGATCGTTGTCACAGGTGGGACTCCTTGGTGTGCTAGTTGACGATGTCGAGGACTCCGCCGCTGTTGGTGACGCGAGGGTCTCCCAACTCGACGGCCCGACGCAGGTTCATCGCGAGGGTGGTTCGGTGAATCCCGAGGGATTTCGCGACGTCTTCCTGACTGATTTTCGGGTCAGCTGTGCGGGCGGCGACGAACGCCGCCACGATGTCCTCCCGGTTGTTTTGGAGGAGTGGGTACAGGTCCAGTTCCCCCCGGGTGCGGACGCCGTAGTAGCAGCTTGAACACAGGCCGCGTGACACGTGTTTCCGTTCGCCGGGTTCGGCGTTGCGGCTGCCCGTCATCGGCAGGTTGCAGCGTCGACACGCGCGTTCCTCTTCGTGTTCGGCCATGTGCTGACTCTCCTTTCAGGAATGAAACTAGCCAAGCAAGCTTGGTTTGTCAAGTGTTGGGGTCTTGGGCGAGAGAGAAGCCGCCCACCAGGGGCGGCTTCACCATCACCGTGTCGGAGCAACCGCAGTAGGCGGAACGTACGTGCACTGTGCCGCCGGGGCCGGGCTGTTCACACCCACACCCACCAGGTACGCCACCACCACCGCCACCAGCGCGCCGAAGATCCACCGAAACGGGTGAAACGCTGTCGAGCTGTTAATCGTGCTCTCCACGGTTGAACTCCTTCACGGTGCGCCGTCGCCGCCCCTTCGGGGCGTCATCCCTCATATGATCAGGGACGAACGCGTCTCCTGGGAAGTCCGCCTCCACCGGCCACGTCCGGTTGTCTGTGCCCGACAGGCACCAGCGGCACGCCCGGTCCGCGACACGCACCCACCGGCCAGGCCACACCCACATGCCGCACTGCGGGCACGTGAACCAGTCTTGGACCTGGTAGATCGGCTCATACGCGGGCTGACCGCGTTCCGGCTGCCAGCCCCACGCCATTGCCGCCTCACCGTCCGGATCGAACAGCGCCCCCCCGATCGCACGCACCCCGCCGTTACCGATCGGCTGGCCGCCCACGGCCAACAGTTCCCAGTTCCACATCACCGACACGCCGTGTCCCGCGTTGCCGCCACAAGGCACGGTGACCTGTCCCGTGTTCGTCTCCGCCACCGCCAGCCACGCGTCGTTGCGGGTGTGCCCCGCGAACCGGGACGGGATGAACAGCGCCGCCGTCTGGACGCCTCCCCGCCGTGCGTACGCACCACGCCGCGCGGGGGCGTTGACCACCACGGCGGCCGCCGCCCGGCCGAGAAGGGCCGGACAGCGGGCCGCCAGGTGCTCCGCGCACTGCGGATGGACGCAGGCGTAGAAGTCCGCGCCGCGCCACCACCAGTCGCACAGGGCACCGCAGTACGCGCACAGGTCACGGACGCCGGCTATCACCTCGATCACGCCAGACCTCCCTGAATTGCTTTCATGCGCCGTTCCTCACCGGATGTCATGTGCTCCTGGGCGATTTCCAGCACCAGCCCCCAGTCGTCCATGCCGAACTGGTCCGGTTCGATTTCGAACCAGTTGGTGCGTCGTTTCTGGCCGTCGGGGCCAGTCATGCGCGGCCGAGGAAGTTCTTGCACATGCAAGTAGTCGATGAGGTTGCGGGCCGCGCGGCCCGCGTAGTTCCGGCCGCCGGGCTGCGCCGACACGAACTCGGCGAACGCGGAGAACAGGAACCACACGCGCGGGGTACCGTTCGCGCCCCAGTTGCCGGTGTCCACCATGTACGCGCGCTTGTTGTCCACCGCCTCGAACTCCACGGTGGTCGGCGCGTGCGATGTCAAATAGTTCCGCAACCAGTCGCTGACGGTGGTCGCCAGGTCCGCGCCGCTGGAATCGCGTTCCCAGTGCCCCGTCAACTCCTCAATGACGGCTTCCCATTCTTCTTTGTTTTTCCCAACGTGGCGGGACGGGATCATCGCGTCCCGCTTCAACGTCGTCTGATACCCCTTGGGCACCTCGAAAATGTCCTTGCGGTACCACTCGGCCTTCAACGGTTTCCCCGGCCGATACAGCGCCGGGCCCGACCCGGGCCACTGGTAGCCAGGCGGGATGTCGAAGATCAGGCGGCCCTTCTGGTTCTCGCCGTAGTCGCGGTGCTCCATGCCCACCGTGCGCACTCCGATGTCCCGGAACTTCTGGGGGATCAGGAGAAGATCCAGCACTTCCAGCACGTTCGCGGACGCCGCGTTGCGTTCCACGGGCGCGGGTTCGGGCGTGGCTTCCTGTGCGGGTTCGGGTTCCGGTTCGGTCACCACGACCAGCGTCGGGGCGGCCTCGGCCGGTTCAAGCGCGGCCACGGGTTCGGCCGGGGCCGGGACGGGAACGCTCACGGCTGACGCGTCCACCACCACGGGCGGCACGTCCCGCAACGCCTGAAGTTTCCCGGCCAGCTCGTTACGGCCCGCGTTGGCCTTCTCCGCCAACGCGGTCACGTTCAGCACGGTCCGCACCACATAGTCGGTGCGGCGCGCGGGATCCACTTTGTCGGTGTCCTTGCTCCGCAACCGGCGGCACATGACCGCCTCCACGAGCTGTTCCGGCGACGCGCCACTGTCGTACAGCATCCGGACCAGCGCCGCGTCGTACGCGGACTGGTCGCCGTTGAGGTCGGGTCGCCGGCCGTGCCAAGTGTCCTCCACCTTGTCGTGGCCGGCTTCGATCATGAGCCCCACGAACTGGGGCATGTAGTTGTGGTCGCGGGCCATGTCGGCGCGCACCCGCCGCCACACCGCCGGGAGGTCCACGTTCGGCAACGTGGTCGCGTCCGCGCCGCTGACCGCCTTCACGGCGGTCAGGGACGCCAGCGCCATGTCGTCGGCGAGGAATCCTCGGAAGTCGTCTGGGTCGTAGGTGTAGCCGTTGTTGCGGAGGATCCGCACCGGGCGGTGTCCTTCGACGGGACCGCCGTGCTGGCCGTCCGCGTCCTTGGTGTTGGTGGTGCCCACGGCGCGCATCAACCGGGTGAGGTCGAACACGGAGTCCACGCCGGCTTCCCAGCCGCCGGCTTCCCGCGCCCGGATTTTGAGTGTCAGGTTCCAGTCGCGGGCGAGTGCGGCGATAGCGGCTTTCTCGTTGTCGTTGTCGAAGATCAACGGTTCGGAGAACGCCCACCACGCCTGAATGCCGTTGCCGGTGTGCACGATCAGGGTGGGCGGCACACCGCAGGCGTCCAGGATTTTCATCGCGGATTTGACGCTAGCCGGCAGGCCGGCTTTCTTGTGCCCGTGCCCTGCGATGTCGATATCGGCCCAAAGGCCCGGGATACCAGCAATATCCCCCGCCTCCGCGCGTTGCCCCTTCTTGGCTGCCTCCTTGCGCTTCGCGATTTCGTTTGGCACGAAACCGAGTCCGATGTACACCGCGTGCACGGCGCTTGGTTGGCGGCCAGCCAGTTCCGAGACAGCTGACGCGATGGCTTCCGGGACCTCCGCCGGAATCCATCGCGTCACCCTGTCTGGAAGAGAGAAGACGGAAACCGAGTATCCCGAAAGTCGGTCGTCTCCGGTTCCGTCTCCACCGCCGAGAAGCGCCGAGCAGAACGCGCTAATGTCCTGCCCGGCATTGCTCACGAGTCGTAGTCCTCCAGGTTCACCTCACCGCCGGAGTCGGCGGTGTTCTCCACGAACATCGTCGCGGGCGAATTCGCCACCCACGCCTTCACCATTTCCTTGTACTCCTTGGCCGCGCCGGTCTCCGCGTCGGTCAGGGGCCGGATGACGCGGGGCTTGAGCGCCGCGTAGTCGGTGCCGTCCTTGGCGGTCGCGCCGACCAGGCCCAGGCCGATCTCCACGCCCCAGTAGCCGACGCCGTCGGTGGCCAGGCCGTACACGAAGTCCTTGAACGACTTGAGGGACGCGGGCGGCACGGTGACCACGGTGGGCAGCATGGAGCCTTCGGTGATCAGGAACAGCAGCTTGCGTTCCTTGCAGCCCTGTCCGGCGCGGCCCTTGAGGTCGGAGCCCCACTGGGCCATGGGGCACGTCTTGCATGTGCCGCCAGGGTTGGTGACCATCGCGCCGTTAATCATGACGCCGGGGCCGTCAGCGGTGAACACGCCGCCGTCGAGGGGCTTCTTGCCGTCCATGCTCATGCACTCGGGCGGGTTGTTCTTGGGGTCCGGGTCGGACCAGAACACGCGCTGCGGGTTCTGGAGGACCAGCACGCCGATCAGCTCGCTGACCAGTTGCTTGTTGCCGCCCTTGGTGACGATCCACGAGGTTTCCCCGCCGGTGGGGAACTTGATGTGGACCAGGTCGCGGATGCCGGGTTCGTCGTCGCCGAACGTCTCGGCCATGAGCTCAGCCATGTCGTCGTCGGGAACGAGGGCGCGGCCGTACTTGGCGCGGAAGTCGTCGGAGATCTCGACAACCGCCCCGGTGGCCTTCTTGGCCACGTCGGTGCCAGCCATGTGGATCATGCTCCTTGAGGGGTGATGGGTGAAGGAACTCCCGCCGGGGCGGGAGGTGTGGGCGGTGTCTCGCGAGAGTACAGCCGCCCGCCCGGGTGTCCGGCGTGTTGCCGCCGGGTGCCGGGAAACTGTGATCAGTAGGCGATGGGCGCGGTCCGTGCGCCGGCTTCCTTGAGGCGGATCACGGAGCTGGGGACGAGTTTGACGACGGCCGCGAGCGGTGCGGGCGGTTCGTCGCCGGCCTGGCGGAGCTCCTTCAGGTACGCCGTGAGCGATGACGCGGAGTAGTTCTCCGACATCATGTAGTCAAGGCCGGCGTCCCGGAGTGCCTGGCGGATGTCGTCAGTGGACGCACCGTCCACCTTTTCCACGTGGTACACGGGATACAGGTAGGCAATCTTGCCTTCGATGCCGGCCTGGTTGATGTTCTCCTCGGCCCAGTGCTCGCGGATTTTCTCGTCGACTTCCCGGATCTCCGCCTTGAGGGTCTTGACGCTTCCCTCGGTTGTCTTGAGTTGGGTGTTGAGGAAGATCAGCCGCCGGAGCAGTCCGTTCACGGACTCGTCGTGGGGGGAGGGGACGTCGTGTCCTTCCACGGTGGTGACGGTGGCCGCGTCCGGCGCGGGCCGGGGGATGGTCGTTGGGGTGGGCCGGGGGATGTTGAGGGACCCGGCGGGTCGGAAGCTGTGGCGGCCGTTGCCGTGATCCACCCATCCGGCTTGTGTCATAGGGGCGACCTCCTTGGTGATCAACTGAGGATGACACTAGTCGTATATCCCCGGGTTGTCAACTCTTCTAGCCTTGAGTGTTCCTCAGAAAACAGCAGCGGCCCGCGCCCCCTTCGGGAAGGAGCACGGGCCGCCAGGCCACCGACACTACTTGTTCGACCCGGACACGTTCAAGAGCATGTTCGACCCCGAACCGGTACACGAAAAGCCCACCGTCTTGATGTCCCGCGCCACGTTGAGGCAGTCCTCGAACTTGATGCCGTCGGTCAGCGACGCGTTCAACGCGTTGTTCGCCGCTGCCAACGCCTGGTTCTTCGCCAGCGTCTGCTGCGCCACCTGCGTCTCCACCTGGGCGTTGCGGAGCTTGTCCAGGTTCGCCTGAGCCGAGTCGGACAGGTGGATCTGGCCCGGGGCCACCGACACCAGGTCCAGGCCGGAGCTGGCCAGCTTGGCGCGCAATGAACTGGTGATGCCGTCAGTGATGGCCGATTGCTTGGACCCGTCGATCACGTCCAAGGACGTGAACGAGCCATACACCTCCCGCGCAGCGCTGTCGGTCGCCGGCCGCAACAGCTTGTCCCGGGCGTCATCCAGGGAGCTGTAGTTGCGCCACAACTTCACCGCGTTCTCGGACGACACCCGGTAGGAGATGGTGATGTCCGCGCACGCCGACGCGTTGTCCTTGAAGTTGACCTTCACGCAGTCCGCGCCCGGCGTGTCGCCCTTGTCGCCGGCCAGCCGCGCCGTGGTCTGCACCTTCGTGTCGATCACGGACGCGGTCGCCCACGGCGCGGTCCAGTTCCAGCCCGGCCCCGCCGGGTCGCCAACGGGCTTCCCGAACTCCTGAATGATGGCCACCGTGTTCGCGTCCACGCTCACGTGGGAGTCCGCGATGATGAGGCCACCGCTGAGAAGACCCGCGACGATGGCCGTGACAGCACCACCGACCAACATTCCCTCATCGTCGCGGCCGCCAATGGCGACCACGACCCCGATCAGGGCAATGACCCCCAGCAGACAGCCCACCACAAAAATACCCATAAGCCACACTCCTTGGTGTTAGTGCGTTACTCGTTCCCATCTCCGCGTTGTGCGGGATGGAAGTCTCCACTGGCCGGAATCATGGGCCAGTTCCTCGCGTTGGCCTTCAAGTTGTCGACCATCGCACGCAGACGTTCTTCCTCGGCCGCGCTCACCTCATGCGCGGACCTGACCAGATACGCCGCGAAGTTCATTGCCCAGTTGTGGTACCACGCCTTTTGGTGCTGGTTCAGCTTCTCCAGTGACGCGGTGCCCACGGCCGGGTACTTCTCGCCGATGATGCGGGCGATCATCAACGTGGCCGCCACGTCCGCCTCCGACGTGTGCGCGTTGACCAGCTCCACCCCGTAAAACTTGCACAGATCCGTCAGGGTCCGCTTGCCCTTGCGGTAGCGGTCCACAGCACGGTCAATCGTCAGCGGACAGATCACCGGCCCCCGGATCTCCAGACCGCCGTACCCGTGCCGCGCCAACTCCCGATCCAACAACGTCAGGTCGAACGGCGCGTTGTAGATCACCAGCGGAGTGTCGTCTCGCCAGTACGCGGCGATCGTGTCCCAGATGTCCCACACCGCGACCATCGGCCGCTGGCCGTTCTCCCGCACGTGCTCCGTGGTGACCCCGTGAATCTCGGACGCGGCCGCCGGGATCTCCACCCCAGGGTCGATCGTCCAGTTGCTGATTTCCAGCGGGTAGCCCGGAATGTCCGCGATCACGGTCGCGGTCACGATGCGGTCGTTCTCGGGGTCGACACCAGTGGTTTCCGTGTCGAGTCCGACCATGGCCCCGGTGACCCAGGACGATGGGATGGGTCGGGTGCCGTTGTGCTCACTCACGTGAGAGTCACCTCCACGTAGTCAGTTTTCAGGACGCTGGCCCCGATCGGGTAGTGCTCCCCGGTTGACCCTTTCGCGATGTGGTCGCCGACCGAGAAGGGAATCCACGCGCGACGCAAGTAGTCGTACACGCACAGCTCGTTCATCGTGGACGCCGGGTGGTTCCTTGTGTTGCCGTAGGTGTCGTTGATGTCCGCGATTCCCCACACATGGCCGCCGTCGCCTTCACAGAAGGCGCGGACGTTGTGGAAGTTGTAGCCGGTGTATTCGATGGCGGGCGTCACGTAGGTCTTGCGGTACGTTTTGACCGGCGGGAATTTCGCGGCCACCACGGGGTCTTTCGCCCATGGCTTGTCGCTGTCCTCCCCCGCGTCCAGGATGTGCTGAAATTCCTGGTAGTAGTCGGAGTCGCCTTCACAGTCCCAGTCACCTTCCCAGAGGGTGACGGCGACCTGGTACACGAAACGTTCCCGCGCGGCCTTGTCGGTGATGTGCGGCAAGGCCGCGCGGAGCACATCGTCGAAGATACTGGTCCCGCTACACCAGCCCATGTGACCTCCTTGAGTCAGACAGGCCGGAGTCTAGCCGACCAGTATTGACTGGTCAACTCCTGGGGTATTTCTGCCAGGGGATTTCCAACAGATGCTTGTCCAACACCAACTCGTACTTCTTGACCCGCCGCAACAAGTCCCAGAAACGGCAGTCGGACACCAGGATCTCCCCCTGGTCGGTGTCCGTGCGGATCAGGCGGCCGGCGGACTGCACCACCCGCGTGTGCCGCTGTTCCTCCACGAATCCCGAGTATCGGCGCGACATCTGCTGTGCCACGTGATCCGCCATCCCGAAAAACGACCAGAGCACAACGCGGGTCAACAGGTCACCGGGAAGGTCCAGGCCGGTTGCGTAACTGGACGTGCCGATCAACACCGCCGGACAGCCCCGCTCCGCCATGGCTCGATACTGTGCCGCGACCTCGTTTGCCGCGATCGAACCACCCTCCCGGGGCTGAAGAAACACATGCGCCTTCCGGGACAGCGTGTTCGCCACCAACTTCACGTCCGCATGCGACGTGCACAACACCAGCGACGGATGCCCGGCAGTGAACGCCGCGACCTCCGCCAGGCGTGCCTTGACGACGTCGGAGTCGTTCGCGTTGGACTTCACCCCGGAATACTGGGAAATCCAGCCACGGACCTGTGTGGCGTACCGGAACGGGTGCCCCACGTCCACGACCTTCACCGCCGGGTCGTACACGCCGCACCGGCGCGGCAACGTGTCCCCGGCCGTGCCGGTCACCAACGCGCCGGTGCCGATCATGCGCGCCACGAACGACTCATGCGCGGTGATCGGAATCAGCTTGATCTGGCCCGGGTTCTCCTCACCGTGCAAGGCGGTCCACTTCAATTGCGCGTCGCCGCCTTGCATGAGCTCGGACACCGTCGCCAAGTCAGCGAGGGTGCTGCGTCCGAAGGTCTGGACCTGTTCGCCGTTGATCTCTTCGGTGACCGGTGCGCCGTCGAACTCGCTGAGCTTGTCCCGATACTTGGCCAGGAACTGGACCTCACCGGGGGTGCGGACGGTGTTGATGGGGCGTTCGGTGTCCCACTTGCCCCACGGCTTGCGGACCTCCGTGGCGAACGTGATGATCCCCTTCGTGGCCTTGATCAGCTTCCGGTTCTGTTCGCACACCTCCGGCGGGTCCACGCCATCCTCGAACGCGAAGATCAGGTTTCCGGTGCCCTCCTTGATGATCCGGGTCCGCAGATCCCGCACCGTCTCGGGAAGGTGGTGCGCTTCATCGATCAACAGGTCCGACCACGGCGGCAACAACTCCACCGGGTTGCCGGACTCGGCCGTGGTCTCCAGCACGTACTGGTGGAAGTACAGGAAGTGGAAGTTCGTCAAGACAATGTTCACTTCCCACGCGCGGGACCGGGCCCGCTTGGACGCGCACCCGCCATACACGTCGTCGCCCCGGTAGCCGTTCTCGCACGTGTCCTCACAGGACTTGTCGCATTCTGGGGCGTGCACCCATACGCGCATGTTTCCTTTACAGGAACCGGATCCGGGGCAGGCGTAGGTGAAGTCGAGGCCTTCCGCGCGCCACTCGCCCAGCGTCGCCGGGTTGGTGGACGGCTTGCACAGGCTGTACATCCACCGGTCCCGCTCACCGGGGGTGAGGTCGTTGACGCCGGCGAGTTTGCCGGCTTCGGAGTCGGCGCACAGGTAGTTCTTCGCGCCGAGCACGCGGACGAAGGTGATGCCGGTGGCGTCGGCGACGCGGGGGAGATCCTTGTCCACGTACTGGTTAAGGAGGCTGTTGGTCACCGAGGCGACGACGGCGGGGCGGCCGGGGGTGCCGATGTCGGCCGCGCGGGACAGGACCGCGAAGGATTTGCCGACGCCGGTTCCGGCTTGGACGAAGATGGGGGTGTCGCGGGGTGCGGACAGGGCCGACATCAGGGCGTCCTGTTGTGGGCGTCGGCTGAAACCGGTGTAGTCCAACAGCTTCTCGAACGAGGGCGACGTGTGCACCTCCGGGCCTCCTTTGGTCTGACGAGAACCCTACCCGAGAGTTCCCGGGTAGTCAACTCCTTGAAGTTGTGGCGGGAAAAGGGGAAACGGCCCTCACGACCGTTCCCCCTTCGCCTACCGCGACAACACCTCCGCCGCGTCCAACTCCCACGGCCACACCCCGGTCTGCGCCGCCTCGATCGTCGGCACCAGACGGAACGTCGCGTCCGTCAGGCCGCCCAGCTCATGCCGGTTCGTGCCCGCCGTCATCGCACCCGCGTACCCCATCAGGTTCCACGAGTACACCGGCACCTCCGCCGGCACATACCGGTTGACCGCATCCGCGCCGCCGTACCAGCTCGATCCCATCAACTGCATGTCCGAGAACACGAACACCCGCGCGTGCTCCCCACGCCGGAACGTCTTCGCCAACGCCTGACCCAGATCCGTCCCGTGACCCACCGACCCGGCGCGCTCGGTGAACTTCTTCACCTCGCTGATCAGCGACCCACCCCGCGTGATGGTCTGCTCATACGTGCCCGTAGCCCACCCCGCCAGGTCCACGTTCCCCCGATTCCGGAACGCCAACGCCACACCGAACACCGTGGCCGCGTCCACACAGGACACGTTCGACTTCCCCGACATCGGGTTGCCCATCGACCCCGACGTGTCCACCAGGATCAACGTCCGCCCGTCCAGCACCGGCACGTTCCCCGTGGACAACGTCAACGCCTTGTCCAGCGCGTGACCCCACCGCAACGACGGCACCTGACGCAACGCGGACAGGAACCGGAACGGGAATTGCTTGCACCGCGCCACCTCGCCCGGGTTAGCGAGCTTCGTCGCAATCAGCCCGGCGACCTCATCGGACACGCCGGCCTGGTCAAAGTTGCGGAGGTTCCGCAACAACGCCATGTATCCCATGTTCGGGATGATGGCCTCCCACGCGGCCGCGTCCATGCCGCCACCGTCCGACAGCCACCCGGACAGCGACTCCCACGTCATGCCCGCGTTCCGCATCCACGTGTCCAGGTCAGCCGAACCCACCAGGGCACGCCGGTCCGCGACCGGGATCGTCTCCAACTGGGCACGGGCGACGATCATCGGGAGGTGACCAGCCGCGCTGGCGGTCGCGTTGTCCCGCCGGTGACGGCGGTCCATCAGCCACCGGTAGAACGCGTTCCGTGCCGGGGTCGCCGCGTCGGTCGGGTGGACGATGTCCACGACGTCACCGAACCGCACCGCATGCGCGGCGGTGTCGTACTTCAACGCCGAGTACTCCGTGTACAACTGCGGGAGCACGTCCCCGATGGCGCGCTTCATGCACATGGGGATCGCGCGGCCGAACCGGGCCCGCCAGTACGCGACCATCTCGCCCGGCTCGTCGGCCCGGGCCAGCGGTGCGCGGAGCATCTCGCGGTTGCCGCCGTTGATGCCGGCCTTCAACCGTGCGTGCACCGCCTCGCAGGCGACGACGATGGGCGCGGTGCGCACGTTGCCGACGCGCCGGGCCCAGTTGATGAACGGCGTCAACCATGCCGCGCCGGTGTCGATGTCATCGGAATGCACACGGCCGGTCTTGACGTCCACGGACTTCCCCGTGAACGCGCCGGCCAGCTTCTGACGCGGTCGGGTCTCGGTCGCGATGGATGCGGTCAACTCCCGCACCCGGTTCACCGTGGCGTCGCCGGTCTCGTAGAACTTGTCCTCGGCGATGAACCCGGCCGTGCACGTGAGGAACAGCTGGCCACGGTCGGACCGCGCGAACGACGGCGCACCCTCGAAAGTGCGTGCCGACGCGCGCCGGTCCACGACGATCGGGGAGGATCCCGCTCCCGCGCCGACACGGCCGAACACGTCGGGCGTCTTCTGGTTGAACTTCGACATGGGTTAGTTCCCTCCTTCGCTGCGCATGATCTCCATGGCGTGGTCGTAGCCTTCCCAGTTGTCGACGCCGGCCGCTTCCAGCGCGGACAGGAGGTGTTCGGCTTCGACCAGTTCGGCGTGTCGCGCCATCGGAATGGTGATCATCTCTTCGGACATGCGCACTCCTTGGTGTTGGTCAACAAAAAAGAGGTGTCCACACGCCGGGGGCTAGCTGGCATGTGAACACCTCTCGTGAGCGGTTATAGCCGACGCTCCCCGGCACCCGGGCAACCCCCGGATTAGCCCTACCTGATCAGGCCGATAGGTAGCCATACCGTCATCACAGCTGACGGCCGCTGAGCACCGGACCAAGGAATTGAACCCTGCCTAGCGGGTTTGGAATCCGCTGTCTACAGCCAGTAGCCCCGGCAAAAGTTGGCTCCCACTTCGTTGGCGTCCTAGTGTGCGAAACCGGCAGGAAGCCTACATCCATCCGCGCACACAAAGCGATAACCTTCAAGGCTTTCAGTTATCGCGTGCTTCCCCATCGCGCGAGGGTTCCTAGGATCCCCGAAGCGAATGGCCTACAGCACTTCCGAGGCGAATGGGAGACTCGAACTCCCGTGAGCAGCTTTGCAGGCTGCCACCTAGCCTCTCGGTCAATCCGCCATAACGCCCGTGCCCCCCATCAAGCCAACAGGGCACGGACGCCGTTTCTCATCCGATGGCTCCGGAACGAGAAAGGAGGGCGCGGCTTTTCGCAACCTGGCACCGGAGAGAAAGGTACCGCGCCCAGTACACCTACCGGGATTCGAACCCGGAACCTCCACCACCTCAAGGTGACGCCTCTGCCTGGTTGGGCTATAGGTGCATAACAAACGTACTCCCTGAGAGATTCGAACTCTCAACCTCCCGGACCTGAACCGGACGCCTCTGCCAAAGTTGGGCTAAGGGAGCATGACGCGGGCGCTACCACAACACCCGCGCTTACTGCGCCGTTCCTACTTGTCTCACCGCAATCACCAGGGACACCCTGATTAACCCCGGTGATCGTTCCGCACGGTGGATTCGAACCACACACGGGAGGGCTTTACAGGCCCGCCGGCACAACCAACGCTGTACGGAATGGGCCGACCTCATCCCTAGTCGGCACGGCGGACCCTCCCACGCTCCCCGCTTCACAGTCCCGGCACCCGAAGGCTGATTCAATTCATTTAACCGGTAGACGTAGCCCGTACGGGGCTCGAACCCGCACACTCCTGAATGAAAGTCAGGTGAGCTTCCTATTACTCCAACGGGCCATACTGCACTGCGTAGTCCCTGTGCGATTCGAACGCACACTGTCCCCGTTTTGAGCGGAGTGCCTCCTGCCATTGGGCTAAGGGACCATGATGGATAGCTTCCCGGTGTCCGGTCGGGAGTCCCTGACCGTTCACCAGCGAGAGACAGCCCAGGGACTCCCAGGTGGCCGTCACCTCTGCGTCTAGCCCGTGGGTTGCGATCCTACGGGGCTATCCCACTAGCCGATACGTAGCGCATGTGGGACTCGAACCCACAACCTCCCGGCTGAGAACCGGACGTTCCGCCAATTGAACTAATGCGCCGTAGGTGTGCACACCGGACGACGGACTTCACTCGGGTCCCTCTCCGTCAAGGGGTGGTAACCGCCAGAGCGACAGTCTGAGTGTCGTTGGCTACATCGGAAACCACGTACCGGGATCTTCTTGCGAAAGAACGAACGGTGTGCAACGTACCCTGAGAGGGACTTGAACCCCCGACTTCCACGTTCGTAGCGTGGCACTCTATCCAGCTGAGCTACCAGGGCTTAGTCAGTACCCTTCCGGCGTGTTACCAGGCCACTGACGGTGATCCGAGGAACTGGACGGCGGCCGGTTGAAATCGGCTGGACACGGAAGCTCCCGTGCGATCAGCGTACCCGACACACGTACTTCTTGCGGTTCATGCCCGGTAAAGGCAATACCCCACCGCTTCCGCAGATCCTGCCAGTCCGAATATTCTTCGCAATACTCGCACTCACCCGGAGCGTGCAAGATACGCATGTCGCAGTGTGGAAACTCCGCGCGCTCAGTCACGTTATTTCCTTAAGTTTGGGGTGACTGACGGGACTCGAACCCGCATCATCCAGACTCACAATCTGGCTCCCGGCCAATTGGGCGACAGCCACCGTCCCACTCCAGGGAATCGAACCCTGAACCTCCGGCTTCGGAAACCGGTGCTCTGTCCTATTGAGCTAAAGCGGGTTAACGTCCCCCTCCGGGGAATCGAACCCCGAACCTACCCGTTAGGAATGGGGCGCTCTGTCCTGTTGAGCTAGAGAGGGTTACTTCTTCTTTTCGGTGTTCTTCTTACGCGGCTTCAACTTGGCCGGATCGTATCCGGCTTCAGCTTCCTCCGCCAACTTGTCCAGCAACTCGTCCGTGAGTGGAACACCCCCGGACGTTCTGACCTTCTTCTCTTCGGTCACGCGGAAGATAAGGGATTCGAACCCTTGGGACCGAGGCCCACGTCATTAGCAGTGACGCCCAATCGGCCAGACTCTGGCAATCTTCCATTTTCGTGTGTGGACTCCGGGCGACCGGTTACTTCCCCGCCCAGACTCCCCCATGGCCATGGGGGCATGCTGTGCTACTAGCAAGTGTTGTATCCCGACCAGTTAAGGCCCTCGGGACCCAGAGCATATTCACACGAAGTGGTGCGGGGGCGGGCCCGTACGCGACCCGTTTCAGCTCACCCATTCCGCCTAGGTTCGGATATTTGGGTTCACAGCTTATCCGTGCTTACCGTCGCAGCCGCATCGAAACTGGTCCCTTGGGTATCGCGGGACACTGGGCCTTGACAATTTATGACGGTCCCCGGCGCGGAAGGTAAAGGAGTCGAACCCTCGGGGTTGCCCCCGGCACCCGCTTTCGAGGCGGGATGTCCACCATCGGACGCTACCCTCCATTGGTGTGCCCCCAACCACCGCCACAGTAAGCGGGGGGCACGAAGACCCGCTGGCGGGCCTAGAGCGGGTACGGGGAATCGAACCCCGGCCTGTTGCTTGGAAGGCACTAGTTCTACCATTAAACTACACCCGCATTGACCAAGACAGAGAGGCAATGACGACACCGGCCTTTTCAAGGGGGAGCGACCCCCGTACCGTTGTCGACCGCGTGGGTCTTGGGTAGCTAGCCGTCACACCTCCGGAAGCTGACGGATTCTACGCTGACCTACTTGGATTCGAACCAAGATCTGATGGAGTAACAATCCACCGCTCTGCCAGTTAAGCTATAGGCCATTGATTGTGGAAGCCCGATGAACGTCACGTGTGCCGTGATTACGGGACGCGTCCTGTGTGCGCACACTTAGGGGTCGAACTCCGACACTCGGGCCAACATGCCGGATGGTAAAACGAGAGGCGGCTTACCATTAGCCGACAGCTAATCACCCGAAGGTTTTCACCGACTGGATTTGAACCAGCATTACCCCTCTAGTGGCGGGGACCGGATTTGAACCGGCAACCTAAGGCTTATGAGGCCCTCGCGCTAACCGAATTGCGCCACCCCGCTCTAGTTGGCGCACGCCACGTGCAAACGTAGGGCTTACGATTGCCTTGTCGAGTGTATCAGCACCCGGATAAGGGCTTACGTTTGCCTACTTCGCAGCGTACGCCGTGGCCGACTGTTCAGAGTCAACGGCCATACACTCATCTCATTCCCCGCGAAGGGAATCCTAGGTGGTTCTGAGAACCGAGTCGACACAGGTATCTTGCTTCTATTGCTCTGCCACTTGAGCTACACCCCTGAAGCGGGGTGACGGGACTCGAACCCGCAACCCACAGATTAAGTGAAGTATCCCGCGTCTACGCATCAGAACCACACGCGTTGAAAGGTTTCGAGAACCAAGCGAGCCAGGAACAAACCACCCATGTGGCCGCCCCCGAGGGGTGGGGGCGTGAGGAATCGAACCTGTGAAGTAACCCAACTCTGCGCATCGAAACCAGTCCGGGTGGAGGGATTCGAACCCCCGGCATCCTGTACCCAAAACAGGCACTCTTTATCCTGACTGAGCTACACCCGGTCGCCCAGGTCATGACGACTGACCCGGCGTCTCTTGCCCACGAACCGCAGGTAACGGAACGGGTCCCGCTCACTACGACCGTTGTCCTTGAACTTGTGCGCCTTGCACATGGCGCACCCTTTCCACCGCTTGTGTGGTGAATGCGCCATGCTTGTCACCCCCTGTTCGAGTAACCCAACCTTGTGCGTACCCGCTCAACATCACGGGCGCTGTCCTTGATGGCTGTGCCCAGTTCCCGGAGCAGGCCGGCGGGGTTGCCCCCGCGAAGTTCCACGACCAGGTTGCCGTCCAACATCAGTCGAACGTCTCCGCTGTCGGGATTCACGATTGTGGTTACACGCACGCGCCAACGACGGGGGTCGAACCCGCGACCTTCACCCTGACAAGGTGTTGCGCTACCACTGCGCTACGTCGGCTTAACCGTGTGAGAACCAAGCGGACCAGGTTAAACTATGTCCACACACGGCCCCACGAGTGGAGCCGCCGAGAGTCGAACTCGGATCGCCAAATGTTCAGTTTGAAGTAACCCATTCCTACGCATCACACGGCGTTCAAAACTTTGAGACCTCACGAGAACCGGGCGAATCAGGTATGAGACCCGGGACTCGAACCCGGAACCTCCCCCCTCATCGGGGGGCGCTCTACCAATTGAGCTAGTCCGCTAACATGGAAGCGGAAGTAACCCGATCCTTCGCATCGCGAGGTGTTCATGGAGTTGTCAAAGACAGTCGCCGCAGTCAAGGGCATTCAGTTGGTAGGACACCGGGTACTAAAGCCCGGATGGACGATTTCTCCAGTGTCCCCGTTGCGCGGCGTGGATTTGAACCACGGGCCACCGATGTATCAGATCGGCACTCTTACCAGACTGAGTTACCGCGCAATGTAATTGTGTGTGGTGCGTGGGAAGGAGTGGACTCGAACCACCGGCCCCTCCCTTTTCAGGGGAGTGCTCTACCATCTGAGCTACCGACCCATGTTCGGACTAGGCAGTAGACGTCATACCACTGTCGTTTCCCCATGTCACTCTGTCGCAACTGTTGGCCACGGGCAGCCGCCGAACCGGCTGTGACGTACGCCGTGAGGGATTCGAACCCCCGACCTGAATAGTAAGAGTATCCAGCTCTGACCGGCCTGAGCTAACGGCGCATGTAGTTGTAGGTGTAGAACTAACGCTTCCCGTCTAGGATTCGAACCTAGATCCCCGGAACCAAAATCCAGTCTCTTGCCGATTAGAGCAACGGGAACCAAGTAGGCCGGGTGGGATTTGAACCCACGGCGCACGAATTAAAAGTTCGTTTCCTTAACCAGACTAGGATACCGACCCTCGCCTATAATTACGCATGTAAGCCCTCTTTTTGATCCGACAAGGCTCACACTTGCAATTCTTCTTGCCGGAAATACCGCCTCCGTGAGACACCGACATTTCGGAAGCAGATTTCCGCCTATGGCAATCCTCGCACAGTAGTTGACACTTCTTCAACTCTTCCAAGTAAAGGTGTCGAGCAACTGACCAAAGCTTGCCAAGATCAAACGATTTAGTTGTCCGATCAACGTGATCGGTTTCAAGGTTTTCTGTCGTACCACACTGAACGCACCGGGAGCCCAGAAGCTGGATTGCCTCTGCGCGTCGCTGGTGATACCTGCGTTTCATGTAGTCGCGCATGTAGTTATTGTACTTTTCCTTGTCCGCTAGCGGCATGGATTAAAGCTACCATGCTCTACCGAGACTGTCAAACGCTGCCCACCCAGGATTCGAACCTAGATCCCCGGAGTCAGAGTCCGGTGTCCTGCCGTTGAACGAGCGGGCAATGTAGTTGTAGTTGTATAACGAGCCACAGACAGGATTCGAACCCGCGACATCCTTATTACAAGTAAGGCGCTCTTCCGACTGAGCTACAGTGGCATATGGAGTTGTTGTCTGGAGTCTGGTCCCCACCGACCTCGCTCGTGCGCATGCCCTCAGCCGATGGCCTGCACTCCCACCTTCCGCGTGGCTGGCCCTAACCCGCTTGCCTACCAAGGCAGGACTTACGAGGTGTACTGACCAGCTGATGGAAGTTCATTCAGTTAGATCCCGGTCGCCCGGTTGTGGACCTGACAGGACTTGAACCCGCCACCCCCTGTGTGCAAAACAGGTGCTCTTCCAGATGAGCTACAGGCCCAGGTATGCGATGCGGGCGCAGACACTTCACAGCGCCAAAGCTTGTAAACGCTCCGCATCTTCGATCCTCCCCGGTCACCATGACCCGGTTCGGTGACGTTGACGCCCGCACCGCAAGAACATGGAGTTGTGGATCGGAACCGACGTGATGGTTGACGCGCATCATGCATCACGTCGGCCCCTTGTACACCCTGAGAGAATTGAACTCCCGACCCGCTCTTTGTAAGAGAGCCGCTCTCCCGCTGAGCTAAGGGTGCATGTAGTTAGGTGGCTTCACTGAGAACCGGAATGCGCCAGGTGTTGTTTCACCAATTGAAGTAACCCAGTGCGATCGCATCAGTGAAGTTGTGTTGAGCATGTCCGCCTTGCTGGTGCCTGTCCGGGGGAGTGCTTCCCGTCCTGACACCGAGAACATTACCCACGGCTTTCCGGGTTGTCAACCCTTCTGGGAAGGTTTCTCGTCAGGACCCTGTTCCCGCTGCTCACGGGCCTTGAACTCCCGCAACGCACGCTCCACCCGTGCCGTCGGATCCGGCAACAACCACTCCGCCACCGCGTCGAACGCCCGAGACGCCCACCCGTGCCGGTCCGGCGACCTGTCCTCACCCATCCATCATCACCTCCCCGTCCACCTGGTTGCGCACCTGATCATCCCCGGCCGCCGCCCCGCCGCAACACCGGCGGGAACCGGGCCGCCTCGCACCGCAACCACAACGCCCGGTTCCAGTACGCATCCGTCAACGCGTTGTGCGCCGAGTGCTGGACCGGCTTCTCCGGCTGCCCCGACTCCTTCCACCGTTGCACCAACTCGTGCGTGAACATCGGGATCCCCGACGGCAACCCCACCATGGTCCCGAACAGCTGGGACAGGGCCACGTGGTCGTAGGCGGCGAACCAGGCCCACAACTCCACCGGCACACCGGGGGCGAGCAGGAACACGGCCACCTCCGCCGCGATCTGCGCCCGGGGCTTCACCGCGTCAAAGTCCTTGTGCGCCCGATCCCAGTTCCACCACCACGTACCGTCGGTGCCGTGTGTCTCGCGCCCGGGAAGGTGCACCATCACATTGTCCGGCAACCACGGATGCCGCATCGCGTCATGCATCACCTCCACGTCGTTCACCACGGCGTAATACGTGTTACCGTCTTCGTCCACCATGCCAATCGAAATCAGCCGAATCGTCCGGCCGTCGTCGATAAACTCAGTGTCGTAAAACACCCTACGGGGTTCCATCACATGCGCTCCATCCACTGTCGTCCACACGCGCATTCCCGCACGATCACCGGCTGTGTCGGGTCACGGTTTTCTATGCCGGGTTCGAACATGAAATGCATTCCCATCGTGTCGCACCACGGGCACTCCGACACGATCGAGAACGGCGGCCGCACCGCCCATGTCGTGACGTCCTTACCGACACGGTTCACGACGATCATGCCCGAATCCTCAGCGTAAAACACCTGACAGCCGTCCGGAAACTTCGGCAACCAATCATACCGGCGACGATCCCACGCCATGATCAGGCCGTCAGTTCAACGGCACGCATGCAACGCGGCGCGTTCTGCGACAGGCCATCACCGCACCGCCACACCGTGAAATCATCCGCCGTGACATCCGGATGCCGCTCCAACCATTCGATCAGCTCATGTTTCACCGTGAACCCCGCGACCGGTGTGGAATCCATGTCCATCACCACATACACGCACGTGCTCCGTGCCATCACAGATCCTCCAGGTCGAACTGTTGCAACAGATTCCAATCCCGCTCCACCGGCTTCCGCACATGCCCCGGCGACGGGTTCCACGGCGCGGGCTTGAACTCGTCGATCGGCAACACCACATGCGCCCCCACCCGACCCGACCGGTCCAGGATCTCCTCCGGCGCGGCCGTGTCGTCAATGCCCAACGCGGCCGGATCCACGCCCCGCGCGCGGAGGAACGCGGCCACCACCGAACTCCGCTCCGACAGGCCCTTGTAGACGTCCAAGTCCACCGTGTTCACGGCGATCAGGTGAATGAAGACGACCGGTCGTGTCTGGCCGGGCCGGTCCTGACGCTTCAACGCCTGGTCATAGTCACCCAGACTGTGCCCCGCCGAGTACCACACGCCGTAGCGGGCACGGGTGAGGTCCACACCGGTGCCACCGGACTGGATTTGCACACCCACCACGTCCGCGTGCTCCGACATCTCCCCCAACGACGACAAGCCATCCGAACGACGGCCGGAGATCTCCCCGTACCGCAACCCCGCGTCCTCGACCACCTTCCGGATTGCGTCCAGATCCGTCCGGTACTGGCAGTACACGATCACCGGCTCCGGGCCGCCCGGCCGGTCCGGCACACAGCCGGCGTCGTCCAGGATCTCCGCCAACGCGTCCGCTTTCGCCGTCGACACCCGATAACTCTGGCGAACCAGTTTCCCATCGTTGTCATACTCGCCGTCATCGGGAACGGTGCCGCCGGTCAGTTGCATGAGCCGTCCGATGCGGGCGATGATGTTTTTCGGCATCAACATAGCCTCGTCCACATCCTCGCCTTTCGCGAACGCACGCAAATCGGCGGACATGTGCTCATCCAAATCCTTGTACACCTTCCACGCGGCGGGCTCCAACTGAACCTCCCGCGTGATGTGCTCCACCCCCGGCAGTTTCAAATCGATCGTCGGCCGGTACATGATGCTATGCACCTTTGCGGCGAACTCCTCCGCCCACTGCTGTTTGATCTGCGCCGGGAACTCGCGGGACACCGTGAACATGTTCCCGTCCTCGCCGCGTGTCTCGATCATCGCGGTCCGCGACTCCACATACTTGCGGTTAAACGGCGTCCACACGTGCCCGAAAATGTTCGGGTCCAACGCCCGGTACACACCGAAAATGTCCCACGGGTGTTGCGGCATCGGTGTCCCGGACAGGCCGATACGGCGCTGGGAGAAGTCGACCCACGCCCCGGCGGTTTTGGAGCCTTTCCCGGTGGGGGACTTGAGGCGGTGAATCTCATCGTAAATGATCATGTCGAGTCGTTGCGGCGGCACCCACGACGCCACCGGCTCCCGCGTCAACATCTCATAGTTGAACACCGCCACATGCGCCGCGCCGCACGCGCAGTCAAACAGGCACTCCTCCGCCTGGTGAAGCCGCTCCGCGACCGTCATATCCTGCGGCAACGCGCCCTTCCGCCGTGACGGCCGCTTCCCATCCACAATGTGCCACGGCCGCGCCGACCACTTCGCGACTTCACGCGGCCACACCCCCCGCACCTTGTTGGGGCACACGATCAGCACCCGCGCCGCGCCCACGTTGTTCACCGTCGCCACCGTGGACGCCGTCTTCCCGCCACCCATCGGGACCGCGATCATCGACGCGGACACCTGCGACGAATACGACAGGGCCCGCAACTGGTGTTCCCACAACGGCGACAACACCAAGTGATCGGTGGGCATGGTCGGGACCGGCGCGTCCGGGTCCAACACGGCCCGATGCTGGGCGGAGTCGTGTGCCTCATCCGCGAGTTCCTGAACCCGGGGCGACACCAGCGGCCCGTGATCCCGCAACAAGGCGAGCACACCGGCCGCGCCGGACGGGGTCGGCGACACGTGCCACTCGGCGTAGCGCTTCTCGAACGACGCGTGCAACCCGACCTTGAGGGACTCATTCACCACGAACGGCGCGTTGCGGATCGCGATGCGCCCGTCCGCGCGGATCGACACCTCCGGTCGCGGGCCGCCTACCGTGGGCGCGGCCGGCGGAGGGGTGGCGGCCGGCCCGGGCACGGTGACGCCTCGGGCGGCCAGGCGGGGGCGGTGCCGGTTGAGGACACGCCACGCCAGGGCGGCTTCCAGGCGGTTCAGTTCCCGCCCCGAGCGCACCACAGCCGCAAGCTGGGCGACGGTGCCCAGTTCGTTGTCGGGGATCAGGCGACGGTCCACGGCCGCCAGCAGGGCGGTTTCCGTGGCGCGGAGGGCTTGCTCCTGGGCGGTCGTCACGTGCCGGTCCTTTCGCGTTGCGGGCAGTGATGTTGACAGAAATGGCCCGCGTCGGTGGCGTAGAGGTGGGCGAACCCGGCCATGGCGTGGATGGCGTTGTGGATGAGACGGTCAGCGGTGTCAGCGTCAACGGTCGCCAGACAGCCGTCCGCGTCGAATCGCCCATCCACCAGGCCGGCGGTCACCAGCGCTTCGTACACGTCCCACTTCCACCCGGACTGGCCGAACGGCCGCTTGCCGGAGAAGTTCGGGCCATCCAGCCACAGCGCTTCCAACAAGGACGCCAAGTAGCCGCGAACGGAGGGGTTGACGTTGATGCTGGTGGCACACCGCGCGGGCATGGGGGCCGACAGCACCGCGTAGTAGTGAGGATCCGTCGGTTTCGTGTCGCGGGGTTCACGCATCGCCGTCCACCATCTCCCGCCACACAGCCATGTTCGCGCGGTCCGCGTCCTTGGCCGCCGCCCACTCCTCACGCTTGTCCGGGTCCGGATGGCACGGCGCGGTGGGGTCCATGTCCCGGCCGTCCACCAACTCGCACGACCCAGGACAGCAGAAGTGGTGCCCGGCGGACATCGCGCCCAGCACACTGCACCACTGCCAACTGTGCCCCTGATGGGCGTTGGACGCAGCGTGCCCACAGCGACCGCAGAACATGACCCGCGACGCCGGTTCGATCATGTCCTGGTTCGCGCGACAGGTTTGCGCCGGCGTCAACGACTCAAACCGACTGTAGGGGTCCCACCAGTCCGCGCCGGTCGCGTCCCCGGTCACCGGTTGTCCGCCTGTGTGGTGACAGCGATGACGTGAACGGGGTTCACGACGATGGTCGGATCTCCCTGAATGGTGATCTCCCCTTTCGTGACGCCCCTACTCCACGCGTTGCCCATTTCCCTGCGGACCATGGCCGCATCGATGTCGTTCACGTACGTGCTGATTTGCACGCCATTGGTCATGTGCAGTGTGACGCGATACATCACTGATTCACCCAATCGATGCCGTGCGCGTCGAGGAATTTCTTCGCCTCCTGATGCGGGCACCGCCATTCCGGGTCGCCCGCGTCGTCGTACCAACCGTGCTCCTGGCAGTGGTTGTTATGGTCGTAGCGGCACGGGTTATCGTCCACGAACGCCGTGATGAATTCGAGCGCCACCGCCAGCTCCGGCGAGTGGGAGCCGTTCAACGCTTCGGCGACACGCGGCGCTTCCTCGGGGTCGAAGAACACGCCCCGGAAAGTCTCCTTCTCCGCCGTGCCGTCGGGAGTGTAGTACAGGTTCCGGGTCTGATGGCGACCGACGCGCCAATGCCCGAGTGACTGGTCAGCCATTGTTTCCTCCATGTTGGGGCATCTTGACGACGGGCACGAGTTTCACGGCGTTGGCGTTGGCTGATTCCGATGAGGTGACCGCGCCCAGGTCGGGGCGGAAGGTGGAGATTTGCCACCACCGGCCGTCGGGGGCTTGCCACGCCAACCATCCGTTGCGGTAGCGAACCTGGGGAACCATCGTGGTGTTCTCCTACGGTAAACGAAAACCCTGGTTAGGGAATCCTAACCAGGGTTTTACGGTTTGTCAAGAGTTAGCGTGGTGGCCAGCGCAGCATACTCAACACCAGCAACACCACCTCGCACGCCACCAACACACCCACCGCCACCCACGCGGCCGGCGTGCCCCCCATCGGGCCCGTCACGATCAACACCTGAAACAGGCACAGGACTAGAATCCCCGTCAAAAACTTCACGGCCCGGACCACCTCATCCATCACGGACAATGCCCGGACCAGCCTCGCACGCATCCCCCAGTCTCCTTTCCTCTACTCGCCCAACACAACCCGGAGCCGCGCCACCAACTCGTGACCCGCCGGAATCGTCGCCTTCACATACTCGAAATCGCCGGCCAACGCGCGCAACACCGTCTCCGACCACCCAATGCCCAACTCCATGCTCACGAAATGCTCCCGAACATCGTCCGGGTGCTTCCGTAGATGATCGGACATGGTGTCCCGCATCGAATCGATCAGAATCGCCGCGACCTTCCGGCGCTTCTCCGACTCATGCAACCGCGCATACAAGCCGTCACTGTCCACACGCGTCCCCTTCCACGTCGGCCAACAACGGAGACATCTTCGCCATCAACCCTATGTCCCCCGACGCCCACACCATGTCAGAGACGTGCGCGTCATCACCGACCAGCGCCGCCAACACGCACTGAAACAACGCCACCACCTCCCCGGCCGTCAAATCCGCCGCGACACCAGTCGCGATATCCGACTCCCCCGCCGAGATGAAACTCGTTATCAACACCGAAGCGATGTTGTTCCGCTTTTCGAACTCCCGGCCGAGTGCGGCCTGGCGCGCGAACTGATTCGCCTCCCCCAGCCACTGTTCAAACGACCCGCTCACGCGTCACCTCTCCGTCGCCGATGTGCCCCACCCTGCGGCATCGGCTTCCCCGTCGCCGCCACATACTTCTCATTCGCCCGCAACCGAGCCTCCCGGTCCGACACCACCCGTTCCGCCGCTTCCCGTGCGATCCGCTCCTGGCGGGTCTCCCGCACCAACTTCGCCGCCTCCCGGCCCTCCACACGTCGTCGGGGAGCCATCAGCCCGTCGCCCTCCACCGCCACCGCAACGCGCCCGGCCACGCCGGCTCATACACGCCGCGCTCCGGCAATCCCCGAGGCTCGAACTTCGTCAACGCCGCGTCGATGTTTCGCACGCGCCCATCCAACGGGCCGCCCTCGAACACCACCTGGACCGTCTCGCGTCCCGCCATCACACACCGTCCTTGCTGTGGTCGCCGTCGCCGCACTCCCGGTGTGTGAACACCAGCCGCGACCCCGGATCGTCTCCCGCGAAATCCACACCCCAGGAGTAGCGGCTCATGTTGAATCGCTGCCCCGAATACTCCACCTTCGGGCAGCGGGGGCACATGCCCAGCGGCACCCGTGACGCGTCGAACGCGGCCGGGGCGGGCTCCCCGCGCATCGCGGCCAGCACGTCCGCCAACTCCGCCGCGTGCCGCTCCGCCGCGACCCGGCGCTCTCGTTCCTCGGCCAGCGCCGTCTGGAGTCGCCCGTTCGCCGCCTGCACTTCCTCGAACCCGTAGGACACCGACAGATAGGACTGGATGATCGTCGCCACAGACTCCCGCAACGCCGTCACCGCCGCATCCGCCGCCGACATCACCACGCCGCCTTGTTGTCCGACCACACCAGCACCGCCGCCCCCGATCGTGTCTGCCACACCACGTAGCGGTAGTCGTTCTCGCCGGCCACAGCCAGCGATGTGCCCTGTGCGCCCACGATGCGGTCCTGACCGTTCCAGGGGCCGCCCGCGCACCGCAACACACGTGACGTCGCAGCGTTGCCCTTCTTGTCGCGTCCCATGATCAGTTCCGCTTCCGCTTGTTCGGCTCCCACACCCAGCGGCCGGCCTTCACGATGTACGCGCCGTCGTTCTCCGACCCGGCCACGTTGTATTCCGTTGCGCTACCGGACACTTCCACTTCAGCGCCGTCACGCGGCCCACCGTTCAAGATCACCTTGTGCTTGCTCACACCGCACTCCCCACATCCCAGTAGAACCGGCCCGCATCATCCTCCGACACCGGCGCGTAGCGGCCACCGGAGGTCTCCCACACCATCACGTTCGGGCCGATCTCGATCACCGCCCCATCCTGCGGACCCAACATCAACTCCACATGACGGTGACCATCCGCGTCACGAACACCACCAAACCACGGAAACCCCACTACTCCTCACCTTCCGGCGGCACACCCTTCGCCGCCTCCGCCAAGATCCACTCCACGTCGCCGCGCTGAATCCGCGCCCACCCCTGACACTCCATCTCCAACGCGTGCGCCTTGCCCCACACGTGGTCGATCAACTCTTCCGAGACGGGCGGGCTCCACCCCTCATGGATGACAGCCCACACCGCGCGTTCCGCGTCGCCACGAAGCAACGGGGGCGGTGCGCCGATATAGCTGGACCGCATCCGCTTGTGGATCGCGGCCGCCAACGCCTCCCGCTGCGCCTCATGGTCATCCGCGTTCACTCCCGCACCTCCACCACCGGACGCCACTTGACGATGGCGGACCACGGATGGAACACGCCCCCCGGCATGTCGACACCGGTCCACAGACTCCCGCCCGTGGACAAGCGGCCGGCACGAACGAACTCCGTGCTACCCCCAACCCGTCGAACACGCGTCACCCGCGCGTCCGGATCCGGCGCACCCGCCGGGAACTCCTGGACCGCCGGAGACGCGAACGCGTCCGCCGTCGCGGGATCCAACAGGTCCGCCAACTTCGGGAACGTCGCGTTCCACATGGCCCCCTGGGCGAATCCCACGTGAGTCCACTTGCCCTGGTCCTTCGGGTCGGTCCCGACCGGGGCCATCCAGACGTGACCATCCGCCACACGCGTGGTGTGCCCTGGCGTGGCCGGGTTGTTGAAATCGTTGATGGTCACCGTGTCGCCCTGGGCGAACCTGGCACGAAAGTCACCGTTGACCAGGTCCCGAACCTGAGCGAACAGACGGGCGTCCGCCAGGGCACGACCGAGGATCCGACGCACGTCAACGGTGTCATCCAAAGCCCGCTCATCCAACCCGAGGGCGGTCCGGATGAACTCCATCAGATCCGACCAGCAGCCTTGCGTGTGGTCCAACTCGTCGTTCAAGGACTCAATTTCGCTGTTGATCTGTTCCAGACGCTGATCGAGTCGCTGACGGTCGTCCTTCGACTGACGCAACTTCAGCGCCAACTGATCATGCGCGTGAGTCGAAGACAGCTCCCATGCCCGCGCCTTCTGGTTCGCGACACGGTAGCCGTCCGCCAGGATCTCCAAGGCGTAGATCATGTTGACCAGCGACGGAGTGTCCGCCGCCGGGGTGCTCCGGTCCGCTGCCTTGTCGGCGACCTGAAGGGCTTCCTCGGTGTCCATCGTGCTCACTTCCTCACTTGCCGGTCTCGCTTGGGAACAGGCCCGGGACACACTTACGGTGCGTCTTGCTCCACCGCTGCTGGCAACCCGGGCACGTGCCCTTCGCGATGATCGCGTGCCCCTGGGCGAACGTGATCGCGCTCCCCACCCTCCACCCCATCTTGATCAGCATGGTCCGGATCGACTTGTCCTTAGGATCGAAGATCCTCGGCATTCGTGTTCCTCTCAATATTGGCTATCGCGTGGCCGATCCGGTGGACCGCCATCAGGAAGCCCTTGTGCACGTCGGGTGTTGCCCTGTCCGGGTGAGTCACCGCGAACAGGTCCCAGTCCTTGCGAAGGTTGAGCGCCGTCTGTCGCAGTGTCTCAACCGCGACGGTCAACGCCACCCGCTCCGCCGTGGTCAGCGGAGCGGGTGCGCTGTCGCCCATCAGGTCAGGGCCTTGCCGCGTGTGCCGAACCGATCCTGGCCGAGGTCCGCGTTGCGGCCACCAGCCCGACCGGCCGCCCACCCGTCGCCGTTATAGGTGCGGCCGCCGCCCATCTTCGTGTGCGGGAACCACTCCTGGAACTGGCGGTCCACCATCTCCTTGCGGGACGTCAGGACCAGGGCCGCGCCCGGTGTGCCGTCGCCCGCGTGTTCGGCGTCGTTCTGGGTGGCCGCGTTCTGAGTGAGGGCGGTCAGGCGGTCGCCGATCTCCTCACCGAAACCAGCGAGGTACGCGGCCCGCAACGAGCGGGTTTGAGCGGCCACCTCGCGGGGGGTGTAGAAGCCGCCGTAGCCGGCCTTCACCTTGGCCGCGCCGTTCTCGGCTTGCACCAGCAGGAGCGTGTACAGGAATTCGACGCGTTCCAGGTCGCCGGTGTGGCCGACCACCACGGTTTGATCGACGGACTTACCAGACTTGAAGCACAGTGTCTTGCAGCTGAGCGCGTTCGCGATGTTCAGCAACAGGTTGTGCTTCTCGTAGCTGAACGGGTTCTTGAACAGGATCGTGAGCTTGTCGACGGTGTCGGCCGCCTTGCGGCCGGTGGCTTCCAGCACGGCCTGTTCGATGCCGTAGGCGGCCATCAACTCCATGGCCTTGTCCCGGAGGGCTTGGGCCTCCCCCTCGTACTCGGTGGACGCGGCCTTGTCCAGTAGGCCACGGATGCGGTTGAGGATCTTGTCACTCGGCTCGGTCACGGTCACTCCTTGGCGGTGGTCTCTGTCAACACCACAGACACTAGCCGGTCACAGACGGGATGTCAACCCCTTGAGTGGGGTTTAGCGGCCCGCATCCCGCCACGTCACAAACTCCACAAACCCCCCACCGAACTGAGCACGCCACGCCACCAACCGCTCACGCGCCCACACCTCCCGACGCGCCGCATCCCACTCCCCCCACCCCGCCGGCTTCGCCACCAACACCTTGCACGCGTCCGCGTCCACCGCCAACCGATACACAATCCACACCTGTTGCCTCATCCGGGACACACGTCACCTACCCGAATCGACCGGACCCGGCCCGGAGCCACCAACACAATCCGGCCCCGATGCCCATCCGAACACGACACCGCACCCGACGCGGACACCGCCAACACCCGAAACGGCGGCCCCGAACACCCCACCAACACCACGGCCAACGCGGCCGCCACCATCCACTTCACCATCACAACCTCCTTTAGATAGAACCGATCATCAATGTCTGACACCGCGCGCACGTCACCGGACCACTCGTGTAATCCTCAAACCACGCCTTCCGCTGACCACGCGGCATACACAACGTCACCCGATCCACCATCCACTCCTCCGCCGGAACCACCGGAGCCCAATGCACCACCCGCTCCCGACGCGACCTCACCCGCTTCCACCGGCCCATCACCACCGCCGCCTCTCCCTGCTGCGCTCCGTCGGGGGCCCCGTGTTCTCGAAATCGCACAACAACCACACCGCGCCATCCGTGTGCACATACCGCGCCACCGGCCGGCCCACAATCACCGCCACCGGAGAACGACCCGCCCGAGCCACCGACAACGCACGACCCACCGTCATCATCTTCTCCGGCCCCAACACCCCCCACACCCCGCGATGCCGATAGAAAATCGGCTTCCCCCGAAGCGACCAGCCCGGCCAGCCCGCCGGAATCACCGGCAACCCCTCACTCACTCCTCCTCCCGGGGCTTAAACGCGGCCGCCGCCGGCAACACCACCAACAGATTCCGCGCCGTGTTCAACTCCGCGATCCGCCCCAGCCACACCGGAACCGACATGTGCGGCCACTGCGCCGTCACACACATCCGTCCGTCATCGGCCGGCACCTGAGCCGCATACAGCGCTTGCCTCACCGCCAGCTCCGCCGCGAACGCCGCGTCCGTGAAATCCACGGCGTCCACCTCCGCGAACACCACCACCGCCACCTTCTCACGCATCATTTCTCCTTGGTCAACGGCTCATTTTCTCTATGCACGCCGGGCACGTGATCGGCCCAGAACACCGCTCGTAGTACGAACGTCGCCCCTTCGGCCGACACAACGTCGCCCGATAAAACCCCGGATCCGACTCCGACAACAGTGGCGCGGCATGCACCACCCACCCCTGCTCGGAACACACCGGCCGATACGTCGCCCCAGCCATTCACTTCCCCATCGCTCGGCGACACGACGCACACGTCACCGGGCCGTCGCAGTCCACGAACTCCACACCCAACCGGCCCCACGGCATACACACCGTGACCCCACCCGGGAACCACGCGGCCAGCTTCTCGGGCAGGACGGTCGGGGCCGCGTGCACCGCACGCCCGGCCCGTGACCGCACCGGCCGCGACCACTCAGCCACGACGCGACCGATTCGGCCGACGCTGCCCCGTCTTCGACGCGGCCAGCAGACGACCCGCGACACGGCCGGTGGGGCGCGTCGCCGCACGGAACCGCTCCATCGCCACCGTGGCCGCCTCCGACCGTTCCACCAGTGTCATCACAGCGCGTGCCACCATCGCGTCCGACAAGGCCGCGTGCACCCGTGCCCCCACCGGGCTGATGCTGGCCGCGTGGGTGCGGGACTCCGGCTTGCCAGCCAGGATCACCAGGCCACCGTCCGGGCGACGGCGCACCGCACCGTCCAACTCGTCCGGGGTGAAGCCGATCGTCTCCGCCAGCAGCGCCACATCCGACTCATCGGCCGGGGTCGTGGTGTTCAGCAACACCATCAACGGATCGTTCGCCGCATCCTGCTCCGCCCGGGCGTCGGAACGCGCCCTCGCGGCGGCCAGACCATCCGTCAGCGCGCCGGAGTCACGCATGGCCTCCACCTTCGCGGACTCGGCCCGCATGCGGTCCTGGTCCGTGATCTCGGCGGCCACCAGCGTCTCCAACTTGCGGCGGACCGCGTGCAACGCCGGGTACGGGCCGCTGGTCTTGCCGTACGCGTCACCGGCCAGATCCTGCATCTTCAGCACCATCCGCACCGCCTCCCCGGCGGTCACACCGACGAACGTGGCGGTGCTCTTCGTGATCTCCACCAGCCCAGTGACCTGGGGGGCCATCCGGTTGAGGGCCTCCACGTTCAGGGCGGTCAGCTTCACGATCTTGACGCTCATGGCGATTCTCCTTGGTAGGAAAGAAAAAGGGGGCCCCGGGGACAGACTCCCCGGGGTCGGGGATGTGTCAGGACAGGGCCGAGAGAGCGAACGCGCGCACTGCCGTGCGGGTGGCCACCACGGCCGTCGGGAAGCCGTCGACTCGAACACCCCACTTGCCGTCACTGGTCGCCCAGTACGCGCCCATGGCCTCACCGTTCACGCGGATGATGCCGTTGACACCGTTCGCGTTCAGGGTGGTGGTGATCCTCATCGTGGCCTCCGGGGTTCGCTCTGTGCTGACAAGAAGAACACTAGTCGGCACCGGCCGGGATGTCAACTCCTTGAGCTAGTCTGTTTGGGTGACCCCATACAACTCTTGCCAAAACCGCGCCCGCAACTGCGCCAACACCGCCAAATCATGATCCAACTCAATACGACGAGCACGGATCGACCACGCGTGATCACTCTCCCCCGGCCGCGCCCGATAGTGCTCCGAATCAGGCACAAACGCATACCGCCGTGGACGCAACCGCAACTCCACCTCCACCATCGCGTTCACCACACACGCACGCTGATCCGCCACCGGATGCTCCCGCGTGATGTCCATCCACACCTGACGATGCCCATTCCACTTCAGGCACAGCCAACTCCCGAACTCCAGGGCCCACACACTGGACGGCACCGGCCCCGGCATCATCACCACCGCCATCCGCTCCGTATTCGAGTCCGGATACCCGTTCCACACCACCGGCGACCCCGCCGGAACACGCATCCGCGTCGTCAACAGGCTGACCACAACCCACCCCTTTCTCCTGTGTGGACTGATGATCCATGGCAGAGAACGGGGCCGAAACCCCGTCCCCGCCATGAGTGATCAGGCCGAAACACCCCAGTTCGTGTACGACCCGCCGTCCATGCCCACCGGCATCCGGCCGCCCGCCATCACGGCCTTCACGTCCCAGTCGTCTGCGCAGTACTCCCAGCCCTCCGCCCGGCGCACGTCGTCACGCACGTGCTCATGGCCCGACTCGCACTCCCACCCCCGCTCGTTCTCCCACGCCATCGCGCCCGACACGTCGTAGCACTCCCGCACCACCAGACCATCCTCGGTGTGCACCTGAACGTTCCAGTTGCACGGGAACCCAGTGCCCTGGTAGCAGCGGCGCACCCCCTCCACGGTGCGGTGGTACTCGGGAAGCTCCGACCGGTGCCCGGTGCGGTTGCCGCAACGGATCTCGTGTGCCATGGGATTCTCCTTGGTTCCGTGGGGTGGTTGTTCCGTGCTGTCTACGACACTAATCAAGGTGGCCCGGGATGTCAACCCTTTGAGCTAGGCTGAAAGGATGACACCCCAGGCCGGTCGTCACAGAGCCGCCTCGAACGCGTCCCGCGTCGAGTAGTTGTTCACGAACTCGTCGCCCTTCCATGCCACCACCGGCGCGTTACGCACCACCGCGCGATACCGCTTCACGCCCGTCTCGTTCACCCCGCCGTTGACCCCGTTCGCCGCCAAGGCCGCCGACGTCCGGATCTGGAAGTAATGACCCGACTGACCATCCTGGAAGAACCCCACGCGCGCCACGACGAACTTGGTCATCTTCGGGAAGAAGTCCAGGTCCGCCTCGGCCGCCTCCCGGCTGGCCCGCTCCGGGCCGCACGCGGCGAAACTCTGCGGCTTGTTGTCGGGGGTGTAGGTGGCGCTGATGGTGATCGTGGGATTCATGGTGTCCTCCGGGGCTTCGGCGTTCCGTGCTGACGGGAAGAACATTAATCGCGTCTAGACGGGATGTCAACTCCTTGAGTTGGTCCGTTCGAGTGAACCCCACTCAGAACAGGTCGGCGACCGCGAGCACCCCGTTCCACACCCACGTGACCGTGGCGTACACGTCGCTGTCGATCGTGGTGAACAAGGCGGTCAGGTAGCTGAACATCAGATCCTCCGTGGCGGTGTAGTTGTGTTGACACCCCAGAACCTACCCGCCTGATCCTGGGGTGTCAACCCTTTGAGGGAGTTGTTTCACATCCCCTGCAACTTCGAACGGCGGATCTCCGCCGCACCCAGACGGGCCAGATCCCTCACCTGGCTGTCCCAGGTCATGTACCGACGGCCCTTGACCTTCGCGTCCCGGAGGTGTCCCCGGTTGACCAGCTCCCGCACCTCCTCAACGGTCAGGCCGAGAATCTGGGCCGCCTTGGTCGCCGAAATCGACGTCGGCCTGTCATCCTTCGCACCCATCGCGCTGTCCTCCTTGGTTGGTGTGCCCCCAAACTACCCTCTGACATACGAGATGTCAACCCTTAGGTAGTTTGGTGAGATCAGCCCCCGACCGACGCAACTCAGACAACGTATTCCGCAACGAACGATTATCACTCGGCGACCGAGGCACAAACACAATCCCCAACCCACGCACCGGCGGCACACACCGATAATGCCGCGCATCCCCCACCACCACC